>Ga0179593_1348908_pt1 | contig 13030 bp, 26 predicted proteins | sample CZODoug2_1_08_16_FD_185931 | JGI IMG/M metagenome (GOLD analysis project Ga0179593, IMG submission 185931) | Vadose zone soil fungal communities from Angelo Coast Range Reserve, California, USA - CZODoug2_1_08_16fungal (PacBio error correction) | ecosystem: Environmental > Terrestrial > Soil >...
AGTGGAATGTAAAGCATAATAAAAGAAGAAATGCGGGGATAAGTTTAAAGGCCTTTATGACCGTGCTGGATAGGAAGGCAGGACCCAGGACAGATAAAAGGGTGTGGTGGGTTTCAGTCAAAAGAGAAAGGGGGTTCGTATTGAAAAATGTGGTCACTTCTAAAAGCAAAGGGCGGGTATAAGAGGAACTTATAGGTTGAAAAAGAGGGCAACAAAAGAAGTCTGAGGAAAAGGCCCTTACAAGAAGAAAAAAACGTACCTGGTAGGAAGGCGAAAGGGAGAAAAGTAAGAAGGGATATCGGACATTGGGGATCAGGTACGCATATCGAGAGGGCACTTCTCAGACACGGTCTGAAGGGAAAGCCCCGGAAGAAGCATACCCTCGGGGAAAAGGAAAAATCGTGACGACGGTTAACTAAAAGAGGGCAAATACGCGTTACAGTGGGTAAAGACACGCCGAATAGGACGAAAAAGTAGTCATTGATGGGGGGAAGTCCGCAGAACAAGAGGACGAATGAAAAAGGATAAGAAAGAACCGGGCGGTATTTACACTGGAGGAAAGACGTTCTCGGTTACAATGAAGGGGCTCGGCAATTATTTCGTGGAACGCCGACATGGAGAAGGAAAAATGGCGGTAGGGATTGCTACCAAGACGAAGACTGGCGTAGTGGTGTTGAAAGTTAAAAAGAGCTCTAACGAAGAGTTGACAGGCAAGTGGAGAGACATACACAAAGAAGTGTGACAAAGCAAAAGGGCAGTAGTCGTAGTATGGGGATATCTGACCCTGGGATGGGTGGGTAACAGGAGGAGATGAAGGAATGGACACCAATATAAAGGCGCTTTCGGAAACAGCCTTAACTAATTTCAGGATGTAGAAGGTTGTTACAATAAAACAAGCATAGATCGGGATAAAAAAAAGGACTAAGAACGAAAATTCCAACGAGAATAGGGATCATAATGGACAAGGCTTGGAGAAATGGGGGGAAAAAGGAAGGGGAAAAAGGGGGGACCAATGGGAAGTGGAAAGTCCGGCCGAAGTAGGAGCTTATTACCACGGGCACTGGAATGACAAATAGGGGCGGATTGTCGAATAAAAGGGTTTAAGACTGGGAAAGTAGGTGTGGACGGTGGGAAAAAGTAGAGGGGCGTCCCGTAAATGGGGTAAAGTAAGGGGATTTCAAGAAAGAAGACCTTCTGGGACCGGATAGGGGTAGGAAAAGGCTCGTGTAGCAAACCAGGAGGGTTAAGAAAGCCGGGGGAGGGGGGATTACAAAGAACAGTTAATAACATATCAAAAAGAAAAGGCCGTACCTCTCTCTCGGGACGAGTTGGAGGACGGTTGAGAAGATGAAAAGGGAAATACTGAAAAAGACCGAGCGATCAAACAATAAAAGAAGGGGGATCTGTTCCAAAGCCACTTAAAGAGGCATCATGGAAAGTCGCTGTGGAGCGCCCATAATAGATATATGGAGTGAAGGGAAATATTTCAGGGAACATAAAGAAAAAAGGGACGAAAAGAAATTTGCGAGTAAAGAAGGCTGTTAAACAATCCAAACGGGCAAGGGAGGAAGGCGGAGAAAAAAGGCGGCAAAAAGAGACACTGAATCCAAGGAGAATGGGTCTACGGACCCAGTTGCCATCCTGTCTTAGGGAGAGGAGTGAGACGGCTGGAATAGGTAACCGGGATTGCGGGGACCAGGGGATAGGAAGAGTAGTTGACAAGCGAGAAAGAGAGTGAGGAAGAAGGACCCAAAGCTCATGTGTGGGTTAAACAGGTGGAAAATAAGATGCCGGGAATTGCGAAGTGCGAGCCTGAATGAGGAAGGACCAGTAGAGACATTCACGTCCCAGATACCAAGGAAGATGCGGAGGTACATGGGAAGGGGAATCGGATTCCAATGTCGGAGAGAAAGGAGATCAAGGTTACCTTGGTAGGAAGGCTCAATGAGGAGAGGAAAAGCAAAGGCGCGCCCCATGTGCATGGCAAGGACTTCTCTTGACAGAGAGGGGATCTTGAAATTATGGGACGCAAATGAGTCTAGAGAGAGGGTCTAGACCTGAGACGGGGTATCAAAAAAGTGAAAAAGGAAAGGGGGAGAGGTAGAAAAAGGGGGGGGGCCGAAACCAAAGACTTACGAGTAAGGAAAAAAGTCGAAGGGGGGGGAGGACCAGGGGCAGGGGACATTGTGTCAAGCAAAAAAAGGGCCATAGAAAGGACTGAGTTGGAAGAAAGGTACGGAAAATGGGGAATAAAGAAAATTAAGAAGAGGTGGTCTTTAAAACCTATGGAAAAATAGGAGATAATCAACGAGATGGGAAGTTAAGGAAGAATGATTAGAAGGGAAGGAAAGAGGAAGTGGAGGGGGGCGCGTGCCTGCTTTCATCCAAAAAGAGGGGAGAGAAAAAGTGGTTGGACTATGGACAGGGAGGAGCCCAACACGTAATCAAGAAGGAAAAGGGCACGGCCGAAGAGTCTGAAATGCTGGAAAGCACACCCGCCCGCGCAAGAAAGTTGAAGGGGGGAAAAAAAGAACAAAAGGAGGCGTTTTTGCAGGTCCGGCACCCTGAAAGAAGGGTAGAAGGTGGCGGGAAAGCGCCTTCCGCCGTGGAAGTTGAGATTGAGGCGAACATATGGGAAGGGACGGGGAAGCGAGAGGTCCTTTTCGCAGAAAAAGAAAAGAGTGGGAGTGTAATGGTGAAGGAACCAGTACGTTGACAAGAGGAAGAAGAGGACATGGGTCCCGGCCGCGATGAGTGCGAAGAGCTGATTGGAGAAAAAAAACGGGGATCGCTCAAAAAATTTAGAAAGAGAAACTGTGAAGGACGGGTATACGAGAATAGGCTTTGAGATAGGGTAGTGCTTTTAAGTGCCGTCCAGAAAGGGACAGGTATGGAAAAACCAGCAGGAACGTGTCATAGAAGAGGGAACTATGAAACAGCTAAGGAACGAAAAGAGGAAAGAAAAGCGAAACGGGGAAGAAGAGAGGTCTAAATCTACAAAAAGTGAGCGTGAGGGGAAAACTAAAACAATCGTAGCATAGAAATGAGGTGAGGTATGTAAAGGGGACTTTCATCATTTCAATGGGAAAAAAAAAAAGGTTGGAAAACAGAAAGGCCTATCCTAGTCTTATGGGAGGGGAGTGTGGAAGCGGTGGAGGAACAAATGGAACAGGAAGAGGAAATATGGAAGAAAGGTGGGAGGCGGTTGCTGCACAAATAGAAAGGAGATCTGACAGAGAGGAAGAATGGTGCGCAACTCAAGAGGGAGTAGGGCTAGAAGGAGGACAGGAGTGCGATATTCGGCTCCGTGAAGAGGTAAAAAAAAATGTCGGGCGGAAAAGGAAATTGGATGGAATGACTTGATGGCCGAACCACACACATGAAAATCCAAAGCCCATCCCTCCCGCCCCCCTCCTGGAGAGCAAGAAAAACAAGAGGATACCGCCGTAAGCGCCCCCCGCCAAACGAAAGCGCAACACTCTCCGAACGGAAGTGGGGTAGCGAGCTTGGTATGAGGGAGGAAAATGAAGGGAATGTCATAGGAGGAGAAAATTTAATGCCTACTTTATGATGCAAACTCTCTCGTGAGAATCTGAATGGGGGTAGGGTGAAAGATGAGACAAGTAAAGAGAAGGCCAGGCAGGACTAAAGGCTCGTCTAAGCTGAAGGAGTTGGACAGATGGGAATGGTACTGTGCCCAATACAATTTCAGGGCCAACAGGGGAATGAGGCCAGAAAGGTACGCATACGGAATGGTCGCTAACAAGGGACGGCGTGTGAAGGAGATTGGGGGCGCATGGAAGGCGGATAGGATCATGTGGAGAAGAGAGAAATGAGAAAAGCTGACTCTGAGGAAAATGCAGGTGGCGAGAACATTGTAATAAGGGGGGGATTACAGAGGAAGTGTGCAATCAAAAACAAAAGGGAGACACTCGGGGAAGGTCCAGCATATGCGCACGGCCGTATCGGTAATGGAAGAAGGAGGTGGACGGGTGAGGTGTGAGGAAAAAGTGGGGGAGACTCTGAGAGCGGGGAGAAAGGGACAGGGGCCTCTCCGACACTCGGGAAGCGGGAGAAATCTCTTAAATGTTCAGAGCAGGACAGGGAAAGAGGTCGTAGTACATTGCCGGGACGCAGCGAAAAAAACCAGAATTGAGACATTCCAAGCATCTGCCCTGTGAGCGAAAGACGCGAACCAGGAAGCATGTTGGAAGAAAAAAAAAAAACAGATCTCGGAAGAATGGGGATAAAAAAGAGGGCATAAGAGTTAGGGAATATGGGGGGGATGGTTGGGTTCGGTTGGGAACTCAAGAAGAGGGGACAGGTACAGACGCAGGGGCCAGAAAGAAAAAGAAGGGGAAAAAGACGCCGTAGTATGAAGAGCGACGGCTACCCGTAATGGAGGAATGCAGATGGAAAGGGCGATTATCTACTGAAGAGAAGAAATAAACTCGTAGCATCGGAGGAGGAGCCAGGGATCATTGATTGTGGAAAAGGAGGAAGAGGGAGAGGGAAGATACGAACAACATTTAATACCAAATATGAAACGACCAACGCGGAAGTGAAGATTAGAGGAGGGAGCTACGATTCTTCAGTATGGCTAGGGAAAGAGGAAAAAAGTATTTTGAGACATGGAATGCAACGTAAAAAGCAGAGGATACTAGAGAAATGGGCTCTGCCAGTCTCGTCGAAATATACGCAGAGGTGAGGGGGAAGAGCGGGGAGACATAGCAGATCAGAAAATGGTAAAGTACAGCACAGAAAGCGCGTAAAAAATTGGAAGGAAAAAGGTAAATTGTTGGAAGACAAAAATAGATGGCAGAAAAGGGGGCAAATAGACAGACCATGTGGTATTGCCAGAGGAAGAGTCAGGTTCGGAGAGAATCCCAAAGCTCAAGGAACAACAAGAAGAGAAATACTCGCACGTAAATAATTAGGTAGTGGGGGTACGCGATACACGCCGGGGAGGTCCGGTGAGAAAAAAGATGAGAAGACATGGAAAGGGCCCATAGGGGGGGGCATTCAAGTTTCCGGGAGCAGAAAAGAGAAAACCACAGAAAAAAAGAGAGACGCGGGCCACAGGAGAAAGAAACTGGTCAATGAAAAGGCATGTTGAGAAAAAGAGTGGGGAGCTGTTCAGGCTCTTGCGGGAAAAGAGCGAGAGAGGGCAAAAAGCCGCTGCGAGAAGAGAGATTGGCTGGATAGAGGTCAGCAAGAATGAGTCTACAAATAAACGTTCACGAGGAGGCGACATGGGGATATTTTGTCAGAGAAAGGGGAACCCAAAATCCGCAGGGGGTACAGGCCAGAAGGAGGGAAAATAGTGGGGGGGTAACCGGGAAAACGGGTCGGAAAAGAAATCTAATGAAAGAAAAAAGGTGGGAGAGGTTCTAGATGGGAACGACTGAATAAAATCTGGAAAAAAAAGGGAAATACCGTTTTTGCTCGTGGGACTGTAAAAAGGGCGGTGTCAGGAACGAAGGGGGGACCAACTGTAGGAGAAGGGGGCAAAAGCAATTGCAGACGGAAAAGGACGTAGTGAGCGACGGAAAGTGGAAAAAGGCTTCCAGAAGAATAGAGGGGGCTCTCGTATAAAACGAGTACAACGTACATTTGTTGAAAGAATGGTTGAGACAAGGAGGAGTTAGGTAAAGTCTGTGCAGACGCTCAACACGAAGGAGAAACGGAATGGGGTACAGGGGTGTGAAGGCAAAAAGGAAAAAAAAAAAGAACTCGTAATGAGAGGGAAAAGGGAAACTGGGGGGATTACATATGCTGTAAGGAAAGAAGAGGTTCGAGGAGAGAAACGTCGAAAAAAACGGACCGAACTGCTATAAAAAGAGGGCGTATAAAAAGCTGGGCTCCAGCGAAATGAGAGAGGAATTTCATAGGCCACCGAGAGCCTGGGATGAAGAGTGGAGTGAGAAAAGAGGAGAGAGACGAGAGCAAAAAGATAGAAGACGGCGGGAGGGGTGGACGTTCTAAAATTAAACGCGGGGGCTCGAAAAACGTAGAATAAACAAAAAACGAACATAGTGGGGTAATACTGGGTGGTGGATTAGACTTGATTAGGGCTGCGTTGGATGGATGAAGAAAGGTCGGTATGGGTTGGGAGAGACGCGAAGGATTGGAAGGATAGATCAATGAGCCAGCAAGCAAGGTTAATAAAATGCAGGGCAGTCTAATCCAGACAGAGAAAATGAAAGGAAAGAACCTGGGATAGGGGAAAGGGAGGGGGGGGGCTACAACAGAAATTTGGATGATATAAAAATAAGAGTTTGTACTCACAAAAAGGAGGAAGTCGAGGTCATATATGAATTACTTTGGAAGCGGTCCAAAGGTCAAGAAAGAATCTGAAAAGGGACGAGGCAAAAATGGAGAAGGTGCCAAAAAGCCTAGGGGCTTCGCGGTGTGAGTAGTGCTAATGGTTAAGAGGTGGGGGTAGGTGCTAGGAGAAAAAGGAAGGATCAGAAATCCGAAGGACAGGCGGGGATAAAAGTTAAGGGTACAACGAGGGAAGGAGGGGAAAATGGACGGGCTGCGCTCTTCGGGGGATAGAACAGGGGAAAAGGAGTAATTGCTCTAGACAAAGGGGAGGGGAGAGGACGAGGGTGGGGGGGAAGGGAAGGAGGTTCTCATAAAGGAAAAAAAGGGCAGGCTACACGATACTTTTACAGAGAGGGACCGGCGAAGGGAGAAATGGTGAGTCTCAAGGGGGTTGGGAAAGGGAGACCTTAGATAAAGGATGTGAATGGTTGGGCGCAGAAAACGTTGGAGGATGCGAGGGGTTTGTGGAAAAAAAGGTTTCGCGACAAAAAGAGGGTGGGGGGAGGAGACAAGAAAGGAGGTTGTTATGACTTAAGAAAGGTTGTCTTTGGTGCGTGAGGGGGAGGGAAAAAAGGGAGGAATGGCTTACAGGTACACTGGACTCCTAAAATAAGGGGAAGGAGCTGTGGAGGGGAAAAGGGGAGGGAACAAGAAGAAAAACTAGCAAGAATAAAAGAACAAGGATGAGCGGGAGGTGTAGGGTTCTGGAAGAAAAGGAGACAAAAGGCAGAAAGGGGGCGCAGACAAAAGAGATTTTGATTAAGAAAACAGATAGAAAGGGGAGATGACGAAAATTCTGGATATTCTTGAAGAGAAAAAGGAAGGAGCACAGGAAGGGCAAGGTCAAAGACAGAAGTGCGAAGGGAGAACGGCAGGGGTCACACGAGGCGCAGGAAGAGAGATGGCAGGAGTGAGAAAAAAACAGGGGGAAGGAATCTGGCGAGGAAGTACTTCAAGACTAAGAAAGTAGGGACAAAGCGCTGGCGATTAGGGATTGTGGGGACTTAGACTAGGACAAAAAGTCGAGCTGCAAGAATCATCGTCAAGTGGAGCGGCTTGGGCCAATGAATCACGAACTCTCTGCTAATTGAAGAAATCTAGGGGACGGCAGACATTAAATGGTTGGGGAAAGGGAAAGTCTCAGTGCAAGGACACGAAAAAAGAAACGAACGAAAGTGCGATAGGGGCTCCGTGAACGGGGAAGGAAAATAAAGGAGAAATTATCTAAAGAAAAGCGGAAGGCACGGCGCAAAAGAGTAAAATCGGGAGGAGCGCGGCCTTTCAAAAACGGAGGAGAACTAAGAGGGCGTGACGCTGTCTCTTGTGGGTTCCGAAAGTGAAAAAAAAGAATAGAAGGGGGGGGGGGGAAAAAAAAAAAATTTCGCTTGAGGAGAAAACCAGCGCCATGAGAGAAGAAGACCGTAAGATGTAACATAATTATTCTCGATGAGAGAAGGAGGGCTCACATGAAGGGACCAAGAGAGTGGCCGTTATCCAGCGACGAGGATAGAAAAGAGTAAAAACAAGGATCGCATAGAGACCGTCAGGGTGCAGGGCAAAGCGCATAGAGGAGGCTGAAATCAAGAGAAAAGACGGGGATATCTAATCTGAGAGGGGAGTCTTCAGGGCGCTGCGATCTGAATAGGCGGGAGACCCTGGATCCTAACAGTGGGAAAGGGTTAGAATGGGTAATGAAGGAGGGAAACCAAAGGGTCGTATGTAGCTGAGTGGATGGAATGCAACTTCGGCTTTATAAAGGGAGAGAGGCTTCATTAAGGTCCGGAAAGGAAAAGAAACTGTTGATACCGGTGTAGAAAGGTGGAGCAGGGGTGAGGGGAGAAAAACCAAAAGGTAAATAGACAACACAGAGGAGAAATGCAATACAACCAAAAGTCTCATGTAGAGTAGGGATAAAATTTGTAAGAGGAGACGACAATGGAACAGAATTACAAAGCTGTGCCGACAAGCCGAAAAAAAGTTCGCTAAGAAAGTCAGTTCGGATGGAGGGAGGGAGTATAGGGAGCCTAACAAAAAATACTAAGGGTGGCGAAAGAGGGAAAGTGGGCTCAGAGGGGTGGTCAGCCATTCCTACTGCAGGAAAAAAACGTAAAAAAGGATGCAACTTAGGAAGGGAACGCGAGAGAGGGAAAAAGGATGAAATAGATTGAAACTAGATGGGGAAGGTCCGAGACGATTCTTCTCCTTCGGCGAGTAAAAAGGAGGAGGGGGGAGAGCGATTAGAGGGAAACTGATGAAAACTATGGGGATGATAGGCGTGGAACGGAAAGCGTCTCACGAGTGGAGTAGAGGAAAGGGCGGAGGAACGGCTGCGCTTGTGTAGCGGGTAGAGGGCTGGAAAAGCCGCAAGTTCTGGAGGAACATAGGGAGTCAAACGTTTTACCCGATGGTGAAAAAAGAAGAATGGGGGTGCGAATGGCAAAATGGAAGGGGGAGGAAAGTTGGAAGGAGGCCCCGAACGGATTAATACTTCTAGGGAGGAAAAAAAGGAGGGGCGACCTGACGGGTCCCTCTACTTTGGGAAGAAAAGAAACGCGGCACTAAAAGAGGCTCCGGCTCCTTGACTAAAAAAAATCGGTGATTTGTGGGAGAGGTAGAAATTAGATAGAGAGTATGAAAAACAGGGAGCTTCTACGTTTGAGAAGAAGGAGATAATGAAAAAATCAACTTAGTGAAGGAAAAAGGGGTTGAATATGGAAGAGAGAAAAAATAAAAAGAGAGAAAAGAGCTCGGAGTTAGGTCTTCGGTGAGCAAAAGGAACTGCTCCGTCAACGCGATTTTGGAAACGGAGAAGCCAAACCTGGGTGCTTTGAGGTACTTTCAAGGGGGTACAGGGAAGGGGGGGAGGTATGGAGAAGGAGATAGAAAAAAAAAAAAAATAAAGGTAAAAAGGCTCATTTACACAGATAAAGATTCTAAACGAGAAAAGAAGTCCATTAGCCGAGACCGAATCGCAATGAAGGGAGGAAAAAGTGGGAACTACAAATAAGGTGGAGGCAAGGAAGTAATGGTGATTTGAAGGCTCCGCACGAAATGAAACAAAACACATCGAATATAACGGTAGGGAGTAAGGCCACAATGAGGGTACTCGTTATCGTGTCTATAGTACAAGTAAGGGAAAAAAAAAAAATTTTCACTTATTCAGTTCTTTCACTGCCGGATAATGAAAAGAGAAATTCACCGATAGTCGAGAACTTGTAGGAGGGGAATGGACGGAGAAAAATCGGTACTCAAAGAGGAAATCATGGGGAGAGTGGGGAGCTATCGGTACATAGGGAAGAAGGGAACTCAGCGTGGAGGGAATGAAAGGAGCGGCTCTTTGGTTGAGGAAGGTGACCGAAGCGAGAACGGACGCAATGAAAGGGGAAGGGGAGCGGATTTGTCCGTGATAGAGTGAGTAGCCAGCGGAAGGGATGGAGTTTGGAAGGCGAGCCCGGAGGGAACATGGGGGAAAAAAGGGACCTGGAGAAGAATGGAATGACGTATACCTAGGAATTGAAGGGAGAAGCTTCGGATAGTTTAATAGGAAAAATGAAGGCAAAAAACGGGGACGTCGCTCTGGATCATGAAAAAGGGTCTTAATTCAGCTAAGAGTAAGGAAGATAAGGGCGTATAATTTTCGGCTGCCAAGCATAGCCAAAGAATAGTATCAATTCGGGATGGGAGGGGGGAGGTGAGAGTGGTCTATTATACTGATGGGTGTATATCATGAAATAAACGAGGGGAAACGAAGAAAGATTTCATGACGGGACGTGGGGGAAAAAGAAAAAAAAGTAATGGGGGGAAAAGAGACCTGGTTGGGCGCAGCTGTAAGACGAGTTCGGGAAATGGATGGGAACGAGGGAAACGCTCGAAACCCATGGGGGAGAGAAGAGGCTGAGTAGAGCAGTGAGAGCCGAGCTGGTTTTGAAGAAAAAATGATCAAGAAAGATCGGCATGGCGTAAAAGGAAAGAAAGAAGATTCAAAAGGAGCGGACCCGTGTAAATAGGTAATGGGAGCCATATTGAAAAATTTCCGGGGAGGAGTGGAAGGGGGTCGAAAAAGAGGAAAAATGCTGGATGGCCGAAAGCGTGAGAAGCCACAGAAGGAGAAGAAGGAACTATGAAAAAAATTCCAAGGGTAGAAAAAGGGAAGGCAGGGGGGGAGAGAAGGACCATAAGAAAGGTCTCTTTACTTCTTAAATTAGAGATAGATGCCACTAATAACGAACGTGCTAAGTCTAAAAGAACTTGTACGGAGAGGGCGAAAAAGAAGGGAGTGGGGCGGAGGGGGGGCTGCGGGATTGACAACAATGAAAAGAAGAACAACAGCCTTCAGGAGAGAAAAGGCGTACCAAAAAATGAGAGAGTTATGAAGAACCAACCTCCTGATACGCCATTAAAAGGGAGAGTGACCCATTTGCTGAAGGGTAACCAGTCAAGGGAAAAGATTGACGGAAATAGAGGGGACTTATCAAGTTCCGTTTGAGAAAGCTCGTAAAGGGTAGGATGTAGAAGGGGTCGGCGAACGAAGAAGGGGGATTCTAAAAAAAGGTGCAAGAAACTCGACGGCAAAAGAATGGTGGGGGGGGGAGAGTCTGTAACAGTAGGTCGTGTTTAGGGGACGGCGGCCTGAATCTTCATATAGGGAGGAAGGGAAAAGCTGTGGGTTGACCCATTGGTCTAGTCGCCTAATGGGGGGCTGAACGCGGAAATGGGCGAAAAGAAAAATAAATAGGAAGGGGTGGAAAATGCTGAGTCACGATTCTTCGTGAGTGGGAGGTCGTTGTGCGCAAATTGAAAAGAATAAGAAAAAATCGCGGGAACCCAGCTTAAAACACATCCCGAAAAAGGGCGAGGACAAGATGCAAGTCAAGGGATCTGGGGAGGAAAGAAGGAGAGATGGCGTGAAAAGGGAATGTTAGGAAGGAAAATTCAAAAAAGTAAGGGGTACGAGGAGTAAAGCTTTCGGCGCGGAAGCCAGAAGAGGGATAAAGATAGTAGAAACCCAATGGGCACGAAATATTTCTATGGGCATACCAAATAGGAAAGACAGGTACAAAAGGGCAAGGGGATGCTTCTTCAAAAATAGAAGGTATAAGAAGGACAGGAGACAGGGATAAAAAGTATAGTTCTCTCTAGTTTAGGGAGGTAAGTGTGAACGGGAAAGAAAAAAACTTGGGTAGCTTTCATTTCGGAGGGGAGGAAAGAAGTGGGAAAGGTTGATTTCTTTGTAGGAGAGGAAAAAGGTGGAGGGAACCAATATGTAGGGAGAGAAAAAAATAAAAGGAAGGCTCAAAAGGGCGTCCAAAGAGGAAAGTGCGGTTAGGGGAAGGGGAGAGGAGTAGGTACTAGGGAGTCAGGGAGAGATGAGAGAAGAGGGGACCTCCTTTAAAAGGGGGCCGTGGGATTGGGGGTAAGGGGAATCAGGGGAAACAATCGGCTGCGTACTGGGGGGAGAAAGGGATGGGGGGCCCCTCACGCCGCAAAAAATAGAAAAAGGGTTAAGAGCCAGAGGGCGCAGTACACAAGCGGAAGAAAGTGTGAGGGCGTTTTGGGGAGAGAAGTGCAAGGGTCAACGGCTTTAACAGAAAAGGGGGGGGAGGTAGGGAATGAGAAGTATCGGCGAAACGGGGAAAGGGGAAAGGGAAGAATAGAGAACCGGAACCAAGGAGGGATGGAAGTTTCGGAGAGGGGGAAAAGGGGGAAAATAGGCTTACTAAGGGTGTGGTTCTAAGACGGGAGTAAGGGGAGGAAACTCGGGGGGGCAAGGGGCACAGTAACCGCTATAGGAAGAACTTCAATGAGGGGGGACGCTCATGGAAAAAAAACGTCCATACTATGAGGGGGATGCGCTGAAAACGTGAAAATAACAATCGACCCGACCCGTGCTAAATCAAGGAGAGAGAAAACTGGAAAGAACGGGAAGTGAAAAAAGAGGAAAAGTTCAGAGTGGGTATACTAGAAGCTAAGAAGGGGGAAAATGGAGGGACAAAAAAAGAGGGGGTGGGAGGAATGTTGGCTCGTCGCGAAGATCGTCGGAACTAAACCAAAGAAGGGGGTAATGACTAAATCCTAGGGGGCGGAAAGGGAAACGCTCGGTGGAAGAAAAGGAAGATCAGTAGGGGGGGTACAGAGAAGAGGGCATTGAGAGAAAATAACGAAGAGCAATTGTGAACGGAAGAAGAAGGGATGAAGTAGGAAAAAGAGGGAGTGGGGAGTTCGATCAATTGTCAATGGGAGATTACGAGTTTTATAATGGCATTACTAATTAGGCAGGAGAAGAAGAGGGGGAGAAGCGATAGAGTATTGTGTACAAGGGTCTGGAGGGGTGGGTCTACGTCGGGTGGACTAGAAACAAGAAGCATAAATCTATGATGAAATTTGAGGTGATGTGAAAAAAAGGATAAGGGAGCGAGCAAAATGCTGTTGGGAGCATAGTAAGGGCGAGAGCTGCATGGACTCGAGCTGAAAAAGTCGGTAAGTCTTATTCCTATTAGGGAAAATGGCGCATTCGTCAGCCTGGACGGTCGGAGAGAGAAAAAGTCGTGGAAAAGTGATTCTTAAATGGAGTCATTGGTGAAGGAGAAAATTACGGAGTTGGTCTTGACTTGGTTCGCGAATGAAAAAGAAGGACAAAGGGAATGCGTAGCTCCGGGTAATGTGTTGGGGGAAGTGGGAAGAAAGTGTAGGGGGAGAAAATGGT
>Ga0179593_1368218_pt1 | contig 13030 bp, 20 predicted proteins | sample CZODoug2_1_08_16_FD_185931 | JGI IMG/M metagenome (GOLD analysis project Ga0179593, IMG submission 185931) | Vadose zone soil fungal communities from Angelo Coast Range Reserve, California, USA - CZODoug2_1_08_16fungal (PacBio error correction) | ecosystem: Environmental > Terrestrial > Soil >...
AGAGATGCGCATTAGCAAGCGGGCAGAAAATAAGGGAACTTCAAAAAAAACAGTCCATGGAAGAGTGAAACAAAACATAATGAAATAGAAGAGGGGGAAGAAAGGAAAGAAGGTCGGTCTGAAGAAAAGAAACACCACAAAAGGAGAAGGCCGGAGAATGAAAGAACTCTCGAAAAACCATCTTCTGAAAAAAACAAAAAAGGGAAGGGGAGAGAGAGGGGTTGGTTGGGGGAAAAAAAACTGGGCTACGTAACACAAGATGACAAGAGGTACAGGGTCTACACTCAAGAAAAAGGGCAAAAGAACCAAAAAAAAACGGCTTAAACTTACAGTCTCATTCTATTTCATCTAGCTGGGTACTCTTCCGTGGGGGGGAAAACAGCGCAATGGAGGCAGCGACGAAGAGAGGTTGTGGTCTGGCCTGGTTTTCCCGTTTCGCCGAAAGGACGCAAGCACTACGACAGCAACCCCGTGGTGACGCAACTTTTTAACAGCTGGAAGCGGAAAAAGAAAAAGCGGGCAAAGTCAGGCTGGGTGGGGGTTTCAGGCTGGGCCGGCTCAAAATCTTCGGCAAAGTGTTTGATGGAAAGAGTATGAGCTGGGGTGGACCGTTTTCCAAAGACACGCAAAGAAAACCGCACCAGTTCACGGGGAGGCCTTTCTGCCCTGCCGCAATCACCCGGGGGAACAGTCAACAGCAAATGTGGAGGCGTGGGCCGGTTAAAAAACTTAAAAAAGGGAGGGAGGTTGTCATAGGGCAGGAGGCTGCGCGGTTGCGGGGGGGAGGCGCCGAAACGAAATGTGTTGGTCCGGGGCTGCGGGGTGGGGGGGGCCAGCTGTTTTTTTTAAAAAGATCACTGCTGGCCAGCAAAAAGGAAAAAAGGTGGGGGGGGGGACAGAGGGGTTGTGGGGGGACCAGGGTGGGATCCCGGAGCAGCCGCGACGAGGGAAACCCGAAGCTGGGCCACGCGGCGGTTGCTTCCCGTTGGGTGGTCCGAAAAACAACCTACAGCATGACGGGGGGGAGGAAGGAGGGGGGGTGGTTTGGGTCTGGCCATCATATCGATACATCTCGACCCCCCCCCAAAAACCCACCCCCCCCAATTCAGCTGAGGGGGATGACCTCCTTCCGAGGGGGGCCAGCGCGAAAAAAGGGGGGAGCGCCGCCTGGGGGGGGGGGGAAAAGACGCGGGTTGTAAATTAATCAAAGCCAAGGCTGCGCCAAATAGACACAATCGCATACGGGCTTCTTCGGGCTCGCAGTGAGGCGAGACCAGGGAGTAAAAAAGATGGTGATCAGGAACCAAAAGCAACGGGGGGGTGATCAAAAAGTGCTCCGGGCACAAAACGTTGCGGAAAGAGGGAAAAAAAGACAATAACCCTAGCAAGCTCGAGATCGAAGCGTCTTTGCCGGGGGGGGAAACCAATAGAGGTGGGGAATAGGTTTGCCCGCCTGGGGGGGGGGCCGTACGAAAGCTGAAACAAACGTCAGTTGTCTGAGAGGCAAAACACACAAGGGGCGGACAAACCCGAAAAAAATCCATCCAACAAAGAATCTTCAGCCGCAAGAAAGGACGGGCGGGGGGACGGGGGGCGGTGCTGTAAAATGTCAATCGATCACCGGAGCGCTATCTTCTAGGAAGAAGCAGGGAACCAAAGAACTGGGTTTTGACCTCTTGAAGTTTGGTGGGGAGGCCTCATGGAACTAAATCGCTTTCAGGGTGTAAATCAAAGCCGGGCAAGCAAGCCGAAGGCATCCCCCGCAATGGGTGGAAAAAAAAAAAATTAGGTCGAAATCAATGGAGCAACGCATGGGAGGGAGGGGGGTATTGACGGAGTGTCTTTTAACGAAAAAGTGCCAACTGGATGTGCAGCCGAAAGCCACGCGATGTTGACAAAAGAAACTTCAGAGCTTGGGTTGGAGGGGGGAAATTATGGGAAAAAGTTGAAAACAACCCGGAAAAGGACTCAGGGGGAAGCAAAGTAGGGAAGGGCAGGGCAAGGGGGCCATCGGCGTTTCACCCAAGGCACGAAAAAGAACGGGTCTACAGTCGGAAAAAAACTGCCATGCGTGCCAAAAAGGGGGCCTTGTTCAAAGCGACGCGAGAACAGCGCAAAAAAAAACAGTTGACCAAGTTTCGAGGAAAAAAATGCAAGAAGCACGAAATGGAAGCACAAAGACGCCCGGACTTGCGGCAAGAGGACAGTGTATAAACCTCTTTAAAAGCTAAGAAAAAAAGGGGGGGAACAAGGGGAAAAGAAAGGGGGACCTCAAAAGGGTCGAATGGTACGCTATCCGGAAGACACAGGGGGGGAAAGGGGGGGAAGGGGTGAGGGGAAAAGAGAAGAAAAAAAAAAAAAAACCGAGCGAAGAGAGAGAGTATGCTCGGGTAAAACCCACTCCGAAAAAGGAAAGAAAACCATAAAGCCAAGTAAATGGAAAAAAAAAAAAAAAAACCACAGAAAAAAGTAAAGGCATGAGGTAGACCCAAAGGGAAAAGAGAAAACACCAAGGAGGAATCTAAGAAAAAGGTTCACACAAGATGCCAAAATAAAGAAAAAACGAAGAGAAAAAGGGGGGGAAAAGGGAGAGGGGGGGGGCTCGGTTCGGGGGAGACGGTGCCGACTGGGGGAAATGGGAGGGGGGGAAGAAGGCGGTAAAGAGGGGGGACTGAAATCAGAAGGAAAACAAGGGGGAAAAGGAAAAGAAAAAGACATAACTTTAAAAAGAATGAAAAAGAAAGCACGGGCGCAAAAAGGCAAGAAAAAAGTCAGCCACAGGAGGGCGGGGGGGGGGGGGGGAAAAAATCCAAAGAACAAAGGTTCCCTGCCAATCATACTTAAAAAGAGAAGAGAGACTGGGAAAAAAAAGGGGGGGGGAGAAGTTAAAATTGGACACAAAGAAAGGGGAAAACCCACAAACAAAACCAGAAACGGCCTAATGCCGTAGAAAGGCTTTGGGGGGGGGGGGGGGAAAAAAAAAAAAAAAAAGCAAAAGAAAAAGTCGGGCTGGGGGGCCCCAACACATCGATGGGGAAGACGGTTCAAGAGGGGGGAATTAGCTCCCCAGAGTTTCCACCACACCAAGAAGGGAGTAAAGGGGAAAGGAGGAACAATGTCCAAAGGAGGCCTATGGGAAATGGGGAGGGAAACAGGATCAAAAAAAAGGAAAAATTCCTAAAAGCTTCTACAGGACTCCTCGCAAAGAAAAAAGAAAACGGCAAAGGGGAGGCTTTGGGGGAAAAAAAATCAAAAGGTCAAAACAGTGAAGGGGGGGGACCACGCCACATGTGGAAAAAAGAAAAAATTAAGAGAAAGATATCTGAAAAATTTTCACCAAACAAAAAAGAAAGAAACGCACCATGGAGGCTGGATGCGGGAGGGGGAAAATGGGGAAAGGCTGATGGAAAAGCATAATGTGCCGGGGGGGGGGAAATCGAAAATACTTGCCGGGACCCCTGACGTAAGCAAAAAAAACCAGGGATGCACACTGAATTAACAAGGGGATCTCTGGGAAGGTAGATCGATGCAACAAGTGGGGGGGAAGAAAAGGGGGCATATGTCAGTGGGGGGGGACGCAAAAAAACTTAACAAAGGAAAAAAAACCCAAGGGGACCATGGGGGTCAAGGCGCCAAAAAAGGGGAGGGAACAGGAAAAGAACGTCATGGTTTGCCAGCAAAGGGGAAAAAAGTCAAAAAAAAAAACGTTGACGCACACCGGACCTCGTAAGGAAAGAGAGGAAAAAAGAAGGGTAGAAAGTGCGCCGATGGAAAAAAAGAAACGCCATGGAAGGATCAAAGCCCAGAATCGGGGGGGGAAAAAATAACACCAGCACCCACCATGTCGCCGCCTGCAACCATCAATGGTGACATACAAAGAAAAAGCCGTGGGGGGAAACGAGATGAAAATGTTTCAAGAAATGATGGCCAGAAAAAAACACAAAGGGAAAAAAATCCAAGCCACTGTAGCAAAAGGACGACAAGAAGAAGCCGGACAGGAAAAAACCCCAAACAAGTGACTAAAGAAGGGAGGGGGTAAAAGGTGGTCAAACAAACTTTCGCGCAATCAAAAGCGAATCAGCACAAGTATGTCCCCAACAACAACCAAAAAATATGGTTCACAGCGACCATTCAAAAAAGAAGAGAGACACCAACAAAAAAAAGACAGGGGGTTCCAACTCTCTTTTTCAAAAAAACACGGGTAAACGGATGATCAAGAAAAGAGAAACGGAAAGAAAGTAAACACAACAAATCATGAATGAAAACCACGCTCATCAAACGGGGGGTTTCCTAAAAGAAACCAGCAGAAACCGGGGGGGGGACAGGGGAGCGAAGAGGGGGGGGAAGAGACCAAAACAGCTTAAGAGCATAACACGATCCGAAACAAAAAATTCCAAAGAAAAACACACCTCAAAGTTGCCCACCGCCCCAAAATGGGTGGGGGTGGGACAGAAAGCCGTAGGGGGGATCCCCCGGGGGAGTACACACTGAGGGTTCTTAAGTTAGCAAATTTTCTGCAACGAACATGGTACATCAGAAAACATAGATCGGGATGGACAGAGAAAATCAGAGGTCCCCTATCCTTAATTTTGTGTCAAACCGAGACAACCAATAAAGATACACCATCAAATATAAAAATAAAATATGGGTAAAAAAAAAAGGAGATCACCAGTGAGATGACAGGGAAACAATAATCTAGGGAGGAAGACAATCCGGACGGAAAAAAAAAAAATAAAAATGAGAACTCTAACACCAACAAGTAGGTAAAAGAGAATTGGGTTTTGGCGACGAGTAGGGGGGGAAAACCTCTGTTGGAGGCTTTTTGGATTTGACCTGTGGGCGAAAAGAAAAACGAAGTGCGGGAATCATTAGATTTGAAAAGATTTGGACTCAAACTCCATGAGTGGGTGGTGAGAAATGGAAAAAATATGGAAAATGACACGGTCGCGTAAAATGGGGAAAAAAAAGGAGTCTGAAAAAGGAAAAGGAGACAGGCAGAAAACGAGTGCGCGTCACAGGGGGCCCCTGAGCAGCAAACAGTGGAGGGTGGGTGAAAAAGGAAATGCTCTGTGGTGGGGGTGGTCCTTGTGTCGCGCATCATCAAATCGGACGAAATTGGGGAGTAAGCGTACGGGACTTGGGTGGGGGATTGGGAAAAAAAAAAATCAAAAAAGAGAGACAAGTGTAGCTAGCCCTGGCTTGACTTTCAAGGACCTCACAGAGGGGGGGATCAATCAAAAGCAAACTGGGGGGGGGAGGCCTGTCAAGGAAAATCACTGGGAGGGGAAGAGGGTTACCATGGGAATCTGACACAAATCTAAAATGCCGATGGGGGGGAAGTCTGGAAAAAAGTGGTGTCCAAAAAGTGCAGCGTGGGGAGAGGTGTTTGGGGGGAAAAAACAGGGGGGATCAGAGGAAGGGGGAAGGACAGGGGGGGGGTTGTGGGGGCCATCTTTTGAGAATGAACGCAAAAGAAAGGGACAAAAAAAAAAGGGGAAACGAGCTGGGTGGCCATGGCTGGGACGGACCCAGGGGGAAGGGAAAAAACTGAAGGGGTCTGAACAAATAAAAGGGAGGGGCCGAAGGGGTGGGTGGTCAATGGAATTCTGCCGATAAAAGACGCGCAGTAGAAAAGTGATTAAAACTAAGGGAAATGGGTGGCAACGGTGCGCGAAGAAAAACTCGGGGGAAAAGGGAACATCAGGGGGGGAGGGAAATGCATTCAAGGACAGAGAAAAAACAAAGGGGTGAAGGACAGAGGGACTCGGGCAGAGAACAACTTGGGGGGAAGAGGGAAAAAGGACTGAGAAGGGGGGGGGGAAAAATGACACAAATTCTTGCCGGGGGCTACATTGGGGTCAAGGAGGACAAATCATACTAACTAGAGAGGGGGGGGCAGGGGGAAGGGAAAAGAGCAGGAGATGGAAACTGGGGGGGAAAACAGGTAAGGAAGAATCGGTTTTTCAGGGGCCCGGAAACGGGGCAAAGGGGAAGAGTGGCAGAAAAAAAAAAATTTGGGCTTCCAGGCGGGCAATCAAAAAATAGCGGAAACCGAATCAATAAAAAGAACAGGGTTGTTGGTCTGTGGGGGATTGCGTTACGATATCTCAAAAGAAAATAAGGGACTAGAAGAGGAGAAGAGAGGAAAAGCAAGGTGGAGCGCTGAAACTTGGGATGGTTTAAAAAAGTTGACGTGGGGGGTGAGGGACGAGCTGCAACGCCAGGGGGAGGAGAAAGGGTGGTGTTGCTAAGGAAAGGGGAACAGCAACGGACAGCCGGGGGGGGCATGGCGCGGGGGTTAATGCCAAGAAGAAAAAAGTAAAACACAAGTGCAGTAGTTAAATGTGTGAACTGAGACCCTAAAGGGGGGGGGGAAGGGGGAAGAGCCGGGGGGAAAAATCAACTGGAAGGGGGGAGGGTGACACCAAAAGCTCCGCCTTTTCGAACGGTGTTGGGCGGGGTGAGTTGACCAGGGGGACCACGGAAGGATGCTGAACGGGTGCATTAAGTGAAGGGGAGGAAAAAGGGACTCGGGGGGGAGGGGGGAAAAGAGGGGCGGAGAGGTTGTCTTAGAGTCACCAAAGCGCACCGCGGAAAGGACATTCGTTAAACTGCAGAGGGCGATTGGCGGCCCTTTGACCTCAAGGGAGAAAAAAAGATGGAAGCAAAAGGGGACTGAAAAAAAAGAAAAGTCGAAGGTGTAAGTCTTGATATCGGTATGCCGTGGCCCATAAAAGTTCAAAACATAACGTGGCGCTTGGGATAGGAAATTGACACCTCAAGGGGACAAGAAAAGGGGAAAGGAAAAAAAAGGTACTGGTTGGGGAAAAGGTTATCAGCGCACTAACAACAGAAAATAGATATGATAAATTACCAGAAAAACGTAACCTTGAACGAGAGCGCAACGGGTGAGGAGCAAAGGAAAAACCTAAAAAATCCTCAAAAAAACCGCCACTCACGGGAAACGGCATACCCCAAAAAAAAACTCTAGGGCGAATCGGCTCGGAAAAGGGAGGACCGAAGGAGGGAAAAGAAACAAGGGTTTCTAGTGTCTGCCTGCCCGGGCAAGCATTCAGACTAAGGCCAAGAAGACTGTACCAATGATAACCTATAAGAAAAGGGAAAAAGGAAAAAAAAAAAAAGTGAAAAAAATCAAGAACGAAGGGGGGAGTAACAAACCAAAATCGTAACACGTGGTTGACAAAGGGGACCAAAGGAAGAGGGACAGGAAAGGGGGGTAACCCGAAAGATGAAGAAGAAATCAGAAACATGCCAAAGGCCACTCCTTACAATTCATCCAAAAAATAGAAGGGGTAACCAAGGAGGGGGTGGGACGGGAACCAGGGGCTTCAGGTAAGGGCCCGCCCCACATGGCCGCATTGTGGTCGGGCAAAGGAGCACACAGAAAGAAAGCAAGACAGCCGGTTCTCCCAATGGACCCACCAATCCAACAAAAGGACCGGTAAGAAATTGCACAAAACTGACCGTAACAATGAAAAAGGGAAAGATTAGAAGGGATGGGGCAATCAAATCTAGGGCAAAATCCCAGCCAATACCATAAAAAAGGACGAATGAGGACGGCAACTGAAATAATATTGAATGCAAAATTAATTCCCCTCATTTGGACGTACTAAAAGGTGTAACTGTTGCAATCAGAAACTTTAAAAACGCGCAACCCTACTCCGTAAGGAACCAAACATCGGACGTCACATCACGACACCAAACACGGATTCCGATACGCGATAGGAATCCAAAACAACGGAAGTGGGCATATCTCGGTGTTGGAAAATTAACTGGGGTAACAGCAAAGGGAAATGTTGAGCAACCACCCCAAAAAGTTTAGGGAAGGCACGGTTTCCTGAACCCGTAAATTCCCTCGTCGAGCAGGTGACGACCCAAGAGACATTGAAAAAAACAACACTGAACAACGGGCCTAAAACAGCCCTGGTCACAAAAACGCTAGCGAGCACACGGAAACACCCGCATAAAAAAAACAAAAAATTCAAAAATGAACAACAGAGGCACAGGGTTCAGTAAAGGCGAGAGGTCTCAGGAAGTATTGGGGGGATCAACACGAACGAATAAGAAGCCAAAAAACTGGGAGCCAGCAGGCGTGGATCACACGAGGATTGTCAGAAGAAGGCAAACAAACAAGCTCCAGCAAAATGTTGGCAGTACGTAACAAAAAAAAGACACATGACAAGAAGTTGCACCAAACCCAGAACCAAAAAGGGCTAGCAAGATCATTCAAAAGGTGCAAATAACCCAAAAAACAGGAAGTAAATCGCCAAAAACAGAATAGAACTTCAAAAACTTATTACGAAAAGCCGGAGGGGACATCAAGAGGTCGACCAGATTAAAAGAAAGCGACCTGACCAAATTGAGGGTTTAGGTCAAACCTAAAAAAAAAGGGTAAGAATAAGAAACCGAAATGGGGACACTGTTGAGGTGGGAACCAAAAAAAAGGAGGATTGATCAAGAGGGGAACCAATATCCAAAAAAGAACGAAAAAACCAGCCATGGAAGTGGGCCAATCCTCTGGGGGTTGCCTCCGCCACACGAAATTTAAAAAAAACAAGGGAGAAGTGTATCTGAAAGGGGGGAGTCAAGAAACGGAGGGTAAAACACGATATCTCGACCTTTGCAAAAAAAATAAAGTCTTACCTCAAAAGTCTACAGAGGGGGAAAGCAAAGTTAAATAGCCTTCTTCTTAATACCACAAAGGTAAATAGGGCTCTCGAAAAATGGAAACCGGGTCGAAAAACAAATCCTCGAAAAAACAAAAAGGAGGAAAAAGAGGTGGAAGGACTGGAGTGCACTCTGTTCAAGGGGGTGGCTGGTCAGACACGGGAAGGGGGAATGGATAGCCCAGGGCGTGGGGTACGCTTAACTGGGAGTGGTTTTGATAAGTGTCTTCCTGATTTAAAAACAAAGAGAGGGGGTTGTCGGAAACTTTCAAGGGAAAAACGCCAAAAACGAAGGCAGCAAAAAAGAAAGGGGGTGGCAAAACAAGGGCGCCGTAACGACAGCCCTTTCAAGTCATGCGCGGGCGTGCGCAAAGAAAGACCATCTCCAGGCAATCGTGTAATGATCGTCCTATAAGGGTTCGCGGGAAAAACTCAACGAAGGATTCAAAAAAAAAAAAAACGTCTCAAGTTCAAGACTCAAAAAAGAATGAAAGCAAGGGGGCGTGGGGCCCAGGGGGGATTAAAAGGGGACGTCTATTTCCAAAAAACTCCCCTGGAAAAAGGAGTTTAGAAGGTGGGAAACAGGGGTGGGGGGGGGAAACGAAGCCAGTTAAAAAAAAAATTTTGGAGTTACCTCTTGGGGGAGAGGGGGAAGAAAAAAAAAGTGGTGGGGAAAGGATGGGGTTGTGGGGGGGGACTTGTGTGCTTCAGGCCTGCTGCCAAAAAGAAGTGAAAAACGAAAAAAAAGCTGAAAAAAGGAACTGGGAATTTCCGGGGCCAACCGCCAGTTAAAACATCTGCGCAGGGGGGTCGGGGTCAATGGGGTCGGGGAAGGATCATCCGTCGACTAATAAAGGGACCTAGAGGGACGAGAAAAAGGGACAATGGGGGCACACGCGCGTTGGTGGGCTCGCAATTAAGGGAACGGTGAAGTCCCCACCCATGCAAAGAAAGGGAAGAGCCATCAGATAGGGGGTGGAAGGGAGTCATTCGCTCCGGAATAGAGACAACCGTCATGACCAACCGCCGGGGTGAAACTAAAAAAGGAGGGAGAAGAGGAAACGGGACCAGCGTAGGCGATTCATCTAAAAAAAAAAACTACGATATTACTTATCGCGTGGGAGAGGAGTCGTAAAGAAAGAAAAGGAAAAGGCCAAACATCGGGTAGTGAGATGGCAACCCCATTCTTGCAACCAAAAAAGGTTAAGAAGAAAAAAAAAACAAGGAAAGGCTGAAGAACAAAAAAAGGGTGTAGAAAAAAAAAAAAAAAATGCCAAATCAGCCAGTCACACCTCTAAAAATGGAAACATAAGAAATTGTTGGACTCTGGGCCGTCAAATGGTCAAAAAAGGAACCGCAAGGAGGAGGAAACTGACTTGCTGGGGAGAAAGGGTAAGAAGCGGAACCCTCTCCGGAACTTGGGATTTCACAACAAAAGGTGCAGGGGTGGAGGTCGTCAGGGGGAGACAGGGTGGTCAAAGGAGAGGGTGGAAAAATCCGTGGAAAGGGAAAAAGCATCACCCGGCCATCCAAAAAGGGAATTGAAAGAACATTAAGGCGAGAAGGAAGCACAAAAAGGGGAAAGGAGGGTGGAAAAGGGGGAGGACATGGGAATGGAACGCGTGCCCCCGTTGGGAAATCGAAAATCTAGCGACTTGATCAGGGCAACTTCCAAGGAAAAAAAAACTTCAAAGGCCGGGGGGGGGGTGAGGGGTGAGGGGGACAACACGGGACGCGCAACCAAACGAGAACCTGCGCATGGCCGCGAAAATTTCGTGGAAAAAAAACAGAACGGCCAGAAAGCTGAAGATCAACTGCGAAAAAGGCAAGTTCAGAGGGAGCTGCAGGGCTGGCCTTGGGAAATTCTTGGCGCGGGCCCCTGGGAAAAAAAAAGCTTACCTGACAAACATGAAAGAGAACTAGCCTGAAAAAAGAGAGCCCCGCCTAAAAAGGGGACTGGGGGCCGTAAAAAAAAGAAAAAGACATGAGTGGGCACCGGAAGCTAGCGCTGGTGCTCATAGTGATCATGCCTGCGGGCTCAAAAAAAAGTAAGCTATGGGAAAAATTCAAAACGCAGGACAATGGGCAAGGTAGAAAATCGGAAGAAGAAAAAAAAACAGAAAGGGGGGGAGAGGGGAGAAAGGGGGACAACGGGAAACCGCGGGCTGCAGTTACAAGCGGCAACTAGGAAGGGAGGCCAGACCCGCTCCAAGAAAAAAACAGTTTGCAAAAAGAGAAGGCGATAATGCAGCACCAGCTTCTTGACGAAGAAGTTAAAAAATTTCGAGGGGAAGTGCCCAAGAATCCGTTTGAATAGGGAGGTAAAAAAAAGTTAAAAAAAAGGAATCGCAAAAAAAGAGGGAAATGCCGCATTAACGTAATCCACGGGGGGAAACTCATGATGAAGCGGGAGAACCGAAAAAGAGGACGCTGGGAAAAGGAAGGAACAAAGGGAAAGAAATCAACAGAGGGAAAAAAAATGCACCGCAAATAAGGTCCGTGGGGTCCCACAAGTGCAAAGAAAACCAAAAAGCACCAAAACCAACCTGCCGAAGGAGGGGAGGGGGGGTGGACAAAGGAGAGAAAAGAGATCAGAAAAAGCCAAATCAGGAGGGGGGGGAAAGTCATTCAAGACATCGGTTAAATAAAAAACCGAGGGTTCAGCCACATGGCCTCCCCGGAAGAGTCGGAAGGGTAAAGAAAAACCAAAAAGAAAAAAAGGGGGAAGGACCACGGATGGCGGGCGCCCCAGATCACACCGAAAGACAAGGGGCTTTCTCTGAAGGGGGACGCCCAACGACAGAAAAAAAAAGGAACCGGGATGGGGGGAAAAACAAAAATTCAAAACTGTTACACACGAGCAACTGGGCAGTCAAAGGAGGGAAGGAGAGATCAAGAGGGGGAAGACTAATGACAATGAGACAGCAAAACAAAAAGCAGAAAATCAAAATAATGGCAATAAAGCCTGGGAAAAAGGGAGGCGCATGGGGGGGGGGGGAAAAATTCAAGGGGAAGGGACACCAATGGGGGTGACGGACGAGTTTGTGGCCCAATCTCGGAACCACCTCCGGCGGGAGAAAAAAAAAGGTCCGCAAAAAAGCTGGGAACATTGGAAGGAAAGGAGAAAAAATGTGTTAATAAAGGATCCGAGAAAAAGACTCGGAACAAAAGAAGGGTAATCTCTGTGGGGAGTGTAAATCGGACGGAAATCACTAGGGAAAAGGGGGTGTAACAAAGGGAGGCCAGAATTATCATCTCCCCTTGGTATCAAAAAACTAAAGGGGGAAATCCAGCAACCACAAAAAGGGGGAACGGTAAGAAAACCTAAAGGGAATGATGCCGCAGAGATTCAGATTGGGGAAAAAAGGAACCCTAAGAGTGGAACATCTGAACCCAGCGTCTGAAGGAAAAAAACAAAAGTAAAGAGTGCAAACATCGGTAATAGAAGGGAAAAGAAACTCGCTAAGGGGGGGGGAGAACGACGAGATGATCGTCAAGAAATCTGGGCCAAAAGAAAAAAAAAAACACCCGTGCGGAAGAGCTGGAAGGAGGAGGAAAAAATGAAGACCCGGGCCGCAGCGTTGTCAAAATTTTCACGGGGAGGGGAGACAAGAAAAAAAAGCGGGGTAAGAAGGAGGGGGGACCCAACAAACAAAAAAGGCAACAGGTTTATGCAAATAAAAGTTAACATGTAAACGGGAGAAGGAGGGTAACAAACGAAAACACTGGGGGGAAAAAATCTTCGTGTAAGGACTATGAACCAGCATACCATCAAAAAGTCACCAGATATGCAAAGGTAGGAGGGAACAAATCAGGGAAAGGTAAAAAGGAACTTGGAAACGGACACGTTTCCTGTTTTGAACAAGGAATACCCAAGGACGGGAAAGACGTAATAGCATAGAAACTTGGGGAGGGGAGGGGAAGGTGGTTGAAAGCGACACAAAAAAAAAAAAAAGGGGCTATATGCCATAACGATGCCTCTTAAAAGGGACGGGGAAAAAAGAAAAAAAACAAAAAACAACAATCCCTCCTGGGAAAAATCCCCGCACACGGACAAGTTTTTGCTAAAAAAAACAGCGAGAAAAGGAAATTGGAGACCCCGGAGTTTTCTGCATAAAAGGCATCACAAAAACGGTGAAACAGGGGGGAAACCCCATATTTCACTGCAAGTAGGGCATCAAGGGAAGAAAGAAAGAAAAGTTAACAAGAAAAACGGGTGAAAAGGAAAAGATAACCCCCAAGAAATTAATAGAAAAAAATTTGTAAAAAACGGTAAATAAGAAGGGATGTACTGAGCACCCACTTCAGAGGCGGTGGAAGAGAAGAAAAAACAAAAAAAAACA
>Ga0179593_1560199_pt1 | contig 13030 bp, 17 predicted proteins | sample CZODoug2_1_08_16_FD_185931 | JGI IMG/M metagenome (GOLD analysis project Ga0179593, IMG submission 185931) | Vadose zone soil fungal communities from Angelo Coast Range Reserve, California, USA - CZODoug2_1_08_16fungal (PacBio error correction) | ecosystem: Environmental > Terrestrial > Soil >...
ACACGAGGGGGGGGCGAAAGTGAGGGAGTCCAGATATGTGAAAAAAGGAACAGCACCTTTGGGGTCCGACTGGCCCTCCACATCGGAAAAGAGGGCTCTCTGACTTTTGAACGGGCGCGCGCAAATTGTTGGAAACCTGAGCGCGTAGGGGTCCTCGAAAACTTGTCGGCGGAAGTTCCGTGACAGGCCAGAAGCCCGTGGGGGAGAGGACTTTCACGTGGAGCACGAGCCGGACGTTGAATTGGGGAAAAAAAAGAGAGAAAGTTTGTCGGGGGCAGCGAAGAGGGGCGCCATTCTTCTACCGTGAAAGCAAAAACCAGGCCGCTCGACGAAAGGCCCGGTGGCAAAGGAAAAGCACGGACTTAGCTAAAAAAGAGGGGGGAAAAAAAATTACCTGAGAGGGAAAACGCTTCTTGCCGGAGCCGTAAGATTTGCTGGAAAAATTGTTTCCCAGTTCTGGGAGGCCTTGAAAATTTGGAGAAGAGGAAAAAGATAGTGAGAAAGGGCGCCTGGGCAGAGGCACTACACACCTGTAACCTGGTTTGGCATTCTCAAGTGCTAAAGACATGATCTGAAAAATAAGCGTTGAGGAATCATCACGGGTTCGAGGAAAGCAGGCTGATCGGGGACTGGATTGACCAAAGGTATAAATGGAATCCTGGAAAAAAATCCTGGGGCAGGAGTGGGGCGGTCTTGGAAAAGGACTACAAATTACAAGGCGCGTTGGCCTGATGTCCAAGCGGGATGAGAAGAGAGATACTGGAGACAATCTGGGCTCGGGGAATCTCATCTGTGAAAGATGACTTGGCCGAGAAACCGGAAAAAAAATGGGCTCCCAAAGGGAAGGAACGGGGAAGAACACCCAGTAAAAAAAGGCACAACTAAATAGGGGAAAACAAGGGGTGTTCCCGATAAACAGGGCTAATATTTTCCCTTTTGGAAGGGGGGGATACCTCGAAAGTCTTGAGGGGGGAGGGCTTCTTGGGACTGTTGGTGCCCTTGGAAAGCCTACTTATAGTTGGCGGGGGGGGAATCCCAGTTTGAGAGGGAAAGATAGAGTCCCGCAACGAAATTGGGGGAGAGGGGGGGCTTACATACAAAAGAGGGAGGTAACTGAGGGAGCATTGTCAACAAATGATAGAAGTCGTCAGAATGCAAAGGGAAGCATGCTCGACTGGAAATTCTCAGAATGTGCCCGAAAAGACTCGAAATTGGGTCCGTAGGTCAGGGTTGTGCGGAAAGTGAGAAGGAAAAAGAAAGTCACAAGAGGGGCAGGCGGGAGGAGGAATTTACTTCTGCAAATTTGGAAAAGAGGAACCGATGGGCCAGTCGGCGTGAACCGGGAAAGCCTCTATCGTAAACCTTGGTGAAGGCGGGGGCGCGAGGCTCGTCAGGCAGAAACGAAGCCAACTCTCAACAAAACCGCCTGTGGGGGGGGGAAAAGGGAGTACTTGAAAAAATGACGCATATAAAAAGGGGGGGGACACTCCCCGTTCTTGTGCTGGGTTTTCTGATTTCAAGGGGTGCACGCGAAGAATCTCTAGAGAAAAGAGGAGGAGACAAAGAGAAAAAGAAAGCGGGCGGTCAGGGAGGAGATACCTCCCGACTTACAGCAAGAAAAAAACTCACAAACGGTGTAAAAAAAGACGCCCTCAGAGAGGGTTCAAAAGGAACAAGGGGAAAAAATGACATGCTGGAAGGGGGAGAACAAGCAGTTCGTCGAAGAAGGACTCTCCTCTCGCCAAAGACCGCAAAAAAAAAGGGTTACGGCTATCTGCTGAAACGTTGACCGATGGAAAGACGATGGGAAAAGGGGGGGGGAGAATGAAGACCATAAAAAGGACACACCGGGGGAATTTCTGTTTAGAAGAAGGGTGACAATCAAGTCGCCTGAAGCAAATAAAGTCTGGGAGGGTCAAACGACCAAAATTTCTAGAATCGTCAGATTTCTCTCGAGGTTTGCGGAGAAAAAAAATCCATTTGACTGACATTATGCCAATGGGGGGGGTTCCAATGCCAACATCTGTAACGGAGGGGTATTTAAGCCACAACGATCCAATGTGGGGCTGGAAAATGAAACGGGCTCAAAGAGGCAGGCACGGAGGGGCAGCCAAAAGGTTAGCGGAGAACAAGGGTGGGTTCACAGGGAAATGGTTTAGGGATGGGTTGGTGTGGGGGAAAGAGTAACACCGTTTTTGCCGAAGGGACTTTTTGAGGGGGGTTGGGGGGATCTTTGAGGGAAGCTCCGCATCGGTCTTTGTCAAGGTGTGCCTGCACACCCAATGCCATATAGAATACAAGGAAGAGCGCCCCCAAGTTCGAACATGAAGAAGTCTGTCTTGGTCTCAATAGGCCCTGAGAGGGAGTTACATACACAAGATTTAAGATAATTGTTGTCAGATAAAGACCAAAGGTTCATTTGGGGCGGACTCCGAGGCCTTGGACATAGCCAGAGGTTAAATACAGGTAACTCCGAGGCAGCATCGGGGACGAACCCGATTGAGGGTTGGCGACAAGAAGGAAGGCGCTAGGGGGGGGGCAGGCTGAGAAGGTCGCCGTCGCGCCAGCTGAAGGGGGGACTAAAAGGAAATCGAAAAACCACTCAAAAAAAACTTTTGACAGAAAAACCGCAACAAGGAAACGCAGGTAAAGGGCAGAACATGAACTTGAAATTATCAGGTCTTACTGCTAAAAAAAAGAAACTGGGGGGAAAAACCGGGGGGGGGGGGAAAATTTTGGTGAAAGAAAACGTGACAAGGGGGGAGGACACTTCGTAGGTTTGCACCTTTACGCGTCGAGATTCCTGGGTAAAAGGTATCAAAAGGATCCCAGAAAAGGGAGACTAAAACAAGGGAGTGCAAAAAAAGCTTCTAAAAAGGAAAAAAACAGCCTGCGGTTGGGGGGAAGGGGTGAACGTAGGAAGCCCCTACTGAGGTCGACCTGACCTTTTGGGAAAGGACTTGGGATCTTACTCAGAGAAAGAGGAAGAGGGGATTTCTAAAAAAATTGGCCGCGCGAGTTGGAACAATTCATAGACGATTACCCAGATAAAAGGTTGCGGGCCATCCTAGTCGGAATCAAAGGTGCTGGCACGAGGAATGAGAACGCGCAGGGAACATCCTTCATTAAGAAGAGGGAAGAAAGAGTTCTCTTCGGAAACGTAGGATGAAGGGGGGAGGGATAGACCCCCCTGTTTTGCCGGGGAAGGCTGGCCGAAAATTGCTTAGGGCGGGGGTACATATCTTGGCTTCAAGAGGGAATCCAGTAGGGGGGGAAAACAAGAGGGGAAACTGACTGGGGTAAATGTGAAACCAAGGATCAGCAAATTTTTTAGAAGCAGAATTCCCTTAGAGGTAAAAGGCTTCAGGAAAAAGGGAAGGGGGAAGCTAAAAGAGGAACCGTGCTTCCTTACGGGCAAGGGGAAAACACCCCGGCTACGTTGAGGGGGGTCGCATCCGGGGGCCGGAGTCGGCAGAGAGAAAGGGAGGGGGGACTCTCAATTGCCAACTGCAAAGAAAAGACTCCTGTACCGGTTTCACACTGGGGGGGAGAAGACAGGCCTTAATCTCAAGGCCTAAATGTAGGTCGTGCGCTTCGTGCAGAGCATTAAGAATTTTGCAAGGAAATTGGGGGGAAGTGAAGTTTGCGGAAAGGACCTTGGGAGGGGTATTGATATTCTGCGGGTCCGATGGGAAAAAAAAATACAGGGTTTCCGCGAGGGATCCCGTGGGAACTCAAAAAAGCAAGCTGAAAACAGGATCTGCCACCTGCCGATTGGGGGGGGAAAAGGAACAATGCCTCACTTGGGTCGCGACCATCTTCATGCTAAAAAGGAACCACACGAGGAAATTATTTTGAAGGGGAAAGGGGCCTGGCTGAATTTGGCTTTCTCAAAAAAAAGATTATAATCAATGACAGTGTCCTGAAATGAAAATTGGAGCGGCCAATAAGGGAGGAGGGAGGTTGAGAAAACGGCTGCTCGGGACAATCGCGCTCATATAGTGACATGTTATTAGAAAGGACCCACTCAAAAAGAAACCGATGCGGGGAGAAAAAAAAAAAAAGAGCCCCGGACGGATACACCCAGTAAAAACTACAAACAGAAAATATTATGTGGAAAAAAGGGGACAAAAGTATTTTCCCTTGGGGGAAGGAAGTGATACTTGCGCAAAGAGAAGAAGGCTTTGGAAATTTTGGGGGAAGGGGGAAAGGTACGCCGAAAGGAAGTTAGGGTGGGAGCCAGGGTGTTTGAAGCCCACGATTGTGGTTTGTGAGGAGAAGGGACTGAGGGACAACAGACAAAGGGGGGGAGAGAAGGGGACATAAAAGGCAGGGAAGCGCACCGTAGCTGGAGGAGAGGGGGGGAATAAAAGTTCTGTTCATCGGCCGTAAATAACCCGGACATGCTGAGCCGGAGTTGGGAGGGAAAAATGCAACTGGGAGTGTTCTTGTCGAAAAACTCTCCGAAAAGACGGGTAGCGTTGGCTTATGGGAGGGGGGGAAATGGCGAAGGAGTACTTGACAAATTTGAGATCTTTCAAAGAGGAGGGACCCGTTCCCCAGCTAGCCGTAACCTTGGGGGAGCAGGGTTTGTCGTCTAAGAGGAGAAACTTCAGCAGCCCGGCAGTGAGAAGGGGGGAATTTTTAGACAATAGAGGGAATTGAAAATGGGGAAAGCATAGAAAATGCGGGGTTGGCTAGCACGTACATAAGTTCGGGGCTTTTTTTAGGGGTATAGACAGGTATCTCAGACTAAAAAAAAGGATGATGAAAAGATAAATCGGAGGGAGGGGAGGATACGCTGACCATTGAAACTCAAGAAACGGAAAGAAAGTACTTTGAGATTGAGAGAAAAAAAGGAGTTCTCTACTAGGGGGGGGAGAAGTCGGCTGAACTGCCCGGGCTGGGTCGTGGGGACCAAGGGGGATTCTTTACGAGGGGGGGGAATGCCGCCTCGCGCCAAACGAGGTGCACAGTACTTCTATCTGAGGGGGAAAATAGAGAGGTTTGGAGGGAGGGGGCAGGTCTAAAAAAACCGGAAAAGCAGGAAACACGCTACACACAAAAGTTCGTGAATTGCGTTCTGAACAATAAAAATCAAGAGGGCCGCAAAGGCTGCGGAATCCACCCAATGTGAGGGAAGGAGTCCCTGGCGAGAAAGCTTTTTTACTGACCAGGTCGCTAAGGGGGGAATTTTTCGGGGAAAGGGGGGAGGGTTTTGGGGTGACATCAGTGACCATCAATATCGGGTAGCACACAACGATACAAGAAAAGGGAAGGAAAAAAGTGAAACTGGGCTCAAAAGCTAAATCGTCTAACTGAGGGGAAGGGAAAACAAATAAAACAGCGAAAAAACGAAACGTAAAAAAAGATTCTCCATTCTCCGTTAAGCAGGGAAAATAGTTATAGCGGTGGCAAAGGAACACCCTTTTGGGGATTTTGGCGTTACTTTTTGGGAAGGAAAAGTTCCCTTGGACCGTTGACGCCGCGCGGGGGGGGAGGGACGGGTTGGAATGCACCTTCCGTCATCGAATACAATTTCAATATTTGGAGAAAAAGGGAAAGAGCAGAGGAAGAAAGTAGGTCAGAGAGGTCCAAAAGGTTCCTCGCTGGAAGGGAAGGCACTCTCAGCTTGGGTGATCTGGGAAAGACTCAAATGCATCCCATGACGGCGTCACTGAAGACTCATATGGGAGTTCTGCAGAAAGGCAGAATTGTAAGCGAACCAAAATGCATTCATTGTTCGGAAACGACAATCGGGAGGTTGCCTCTCAGTGGTAGGGGATTCGGAAAATTCTCGCCGAGGAAGGGAATAACAGAGGGAAGGGTGTCGGACCGCGCCCAGAACCGACTAAAGGCAATACCAGGGAAGGGGAACTCGCGAAAAGGGGAAAGGTCAGGCAACCATTGCAAAGAAAGAGAAGTGCTACCGGAAAACACTGCAGCCGGTTTCGGGGATCGTTGGCGCGGGGTGAGCTTCAGTGTGGTCACAGACGGGGACAAAGGGCAGTTGTGGCAAGGACGGGAAGAGGCCTGCATGTTTTCTTTCAACAGAAGGAACTGGCGCGCACCCTACCCGTCGCCAAAGGGACCGGAAACAATGAGTCAGGAAGAAGCGAACAAGGCTCCGAGGGGGGGGGGGAAGTTAAAGGAAGGAAAAGACGGAAGACAAGGGCATTCTGGCGCAGGAAATGTTTTTCCCTCGAAAAAGAGGGTGCGTTAGAGGACACTCTGAAAAGAGGGATCTCTGGTCAAGGAAGACCTTGGGCGGAGGGAACCCAGAAAGGGGAAGGGGGGGGGCGTGGCCAAGAGGGGAAATCTCCCTTTGCGGGAAAGAAAGATCTGGACTTGCTCACCGAAAACGGTCAAGCAGGGGGGCTGGCCATCCTGCTTCCGCTAGAAAAAAAAGAAAAAAAAAAAAAAAAAAAAAAAAAAAAAAAAAAAAAAAAAAAAAAAAAAAAAAAAAAAAAAAAAAAAAAAAAAAAAAAATCAACAACAACAACGAAGGGATAGATAAAATCTGAGACATGCATTAGGAGCAAGTCAAGAGGGTTTGCCAGCCCCGGGGATCAGCCGGAAGGAGGGGGAAAGAAAAATCTGTCCCCTTTGGGACTCTGACTTTTGTCCACAAAACAGGCGCTCGCAGAGGTACATATAGAGGTCATATTGCAGAGAAGAACTCTTGCGGGGGAGAGGGGGGAAAAAAATCCGTGCCAGCGGGGAAAGACCCTTATGGTCTTCCCTTACGTTCACTAAAAAACCCTGGGGTCTACGTGGGAAAAGGGATTATTTTAGGACCGGGGGGGAGGGGGGGCTGGACTAAGGGAAAAAGCCAGTTCGGAGAACGGGAACTTCAACTGCCGGACAAGGACCGAGCGTCCCGGTGGCAAACTTAAAATGGCTAGCAATTGGAATGGGAAAAACTTGAGAGAAACCGTTACTGGGGGGGGAAGAGGGAATTGCGGAGAAAAAAATGGTAGCATTAGGTTCTGATGAAAGACAGTTACTGTTGCCGGCCATGCCTGCTGGTCAGGAAAAGGGGGAACTAAGGAAGGTAGAGGGGTCTCGGCAAGAAAATTCCCTCAAGGGGAGAAGATTCTCTCTCGCCAGATAACTCAAAACAAGAAGGACCAAATCGGCCACCTGAGAGGGTGAGAAGGTCGTCTTAAAGGGGGAGACTGCAGGGAGGGGCAACAGGGGGGAGGGAGAAGGGAGAAAAGGTGAATTGTTCTGACGGGCCGCCATGCAAGGAAAAAGGGGGGCTTCATTTGCGGAAAGACACATATGAGAGAGAGCGTTTGCCTGAATGACCGCGAAAAAAATTGCGAACGGGAAAAAAAAACAGAGACTTGCGAAAGTGTTAGCACTCTTCGCGCTCCATATAGAAAAATTGGGGTCTATTACCGTCAGAATAAACCGAAAATCCAACAGGGCAAAAAGGGGTAAGAGAAAAAAAAAGGAAAACAGGCAAAAAGAGAGGTGCAAAAAAAAGGGTGTTTCCGATGAACAACCGCGACTATTTTCCCGGGGGGGAGACTGGGAAAAACTACTTTGGATGTAGGGAGCTCTTTTTGTAGTGGCCATCTTTGAACTGCCTTAGAATATTGGTTGTGGGCCAGTTGCACGGGGGGGGAAAAAAAAAAAAGGTCTTGGGTGGAGGATTTAGTACTTATGGGAGGGAACAAAAATGATATCCAATACAGAAAATGCATGATTGGGGGGGAAAAGCTACATGGAAGCTGTTCTCGGGGAAGAGAAATTGGGGAGGGGGGAAGACATACTTTAGTTGTTGGGTGTCCTGCCCGGAGAAAGTGAAAGCCGGTGTCTGGGTCGAAAAGAAAAGGAGAGGTTTTTGATGACCGGGCCGGAGGGGGAAAGACTTGCGTGACTTAGTACAATTTGAAAGAGGAGCATTTCCAGGAGAAACTCCCAGCAGATAGCTATGGGCGCTCGTCTTAAGGCTGCAGAACTGCAAAGGGAGTCCCCACGATCAAAAGAAAATTTCGCCGCCTTTGGTTTAGAATATTCTTAATTGTAAGGCAACAATAGAAGGGGCTAGGGATGGAAAGAAAAAGTTCTGTGGAGGGTTTTCTTGAGTTTCACGGGTCGGGAAATCGACGCGTAGTCGCGAAAGAGTATGCGGAAAGGGAAGAGAAAGGTCTGGCGTAGGGATCTATACGGACTTGGAACTCAAAAAACGCACAAATTTAGGGGACGAACATCACGCGAAGGGTATATGATGGTTGCAAGTCAATTCCGAATAAGGGGGGAGCAACGGCTGGTAAGGTCTGGGGGCTCAGGGGAGGAAAAGGGACTCGGGCGCCTTCGCGGCCTCGCAAAAGACTGACCTCAAAGTTTACGGCTATTGTGGACCTTTTCACGACATCGAGGGGGGGAGGTCAATCCTGAAGGAAAAGAAGCCCGCCATCATCCAACGCTCCCGGATTTCGGGAAGGGATGTTACAAGACACGCTTCAAAGTCTCCTGGTCAGCCAGAAGGTCCTACAAAAAAGAGAATCTTCCGGGGAGGAGAAAAAAAGAACTTTTTGCTCTCCAATCAGCTCATGAGAAGGGGCGAAACACCTAAATTCATTTTCTAACTGAGAGGTGCAAGGGGGAAAAGAAGGAGACAATATCTTGTCTGTAAGAAAAAAACTAAATGACGGGGGGAGGAAGGGGTAAACTGCTCCAAAGCACTTCTAATGAGTGAGTTCAAATATGGCAACGAAAAATACGAAGGGGCGTTACGAAAAGAAAGGGGATTTCACAAGGAAAAAAAGAATGCGGGGTGTGAAGAGGGAAAAAGTTTGTTGGGGGAAAGGGATGGCGTTTTGCCTGGTGGGAACTTTGGTGGGGGATCGTGGCCAAGCGCTCATAGTGGGAGGACTTTGGGACTGAAACCACGGTGCATCGAAAGTTCAAATATAGGCGAGCGCCCGAGCCCGAGTGCTCACAGATAAAAGTGGGACTCGTGGTCCTCGTCTTTCGGAAAAGAAAGGGAATTTGGATTGTCGCAAAGACGAGGAAGCCCATGCCGGTAGGCCAAGAACAGGGACCCTTTGACTCAATAGGGTGTGTATAACTAAAACAGGCTGGGGGGGAAAGACAGGGATGGCTTGTTCCTCAACGACATAGGCGGTGGCCGAGAGGGGAAGGGAGTTCTTTGTTAAAGGGAGAGCTAGAGGAAAAAAAAGGGACGGGGGAGGGGGGGAAGACATGCGCACTCAGCAGACAAGAGGTTTACGAGAAGGGAAAAGAAAATCATGTAAATGGCGCAAACAGGACTTGAACAATTTCAAAAACCCGCTTCTCCGGCAAGAGAGAAGTATTGCGGAGCTCCGTTGGGGAAAAAAGAAAACACTTGGCGGAAAAGGAGAAAGGGTCCACCGTCAGGAGGAAGGAGGGTTCCGGCAGTTTGCTGTCAAGTTAGAAAACTGCGCGCCCGTACCCGTCAGGAAAGCCTGAAAAAATTAGCAGGCCTGGAGAAAAGGTACTCAAGAAGGGTGAACGTAAGGGAAACTACGGGCGGAAAAGCTGGAAAGGACACTTTGGAAAAGGAAAGAAATCTGACGTGCGTAGCATCTGAATCAGACGGACAGGATGACAGAGCTAAAAATTTTCGCTAGAAGGAGATATCTAAAATGTTGCGGGCAAGAAAGGATCCCCTGTGGAGGGGAAATAAAGTAGGGACTTGCAGAAAGCGACATTTCAGCAAGTTTCGGAAAAAAAGTCCCTCGGCAAACAGTCGTTAGGACTCCAACAAAAAAGTATTATTGAAAAGAGCGAGGAGATGGAAGCATTCGGGACGCGTGAGAAAAAGAAAGGGGATTGCGGGGACCAGAAAAGGGGGATCCTTGGAATCGGGAGGGAAAACTGTCACCAAGGAGCTCCTCTTACTTTTGCCAAAAAAGCTCGTCAAAAGGTGGGAGTCAGGGGGGGAAAAGGTCCTAGAAAAAAAACGCAAGCAGCTCGCAGGGAAAACATGTCCGGGGACAGCGCCAGAATTGCCCGGAAGGCTTACGTCAAGTGGAACCCAAGTCTCCTTGTGAAGGGGAGGCCATCGGCAGACGGGGGGGGGGGAGGGGGAGTTGCGACGCCATTTCTTCAGTGTGATCCAAACTGGAAGGAAAAGAAGATCTACGCCCGTCCCACAAACTGAAGCATCTCTTCAGCCAATTGAAAGATGAATCTCAAAGGGATTTCCTGTCAAGGGAGGGAGGCTTCTGGAGTGGAAGGGGAGAAAGAAGTGGGAGGGAAGGGAAATTTGTGTTCCAGTTTCCTGTGCAAAGAAAGGAACCTGCTTTCTGAAGGGGGACATCCCTGGGGAAATTCGAGGGGGGTCGTGCAAGAAAAAAGGAAAGCCGGTTAGCAAATTCTCTGCGCCCGGCCGAAAAAGAAAGAATTAACACAAAACTTCCGAAGGGAAAAAGGGGGAAAGGAGAAATCACTGGGTTCTCTAAGGCTGCCTAGGAGGGGAGTCTTGACCACAAACGAGGCCTGATTGATAAAAGGGTCGAAACCTGGATAAAGGGGAGGGTCTCGTCAAAAAGGGGGGGGGACTGAATTAGATGAAAAGGGCGACCGAGAGGACAAGAAGGGGGAAACAAAAGATCGCGAGAAGTGTATTAGATCCGGGAGGGCCAAAAGAGACCAGATGCGGAACAGACCGGTGAAGAGAAAAAAAAGGGAACTCATTCAAAAGAAAATAGGAAAAAAGGGTGTTCCGATGAAAAAACCCCAGAACTATTCCCTTGAAAAGCCAACCTTGCTAAAAGCTACTGGGTCCTTGGGGGGGGGGGTTTTTGAGGAAGGGAAAAGTGGAACGCCGACCTGGGAATTGCTTTGGAGCCGGGGAAAAGGGGGGTAAGCACAACGAATTGTATCGAGACAATACACGCTATTGAGGTACTAAATGGGAATGTCAAAAAAAAAACTTCAAAGGGTTTTTAGGAGGAAAGGGAAGACGACAGGCGAAAAAGTGGCGCCCGGGATATAGACATTTGTGGGCAAGGGACTTTAAAAGGGCCCTGCGACTGGGAATGGGAAAAGCCTTGGTCTTGTAAACAGAAATTATAACGCAGTTAGCGTGGCTGTGGGGCAAACGGATGTCAACGAGCAAAGGGGGGGGGGTCTTTTCAAAGAGGAGGGAAGGTTTCCAGCAGATAGAAGGAAAAAAAAAAAAAAGTTTGGGCGCGTCTGTTGGAGAGGCAGCGGCAACGCGTACCGAAGGCCAAGGCTTTAACCAAGGGACCGCCGGGGGGATTGAAAAAGGAAATAAGAAAATGAGAAGGAAATAACGAACCGTTTGCGGGGTGTGGCGTTTTTTTTCGGTCAAGAGGTCGTTATAGACGCAGCCCTCTTATAGAGAGGAAAGTCGGAGGGGAAGAAGCTTCTCGGAGGAGACATCGGAAATCAATAAAAAAGGAACAAGAAGGGAGGATAGCCCTAACACCTCATTTTTATGAAAGGTGGGCATTTTCTTCCGTGCTAACAAAGGAGGGGGATCGGTAAAAGTTCGGAAAGGGGGTTTTTTGTGAAGAAGGAGACTCGCGCCAAAAAAAGAGACGAAAGGGTTTTACGGCTAGAGGAAACGGTTTCAGCCGATGAAAGTCGTTTAAACTTTTGAAAGAACTTACACGAAAAAAAAAAAAGCCCTCAGAAGAGACAACCGAGGGTGACGGGAGTTTGTCACAAGACACGGGATTTCAATGTTAAAAATAAGGATGCGTCAAGAAAACCAATTGCGGAAATCGTCGGGCGAGAACGGCTTTTTCTAGCCATGGAGATAAAGAAAAAGACTCGAAACCTAAATGACATTTATGCGAGTGTAGGAGGTTGGGGTTACAATGCAAACATCAGTAAAGGACTTGTATGTAAGCACAACACAGATCAATTTTTCGTTGGGGGGAACCTGAGAAAAAATCTTCTAAAGGGGGGAGGAAGTATTTCAACTCAGAAAAAAGCAAGAAAAAAGAAGAAAAAACGTAGGAAAAAAAGTAGGGGAATCCAAGTTCACCGGGCACAAGTGAACCTAGTTCGGGGGGTGAAATCGGAAAACAACCAGGGGGAGATGAGGTGCCTGGTTTTGGAGGGGGGATTCCCCGTGACCAGAAAGGCTGAACGAAAAGAGGGGGATTTTCCGGGGGGGCTGCAACAAAAGGAATCGCATACAATTTTCAAGTAGGCGCCGAGGGTCCGATCCAGAGTGAAAGAAGATTTGACTCGAAAAGACTGTAATGGAAGGGAAAAAGAAGATGATAATGTGTAGGAAGGGGAAGAAGACAGCAAAGGACAAAAAGAAGACAGCATTCCTAATCAATCAGACAAGTGGTAGAACAGTTGAAACTGAAGAAAAACCCGTGTTAAGACTCAATCGGCAGTGGCCGATCAGGGGTCAGGCGGAATGTGAGTTCGGCCCTGCAGCGGCGCATCCTTTCTACCAAGTCGTTAAAGGGGACGCGCCTACGCAAGAAAGGGGGCTTTTGCTCGGGTAAGAAAGTCAGACATATCAGGTAAAGACGCAACAGGAAATGGAGGGTTCAATCAGCAACTTCACAGCTAAGGCGAATAGCAGTCAAAGAAAAAAAATTTCAAAGAATGTGAGGAAGGGGGGGCCCGACTCGAGGTGAAAAGGAGCATCATTGGAAGGTTGCCCCGGGCGAGGAGGGCCTGGGTTCGGGAAGTTTGGGCTTTTCAAAGGGGGGGGGCTCGCAAAAACCTCTGCCGAAAAAGGGAAGGAAGGGCCGACTACAGCTGCAAACAATTCAAGGCCGCCGGCGTGGGGGTGCTGGTCACGTGACGGGGAAACCTAAAGGGCATTCTGCGCTAGATTTTTCCTGCGCCGAAAGGGTCTTAGAAATCTGAATAAGACTTGGGAAGGGGAGGTTCCTAAAAAAAACCGTGTGCAGCAAAGGAGGAAAGAGGGTTTACGAAAAGGGGGGGGAGGAAACAGGATTCCCATGATCAACAGGAGGGGGAAAAACAGGAGAGTACTTGCGCAACCGCAGTACAGCCTGCAGGTCCTCGGCAC
>Ga0179593_1648291_pt1 | contig 13030 bp, 11 predicted proteins | sample CZODoug2_1_08_16_FD_185931 | JGI IMG/M metagenome (GOLD analysis project Ga0179593, IMG submission 185931) | Vadose zone soil fungal communities from Angelo Coast Range Reserve, California, USA - CZODoug2_1_08_16fungal (PacBio error correction) | ecosystem: Environmental > Terrestrial > Soil >...
TTTGAAGGGGGAGGAGGCAGAAAGGGGTCTAAGGACGGCATCTGCGTGAAACCCTGCAAAACAGGAAAACGGCTCGCCGAAGGAGGACGGCGACACACCGTTTGCGAGGGGGACGCAGGAGGACGGAAAAAAGAGCAGATGGCGGAGCAGAAAATGGCTCGCGTGGTACCATCGCCGTCGACATAAACGGGGGACTAGAAAGAGGGGGGATCACGAGAGACTGAGAGACAGGTAGTGCTAAAGGCTTGGCCTGGGCAGAATGGGAAACTCTCCTACGTAATTGTGGGTGTGGAGGAAATTATAAACAAAAAAAGACTCCGGGAGGATCGAAAGGACTTCTTGTAAAGTGAACACTCTCATCGCCCAGCATAATCTTGGAGGGGAAGGAGCCCTTCTCCTAAGAGCAGGGAAACTGCAGAACTTCAGGTTCATTGATGTAAAGTATCAGAGAAAATAAGAAAAAGAAACACGAAGTGGCTCAGGGGGGCGTTCACCCAAGGAATTCGCTGCAGGAGAAGGCCAGGAAAAGCTGTGAGAAAAGGATCAAGAGGTAAATTCTCAAGAGGTCAGTTAACATAATCGATATCGAATGTCTCTGCTTAGGGGGAAAGGTCCTGCCTGCCACCTTGTCGAGGAGAGGGGGATTAACAAATTGGGCAACCAGGGCAAATTCCTGGTCAAGGGGGGCGTGCGGAAAAACCAATACGGGTAAGGGAAAAAAAAAAATAACTCCTCCTTAAGAAGCATCGGCCTGAAAGGATGAACGGCAAATAGGAAAATGACGTATTTTCGGATCAGACAATCCGAAACCATTCATTGCACCAGGCAAGGGGGGGGGGAGATTTGTTGACCGTTTTCTGCCATAAGAGATTGGACCACCCGACTTCCCCGTGTTCGCGGGAGCGCGAAAAAATCAAGGATAGCAAACTTCAATTACTGGGTGGTCAATGCTCATCAGAAAAAAGTTGTTGAAGAAGACAGAGCTGGGAATAGTTCGTAGGCCGGAAAAGGAGCTCGCATCGGTATCCGGCAACAAGTTCTTTCTTGTGCGGGAAAGGTCGTAGCCGTGAGGGGAAAAAATGCTAGAGGGCATGGAGAAAGTCGTTCCGCAAAAACTAAACTCTTGGACATTCAGCGATTCGGCAAATACTTCAGTCCAGGAGACCGCACTCATCACTCCTTCGACTCCGAAGGGGTTAAGAGTAAGGACGCATGGATCCCATCCTGAAGGGCTGGAAGTTCAAGGGGATCAACGATATTTTGGTGTCGCTGTAGGTACTGACGTGGGGCAACAAAAGAGAAAGGACTGCCAAATCTTAATGAGGGAAGTAGATACTCGAAAAAGAGCGACCAACTTGGGACCTAGGAGCTCGGTTTCCGCCTTTACGAAGGGTTTAAAAAGGGTGTGGGGCGCGCTGGACGGTATGCCTCTCTGCTGAAGAGGGGTCACGACCGCGTCCTTGAACTTAAAGGCTGATCATTTAACCGTCCGATTATAGAATCAGTAGGGCCTTCCGGCAAGCGATCAGGAGGGGGAAGCTTAGGAGGGTATTGATAAACCGGTTCAGCGCCTGAAACACGTAGGCGGGGGCCCCCAGATATCGTCGAGACGGACATCCGACCCGGACGGTACCGTAGTAAGGGATCAGAAGAAGGTCGCCATAACCTGAAATAGAAAGTCCCTAGACGCGGCTGAGCGTGGAACGTGCAAGGGGAAAAGTAGAGTATACAGACAAGGAAGTCGGGGAACCTCGTTGAATGGGAAAAGCTAGGGAGTTGAGGCCCAAGGGGAACTGGTGTCGAGGAAAAACCCGGGGCAGTTTCGACTTGGAGGAGAATTTCAGGAAAACTGAGTCGTCTCATTCTTCACTCTGCCGCCCATGCGGAAGCTGATTTCTAGTCAAGAGGGGCATGTATTACTCCAGAGAGTTGATCATTAAAAGTTGTCTGAGGAAAGGGGGCTTGAACCGAAAGTCTTCGTTTCCGCGCACAAAAGGAAGAAAAGTCATTTTGAGAAGGATAGAGTGGTGCGCGGGCGTTGGACAGGGAACTCAAGGGGAAAGGCTTTAGATCACATTCTCTGCGTCCCACAGAGTTCGAGATAGAGGCTTCAAAAAGGAGGAAAGATAAGAGTCACAATCGAGGAGGGGGGACGAGAAAACTTCTCATACCAGCTTCGCGTTGAGGGGGGGCGCCGTCAAACCCCCTAAACCAGAAGACAAACGCGTGTTCGAATCACATGTCCAGGAGGCAAGCCCCCCTTGCCCCGAAAGGGAGGCGAAAGGAAGGGGTTAGTTTAATGCACCCGCGAAGGAAGGGGGAGCGAAACGTGGGTCTGGATAGAGAAGGGAAAGACGAATTTTAAAGGGAAATAGGATACGCAGTGGGGGTCTACGGCCTCAAATCGGCTCAAGGGGGGAAAAGGAAAAAAAAAAAAACCCTTCTCCGAGCCGATGCTGCACGGTAAGCCCGATGTGACCCGCAACTTTGCAGGGAGGGAGACCTAGGGACGCATAGTTCACAACAAAAAAAAATGGGAGAGGACAGGCGATAGAGAATGACGGTTAATGGGAGCAAGGACTACAAGGACAAAGGGAAAAAGCGCCTTACTGCTTCGCGACGAAGACGCGTTGGGGACCAGGCGCGTAAGGGACAGCACGACGTCTTGGGGCGAAGGAAAAGAAGACCGCAGGAAGCATGAAAAAAGGTTTCCTTTCCGCTCTTCGAAGCAGGGCAGACGACGGAGCGGCGGGAAATGAAAAAACTTTCTGTCCTATCCCGGGGGCTGGGGGGGGTTCAAATGATAGCGCCGAGACGGAGAAAACGGCACAGAGGAGAAAGTAATGAACCCCTACTACGGAAGCTTACCGGGGCTGCAAACGCTTCAACGAGCAAAAGAGCTGACTTAGGGGGAAGAAATAACGAAGTTGGAAAGATCATGGTGAAAACCCGTCGCCCTGGGGACGGACCAAGAGCGACTGAGAAAACATCAAGGACGAAGTCAGTAGGGTGCTTGCCTACGAATTACGAATAGGTCGAAGACGGAGGTGCAGACACGTGGGTGAGGCGGAGAAAAAAGGAGAAGGGGATTGGCCTCCGTCCGCATGGGCCGAGCCCGAGCCTGGGAGGGGTCGGGGGGTGCCGGGAACACGATGGCGAGCTAAAAAAAAAGAGATCAACAAGGAAAGCAAGAAAGTCAAAAATAAGGGGTGAGGAGTGCTAAGAGTCGAATGGTAGGAATGGCCTGCTCAAGTCAGAGCCATTTCAAAGAGGGGGGAAACCCGGGTTTGAGGAGAGAGATGAAGATGCAGCGGAGGGATGGGGTAAGTGGGAAGATGAGCCGAACACCGAAACTCTTGGAAACAGTTGCGTTGATCATCTCGGGGAAGAGCCAAAAAAAAAAATCCCCTGTCATCTATGGGCATGACCGCCCAGGAAAAATGGAGTCATTTGCGCTGGGGGACTAGGATGGAAGGCATCAGTCCCGGAGATATGCCGTAGGAGAGAGTTTCTAGTGGGTCCGCAAAAAGGCCTTTACCCCTACCGCTTCAGAGCCAAAAAAGGCGCAAAATGGCGGGCTTCTATGGAATCGGGGTAGCCGCTACCAGGGTTGCCCGGCCGGCAACATGGGGGGAGGCGGAAAAATGAGGGATTATTAAAGTCTCCAAAGACGGGGCTGGGGAAGTATCAACGTGATCTATGGCCTGGAGGCAAGGGAAATGTTCATCTTCCAGGAACGGGTTGTTGAAAAAAAAGAAGTTGCGCCGAGCGTGGGAGGAGGGTTGAAAAGAAAAAAATGCGACAGATATGGGCTACAAAGAAGGGATAGAAGGTAAACGTACGTCAAGGGGAAAAAAGAAGCTGACTTTACCACAAGCCCGCCCAGCGGGAGGAGATCGCTGCCAGTCGTCAGGCCTTCCGGTGGGGAAACTCAGACAGGCCGGCCGCGTGCCGGGGGAGAACAGAAAACATGAAGCCACCACCGTCGAGGCGATTGACCGGACTACGAGACAAAAAAGAAGAATAGGTGTTACTAGACCGAAGCGAAGAATCTAGGAAGACTAGGGTAAGGCGGAACACGAAGGAGGCGACGTCGGGTAGAACGGGAAATTAAAAAAAGAATGATCTGGGAGGGCAAAGTTACGACCAACCGGTGTGCGGTTAGGAGAAAGAGAAAGTGACATCTACAAGGGGAAAAGGCTCGCTCTACGGAGTAGGGGATTCCGGCCATAGAAGCTTCAGAACGGGCATCCTGCTTGTGCCAGAAGATTAGGTGAGCAAGAGCCCTCAACCGGAAGAGAGATCAGGGGAACACGTTAATCATATGCTTAATCGACGAAGCGTTCTCTGCACAGCATGAAGACCGGACAAAAGGGGGCCTCCCAGATGCGGAGAGCGAAAAAAAAGAAGGTGAGAGATCTTAGATAAAAATATTTGGGGATCGAAGGATCAGGTCAAACAAGAAAGTAGCAGGGATTCGCAGAACTCTACTCTATAGAGTGGACTCAGGTCAAAAAGAAGATGTGAGCCTAAAAAACTTTGTGAGGCTTCAAAGGATAGCACTGGGCGAAAAAAAAAAGTCTGCTGCATGGGTGAGTGACAAAAAGGTACGAGGGACGCCCTGTTCTCATCGGGATGAATATCGCCCGAAGGCGCTTTAGAGGGGACCGGGGGACTCTTGCACCATTCAACCAAACTCAAAGAAAAAAGAAAAACTGTATAGGGAAAGGGTCACTTTTGAGGGACGAGAAGTCATAAAGTCGCGGGGGCCTTGAAGATCGAAGTTAGAAATCTTCAGTCTACCCAAGGATCGGCAATTACGGGTGGGGAGAAACCCCAATACTCTTTCGGAAAAGTGGACCTCCGCAGAACTTTGCACACATGGTGCCGGAGGTACATGGACCAGCAAAAGTTTAGGGAAAGGGACATCAGAATCCTCCTAGATATAGTGGGGGCTGGCGGATAGGGGGAAGAAAGCCCCCTGACACATTGGATAGGATCGTGAAAGAAGAACTCACAATATAATTGCGACAGCCGTCGAAAAGAAACATAGTGAAGTGGGCGCTAAGAAGTCGATGGTACAAGCGGAGAAAAAGGGGGAAAACGAACTCCCCTCATCACTAGCGAAGAGGATTAGAGGACTTTGGTCCGGCGCAGAGAAAAAATCACCTCGAGCAAGAAGAAGTTTGAAGAAAAAGCCGGGAACACTTGCATTTTAAACACTCAGATTGGGGGGGGTCAGGGAGGCCATCCAATGCCGGATCTGGTAGGGGCGTAAAACCCTGCCCTTGTCGGTTCCGGAGGCGCGCCGCAAGAACCACAAAGAAAGACTTAGGGGTTAAAAAGGACGATGAACTCCTCAGAACCATCGGGTTGCGACCCAGGAGGGAAGGGGGGAAAAAAGAGGAGGGTCATTCGAACACGCGCGCTGGGGCCAGTATAACCGAACAAATTTTCGAGGCTTGACGAAAGTCGGGAGGGGGATCGGGACCGCCAGTAGCTCTCTTCGTGAGGGAACCTGCAAAAATGACTATAAGGAGATAGGAGAGGACAAAGACGGTCTGACATCACCTTCAGTTCACGCCCACTAAAAAAGGATTGTCAACAGGGGAAGTGTTGATTGTCAAGCAGTCGCCCATCCTGCAACGGTCCTTGACTGTGATCACCCAAAAGGGGGGGCGAAAAAAAGAGGAGGAACACTTTCGATTGCCATAGTTGAAACCGAGCAAGGACGGGCCGCGTTCGCGGTCTTGGCAAGGAGTCGGAAATCTGAGCCACCTGTTGGAAGGCTCGGAAGAGTTTTGCCGCCGAAGGGGACATCTCGAAGGACGCGACTGGGGGAAAGCTCGTAGGCGACGAAGGGGTAGTAAAAGATTAAAGGTGACAAAGTTCGTCAAGGGCACCGCGAAGCATGAGGTGCTCGAAGAAGGAATTCACGGAAGGAGGAAAGATTTTTGGGAGAGAGGAGGGACGGGAGGGATGCCTCAGATAGGACATTTCCAGGATCTGATGGAAAACCTGAGGGGATCTCCGCAGTGAGGCAGAACGGAACGGGAAAAGGGCCAAGAAAGATAACATTGGAAACGAATTATATAGGCGAAGAGACATTTTGCTGAGGGTGAAATCTGCGGCGAGACGTAAAAAAAGTGTCCTGAAGATTGGAAAGACTTTTTCCAAAAGGCGATGGTGACAGATTTCGACGGGGAGGAACTTCACGTGGCACAGAGTTCAGGAACGGCTAAAGAACGCACTTGCGAAAAAGGCTATTGGGCGGAATAGTAAGCTCCTCAGAAAACGCGCGGAACTTTAGGAGGGAAGCGCGGGGTGCCATTTAGGACCCGATGAGCAAAGACCACTGTCTCTGTCCGGGGGGTCACGCCGGGAGGAAGGGGAAAAATATGGGCGAAGGCGGAAGGGAAGGGCCTCGTGGCTTGAAAGTGAACGAACGATACTTGCGGTATTATCAGGAGTGAAGATTGGAGGCAGCGGCTATAGATTGTAAATTCTCGATTCGATAAGAAGAGTGAAGCTATCGCGCTAGTTGACGAAGATACTGGAAGGGAGAGAGAGGGGACCAAAAGACGGGACACGCGCAAAGGACAGGATCCCCTAAAACTTCGCCAATGAAGATCCAGTCAAAGCATAAGAAGTAAAAAACCGAGGTGAGGACAAGCCCCCCTTTCCTAAGAAAAGGGGCTGATATTTGACCCGTAGTGGAAGCGAGTTACTCGCAAGGGGAGAGATGGTCGGGGACGGCGAATGAACGCCTATGGAGAAGAGGGAGCCAAGGGAGAAAAACGGTTCGTCCTCCCTAAATCGAGCAAGTGGATCATAGACCACCTTAGGATGCAGGCACAGGGGACCCGAAAAGAGAAATCGAAAAAAAAAAGGCGCGGGGACTGCAAATTGCAGGGTCGACAAAGGTGAACATACAGCAGAGTCAGCTCAGCAGGGAAGGGGGGAAGAGAGAGAATGACGTTTTGCAAAGGGGATCTTCAGACATGGAAAAAGGTTGCACGGTCCGTAGCACGGACTGTCGTAAGATGGGAAGGGTCATGCGCGGATACAGCATCGGACGAAATTCTTCATTCCAGACTATCCTCACGCCTAAGGGAAGGGTGATGAAGAGAAGCGGACTAAAGAGCCTGGAGCTGGACTGAAGAACCGACTTTGGATCGGTCAGACCGTTCAAGAAAAGCCGATCGGATAAAACAGCGCGCCACCCTTCGGACCAAAAAACAAAAAGAGCAGCTCAGTGAAAAAGGTCTCAGATCGGGATGTAAGGGTGCAAGACCAAGCAAGCGCCGAGGGGGGGAGAAGGGCGAGTTTCCGGGACTGGGGGAGAAGAAAATAAAAAAGTTGCACCCTCCAGAGAAAACAAATCTTGGGGAAAAAAAAAAAGCTGGGAGACGGCATTCAATCAGAGGAAAACGTTTCCGGCTTTGGGAAGGGGCTTGAAAAAAAGGAACGTGATGGCCCCTAGAAAGAACTGCCCAGATCGTCGGTCTGAAACGGGAACGATTTCTATCGGTGAAGGGTTCCATAGCAAGGGACAACGACTCCGAAAGTCAGAAGAACCCGAGAGGGAAGATTGCGTCCTGAATTCTCGACTATGGGCCAAGCATCCATAGGAGACAACCGAAGGAGACAGAGGGACTGAACATTCATTTGCGCTCAGTGGGAGGAGGGCCAGCGCAAGAGGAACGACAAGGGCGTTTGGAGCACTCTTAGAAGAGATTAAATAAAATAGAACTGACCCAATATCCAAGCTAGTAAAACTGGGGTTCTGATGGAAGAGCAACATGTAAGCATATTAGGGTTTGAAAGAAGCCGGGAGTTCCTTGCAGAAGATACACGTATTGGGGGTCTGGGGTAAACCGCCTCTTGTCACGCTCAGGTGTACAAAGACCGGCTTAACTAAAAACGGAAAAAGGCAAAGAATAAGGGGGTTGTCCGCAATTCGGGGGGTCTGGATGGCGTAAGCAAGCAGAGACACAGGTGTCCACGGTCCTGGCTCAGGAACCAAGGGGACCGCGAGCCTTATGGATGGGGAGAATCGAACGTAAAAAATAAAATGTTCTGCGCATTCGGGAATCGGATGAGTGAAAGGGCCATGGTCTCAGGAAAGTCGACTTTCAAGTTGTGAACCAAACCCAGGGAGCACGAATCGTGGTCTAGAGAACGGCGATCCCGGCTCTTTACCATATCTCAAGGATGGGGGGGAAGAAACATGCTAGGAAGACCGGCTTTACAGGAGACTAACAAAGGAAATGGGGCTTAGAGTGGGAAAAACCCCAGAGAGAAACTCGGCGGAGGTGTCGAGTCCGCGTTAGAATCATCAACGAACAGAACCAAAAATCGCGGAGTGGGGATGCGCCAAAAGAGATCGGGAAAGTATCGTTCTGATCCTCTATAGGAAGTATAGGGTACAAGATTGGACTAGCGGAGGACATGCATTAGAAGGCGATGAAGGAATCAACTTATAAAGGAAGAGAAGACTCAATCCGCGATGACGACCGCGGGGCTAGACATGAAAATCTTGAGATAGATATAGCTGACAGCCACCTTTTCGCCGGCGAGCTCCTGGGCGCGCACACAGGATAAAAAGTAGGGGACTTCGTAGAAGGGATACTTTAGACATGAATCCTTGAGCAGAAAAAACCCACAGGATAAAGGGGGAAAAGATAGAAAAATCAAGGTCTCATATCTGCATACATCTTATAAACGAAGAGAGTCTCAAAAGCTAGAAGAAAAGGCAGAGACTGGCCCGTCACAACTGACTCGCCAGCGCTAGCAGGACAAGTGTCTCTTTCATAGTCGCGAAAGAAGATGGAGAAAGTAGACTCCTATTTAGATACGGAGTTGACAAAACCGGAAGTGCGAGCTTCGATACTAGATCAAGGTATCCGGGAAACTTGAGAGGAAATACAGGACGAAAAGAAGGACATATTCGCCGCTTCTTGGACCCTATAGTTGAAGAAAAGACCGGTCGGCTACGACGATGTGTTAAGATCCAGAAATGTGATACGACACACTCGCTCTTCATAGAGGGAACCAGGGCTGCCAGGAACCGACCTGGCATGGCTTTAATCTCGCAGATTTGGGAGACGGAAAAAGAACATGCGGAGGCCCGTGTTGAAGACAAGAGGAAGAAGCCTTGAGTCTGGTAAGCTCAGGACCAAAAAAAAAAAAGGGGAGGAACCGAATAAACCGGAGCCGGGGGCGCCTGCTGCAAACCACGGGGGACAAAGAGGCGACATTGCAAACTAAAAAAAGGAAAAGTCAATCGACAGCACGCGTGGAGTACGAATAAGAGAGCAATTCGGGTGGAAGAAGGAGACTTAACCAGCCTCGAGTGAAGAGGAGATATTTTGAAGGGCGTCCTTCAAGTACAAGGAGCATATCGGCTTTACGAACAGGCAACACCATAAGTTGCGTGAAAAAAGAAGAGTCACTTCTTGGAAGGAAAAAAAGGTGAAAACAAAGGCCGAGAGGAAAATGAGGGGCATGCTACGTAGATTATGAAGAATGGATTTATCTCTCGCTAGAACCGAAGGACATTGGGGGAGACATCGACAAGAAAAAACAATGGCACAAGCTGTTTGTCGGTGGATTTGAACCAGACCAGGCCCTATGCAAAGCTGTGTAGAAGAGCTCCTTTAACGGGAGCGGACTGGGGCGGACTTCTGACACACCCATGCAGGAAAAGATTGGCATGCCTAAGCAAACATCTTTGGCCGGGAGGCATGGGGAAATAGTGAAATTCCAGGGACGGATCTCTCGGGCCGAGGCAACCGGGGAGTGAAGGTTTCAAGTAGGGGAAGTCGTGCTTCAATACGTCATCTAGGGAAAGGAACAACAGCCGACAGCGGATATTGGTGCCAGTCGGCAAAGCGACGGCGGCCCAGAGGAAAGCGACCGCGTCACACGACACTTCTCACCTCCGCAGTAAAAGTTTAGGTGATCGAAGGAAGCCCAGAAGTCCTTTGTCTTTAATGGAAGGGGTATCAAAACGATGGACAAAGGTCGATTGGGGTTTTCAAGGCTCCCTCTGACTGACTTCCTTCTACCCGGAGGGGGGTCAAAAAGGGCCAGAAGAAAGATATGAGAAAAATGGGACCTGGCAATGAATCCCGCAAGGGAGGAAGTAGTCCTTTTTTCGAACGTGGTGGCGAAAGGGGGATCTCATCTCGGGAGACTAATTTGGGGGGTCAAAACCAACCTTGATCTACAAACAGTGACGTCGCATCGCTCCAAGTAGGGCGAGGGAGCTCAAATGATGGTGAATGCGGAAGTATCTTCTTTTCTTTTATGCCGCAATGGCTCATAAGGAACAAGTACTTGCCGAAACTCTTTATCGCGACGAAATCCCGGGAAACGGGGGTCAAGCCAGTCCCCGCAGACAGCAGATCAGGGGGGGCAAAAGAGGATCACATGTCCTCGAAGGCGGATGAATCTTTGAACTATTCGGACCGAGGAGGAGCCAAGAGGGCGGGTACTCTGAGGGTCACACAACCGGGGAAGGGAACGCAGAAAAACGGCACGACTCAGTCAAGTACGCATTTGCACGGAAAAAACAGGAAGGCGAAAGCTATTTCATTAAACTGACTTCAGAGAAAACAAGTCAGAACCAGGGCGCGGAGGCAGGAACCACGTTTCGCTAAAATTCTCGTGGGGGAATGAAACTAGGGGGGGAAAGCCAATTTGCCGTCGGGAAAGGGGGAACCCGAAACTCAAAAAGGCTTCTTATTCGAGCGAAGAATCAAGGAGGGAGATTGGAAGGGGCTCTGAGGCGTGACGCTTTTGAAGAATCGGAGAAGTCTCGGAACAAGTACTCGCCGATAGATTGTGAGAAAAATCAACAAAACACGTATATGATAAAAGTAGAGAGAGTTGGTCACAGATAAAAAAAATAGGAGTGATCATACCGCGCGGAAAAGACAGTTTGAGGGCCCAAAAAGCAACGCCGGCATCCCTAGCGTAAATCAGAGAGGGAAAAGGAGACTCCATGCGATGAAGAGGGACTGTCCCGAGTTCTGGGTCAAGCCCCCCTTGAACGACGAACAAACGAAGCGGGAATATTTAATAAGAAAGCTTGGAGGGAAAAAAGGGGGGAACTCTAACTCGGCGAAAGGGGGAAGGATTAGCTTCAGAAGGAGACGTTTTGATAAAGTACTCAAAAAAAAAGGGAAAATTGATCCCGAAAATGTAGAAGACCCGGAAGGAGGATAACTCGCGGAGAGTCACCCCGGGGGGGGGGGAACAACCGATGTTACGCCGCACCTGGTCCTGGGAGGGAGATACACACCAGGAAAAACGCAACGAAAAATGGTGATGGCATGCGATAGGAGTGAGAGATCTGAAGCGGACCGCGAAGTTCCCAGTTCAGAGGACTGCGTCGCGAGAACTAGGGTGTGCCAACGCTACAAAAGGACTGAGGAATTTCAGAAACTACAATACGATCCTTCCAAAAGGAAGCCGGGGAACCAAAGGAGCCCTGGCAGATAAACTCGAGAACACGAACGGATGGAGGGAGGAATTGACGTCTGAGAAATCAGGAAAAACCTGGAAAAAAAACGAGAAAGTGATACAGCCAGCGCGAACTCTTAAGGAGAACCTAAGAGAAAAGAGGAAACTGCTGGTCAGCATCCCAAGGGGCGCAGAGAGCGTGTCGTGAATTAACTTGTCAAGAAAAAATCGCCAGGAACAGAGGGGGAGAATCGATTTCGCCAAAGTGGGGACGGAACTCCAGCGCGTTAAAAGTCCAGACCACTTCACACGTCAGTATTTCATGTACTCGCGACACAGGAAAAAAAAACTGAACGGGGCAGACGGTCGACGGACTCGGCGGTCGACCAGGCAAGGACGCCACGGCGAGCCGATCAAGTTCCTATCGAGGCCTGTTTGGGGGGAAAACGCCGGATGGATATGCCTGGCGTCTATATCACGAAAAAAAACTGAAAAGTCCAGAAAAAGGTTTCCTCTTGCATACCGAGCTCGGGCGGGCCTCTCATGACAGGTACATGGCAGTCGCACACTTTATTCTGAGAGCAGAAGAAAAAACATTGGGAAAAAAAAGAACTCGGGGTGATCGCGCCAATCTAACCAGGGGGGAGAAGACCTACACGAGCCTGGAATTGGTAACAAAAACCCCTGACCCAAAGAAAAATCTTCCTGGGGGCTAGTTGCATTTAGAGGGAACCAATGAGGGGTGCTATAGGGGTTTCGAGCGAAGTGTACCACTCATCCTATAGGAATGAAGAGTGGTTTTAACAAGTCCTATGTTTATAGAGGTGGACAGGTCCGACCGCGGGAAAACAACAACTTGAGAGGGAAGGGGACAGATGGCCCAATTCTATGGGGACTACGAAAAACTATACAAATCCAAAAAAAAAAAAACAACACTATCGCCCGAGCGAAGCGAGAGGATGTAGATGTAGCAGGGGACGCCAATAAAGGATGAAAAGAACGCATAATACAGGATCTATTTCTTACTCGATAGCAAGGCTCGCTAACGACTAGGGGAAGAAACCTCCGTTGCGCAGCCAAAGGGAAGGGTGAAGACCGGGATAAAAAAAGGGACATGAAGAAAACGCGGGGGAAACATTTCCTCAGGACGCAGGGGCGCCGCCTGGGGCCTAAAAAGGGGGGGAACGTTGGGAAAGGTTTAGGGCAACGAAGGGGACGTACGTCTAGAGCGTGAGGGGGGTGCCGAGAAAAAAGTTCAAAAAAGAAAAAAAAAGTCTGAGAGGGGAATCAATCCAAGACTCTTTCGCCACGAAGATCCTATAAGAAGGTATCAAAGCTACAACGGCTTTTACTGGGAGATGAAAACAGCAAAAAAGCGACCAGCTTAAAATCGGCAACCAGCAATCCAATTCCTGCTCGGTAGGGGAACGAAGAAGGAACTTTAAGAAAAAATCAAGGGAGAAGTATATAAAAGGGGGGACACCGCCGCTCTCGCATGGTTCTCTTTAGGATGCCGGAAGGTCTGCCAGGCCGGCTCCTATAACTGCCAACTTTGAGAGGG
>Ga0179593_1663058_pt1 | contig 13030 bp, 12 predicted proteins | sample CZODoug2_1_08_16_FD_185931 | JGI IMG/M metagenome (GOLD analysis project Ga0179593, IMG submission 185931) | Vadose zone soil fungal communities from Angelo Coast Range Reserve, California, USA - CZODoug2_1_08_16fungal (PacBio error correction) | ecosystem: Environmental > Terrestrial > Soil >...
AGGTCGTATAAAAAAAGCCAACCACCACGGACAAAAGGTAAAGACAAAGGTGTAAAGTTTCCCTAAAAGGTTTTTACCGGGGGCGCTGGGTTGGGTGAAGGGTGTAGAAATCTCGCCGGATGAAACGAGCCGGGGGACCTGATTACTTTTTTAAACCTATCTCGTCGGGCTTCCGGGGACAAACTGGTTCGAACGGAGAGTGCACTAACGTGGATGTGCTTGTCCGGCGGAGTGGGAACTCCAAGTGGGGGTACGACAGCAAGTTCGCAGAATCACGCTGATCAACCTAGTTTGAACTATCTTTGGGGGTACGAAGAAAAGGGCATGGCCGAAGGGGGGAGACGATCTAAGGGGGTAGACATCAGGGTGCGGCGTGGAGTTGGAACTTAGGAAAATGGTATTGCACAGAACGATATGTTTGTGGGCTGAGTGGTGACTCGGAGATCGTGGTCAGGTCTGGACAAAGGGGACGAAAGCAATCCGAGCCAGCCATTTCTCCGGGTCCCTTAGAAGGGGAGTACGCAGGGAGAAAGCGGAGGAGGAATCAGTTGTTGGCTTCCTGCTGGGCCGAAAAAGAGCTTTCTCCAAGGAGCCTTTTACTAGGTACTGCTAGGAAGAAAGTTCAAAGAAGTGGTTGAGGGAAGGGAGGGGAAGGCCTGCTGGTGGGACGGAAAAATCAAGTACGCGGTTTGTTGAAAGTGGGTTGTCTATCGGGGATCGTTTCATGAGGTGGGGATCACAGGGAATGGAGCGTCGGGTGGCAAGGTTTGCATCCCGCGTGACTTAAGGGGGTAAGGGCGTGAAAAGGGGAAGAGGGCTGGCGAACGCAAGGGCTATCTGGATTATTTCGGTGGCTTCGGGGGACGCTTTACAGTAGAGGTATCTTCTAAGCGGGAAAGGGGAATTTGTTATCAAAAGCGAATACGGGGGAAAACAGTGGAAAGAAACAAAATCAACTAAGAAAAAAAAGAAGGGTACTGGATCGAAGGCTGCGGGAGGGGTGCTATCTCTGGCACAACATCGAAGCTGGAGGGTGATCGAACAAGTTATAGAGGGGGGAGGGGAGGCGGAGAAAGTAAGCGAACGAGCACCCTGGCCGGCTCCTACAGGAGACGGAGAGAGGTTCACTGCTTACCTTTAAAGGGAAGGGAACCAGTCATCCACGGGTGGCGGAGGGCTGTGAGACAAAGAGGGCATAAAAGGGGGGGGACCAAATGACCTGAGACGCAATTCTCCTAAGATTCCGGCCGGTTTGCGGGGTCTGAAGAGGGAAAATACATCCGGGACGCCAACAAAGAAACGCAGCCACTCCCCTCAGAGCGACACTTCTGGCACCAAATGATGGGGAGAGATAGAACACTCAAATCGGCTGCCATAACGCTCTTAAGAAGAGCCAAAGGGACTATCCGGAAGCACTTTTCTCACCCCGGTCCCCTCCATAAAAGAAGAACAAATAAGGTAGAAAAACGTCAAAACCTAGGAAAACAAAAATTTGTTACGCCTCGTCCATGTGGTAGACATGGGACATCAGTAACACCGGGGGGGGAAAAGAGGAGAAAAATCCTCGAGTTATGTCCATTTCTGGGATCTAGCCGTTTTTAAACCGTGAAAGTTGAAAAGGGACGGGGGTTGAAGTTACGCAACGACAAAAGGTGAACCTAAGGAATGTCTCCAACAAAACCGCCAAGAAGAACGCGATAAAAAAAGCAGCACAAAAAAAAAAAAGGGTGGGCAGAAGCCACTCCACCAAAATCAAGACCCCATCATCACCCGGTTCACCAATCTCGTACCAAACGGGTTGAAAAGCCGATCAAGAGAATGCAAGGGGGCGCCTGAGGCTGGGGGAGGGTGAAAAAAAGGAAAGGCAGAGATGCAAATTTGAACTATTTAAAGTACCTGGGTCCTTTCACAAGCTTCGAAGGTCGGGATCATCAGCAGGGGAAGGCGTCCCCGGAAAGCGAGAAAAAAAAAGGTGGTCTAAAAGACCACCAGCAACCCATCAGCTTTCGAAAACGACCATCAGGAAGGAAGAGGGAACGCCGGAAAAAAACACAAAACTCAATACAGCTGAATACCAAAGACGCCCATGGCAGGTATGAAGTCAGCATGGCCGGAAGCCCTGCTTATCGCCCTGGGGGTTTACTAGGAATGCGCACTGATGCCGAGAATCAAGAAAGATCAGAGGTGAGTATAACAAAAGTGAGGGTCAGGGCTTTTCAAAGATGGCTAAGTGCTTGCGTTCATCAGGGAGAACAAAAACCGAAGGGAAGTGAAGAGACAAAAAAGACACCTGATGACATAAGTAAGGCCTTTCACGTAAGCAGTCCTCTAACGCATCAGCCGCCACTTGGGGGTTCCGAGGGAAGATTCAATATCGAAAAGAAGGCAGTAAGAGGGAAATACGATCAAACAGACCATTCCCGAAGTTTCTGCCCAAAAAAAACCCACTTGAAACTTATTCAGATTGACCCGCGGAAAAGAACGGTCCATCTAAGCATCACCGAAAAACACCAAAACGGTCCGAGTCTGATAGAATTGAAAGATCAAAACAACAAAAACAACGGAGGATGAGAGGGAAAATTCACTTATATAATCAAGCATCGTCGCTCAAAGACCGCCGAAGGGGAAGGAAGTTCGCACGGGGAAGGAATCGCGGTTGACAAGAAGGAAAGACGTAGTTAACCGGCTTAATGGTCTACGTCTTCCCGCAGAACAAAAAGAAGACATCGAGGAATAGAAACGAAAAAATATGGCAAGCCGAAGGAGAGAATGCTGCTGTTCGCAAAAGTGCACGCATCGACGACCTCCGTTGCCTGGCCGTTTCCTGGGAAAAGCGGAAGTAAAAAGGAGATGAACTGAAGAAAATACGGAAAAAGGGGGGAAAGGAGCCCACCCCCTTATTGGGAACACGCCCTGACCCACTCCGACCCGGGAAAAAAAGCTCGGCCAGCGGTACTCTAACCTCCTTTCCCGCTCGATCGATCAGGATCATTACGTCGGCAACCTAAATGGTCGGAATAACCCGGACAAAAACCGTGTTCCAAAAGGGGTCAGACTCCGATGGTTCGGATTAAAGACAAGATGTGCTGCGCGGGATAAAAGCTTTCCGAGGGGGAAGGGCTGGTCGAGGGAGGAAACAAAGGCGCGGAGACCTTCAGGGCTAGTACGACGTGTGGAAAGAAATCTCTCCTTACCGACCACTCGCGGGGAGGAAGTAAGAAACCAAAGAGGCAACTGGTCCTGGAAAAGTCTCACTGCCTTCTACGTGGATCTAACCAAACGGAGATAAAAGCGTAATGAGAGAAAGGCTTGACCCTGCTGATGAGAAATGGGATGAACGGGTGATGATGGGGGGGGGGCTTCCAGGAGTGGGATTCCTGAACCCCTTCGTGGGTTCGCGGGGGAGCTAGGAAGGGAAGAACGGGGTTGGCCATGAAAAAAGGGAATGCCTTTGGCGGGGGAGGCCTTCCTTCAGCAACACAGGGAACCGTGCTGTCCACAGGAAAACACCGAAAGCACACCAAGGCTGCGACTCTAGAACTGAAAAAGAACGGGGGAACTACGGGTTAGGGGGTTACCTTGGACCATGTCGACACTTGGAAGCGGCGGTGAACAAACGAGAACCGAGGCTCCCAAACGGTTACTTTTCGCACTCGAAAGGTTGGAAGGGGGGGACTTCTGTTGTTGGAGTGAAAAGAAAACGGGAAGGAAGAGGTGTGGAGAAGGGATGGGAAGAGCAAAATCGAAGGGACATTAACGAGGCCATGCGGGGGTTTTGGCCTCTTGGGTTCCAAGGCAGGAGCCGTGGACGCCGGAGGTCTAAGTCCGGAATGGCCGTGGCTCTGTGACATAAAGCGTCCGTGTGGGGGGGGAGCGGGAAACGTTCCTGTTAGGCATATCGACCCTAGTGTTAAAATTGTTGTCGCACAGCGAGGCCGGCCGGTAAGATCCTTATTGCCCGCTACAGGCAGGACGCCCACATCCTACGAAGTTCATTCATGGGGGTCGGCACGAAAAGGGCGAGAGGGCGAGACCACCGACGCACAGACCGAAATGGGATCACTCCCTGCGAGAACATCCCGCTCGAAGATGTTGTGCCAGAAAAGACTGGCGAAAAAGTAGAGTAGTCGTATGTAGGTCGGGGGGGGTCGTACAAATGTGGCCTCATCTGCTCTTGTATCAACACGGGGAAAGTGGAAAGAAAAGCGAGGAAGAGGGAGACACGGATCACGGAGGAGACCTCAACACTATATAGGGAGCGCTTACATCCTCAGAAGCCATTTCAAAAATTTATAGAAAAGGGAGGAGAGAACGAGCACTAAAAAAAAAGTCCCGAGTCGAATGGCCAAAGGACCGAACCCCTTGATTGAGGGCCTTATGCAACTAAAAAATCAACCCTATCTACACCACTAGACACCGGGAGGGAGTGTAGAGAGAAAAAGCCGATGCCTTTTGGATAAAATATCGGCAGTTGGAAAGTTCTTATCGCCGGCAATCCACCAGAAGTCAATAGGGATCGGCAGGAATATCACAACCTCACCAACAAGGAGTCCCCTATACAGCAAAGGGGAGACGAGAAGATCCAGTGAAAGTTGTAGGGAGGGGTTCTCAAGAAGACCAGGCACCACTAGGCATCTCCAACAGCATCTCTACTCAGGAAACAACGGGAGGAAAGGGTCCGTGTGCCCCGGATACCGCACAACCACTGATGGGAAGTATACAACTTCCTACTTCTACCTCGGGACCCGTCCGAGCCAAGAACGTAAACGGAAAAAAAAAAACGTGACCGCGCTTAGAGAAAAGTGCAAGGAAAAAAGCAACTCCGTCCGAAGTCGTTCCTAAGACGGAATCAGCTGCTGGTCCAGAGCTCAGTGACCAAACACGGAGACCCGGGTTACACCAGATCAAAAGTCTTCTTTTAACTATTATATTGAGTTCAAAAAAAAAAAACAAAGAAAAAGATGCCACGACTCACACAGGAAAAGTCCACGGAGGAAAATTTTTCTGACAGGAATACCGTTTGGCGTTGTAGAAAAAGGTCAGAGAGGGGAAACATCAAACAACAAAGGAGGAAAGTATAGGAGCTGGGGGCTGAACCGCAATTCACCACGGGATGCCCAGCGCTTCCTAAGTTGAAAACTGGTTTGCCGGCATCGAAAGGGGTCCAGGGTCTGTAAAGAACATAAGAGATGAACGCGCCTGGAAAACTTTCCTTGTTGAACACCTGTATCGCGGAGGCAGTGGAAAAGGATTTACGGGAGGAAAAGGCGCAGGCCCAAGAGAGGCGGAGAGGAGGGGGAAAAGTTTGTAAATGCTTCATAAGTTCTCTAGATAGAGAGCGGCCAAGCACGTGGGAAGGGTCTTGGGAAAAGGGGTCATGGAAAAAGGGGGGAGCGATGTAGAGTTGTACCATCAGGGGGGGGAGCGGAGAGCGGTCCTTCTGAAACTTTTGCTTCTGCCCGGAATGATTTGGAGGAAGCCTCGGAATGTAAGGGAAAAAAGAACAGAAAAATAGGGCCTCCCGTCCAGTTCAAGCGTTTCCGGTCGCTCCGTGAGAGAACTGAGGGGAGGGTATCACTGACTGGTTGGGGTGAAGGGTCCTTCCTTCTCTGGGCAACGTTCGCCGGGGGATCGCGGTAATTAGCGAGGAAAGGAGACTACAGGAGAGTCGAAAGCGGGAGGAAAAGACTGAAGAAAGAGCTGTGTCCAGTGGTGTCGATCTGTTTAGATCTTGGGGGGACGACGGCCAAGAGAAGGGTAGGCCGCCAGGAGAGGGGACATATGGGGGGGCGGAGGGACGTCGGTCAACGCTTTTATACGGTCGACCTGGAAGGGGGGGGAAAGGTCCAGGAAAAGATGGGGGGAAGTGTCGGGGGGAGCGAGACATGTTTTCCTGCACACTTTCCACCTTACCGTATCAAAGCTCTGGACCGGCGAGGGCCATTGAAAAAAGACAAAAAGGACAAGAAATAAAAGGCAAAAAGGGGGACTGACTGTCCGGGGAGGAGTCTTCAGGGCAGATCTATGCAACACATCGAAGCGGGGGCTGTGGAAGGAGGGTTAGGGGAGGCTCGATAAGGGACGAAAAAAGGAAAAGCAGTACAAACTTCCTTAGCCAAGGAAGGACCTGAAAACGAGTCACAAAGCAACTTAAGCAGAAAAGGACGAGAAGGCCAAAACGGGTTTGACGGAAGTTGGGACGAAAAAGAGGTCGAAGGAGGAACCGGAAAAGGGGGAAAAGAAAAGGCCCGCGAAAAGATCGCTGAGGCTTTACTTGATTTTCCGGACTGCGAAAAGAAAGGAAGCCCGAGCCGCCCGACGAAGCGAGCGAAAGCGAAGAGGGCACCAAGCTTACACGCACATAGACCGCAAAAGGCGGTAAGGAAGGAGACTCTTGACGACAAAGGGGGCCGGGGCCATCTTTTAGCGGACGTCTCCTCACGGGCTCAGAACAAAGAGTAACTCGACACCAAAAAGCAAAAAAGGCAAACGAGTAAACAAAGACAAAGATGGCGAAAAACTGGCCTGACATCTTTTTCACAGATCGGACATCGAAAAAATGAAACAAGGCAGGAAACTTCGCGAAAGCCTGTCTCTGCACCGGAAGGCAAGTTCGGAGTTTTGGCAACTGATCGGAAAAGAAGCACGACAGTGGGTGGGTAATGACCTTCCGGCCCTTCACGGCTGAAACCGACGGAACAGGGAACAACCGGAGGAAAAGAGACAGACAGAAAGAGCCTAACAGAGAAACGAAAAGGGGGCGGCAGAAGAACTCACCACACTCAGACACACCCCTCATCCAAAGTTACAGCCACGAGCGAACCAATCAGCGGGGAAGCAAAAAAAGTCGCGGGGATAATCAGTATGGGAGAGACAAGACGCAGGCAGGAAATCCTGGCCCAGACCAGAGGCAAGTGGAATGCTTTTCAAGGAGGTCCCACCGGACCGGGCCGGGAAGCACACGGGGGGAAAAACGCTGTCCCAAGGAGAAGGGGGCCGAGCAGGTGTATCTACATGGAACTCAACCACCGTGAACTCATGCCTTTCGAAAAAGACTAAAAAAGACCTCTGAAACCGCGGCAAGGAGAGGAAGCACACTCGAAGGGACCAAAAAAGGTCGGCGGCGGGAGGGTCCCTGCCCGTGAGACCTGAGGTGACCTACTGAGGCGTTCACTGGGAGCTACGGGGCAAAAGATAAAAAAGCCGAGGGAGGAGTTGACAAGAGGAAGAGAGGGTCATGGCGGGGAATAAGTGTGGTCCTATGCTGGCGTTCAGGCACTGAAAGCCACCAGCAAAAAAAAAGAAGGGCCTGAAAGGGGGCCGGAAGGGAAAAACAAGAACACGGGGCCAGAAACAGGAACGGCGGGGGAATGCCGTGCAACAGGCCGCGAACGAAAAACCAAGCCGCCACTTTTGGGCCCGGCGGACATAAGATCTTCGGGAAAAAGGGGAGCAGAGAGACATGCGGAGGGAAGGGTCGGGCAAAGGAAGCCGGGAAGGGAATGGGACGTCAAATCTGTGTTGACCGAAGGTTAATCTTTACTGATCGAACGTGCGAGTGCAGCGACAACCTGGACTAGAGGGGAAGAAAAGGAGGGTAGGAGGGGATCTCAAAAAGAGAGGAAAAAAAAAAAAGGGAAGAAGAGGGAGAGAAAAGGAAAAGAGTCGCAGAAGGCCCGGTGCCTGCTCTCTGTCGCTGCTTCGCAAAGAAGACCGGAACCTCTCAATGGCGAGGGAAAAGCCCAGGAAAGTCATGTAAAACGGGGACCTTGAAGGGAGGGACGAGAGGGGAGAGAGACTCAGGAAAATCGCGGATCTGGCCGGTCCTCTTCTCGCCCGAAAAATCGTGAATGTCTGCCGGACAACAAGGGGAGGCTGTTAAAAGGGGGGAACGTGGAAAGGAGGAAAAAAGGTGGAACAGTGGGGGAGGGGGGGGTGGGCTCTACGGCCGAAGGGGGACCGTCCTCTAATGATGTCTGGGTGGGGGGTCAAGGAAGAAAAAAAGTGGGGAGGAATATGGTGGGGAAAAAATCTATCGAGAAGGTTTGTGGCCGACAAGAGTCCTCCCGCTGAATAAGCTCGGTTTTTACGCTCGATAGGGTAAGTTGCACGACAAAAGGCAAAGACGAGAAGGAACAAAACCCAGGCCAAGCAAGAAAGGGGGGCAATGGACTCCGGGTTGTTCTTGGCCCCCCTCGCTTGGGGGAAAACTGAAAGGGGGGTCGGAAAGAAAGGAGGGCAGAGGGGGGAGAGGAAAGGCATAGGGGGGGGGAGGGGGGAGGGGAGGCAAGGGATACCACCGATCTTCCCTTTTATAGGACGAACTGTACTTACAAGGAGAATAACCGAAAAGCGGGGGGGCCCGGTTCAGGTGTCCCAAATTTGCCCAATCTGCTCAAAAAGGGTCGGAGCAAAGGACCGGGGGGGAAACCACAAGTTATAAACGGGAAGGCAAGGAAATCGTGCGATTTTCAACCCGAGGATGGTCCGCGATGGTCTGAAACCTGATGTGGGTGGTGAGGGATGTTGGGAAGGATCGACTCCCAGGCGGGGTCGCGGGGGGGGCAGAGAGGGGGTGAATCGTCGGCGGAGTGGCGGTTAGGTTGGCGACCGGACCGTACGGGGGGACGGCAAAAGCCAAGGGAAAGAAGCAGTGCTGCGGGACCGGTTACGGAGGAAACACGGCTCTCTCAAGCGACCCTGGCCGGGGGGTGGAAAGCGAGGAAATTCCGAGAAGTCGGGGGAAAAAAATTCGGGGAAAAGTCGGCCAAGCACCGACTTGAGCGGTGGAAAAAAACGCAGTTCCGGGGTCGCAACCTCTTTTAGGTTCGCTTTGGGGGGAAGGGGGAAAGGGGGGGTCTCTGGGGGGACGCGCACCATTTCGACGGGGTCGGCACTCTGTCTCCTCCTCTGACTTCACACATATCGACTCTGCAACCGGGCGAGGATGAAATTGGTGCGGGAATATGTCGGGGCCATCAGTTGGAACCTCAGTGGCGCTGCTGAGGGATGTACTACGCAAGAGAAGCAATGACTGCCGTACTGGCTTTTTACAAAGTACTATCCCATCAAAGTCCCGACGTCCGAGGACAAATAGGAAGGGGGACTGACGAAACGGTAACCGGATCTTCGCCCTAGGTTTTTCATTATGATCACAAAATTACCAGATTGTGTGCGGTCTGGACGTACTTAACTTTCGAGGCTTCCTCTCCCCGCCTCCACAGGTTTGACGATAGGAGTGAAGCCTGCACAGGGTTCGCACCGCCGCCAATAACACTATAGGTATCAACGCCGGAGAGAAAGCGCAGGTGGCCGGAAGAAAAGTCGCTACGACCGGACAGCGGAGCAGGGTTGATCTTGCGGCGGAAAATGTTGGCCATTAAAATGAACAACACGGATTCCCAAAAAAAGCGAACCGGGGGATAATACAACTTTACCGGGGACAGTAAAGAGAGGACTACAGAAAAAAAAGACCATAAAGAAGTCTTCGCGGCGGACCGCCGCAGAAGACCGGTTCTCCACGCGCTGCCTGGAAACTACTTTCACGCACCTGCAAAAGGGGAGGGCCAGACAGGAAGGGCCACAGAAGGGGGAAACAAGGGTGAGAAGAGAAAGCACCGATCGACACCACTATTACCAAGCTATCGTGATCGAGATCCACCAGCAAAGAAGGGGAGGAGGGTAGAGGGAGAAACAGTCGAAGGGGGTGCCCCGCGGAAATCCTTCCCACCGAATCACGAAAGGACGATAGGAACGTCGAACAAACGCCTTGAGAAGCCTTAATACAGCGAACCTTGATCTCAAAAGAGGAAAGGATGCTGGAAGGGAGCGGGGAGGGGGGTGGGGGTTTTCTCAGGAACCTCTCCAAACATTTTTAATCGAGAAGGAGACAGGCCACATAACTGTTGGAAATTTTCCGCAGTTCAAGAGACTCCTCACCAACACTGATGTCGTTAAAAAGGATCGGAGAAAAGGAGACACTGCGAACAAGAGGGGGGAAAAAATCAACCCCAGCCTGAGAAGGGGGCGAGACAACTGGGCGTAAAACGCCGCCTTATGCGGCCTACCGGAGAAAAAAAACGTCTGCAATACGGGGAAAACTACCTGAAGGGACCTACCCGCCGAAGGGGGGTCCACAGGAAAAAATCGTCGCGTGCAGGCTATTCTTTTCACAGCCCCATGCCTTCCCGTAAAACGATGAAAAAATAACTCAGGTCGGGGGGAAAAAAAGGCGGAAAAAAGGGAAAGTGGTGGGTGGAAAAAAGCTATCATATCATTCTAACTCAACACAACAATAAAAGGAGGAAAAAGGGGGAATAAATTTCAGCAAACGGACCAACGTCATGTCCAGCCACAGGTCCGTAATTGGACGTGTGACCGGGTGGGCGCGTGGAAAGGGCGGCAGGGGGAGAACAGCGAGAGGAAAAAGCGACGGCCGGGTGAAAAACCGGAAAGCGGCCCCCGGGGGGGGTCCATGCACGGTCATGGCGACTGGCGAGGTAAAGCATTAGACCGGGAAGGAGCGGAGTTGAAAAAGAGGGAAAGGAGGCACACTGCGCGAGATCAGAAAGAGCGGCGCAAGGAAACCTAGCGTTTAGGGACCGCAGGCTCGAAGGAGGGAACCGTGTCTACGACATCAGGGGGCGGCGTTGATCCACGTGGAACTGAAGAAAAGGGGGGGGAGGAACCCAGGGGGCAGTCGAAGGGATGGTTCCCCATAGTCAAAGGGGAGTAAAGGCGACCAAACATCACGACAGACGTAAAAGCTGAAGGGGAAGAGTGGGAGGGTTAGGTATCACGGAGCTTGCTTGGGTTTCTTCCGATTGCCTTCCGGGGGAAAATTGGGGGCGCTTTTGCAGCGAGGCCACAACCTGCGCTACTTATACCGCCCTTAGCCGCAGCGGTGGCGAATGATGATAGAAGAGTTGTAAAAAAGAAAATCGGAGGGGTGAAAACGGACTCACGGGAGGAATGTTCGGAGTACAAAAAAACACACGGCGTCTTCCCGAGTCTGGAAGCCACTGCGTGACGTTCGGGACCGGCAAGGTCCCCGGGCAGAGAGAAGTGTTTCCGCCGCCGATCTTTTATATTTGTGTTTGGGGGGGGTCGAAGGAGGGGGGGAGTCCGAGGGGGGTCCTAGGGAACGTGTTGCGGCGCCTCTGGTTCACTCCTTGCCTTGTGTATCACCAGGAAGATGTGAAAGGAACTCCGAAAAATCGCCTACCTGCCGAATGTGGGGCTTTCTTGGAGAAGTTCTTCCGGGCGCTCTTCTTTCACAAAGCCTAGACTAGGGATGGTCGCGCAAAAGAGGATAAGAAAAAAAATTCGTGTATGAAGGGGGGCCTGGCGACGGGACATCACGGCTTACCTTCCTTAAACTCCGGAAAAAGCGGACTTGCTGCTGGGGCCGGTCAGCAAGGAGACCGTTCATTCCCAATTACTATAGTTCAGCGCGGGGGGGAAGGTGGAGGAGTTGTCACACCTAAGAAATTGCATATCTTGCACTAGTTTTACCTCGCCATCAACCTCGGGTACGGGAGAAAAATGGGGCTTCCTGCAAACAAGGGATAAACTTCATCCAGGCCCTCACTCCTCTTCGAAACTCCCAGAGAAATCTTGAAAGAACTGGGGGCACCTGGGGGAAAACGCCCCCAGACAAGCGATTTCCCTTCCAGTCGTTCTCTATGAGTGGAGACTTCTATTACTAAAGCAGACGGTGCTCAATCTTCCCTCGCCAGAATCCTTTCCATCCATTCCCCGCAGCTATCCGACCAAGAGTCAAAAAAAACTGAAAAGGGGTAAAAAGGGGGGTGTAATAGTTAAAAGAAAAAAGAAAAATAAAACAAAAAAAAAAAACAAATAATTCCCTCCAACCCCCCCCCAAACCCCCATGAAAACCCAACTTGGGAAAAAAAAAAAGAAAAGACTCCACCCAACCCCGCTGGCCGTGTTCACGTCCCAAACCGAGTCGACATGGCCATCGGAAACCAGTAAAAAATCCACACTTCAGTGCCACTACGTTCGCCCGAAAACGTCAAGGGCAGACGAGCCGGGGGGGTCACAACGTAACCGGTGCAGCACTTCTCCTGTGTGGGCATGCGGCAGCAGGGCCGGGCCTGGAGAAGTCCCGGGGGAAAGGAACCGCCACGACGCAACGGCAAATCAACTAGAGAAAAAACCGTCTCCCGCACGAAAAGCGTACTTTTGGAGGCTCAGGCACTAAAAAACACCCCATAGGGGGACATCCGAATCAGCGGGAACCGAGATCCCCTGTGCAGGGCTCCTTGTCATCGCACTGTCTGGTCTACCGCAGGAGCCGGAAAGACTTGTGCGCCGGCATGAAAGCAAAAAGGGCCGGTCACGCCCTTGCTATTTGTCAGCATCCGAGGGCGGACAGAGCGGAAGAAAAAACGTGGGATCGACATTTGAACACTCACGCACCAACACCATCATTCCAGGAGCCGCAAAGCCGAAAGAGAAAAGAAAAGGGGCCTTCTAGGAAAAAAGAAAGGACGGCGCACCGAACACCGAAAAGGAAAGCCACAGGCAGGTCGGCTGAATTCACTGTTCCTTTTCCGCCCTTCTTATCGCAAAGGAGGGGGATACCGGGGATGATCAGAGAGGGGAAACCGGAGCGTACATCTGTTCGGCAGGGTCGGGAGGCAAAAAGAGTAGGCAGGGAAAGGAAAAACCATAAAAAGGGCGCAAAAAGGAAAAATGCAAAGCCGCACAGCATCATGCCGATGCCAGGCCATTTTCCGGCCGGGAGCTGACACACCACGACACTTCCAGGGACACCGCGGTCGTATTGAAGAGTGACCTAAGCGGTGTCTCGGCCTGAAGAAAAACGGCCTTCGGCTAGAAAGCATTCCGGCAGATCCGGTTCCCCTTCTTCTGATCGGCCGATGGTAAAGATCCGCAGGGGAGCATGGTAAGAAAAGAGGGAGGGGGTCTAAAATGGGTCGGGACGGTCTCGAAAAGAACCCTTCGAGCCGGAGCCGACGCGATCGCTCCGGGAGTCCTATCCTTT
>Ga0179593_1279504_pt1 | contig 13029 bp, 16 predicted proteins | sample CZODoug2_1_08_16_FD_185931 | JGI IMG/M metagenome (GOLD analysis project Ga0179593, IMG submission 185931) | Vadose zone soil fungal communities from Angelo Coast Range Reserve, California, USA - CZODoug2_1_08_16fungal (PacBio error correction) | ecosystem: Environmental > Terrestrial > Soil >...
GGGTGGAGAAGGGGAAGATGCCGCCTTCGTAGTGTGCGAGGAGAGTCATGCCCGGGACGAGGCTTTCGTTATGTCGTGGCAAAGGGCTTGGCTGTGATTCCGACTGTCATGAGTCCCGAAGGAGATGACGATAAAGTTCTCTGGCGGAGGATGGCCCGGGATAAGAGTCGAAAACGCGGCAACAATGCACTGCGATGCAATGGTCAAGGTGGCGGAAATGCCTGTAGGCCAGAGACGGACGGCCGCGGGGTGGACCTGCCTTCCGAAGTCGGTAGCGCGAAGCAAAAAAGAGTTGATCAGGCCAGGGAATGCGTTGGGGGAGGAAATAGGGAAAAGTGTTTAATGAGATAAAAGACCAAATATGGTACAACAATCCAAGAGGGAATAAAAAAAGGGTAAACAACCTCACAATTCTACACAAAATCGGTACAAAAAGCCGCTTAGTTACAAAAAAAACGTGGAAGAAAAGGGGGTCGTGCAATTGAAGGGAGTCAAGGGGGAAGACTGTCAATTCTCCCCTATCACCATGTCGTCCACGACAGTCAGGGTTCAGAAACCAAAACAACACACGGGGGGGACAAACCGCACAGAAAGGGAAGGGGAGTACAACAGAAAAGGGTGTGGTGGAAAAAGGAGGCGGGTAGTGTGGGGAGGGGAAGCTCAGCGGTGATGTAGAGTAAAAGCCGCGGTGGTTTGGGGGTGGGCAGGGGTCCTATATGGAAAATCAAGCCAAAATGAGGACTCCCCTGGACCAGGGGAAACTGTCTGGGGGATCGGAGACCTTCATGGGGTGACGGGTGAAGAGGGATCGGGGACGGGTACCAAACCAAATCCGAAAGACACCTAGGGGGCTATCCGAAGTGGTCAAAAAACATGGGGACTCGGGAAGGGAACGCCTTCTGGAAAAGGCCCAGGAATGGGGGGGGGGGGGAAAGGACGCGCACACAGTCGGTCGGTGCCTTTTGACGAAAAACCGCTAACTTAAAGGATCGCCGACTTTGGGGGGCCATGGGAATGAAGTTAACCTCCCCCACCCGCGACAGTACGGGGGAGTCCTACGGGCCATAACTCCATTGGTTGAGAAGATGTGTCTGAACAGAGGTTGAGAGAAGGCAAGCCGTAATTAGGTCAGACTTAGAAAGGGGGTGACGGATGGAAAACCCTCAGTCGTGATTCCAAATGCATAGGGAGTAAAAAACGCCGCGACAGGAATGGCCCTACGATAAATAGGAAATGAAAACATCAGTGAAAACTTAACTCACGGGCGTTGAAAGACCCGCCTCAAATATTTAACGGAAAAAGAAGGCCCCCCTTACTCGGGAGAAAGACGGGGTAGCGGGGAGGGAGGTTGAAAGTAGATTGCTATCCGTCGGGGCCCACCTTGTAGGATTAGTGGGGGCGTGAAAAACGGCGGGACGGGAGTAGGTGGTAAGGGATGGGGGGGGGGGGGGACGTAGAGGCAGGAGTGGTGGCAGCTGGGTCGTCGGGGGGTGGGAGATCCGGATTTGTCGGAGCGTGGCTAAGGGGGATGGGAGGGGGTTTGAGGGGGAAATAGAGAAGTAGGGAGGACGGATTTAAGCCTCTTGTACCACTTGGGAGCGGCATATAAAAAAATTCCGTAATCCATTCGAGCCGCGTAAAACAACTATTCACCCCAGGAATGGAGGAAAGGGGCGAGGACAGCGTAGAGACTTGCAAGAGGAGGGGTCGTGGAACCCGAATTGTTGGGGTGTTCGCAGGGACAAAAAATGGGGGGGACCAAACAGGTAAAAGGAGGCTGAAAAGATGTCCCTTGAAATGAACTCGTGGGCTGGTTGTCGGTTCTTGAGTTACGTGGGTGTTGTGGGGGGCTGAGGGGGGTTTGGTGTGGGAACAGAAGGGGGATACGACCTGAACCCTATCCCAAAGACTCACGTGCCTGGTGAGAGCCGACAAAGAGGGGGACGAAGACTTGTGCTGTAACATAGAGGATGCCGAAAAAAAAGAAGGGGGAGTCAAATTGCATCTGCGAGGTTTCAAGGGGCCAAACAGGGGGGGGGGGGAAATGACGGTAAAAAACCGCGCGGAAAACCAAAGAGGGGGGTGCTCCCTTGGTGCTATGGCAAACATCAGAAAAAAATGCGAGTTCCGAGTTCCTTTCTACCGGAAAAAGCACCCTATAGACAGGCGACATAGCAGGGAAAAGGGGAAGGATGTGGTCCTGATCGGGCCTGCTTTCAGGGGGAGGAATTAATAATCAAGGGAGGAGTTCGCGGCGACGCGGGGAAGGATTTTATAGAGAGATCCGCCGACGAGCAGCACGAGGGGAAGGGCGTTGACGACAAAATTAAAAACTCGCTGAACTAGACGGGTCCCCACGGGGGGCTCAAGGCAAAAAGGGAAAGGTGAAAAAGCAGGGTAAATAGGATGGCAGAGAAAAAAGAAACCTCAGCAGCGATAAATAAGACACACGTGGAAAAAGTAGGGGAATTTACGCCACCACGCGGGCTACAAAGCACAGGATCAAAAAACCAACAAATCCTGAAGTGTCCATCCCCCGAGGGGCAGGGGAGACCCTTCAAACATTTCTTTCCTATTCTTGGAAAAAGTTTGTAACTTGGCTCCGCTCAAGACGTAAAGAGAGGGCGAAAAAAGAACAAGGAAAAGCGCAACGCCCATTTTATCCGCATAAGAAAACCGTCTAATCTGGTTGGGGGAACGTTGCCCGAGGAATAGACGGGCTGTGGCGCAAATAAAAAATATAGAAAAGCTGTTCTAAATGGGGAAACATGGGGTAAGAAAGAAAGGGAATTCTTGACCGAACCAAGCTACGCATGATGATGGGGAGCCCGACAGATGAGTACCGGGATCCGACAAACCGGTTTACTCCCGAACAGGCTCGGGAGAGACAGAGGCAGAAAAAAAAAGAAAGGAAAAAGGATCACATACTCCTGCAAGACAAAAAGGCGCTCGAACTAAGACGATGTGAGAAGAGGGGTGAACAACAACTAAGCCCTTTTTCAGATGTATTGTCTGAAAACGTCAAGGTTGAACTTAAAAGGGAGGCAAGGAGAACCGAAGAAGGGGTGGGGGGCTATCAGCAGACTTTCTTATGACGCCGTGCAGGAGCAAATAAGAGAGATCAAAAACACGGAGGGAGGAAAATGGATAAAAGAGATTTCTTAAGAAGTCAGGGGGTAATACAGAGTGAAGGGGCTAAGGAAAAAAAAAAGCGGCACTAAAAAAAAATTCCCACTTTAATATCAATGTCTTGAGAGGGTGAAAAAAGGAAAATTAAAAAAATTTCGGAGTGATAAATGGCAAAAACGATTATTCACATGAGGCCTCGTTCGGAAAAAGGTCGGGCAAACCGGGGAGTAGGGAAACGTCGGTTGCGTATGGCTCTGAGGGGAGATCTGCTGAAATTCGGGAAGGTTTTTTATCCGCGGTAAAAAGGGATAGTGAAAAGGGAGAATGTGAGAGAGAGAAGAGGGGGTAGGAGGGGAAGAACAGGAAAGAGGGGGGTGGGGGGGGTGGCGGTCGGGAGAGAAGGGGAGAGGGGGGGGAGGGTAGCAGCCGAAGTGCGTGATAAGGAAGGAAGGAGTGTGGTGAGGGTGATATGGACGAACGAGGGGATAGGGGAGCCTAGGTGGGACAGAAAGCGGAAGGCAGTGGTGAGAAAACCAATCGTGGATAAACATCAATCCGCGTCACAGGAGGGTCGGGCGCCCAAACACTATCAAAGACTGGGGGGACGCAAAAAACATCCTGAGGAAAAAGGCGTATACGCATGAGGGGGCGCTGCAGGAACCACGTATTTTGAATACCAACTGGCAAACTGATTCAGCCGGGGTCGCCTGCTGGCGACCACGGGGGCGGGTTCGCGTGGGAATGTGTCCTTGGTTTCGCCAATTTAAGGGAGGGAGAGGACACCCAAAAAAAAAAACCCCCCCCAAAAAAAAAAAAAAAAAAAACCAACCTGGACAAGAGGTGATCCCAGCGCAATACCTGTTTTTCTGTCGACTCTAGGAAGGTCAATCGGAGAGGGATTGTCTGGGGGTGAAGAAAGGAATGGGGACCGGAGAATAGCAAATGCACAAATACAGGTGGAAAAACTGGGGGTGATCAGCCTCAAGATCTGGCAGCAGTTTGTTATCGCCGGCAATCCAGAAAGGACCTGAGTCAACCTAACCTTCTGTGCGCCTGGGGAGAGGGGGGAGAAAAGGGGTTTCCTAGGGTGTAGAGAAAAGCCACCGTCCTCTTTTCTCCGACGACTTGTGGGGGGTGGTGTTGGGGGGGGTTTGGGTGGGGGGTGGTTGTGGGTGGGGGGGGGGGGTTGTTGTTGGGGGGGGGGGTGGTTGGATGAGTGGGAGGGGGGGTGGGGGGGGTTTTTTTGTTTGTTGGTTTGGGATTGTTGGTTGTGGGGTATTTGGGTGTATTGGGGGGTGGGGGTGGGGTGAGGGTTGGGTGGTTCTTGTTTTGGGGTTGGTTCTGGGGGGGTCTGGGTTTGGATGGGGGTTTAGTTCTGAGGGTAGGGGGCGTGGGTCGGCGGCAACGCTACAAAAGAGCCTCGATCCCTCTACCTCAGCACTAAAAACAAAATTCTAATAGGACCGCAGCACAAACGCTCCGGAAATCACATAAATCTGCCTTCGGGGGATGAAGAGGGGGTGGACTTTTACAGGAGAAGGTCAAAAGGAACCTACCGGCGTTTTTTATGATGAGCAAATCGCACCGGTTGGACGAAAATCAGTGAGTCGGTCAGCGTCGCGCCCGCCTTTCGTGTGGAAAAGGGGGAAAACCTCGAACGACATATGGGGCCTCAACCCGGCTTTTCTGGCTTGAGAAAATAGAGGGAAAGAGGAACAGGCGGGCGGAGAGGGAGGTGCTAACCATACCACTGACCCGCGCCGTTGGCCGATCGAAATGGAGCAGAGGCTAGCCACCCTCAAAAACACAACACTTCAGTCCTCCAAGACCCACCTACTAAAGGAGGGAAGGACAAGCCCGGGAACTAAGGGAAAAAAAAAAGGACGCATACCGAAGGGTCGTACAGTTACACTGGAAAGGGCGACACCCAAAAGTCCTGGTTGGAAAATGAAGTGAGTTCAAGGCGCGACAAGGCCGGTGTTTTTCGAACAGGATAAGCAATGTCACGAGTGGGGAGGGAGAATGGAGAACAGGCTGTTAATTGCATGCTACCAAGGCGTTCCGAACGGGGCAGGGATAGCTCATTACGGAACAACCCAGACGGATGCAAAATCCTCAGACGACGCCAAATAAGGATTAGGAAAAAAACAAACACGAATTAAGGGACCCATCGACGAAGACGAAGAACTCCAATTCAACACCGACAGAAACAGGGTGAAGCCTCCCGAAGAGCTCCGTACCTGGCCACGTTAAACATGACCGGGCAAAGAATTCAACAATACAGGCGGGTATCCGTCTGAAAAAAAAACGAAGGGGGGACATCGTCAAGTAAACTGTCGAAGGTCTTCGGGTTTTCACGACCCAAGCGCCCCGGAGGTGGAGGCGAGATCAGAGGCAAGGAAGGGGAGGAGGCCGGCAACGATGCCCCTTTTAACTTCAAGCCACGAGGGGGGAAAAAAAGAGAAAAACGTCTACGTAGGAGAAGGCGGGAAGCTGCATAGCGCAACGCTTGCTCTGGACAAATCGCGGGAAAATTGGAGGCTATGAACGAAAATGCCGTCGGCCATGCATCGGACAAATCCCCCAGGGGGGCGATACCCATCTCAGGCCGGAGAGGGATCGACGGAAAGAGGACAAGCCATGTGTGGCGAGGACCGTGAACACCCTGAAACGACGAACTACGCCGGGTCTTCCCGAGGAACTGTACTCGGCTGAGGACTCGTTGTTCGGGAGAGATACCCTTTGGGGATCAGGACGAGAGAGGGCACAAGAAAACAGGTCTACGTCAAAGACCCACACGAAAAGGATCCGGGTCCAGGGGAGAACTACTATCCGGTGGCCGTAAATACGGGCCCTGCGAAACCAAAAGTGTGGGGAACAGAGCAGAAACCGTGGGCCACCACTAAGCCCATGGTCCACGAGATACGTTTACGAACACTCTCCAATCCTGCAGTGCTGACGAAACGGCAGCCGACCGCAATGTCGACATTAAAGAGGGGATCGCGGGTGGAAAGGGAGTTACAGGCACAAAACGACGCCACCCCGGAACTAACGAAAAATGGGTAACTTTTTGGTTGGTCGCAAGGCTGGGAGGGACTCAGTGGGACAAAAGAAGGTCCCTTGAAAAAGGGGGGGGGGCAATTTGTTGGGCGAAACAATATGTTGTGATGGATAAAAACCAAAAAAAAGACACAAAAGATGAAGTAACACCGCCGGGCCCGCCCGAATCCCGATCGGGGGAGGAATAAGACTCGCCGTGATAACATGTCTTCTCAACCGCACAAGGCTAGGGACAAAGAGGGGAACATGGGGGGGGGGGGGGGGGGGGTGGTGGGGGGGGGGGGAGGGGTTGGGGGGGGAGGGGGGCAGTTTTTGGGGGTTTTTGGGGTTGGCTGGGGGGGTGGGGGGGCCTTTTCGAAGACCCACACACAATGCCCTAAAGAAGACTGCAGGGTTTAACAAAGCGGAAGACTAATGATCTCCCAAATCCGACAGCGAAAAGAAGAGAAAGTCGCTTAAAGGACTTAGAAGGAAAAAAAAACGGAAAAAAGACTCGGTCAAGGACACGATATCTGCAAGGTAAGCTAAGACAGACCGCACCTAGTCGACGGAAAAAATAACCTTAACACACCAATTCTCTCAAAACACTAAAAGGGAGAGATTTTCAGGCCGAGTCGTCGATCGCGGGAGTATTGATGCAGGCCGCCGAAGTGGCGAATGGCGTGAAGAGGAAGGTTTGTGATTCTGAGAAGGAGAAGGAGGGGATACAGAGGGGAAGGGCAGCGATGGCCCAAGGAGACCCCAACCTCTACGCCCGAGGTCAAACGGACAAAGCGGCCGGGGCAGAGAGGTGGTTCATTTGGTCGTAGAAAGGAATGGCAGGGACGGACAGCCTTTGCTCATTACCTGAGATCCGGTTAGAGTCGGAAGAGAAAGAACCAGATACGGAGAGGGATGGTCCGGTATTCCATCGCGGGGAATAGGCCCATCGACCACATATGGCAACAGACCGGGAAAGATTGGAAACACTTCAGAAAAAGACCTAAACCAACAGGAAGCACCAGCCGCTATCGGGGTAATTAGGTACCAAAGCCGAAAAGGAAAATCGCAATGGCGGTGGGCTTTTCAACTTGTGGAAGGGATGTCAAATGGTCAACCGACAGTCAAGGGAGAAAAATGAGTAAAGGAGGGAGAGCGGGGGGGGACATAAGAACAGGGGGGGTGAAGGTCCGTTCCAGGCGCGCCGTGGTTGAACATTGGGTGTTTTGGGGGGGGAGGGGGATGCTAGGGGGGAAGCGTTATAGGTACATTACTCGGGGGTGGGTAAAGTGGCCGATATGCCCGGCACAGGAATCGCGCCCTCAGAGCGGAAAACTTTGGGGTCGAAGACGGAACCGTACCTGGGGGGGGGGTGGAGGGGGGGAGAAAAAGCGATCTTTTCTCCCCCCAGACGTAAGATTGCTTTACGGCCAAAACACCGAGAGAAGAAAGTGGTCCAGGTTCGTGGGAACAATCCAGCTGCTTTTTGCACAGGTCCAGAGAAAACACTCGAGGGCCAAGTGTTTGAGTATCCCGCCGAAGGCTAGGGTACGGCGAACGGGGGGGAAATCCCGCGAAACGCAAAACTCCAGGGGAAGGGCTCGGTCCTATCCAATTGTGACCCGATGATGTGGTATTGCAAGCAGAGGTGAACTGGGAGGGAACTCGGAACTTTAAGAAGGCTCATACTAGACGGTTTAGGGAAGGACACAAAAGTTGACGTGAGTGGGGGGGTTCAAGAGGCCGCGTCCAACTCGAACGATGACAGACTGATCCTAGACTTCCACCTCCTGAAACTTGGCATAGCCTGGGGAGTTGAACCAATCAGAAAGGGACATTTGAAAGGAAAAAAAGTGCCACCTTCGCTCGTATAGGCGCCGGGAGGCGCAAAGCGTGGACATTGAGGGCGAGCCTTCCTAGGCGTCGGCGGGCAAGTCGCTAGGCTAGGGAGGAGGGGGGGGGAGGAAGGGTTGGAGTGGCGGAAGGTGGGGCGGGGGCGGAGTTGGGTTGGGGGGCTCGAAGCCCGAGTGGGTAAATGAGAAGTGTCGGCGAGAGTTCCATGGGTATTTAAACGGACGGTCTGCATCTAGTTAAGCACGCTTGGGGAGAACTAGGGCATTGCAGTCCGTCCCGTCGACAGAAACCAAAAACCTCGGAACCATGTATTTCTTACGTTTCAGAAAAAAAAGGCAAAGGAGGCGCGGACCCAAGATCAAGCATTGGAACCGGAAGAGTGGGGGGGGGGGTCGAAAAAAAGTGCAAAAGGGGGGACTGCGACCCATATTAAGACTATCGCAATGATTCAAGAGGTGAAAGATAAGCGTCGAAGGCTGGGGTCTGTCTTGGAGTTCCGGGACTGGGGGGGGGTGTTGTAGTCTTCAAAGGTGTGCCGAAAGGGAAAGGAGATACATGCGCTCCGGGGGTCCGGGTAAGTTAGACCAATCGCACCTGCCGGGACAGTCTCGCTAGCTAATCACACATTGCCGGGCAAAAACATCGGGAAGGATTGGGTTTTCAAACTTGGGGCCCCAAACCGTTACGGGCGTCGGGGAAGCGAGCACTAGAAAACACTTATGTGGAAGATCCTGGGGAGGAGGGGGGGGCCGAACAGAAGAGAAGAGGACGGTATCGGGTGCGGAGTTCCCTTACGCGGAAGGCAAACCCAGACATTTCCAGCCTACGTCACAAGTCTGATTTTCTTAGGCATCGCTTCGGAGGGGAATGAACTCAGGTAGGGGCGTTTGACGTCGCTCGTGATCTAAGCTTTCGGAGACAGATAACCGCCGACCAGGGAGGAGGCTCACCTGGGAAAGAGGGAGAAACGACAACATCGGAAAAAAAAAGAGGGTCTGCCGCGCAAAGGCTCTAAGGGGAACCTTACGGGCCACAGGTGGAAAGGGGTAACATGAAACTGCTGCCGAGATAGGAATGAGAGGAAAGATCCCCGTAAAACCTGGATTTCACAGCTCCCCACAGGGTCGCCAAGGAAAAAACCAAGCAAAGACAGGCAAGCCTCTCGTATAACAGGCCAGAAACCAAAAGGTGGTTGGGGGACTGGCGGGAAGACCGAGGTCCCTGGGCTAGAACCATACTTCAAAAAAAAGAGGGGGCGAACAAGGAACAAAAAAAGAACCCCCTTGGAGCAGAAGCGAAATACAAGATCAGGGGTGGGGAAAGTCCTAAAAGGTTGCCGGCAAAGAACATGCGTACCACGCGATTTATCAGAGTGGCTCGGTTCCAAAGTGTGGGGGTAGGGAAAAAGGACCAAACGCAGGGAAAAAGATAGGGGAGCCCGCAAAAGGATGAAAAAAGCTGCGATCCAAACAACCGGTTGTACGACCGAAGCAGCGCGAGCAGCATCGTGTAAATTCCTAAAAAAAACGCCAGCAGACAAGGGGGGCCACCAGGGAGCACGAACGAGAAGGTTTCGTGTGAAAAAAAACGTGAAGCCATTTGGACAAAATGGGGTCCGCCTCAGACAGTGGAGCGGGAAAGCGGCAAAGGACCAATTCATTAGAGAGAAGGATACCAGCTCTTAAGGACGAGGGAATGATCCGAAGAAAAAGCGAGAGCAAACAACAACAACTTATTAAAGGGGATTAACTGGAATAGATTTCTTCGAATATAGAAACATACTACAGTTCCTGTAGGCTGATCGTCGCCTGAGAACTCAAAGGGTCATTGTTCTGTCCACTTGACACTAACACGGAAAAAGGGCCGGCTTGTTTTGGAACCGGAGGTAAACGATCGTTCGAAAAAGTCTTGGGCCAAAAAGGGGAGGATGAGCGGGGAAGAGAGGGGGTTAAACGTCAGATGCCGCTGTCTCTCGCGCTGGTCGGGGAGTAAAAAGGTGATTGGATAAACAGGGCGCCTCAGAGCTCATCATCGCGTCCATGGTGGGGGAGGGGAAAACAAAAAAGAAATCGAGTCAGTGGGGGGATACCCCAGACCTGAGGCACACGCAAACGTGGAATAAGCGGATGGTCGTAGAGTCCACCGCGATTTGGAGAAAATTCCCTTTCAAAAAAAGGTGGACGAGGGGGAAAGACACGCAACGGCGGCTCCACTGGGTCGGAAAAAGGGAGTGTCCGGTTCGGCAAAGAGAGGAAGTGGAGAGCAAAGGACGGCGTCCCGCAAGAAAGACATGAGGGTATGAGCCGGGGGCCTTTGACTAGTAACGAAGAGGGGTTGGGATCCGGTGGGAGCAACATGGGTGAGCTGCTCACAGGCAAGAGGGGGGTGGTCCAAGGAAAAGATTTCCTACAGCCTCTCTCTGCAAAGCATGAAGGTCGGACAGAAGAAGGAATGGAAACGAGGGGGAAAGACCGAGTCGCTATAGGTCCTGGGGGTTCGTCGAAGCCAAGGGAAAAACCGATGAACGCGACCCCATGGAAGCGGACATCCTCTAAAAGAAAACCGAGCTCAGATTCAAGCTCGAAAGAAAAACAAGTTTACCCTTCCGAACGGAAAAAAAGATCAGGAAAATATCCCGCTGACGGTCATGGATATAAGTGTTTTGACTTGGAAGCCAGGTCAAACTGCGGAAAGGAAAAAAAAGTCAACGAGCAGTGGGGGGGGGTAAGGCACGGGTCCACCATCGGCCCACCCAAATGGGAGATTGCCACAATAAAAAAAAAAAAAGGGAAAAACCAAAAAAAAAAAACAGTGACGGCGATCTCTGAGGAAAGGGAAGGGACGTGGGGGGGGAAAAAAAAGGGGGGACTCGGAACGACGGGATGAAGGACACGGACTGTTTCTCGTCTTGAAGGAGTGACCACCGGCAATGACGGCTCGTCGGTCTACTACGACAAAGCACCGGTGACAATGGGCTGGAGAAGGAGGGAACAAAAAGCGCAAAACACCTTCTCCAAAAAAAAACGAAAACAGCCCTACACGAGTAAAGGGGAGAAAAAGACCCTACTGGCAATCATCAAGATGTGTCTACAGTGAAACTGGGGCAACTGGGAACAAAAAAAGACTCCTGGGGTTCACAGATGCTCTTGAGAGGGCGCCGCTGTACTGTTTCTCAAAGGAAGAAACAGGGGAGGTGGTAAATACTGACGGAATGCGCAGGTACGGGGGTCTCTCCCCTTCACGCGGCTGAAAGCGATTATTAAGATACCAGACGGAAAAAGATCGCGGGACAAGCCACGCCAAACTAGCAGCCCCCCCACCACGAACGCCCGAGGAACCACGCCGACCACGACGCCAGCTCCAATTCCACCCCTCGAAGAAACCGGTGACGCCCCACTCCGGGGGACACCTAAGCCACCGAGCCGAGCAAAAATGGACCTGGACGCTGACTCTAGGTTCCCAGATAATACCCTCAATCAGAAGGGTGGATTTAAAAGGTGTGCCGAAAGGGAAAAATGGGACTGGAGGCGGGGAAAGGACCAGGCGCTGAACTGGAAACGAAGGGTCTCTATTAGCCTCGATTCATGGCAAGGGACGGGTCCGAGTGCCAACATCCCGGGGCTAAAAAAACGCACACGGACGGTGTACGACAGGATCAAACTGATGGGGGGCCAGGAATTTAAGGGGGGGAAAAGGGGAGAGCACCACCGGGATATGGAAAAACTCGCGGAAGGAAGCATGGCCCCGAAAAAACTGCCAGGCCGCGAAGGGACATGGCACAATCGGCGACCCTCGAACGAATATTCCTGGATAAAGCAACCTCGGGAAAGGAAGGGTGGCGAAACCAACCAGGGACGCGTTCGGGCAACAAAAAAAGGAAGGTCCCTTGTACCAAAGAACTTGGACCACTTCGGCTGTCGACGGGGGTATAGCACGGAAGGGGAAAACGTACAGAGCGAGTTAAAATACAAAACACTCTGTCAGAGTAGGCTCCCCACACAAAACCTGTTGAGGGGGCAATGCAGGGGGGGAGGGGGGGGGAAAGATCTGCATGCCACCACAAAAGATTGGGGAAGAAGAAATCTAATCACCGGCATAACGGACCAACTAAAAATGGTCAAAACGTATAGGGAAAAGAACGAAAACAATTCCCTTAAGGCTGACCCCGCTTACCCAAACTCGACTAAGGGAGGGATAACCTTGTGGATAGGGAGGGAACTTGAGAGGAAAAGGGGAAAAAAAAAGCGTACCCTCCCCTTCTAACTAAAAAAGGGGGTTTCGGAACTGGGGGGTAAAATGAAACGAAAGCGGAGTTTCTTCCCTCGAGGTTGGTCATGGGAGTTAACCTTTTTAATAGGGTAAATTGGGGGGAGAACACCCCAACAAAGTGGGGGAGAGCATGAAACCCCAATCTATGGAATTCGCACTCGCGTCCAAGCAGGGCTCCTAAAGGGATCGGCGGGTCGGAAATTCGCCGCTGATCGGCACCTGAGAACCTCGAAGGGAAGGCCAGCAGGTATGTAAGGCCCTTCAGGCCACCAAAAATGATAGGAAGCAGCTTGCAGGGTGGATAGGGGCGCCAGGAATTAGAGCAAAAAAGCCGGCCAAAAAAAAGGGAAGAGCCTAAACGGCGACTATGAAAAGAAGACAGGCCACGTGCCATTCTCTTCACGCAATCCGACTCGCTAGGAAAGGGCGAACATCCCCCGGGGAAGAAACTAAGGCCGGAAAACGATCAAGAGAAAAACCAAAAACGAAAATAGGGTGGGGCAGAACGACTTAAAGAGCAGGGGTCGGTGGGATAGTCGGCAGTGCAGCCAGCTGCGGCTTGCAATACTGGGTCTTACAAGAAGTCATAGACAGCCGTAGATGACGAGAGGGGCTCTAGGGCCGGACGCCATGAGGCCGACAGAGGACAACAAGGAATGATCTTTACGATTCCAGGTGGTTCAGGGTATTAGAAATCCTTCAATCCTCTTTACGGTAAAAGGAGCTGAAAGCCCGATA
>Ga0179593_1294723_pt1 | contig 13029 bp, 14 predicted proteins | sample CZODoug2_1_08_16_FD_185931 | JGI IMG/M metagenome (GOLD analysis project Ga0179593, IMG submission 185931) | Vadose zone soil fungal communities from Angelo Coast Range Reserve, California, USA - CZODoug2_1_08_16fungal (PacBio error correction) | ecosystem: Environmental > Terrestrial > Soil >...
AAAATTCCGAAAAAGGGCAAAAATGAGGCTGGTCCGAATTGAACTCACCGAAACAAAAATAAAATAATGTCAATCAAGACGGACACAAGCAAATGGGGAAGGGGGGGGGATGGGAAAAACATGCGCGTATTAAAAAAAATGAAGGGGAGGGGGAACCGCTTTGTAACTGCATAGAGAAAAACATTTAACCCCAGGGGGCCAAACCGCACGGTGGCGTTGGGGGGGGAAAAAAAAAATACGTCTTCCAAAGGGAAAACATCAGCGGGGGGAAAAGTGTAGGAGTAAACACGTGAAATAAACTAGATAACAGGAGTAGGTTTCGGAGTTCAGCAAAGACCTAAAAATCTAATAGGGAAAAAAGGGGAGGACAAACGGGGGCAGGATTTTTACCAGTAGCTTGGAAACTCCTCGGAAAAAGGGAGGGGAGGGACCGGATAGGGTCTAATACAACATGGTAAAGCACTGGGGGAAAATATCAAAAAAACGTTGAAGTAGGGACCAAATCTGGGAATATTATCTAAGACAGGGTCCAAAAGTTAATAAAAGAAACTGGGGTGAATTTATATCACCGCCCAGTTGCGAGAAAAAAAAACGTGGCACTGGCGTTACGAAAAAAAAGATTGTTGAAAAGAAAGGGTCTTGAACGAAAAAAAAGACCAAGGTGTTTTTGACATTCCTCTTGAAAGAACTAAATTCCTGTGCTTGCGGTGGGGAGTCCAAGAGGAAAAGGGGGGGATTCAATAGACTTTGAGGGTCTAATGGGACGCCAAGGGGTAAGTGGGGGGGCGGAAACAGGGGTGGGGCACGCTGCAACAAGGGGAAGGTGGGGAGCCAAGTGGGTCACTTAAAAACAGGGGAATCAGCAGACAAAGGGGGAAGACAAAAACCGGCCTTGCGCATGTGGGGGGGGAAAAGCGTCCCGAAGGGAGGGGAGAAGTTTTTAAAAAAGAGATCACAAAAGGTTGAAGCAACAAGACCAGGAAGACGGCCAAACGTTAACTAAGTTGCCGGGAAACGAAGAACGAGCAAACCAAGTGCCTTGTGAAAAAGCAGAAAGGGGACAGGGCACTTAGGGAAAAATGCGCCAAGCCAATAAGAGGTACAGAAAGATTTTCGCACCGAACCCATGAAAAACACACAAAAAATAGGGAGCATGGCAACGATTGAAAAGTGAAAAGGGGGGGGTTGGACTTCTTTGGGGGACCGAAAGAAGGATTTAAGGGGTGGGAAAAACGCCAGCCAGGAGGAAAACGGGGGGTTGGGACGCCTCAAACACGGGCCCAAGGTCGGATTACCGGGCCAGAATAAAAAAGAGGACAGGGAGTAGTCATTTAGAGTAAAGGCGCCTGAACGAAAGATGCCGTTAAAACCGGAGGGTCGATGAGGGGCACGACGGGTCATTAGGGAAAGTACGTCACTGTCCAAAAGAACGCGGAATGGGGGTTGGGCCATGTGAACAAAAGGAAACCTTTAGGCGAAAAAGGATCAATGGAAAGTCGAAACGGCAACAACAAGGGGAATGGAAAGTGGGGGGGATTCGACAGGAACACAAGGTCAATGGGGGGGGCCGGGGGGTTTAAAGAACACACCAAGTTTTAAGGGTGTTCTGCGCAAGAAGGCAGGGTCCGTGCAAGATAAAAAGGGGGGGACGGAATTAACTACACTCCGGGCAAAGAAAACCGGAAAGAAGTGAATCATTTTTGTTTCCATCCCACATGACGGGAACTCAAAACAAAAGTAAAAAAAAAAAAAGGGGGGAAAAGAAACGAGACTTAACAAAAAACACCAGAACTAAAAGTTAAAGACAATAACTGGTTCCAACTAAAGGGAACTCTAGGGAGGGAGAGGGGGAAGGTGAGGACCTGACCAAACGCCCTCACAAGTCAGGGCCGAACTTCAGGACTTGGTTTAGAGGGGGCAAACGGAGGATATCCGAGCTCAAAAAAAAAAAAAAACAGAGGAGGAAGAGAAGAAAGATCACAGAAGAAAGGGTTTAGGAAATGAGTGCAACGAGGGGGGGGGGGAACATGTCAAGAAATGCAAAGAAAAATACCGACGACATTGGGATACACAAAGAAATATGTCAGGCACTCACTTGGAGGGAGAACATGAGCAAACGTGGGGTGGGTGGTTGCTCGGTGGCAGATACGTTGGGAAAAAAAGGATGGATTAAAAAAAAAAAAAAAGCCCTATAGAGTTCAGGGGGAGGGGTGGAGTGTTGAGGCAATAAACATCGGATTAATATACGGGAGAGAAAGGGGCACGAATCTGATGGAAAGCATATACACCAGGCTTTCAACGTTGGGGGGGGGCAAAAAGAAAAAAAAAGAAGAACCCCGCGCACTTCCGCTCCAAAAAACGAAAAAGTGTAAAAAGAAACCAGGGGGGGCGCAGAAGGAAAGCAAGTTGAACATGCAATCAAAAATGGCCACGGGTGCGTCAGGGGGGAATAAATTTGGCAAGAAAAAAATGCCGGAAAGGGGGTTTTTGGGGAAAGGGGTGCTGTTGAAACCAGGGTGTTCATGACCCCACCAGGGGGGCAAAAAAAAAAATAGGAAAAACGAATCAGTGTGGGGGAAAGGAACGCGAATGGGGAGAACGGGGGGGATCCAGAAGCGCTTCCGACCAAAAAGATTCAAATCTGAAGCCCAAACATCCAGAAAAAAGGAGGGACACTCACGTTCGGTGATCAACAAGTGTAAAAGAAATGCAGACAGGTTGGGAGGGAGGGAAAGAAAAAGCCCGGTAATTGATGGTGTACCGTAACGGAATAAAAACCCAACACGTTCCACGGCAAGAACGGCCACAGCTCATAGTAGTGAAAGGGGGGGTTCCCTGGGGGGAGAGCAAGCGGACGAACGGAGAAAATGGGCTTTTGACAAAAATGCAAAGGCCGGCAGAGAATCAAGAAGGCAAGTCGGGGGAGAATGGGCGATAGCAGAGGAAAAAAATGGCTTGATTTGAGTTGCGTGCACGGCAGGGCAAGAAAAGGTGAGGGGGGATCCAGAAAAAAACCAGGGGGTAAGACAGCCTGAGCTGGGAGAAAAAAAATCAACAAGCCCGTTGGGGGGGGGGTCTTCAGGGGCAGTGGTCCCATGGGGGGGGAGGGGGAAAAGTGAGAAAAAATGCTTTACACCCCTGGAGTGTCGCAGGGGGGGAGAAAAAACCGGAAGAAAAAAATAAAGAGGGCAACGCCAAAACCAAAAATTGACAGGTAGAAAAGACTGGACTAAACTTGGGGGGCTGGGGACGAAGGAACAAACAGAAGATAAGGAGTGGAATTGAAGGAAGAGTGTTGCAAATCACCACAAAATGGAGGGGAGGTCTGAAGAAGGAAAGAGCAAAAGGTGGTGGGGGGGGAGGAAGCCAACCCACAAGATCAATCGAACGCTCAAAACCAAGCGTGGGAAAAAGTTGAACTGAAAAAAGGGGGTCAAACAATGGGAGAAAGGATGATTAGGGGGGGGAAACGGAAAAAGGCCAAAAAAAGGAAAACCGTAACCGTAGGAGGACAAGGTTTGGGAGACCCAGATAAGTACCTCAAAAGAATCCAAAACTGAACCAAGAAAAAGGGAAAAGACCAATGTCACCAAAAGAGGGGCGCAGAGTAATGGGAATAAAAGTTAGACGGTGACTCACAAAGGACGAAAATGTCTGAAGGGAAAAGGGGATAGTTGTCAAGGAAGGTTCAACCAAAATGACGCCGGAGTTGGGGGGCCCAGCGGCCAGTTGACCGTGGGAAAATCAGCCATATTGGGGGGGGGGGGAAAAAAAAATCAAACCAACTCAGGGGGGGATTCGACAATGGGGGGGTGGGGAAGGTCATATACAAGATTAAGTTAACCACGGCTCAAAAAAAGTTTCAGGGAAAACTACGCGACTAAGGGGGTCCAAAAGACAACAAAGGGAAAAAAAAACCCTTTGGGGGGTCAGGGGAAAAGTAAGAGAAAAAGGGGCCATTTATCAGCTTGTCAAAGAACGGAATTAAAAGAGCGAAACACACTCCAAAAGGGGGGGACAGTCGGAATTTTGGGGGAATGTAAACTCAGAAAACAACTCAAAAAAAAAAAACGAGGAGGAGGGAAAGAAAAGGAAAAAAGTCAGAATTACAAAATTTTGTGGGGCCGGGGTCGAAGTGCGGGTCAAAGAGAATAAAAACTGAAGCCAGAAGGAACCAACAGGTAAATGGGATTTGACTAAATGCAAGATAAGAGGGGGGGGTGGCACGAATCGAGGGACTGAGTCTGAAAGAAAGCAAGTTACCCAGGGGGTCTAGCGGAGGGAAAGCACAGGGGCTGAGGTACCAAAAATGCAAACTCCTGGAAATGGAAACGAAAGGGGGTTTCAAGTTTGAAAAATAAAAAGGAAAGCTAAGGGAAGTTTCAGGGGGAAACTAGAATTACAAAAAATTCATCAGCAGCGACCCCTTAAGGGGGGGGGGGGGGCAGGGGGGTGAACGAGAGGGGCCTAAGAAGGGAATCTGCGATAACGTATATTTGCGAAGAAAACAAATGTAGCACTTTTAGGCAAACCGTGGGTGGGGGGGGGGGGGAGGTTGTACCAGAATCAAAAAAATCTCAGGGGACATAAAATGAGCGAACGGGGAGGGAAGGGGAAATAAGTTCCACAAGTCCAAGTGAGTTTAACAGGTATAAACGCCAAAACACTAATGGGTGGGGGGTACAGACCACTGTGAGGAAAGGAAAAGAAAAAAAAATAAGTGTTGAGGGCCGGGGGCATACCAGTGAAAAAGAAAAAAAATTGGAACGGAAAGCAAAAAAAAGGAAGAAAAGAATTTTGGAGGGCCAGGAGGGGTAATGGGGTCTGGGAAGAGGACTGGGGAGGGTCGAATGCGCAGTGGCAAAAAAAAATGGGGGTGGGGCTGCATGGGTGACAGAAAAATGGGGGTGGTGGAGAAAGACTTGGTTCGGGTGAACGGGCAAACAAAACAGAAAAAACACGGACGAAAAAAAAAGGCCTAACAGGGGTAGGGCCAGAAAGTCAAAAAACAAGCAAGGATTGGGTGGAAGGAAGGATCAAGGAAAAAAAAAGGGGGGAACCCCACCACCCCCCCCCCCCAACAACGCCCAAAAAAACAATGCGAAGACCCATCTGGAAAAGAAATGGGACAATGGGGGGAGAGTTCGAGGAGCGAAGAAGATTAAAACAGGGGGGGGGGTTCTACTCCGCAAACAAAAAAAATTCGAAAGGTCCACCTAAACATATGATCAAAAGAACAGCATGAGTTGGGCCGGACCCGACGGACAGACAAACCAAATAGGTAAGAAAAAAATGATGACAACGCAGGGTGGGGTGGTAAAAAAAAAAAAAGGGTAACCGAAACTGGGGGGAGGATGACCACCAACCAAAGGGCGTTACACTTGGGGTAAAAAAACAAAAAAAAAGGAGGAATCCTCAATGGGGGGAAAGGGGTTTTGTGGTCCGGCAAAGTATTAATAAAGAAAAGAAAGTCACAAGAGTGAAAAAAAGTCCGTCAGATGTAATGAGTTCCTGAAAAGGAAATGTAGGGGGGGAAGAGGAGTCAAAAGGGAAAAAATCTTAAAGGGGAAACAATAAAAAGACGATGTTTGGATTTCCAAAAAGTAGTCATACGACCCTGGGGGGAGTGGGAAAGCGTCTCGCAAAAACGCAAAAGGGGAGTGGCAAAGCTGTCGGGAGGGACCGGTGCAGGCAGCTTTTCGATTCGGGGGGGGGTTATAAACAAGTGGAAAGACGGGTGGGGGTCTTAAAAGGAAAAGGGAAATGGCAAACCAGAGAGCGAAAAAGGAATGGGGAAAAGGGAAAGAAGAAAAGAGCAACCGCGAAACGCAACGAGATGTTCGGGGGGAAAAAAGAAGTACTGGTGGGGGAAACCCAAAACAACCTAGATATGAAGGACCTTAACACCACCAAAACGATGGAAACTAACATAGTGGGGGTGAAAAAAAAGAACGGACCAACTCCTGTTCCTCTTTGGAATGGGGACTTTATTTACAGAAAAAAAAGGTCGATCAAAAAAGTTCTGCCTCAAGTGTTCAAGAAACCGGTCGGAGGTTGGGAGGGGACTGGAAGGGGGAGTCGCCCTCGAAAAAAAACCGAGGAGATGAAAGAGAATCATCACCAGAACAAAAAAATTCAACAACGGTCGGCAAAGGGAGAGCATAAGAATGACGAAGGGTTCAAAAAAAGGGGACCCAATCCAATGGAAGGCTGGGAAAAAGAGCACACAGCAATTGGGGAACAAGTCCCAACGAAGAGGACGGAAATAAAGTTGTAGGTAAGGATCTAGTTGTAGGATCGGCCAAAACTTTTGGGGCGGTCAAGAACGGCATGATGACAAACAAGCTTATCAATCCTGGCGTTAAGGGGGGGAAAAGCGAGGTGGTAGGGTTCCGAAACAGGGAGGAAGGAGTCGGGCTAAGAGGGAACAAAACGCCGTTTCTGCCAACATAGGAAGGAACAAATGGGGAGGGGGGCAAAAAGGTGGGTGTGATCCGAGAAAAAAAAAACCAACCGAAAAAGAGAAAAGGTTTTCCGACCCTACACCTTGAATCCCCAAGGTCAGAAGAGGAACAAAGACGGGAACGCAAACACGCAAAAAGCTCACCAGGGGGGGGAGCCTGTTACAACGCGTCTGTTGAACGGGGCTTGAAAGGAAAGTGTTTCCATTGCATTACTCCATAAAGAGGAAAAAAAAGAAATTGAAATGCATTGGCAGGCGTCGTCGCATACGAGGAGGCCGTACTGCATGGGCACTGATAAAAAAAACGCCACGGGAGGATGGAAAAAGAAGTTGCAGGGGGAAACCAACCATCCAACCCGGTGAGCCAAACTCGTGAAAAAAAAAAAAAAAAACCAAACCACCAGTAACTCCCCGGGGGATGGGTTCGAAAAAAGAAATACCAGGGAGAACGTGAAAAAGGGAAAAAAGTTCAAAGACCCCAAACTGTCCCGGCAAGTAAATGTCCGAAGGTGGGTGGTTCTGAACTTGGGGTCGGTCGTGGAAATGCTTCCAGGGGGGCAGGGGGGAACCCGAGGGGGACTTAACTAATAGGTTTGCGGGGGGAATGAAGAATTGGGAACTCAGATAAAGAAGCCCGGCAAGTCAGGAGGGAGGAAAGTCAAAATCGATAAGATGGAAAAAATTGGACTCATTTATGGGTAACTAAAGGGGGAAGTACAAATCGGGAAATTGGGGGTTCAAATAAACAAAGTTAGGGATCTCACAACCCACTCCAGACAGAAAAAATCCTCCTTTACAGAGGTATCTCACCATTAAACTCACGCAAAAGGTCTGGAGTGGGCTCCTGGATTGAAAACAGTACGACCAAAGCAAGTTCCCACCGGAAGGGGGCGGCGCAAAAAACAAGGGGGAAAAACCTCAACTTAAAAAACCTTGGCTCCCAATGCGACATAAAAACGCTGACGACACAAAAAAGTTTAAAAGAGGGAAAACAAACCGAAGAAAAAAAAAGAAAATGTGGGATTCCGGAAGAGCAAAAGTGCCTCCAAAAGTCAATGTCTTGGTTACCAGGAGGTCGGCTACCAAAAAGGGGGCTGGGGATCCACGGGAAAACATAGAAAGTCATAACAAAACCCCGCCACGGGTCGGTGACTAAAAAGACACGGAAAAAACAGGGGCCTTTGGGTACCAATTGAAAGGGGTGGGGGCATAACTGAAGTTCTTCAATGTAGGGGAAAAGCAACCAAAAAAATCGCCAGAAAGGAACTTAGAAACATGGGGTAGATAAAGATAAGGCACACAAACCCCGCCCCCGCGGCAGCAGCAGAAAAAACCAATAGGGGGAAAGCCCCTGCCCCAACAGAATCAGCGTTCAAATAGTGGTGAAAAAATGTAGAAAAACGGAGGGGGGGCCATCGGGAAGAATGGGGGTCATTAAAGTAGGTAAAAAAAGGGGTTCAACGTGGAAGGTAGAAGGAAAAAAATTCACCCGAGAAAGGGGGCCCCTGGTAGGTTAAAGACAGTTTTAAAGCAAAAAAAAGTGAGCAAGCACAATGGGGGGGGTTTAGAGATTATCAGGCGGCAAAAAACGCGGGAGGGGGGAACACAAGGGTGGACACGGGAAGGACTACGTCAACATTCCCAAAACAAGGACAAGGAGGACAATGACAGCCCACCTCTTTGGTCAAGAAAAGCAGTTTGGTATAAATAAGGGACAGTGAAGTTATGGCACGAAGAGTGCTAGATAAAGAAGGGGGTCTTGGCGGAACCGAAGATGACCTCTACGACTAATGCCTGAAACAAGAATATTTCGGGATCTGACTTTTAATTATCGGAAGAAAAGAAAGTGGAATCGCATAAATGTACATAACATTCCCCGATGCTAGACTAAAGGGCAGAACCCCAAAAAACCCCCAAAAAGGTTCTTAATATTTACAATAAGTAAAAAAACGATGCGCTGCCCCCGGGTGGGCGGGGCACGTTCTAAGATGGGAGAATGAAGCATATGCCAAGAAGGAAAAGTCCTTGACACTTTGAACTTTTGGATTATGAAAGGGTAGGGGGCCTAATTCCCTTGAGCCGGAGGGGGTGGTAAGGGGTTCAATGCGAAAGATAGCAACCATGGTTACAGCGGTCGGGGAAACTGAGAGGGGGTCCTTGGGTCTTACCTTTAAATAAGCAGGGGCCAAAATAAAAGGGGAATTTCGGCTGTCCAAGTAGTTTTTCCCCGCAAAACTCCGGGGTTAACGGGGGAGGGTCATGGGCCGCTAGACTGTGTTCCTAACCAACGACTCGGGGACAAGGGAAAGCATGAGGGCGTAAATGGAACAGAGCAAACTTGGGCGCGGACCCGGGAAGAGGAGGAGGGGGGCGGGCAAAGTAATTGGCCATATAAAAAAAAAGGGGGGTTAAGACTTTGGTAACTGATAAAGTGGTCGGTCCTGCCTAAAAAGAGGGAAGACTAGGGGGGAAGAAATACAGTTACAAAAATACAAAAAAAATAGGCGTGGAGTGATGCGTAACACCTAATGGCAGAATGTTGTCCTGGGGGACAGGGTGCTGTACACCACCACCGCGGTAATCCAACAGTAGGGACTAAAACGAAAAAAAAAAAGGTGGAGGGAAGGGGACAATGGCAGACTTTCCGATCCACAGACCTTTGCTGTGTGGGAGGGTTGAAAAGTTAAAAAGTGTACGGCAAAGCCTGGGGGGGATGTAATTGTGGTTGGGTCAAAGGGGGGCAAGGAAGGTTAAAAAAGCGCCTAAAGTTTGGGGAATCAATTTGGACACACGTCAAGGGGACATGCACCCTTACGCAAATTAACGGAAGGACCAAAACGGACTGCCGTGAGGGGAACACCTTACAACACGTATGGTGTGACTGGGGAGGAGATTGACAAACACTTTGTTTAGCCCATGGCCGAAAACCTCCAAAAAAGGGGGTAACAAGCTCCAGGAAACAGATGCAAATGATATAGACTCTCCACCCGTGGAAAAAAGGTCTTGGATGGCTCAAACAAAGAGCGTGGGGAAAGGCACAAAGTGAACCAGCTCAGGGAGAAAGAGAGCCGCGCGATGCAAAAAGGGGGGACCCAGGGGGCAAGACCAAGGATGGACCAGGGAAAAGAGTGGGGGGATCTTGGGGGGGGACCTGCAGTGGGTTTTCGGGCGCTGGGGGTCCAAGACGGGGAAGGAAAAAAGGATGCACGCCTGAGGGATGGGGGGGTCCGCCTCACAAAGGGGGCAAGGCAGTGTGTCGTGGGGTGGGGATCAGGGAAAAACAAAAACAGATAAGGTTAAAACGGGCCATAAAAGGGGAAAAAGTTAGGCCGCTTCCACGGGGCGATCCCAAGGGCAAGGGGGGTTAACCGGAACACGGTCGAAGGCTGGGGGGGAAGGAAATCTTGCGGTCATGAAATGGACACGATCCGCAAATAACAGAAAGGGAGGTGAATGGGAAGAAAGGGGTTGCACAAAAAGAAAACACGAGCCCCCATGGCGGAATTGCAGGGAGGTCCGAACAAGGTCTAAAAACCCCCCCCCCAAAAAACCCCACCCCCCCACCCCACACCCCACCCCCCCAAACCCCCCCCCCACCCAACCACCACACCCAAACCACCGACACCCACCCATACCAAACCCTCCCCCAAAACCCCCCCCCCCCCCAAACACCCCCCAAACCCACCGCCCAGAAAACCAAAAGAAACAAACAACCCCCACGCCTTTTTTGTTTTTATTTCAAGTTTCTTGCCGCGATGGGCGCCTGATTTTCAGGACGGGGATCAAAAAAAACAATGAACAAAGTGAGCGGGGCCCTCAATAAACGGATGCCCTATATCAGAAATGAAAATAGGTGGACAAGGAATACTACACGGATAACACACGAAAAAAGGATACTGGGACAATCGGACAGGTGTGACACAGAACCCCAGATAAAAAGGGGGAGAATTAAAAAAGAGCATCAGTTTCAAAAAGAGGACCGAAAAGAAGCCCCAACGGGGGGGGTAATCCCAAAAACAAAAGCCAGGTTACCAGGGGGGAGCTTTGAAAGGGTACATGGGAAAATAAAAAAAACGAGGCATAACGCACACGGAAGGGAAAAGGGACACACCTCTGGCGTTTGGGTAGGTATTCTGAGCAACCAAAAACACGGGGGGGGAAAGGGAAGAAAGCAGAAGGACAATCAACAAAGCCGACTGGTCGGGAACAAGATTGTATAAAAGAAAGAAAAAGGCGAAGGGGGGGTGGTTAATGGCCAGCAGGGAAAAAAATTCACCTGGCGCGAACGGGTATTGGGGTGAGGAACGAAAGGACGGTTTCAAATCAGCAGACAAGGAAAAAATGTAGATACGGAGGGTGGGGGGGGAAGGCAGAAAGGGACCCTTACGTGTGGGATTGTTAGGTTGTTTACCACCGTCAGAAACAAGCACAGCTATGCGAACAGGTTTCGGTTTGGGGGGGGGGGAGCCACGGGGGGGGAAGGAGGGAGTCGACAGGGAAAATAACCAATCGGTCCTAATTGGTAAGGGATAGGGCAACGCAAGATTCTTTTCTTGGGGGGACAAAGGAAAAAAACGGATTCGAAGGGGGTGGGGGGAAAACCAACACGACACATGTAAACGACCAGTGAGGGAAAGCAAAACGTAAAAAAGAGCGCCGAAACCTTGGGGGAAACAATACCGGGGGAAGGCAGCAAATAGAGGATACAGATGAAAGGGATCAGACAGCACCCGTTCTTGCAAGATAAAAATTTTGAAAAATACCTAGGAGGGAAAAGAAATTCCGGTCGTGTTCAAAATGTGGGTGTAACATAAGACCCAACAGAGGGGGCGATTCCCAAAACCGTAAATGGAGGGAGAATGTAAATCATTGGTACATGGAAAATGCCTAAGAGGAAGGCACGTGACAAGGTTGTTTCACTAATCGCCCCACGGAGCTGGTTGTCAAAAAAAATCTGTGGGGGTGGGACCCGGACGGTCCAAAAAAAAAAGCAAATATGGGGGAATGGAACAGTCAGGCCGCGGAAAACCATTGGAAGCTCCTTGGTGAGTGGGGCTATCCCAGAAGGGATCCACCAGTCCTACACACCTGACAGGACAGAAACCCAACCTGCACCGTCAGAATCCCGGGTCCCCAGGTGGGGGGGGCCATAGGTCAAGAAAGGGGGTGGACTGTCGGAATCGAACAAGGTACTCGTGCAGGTCTCCTCACAATGGATGGAAAATCGGGACAGGAAAAATGGTTCAGAGGGGCAGACAAAAAAAAAAAGAAAGGGCGTGGCTTGGGGCAGACTACATCATCGACACGGAAAACTTACCCTTAAGTGAAGTTGGCGTTCCTCAGCGCAGGGGCAAAAAGGGGAAAGGGTATCAGATCACTCCCCACTATCCAAATAGGAAATGGACTCCTGGGACTCACGCGAAGAAAAGGGGTATACATGTTAGGACACGGGGGAAAGTTCCTTGCGCCGACGGAGGGAAAATCCAAAACAAACTCCCAAACACGCGCTGAAAAAAGTCTCCCTGGGGGTTTTTTAACACGGACGTGCTGCCTCCCCCCACACTCAAAACCACGAAAAGTTGGAAGGGGGCGAGGGGACGGGAAAAGGGTGGCTTGGGAGGGGACACACCTTTCACATACCAAGATCTCGGGAACAAAAAGGTAAGAGGACACCTACACAAAGTGAGGGGGGGAAAATTGCCTGGAAGGCTTAGCAAAACCCGGGTCCACTAAAACGTTCTGAAAGGGGGTAAAAATTTTAAGATGGGTGGTCATGAAAAAAAAAAGAGGGTGGGGAGGAAAACCACCAGCCACCCAGGAAAGCGACCTGAAGGCGTGGTAGATCAAAAAGGTAAAAAAGAAAGGGGGTGGGGGAAATTGTCAAGGGGAACTTGGGGGGGAGATTAAGAGAACGAATGCTAAGCTTTAACGGGGGGGAAACAGAAAAGCAACCGCGCCAAGAAAGCTAAAACCATGTTGGGACAACATAAAGGAAAGGGGGGGGAATCCCCTCGCTCAAAACACTGGAAAAGCCAACAAGGCATCTGTTAAGACCCCACCTCAAAACTTAAAGCAGTAGTATCGTAAAAGCAAAGCGAATTGAGTGAACACTAGCTGGACAAGGGCAGGGCAACCGAAGTGGTACCTAAAGTAGTGGGATAAAACAAGAACAAGGTGATGGGAACAAAACGTGCAGGCAGTTGTTGTTAAGTGTTGGGGACAGTCGGGAGGGGAACGGTTGCCTCAATCCGCAGACCTTTCAGCCCAAGAAAGAACCGGACGTGGCAATCGAACACCACATGGGTGGTTACTCACAGAGTGGGGTAAAGAATAAGCCCAGTCAACCCCAACAACCCCAGCGAGTTTGTCACAGAATTTGGGTAATGACAGGGAAATGAAAGGGAACAGAAAGTACTGTCCCAAAACGAGATCAAAACCATGGGCCACAAGTAGGGGGGTCAAACCAAAACGGGGGAAGAAAATGGGTACTCACGACCTGATGTCGAGGTTAAAAGCACGGGTAACTCAAAGACTCCAATTTGGTGGGGAAGTCTTAATTTAACTCA
>Ga0179593_1324498_pt1 | contig 13029 bp, 18 predicted proteins | sample CZODoug2_1_08_16_FD_185931 | JGI IMG/M metagenome (GOLD analysis project Ga0179593, IMG submission 185931) | Vadose zone soil fungal communities from Angelo Coast Range Reserve, California, USA - CZODoug2_1_08_16fungal (PacBio error correction) | ecosystem: Environmental > Terrestrial > Soil >...
GAAACGGGCGCGAAGATAGACACATTTGTGGGGCGAATGGGAGTGCAAAAAAGGCCATGGTGAGGTGCTAGGTCAAGAACTGAACGGCAACTTAAACGGCATAAGGTCACCTTGGGAAAAGGGTAGGTGGTGGGACAAGGAAAGGAACGCATAGGGGAAAAAAAAATATGTACTCAAGATCGAGGCTGTAAAGATATTCAAGTTTGGACTGCACAAAAGATGCTCAAAAAGCGAAAATAGTAGATACAACGCAACCGGGGGGGGGGCAGTGAATCGGTGGGGATGAAAGAGGCCGGGGGAAAAGGGGGGGGGGAATGCCAACGTGGAATCTAAACGGCATGGGGGGAAAAAAAAAAACCATGGTGGGTTGGTAAAGGGGTTGAAATAGAGGGAAGAGAAGCAGGGGGGCGTGGAAATAAAAAAAAGAAGAAGGGGATCCGAGTGGCAACGAAATGACCACAATGGTCAGGGTCTGTCGGAGAAACTGGGGAGGAATTACATGAAAAAGTTCACGCAACACAGCGCACAGAGCGAGGGTGAATCGCGATAATTTTTGCAAACAAATGAGGGGACCGGATAAAGGGGCCAAGTTTACCGTGGGAAAATGTTTAAAGAGTTCCGGAAGTGAGGAAGTTCTCAAAAACGTGGGGAACAAGGGGTCGACCAGGAAAAGAGGAAAACGTTCGCAAAAAAACGTTGTAACGGGTCTTCCCGGGAAAAACTGAAAAGAAAAAGTAAAAGAAAAAAAAGGTTCACAGAAGAAAAGAAAGGGGGGGAAAGTTGAAAGTGTTCTTCAAGGCCGCGTCCATTTAAGACAGGAAACGCGGAAAATTGATTCGTAAGGATAGGGAATCCGTAAAGGGGGGGGGGGATGGAATGTTTGGTTTTGGATTAATATGGTTGGATGCGTGGTTGGGAACGTCAGGGACCCCCAAATCTATGAAGGGGGTGGTTGGTGGAGGGGCCTGGATACCCTCTACAAATACACCATGACAAGAGGACCCACACCGAGGCATTTTGGTAACCCACCTAACTTCGGTCTCCTGGGAAAAGGGGGGGGAAAGCAGTACACCGTTCGGTGGGCCTTTGGAAAATCATAGGGAATTATTTGGCAAAGTTCCAGTACAAGGTCAAGCGAGAAGTAGGCGGGGAGAAGGAAAAGCAAGGGGGGGGGGCAAACTTAAGCCGTTCCTGCCCAAGGCAAATTAACTCGCCCTCCTATAGGGAATGCATGAAGACAAGGGGTGCAAAGCACTCGTGAGAAAGAGAGGCAGTTTGGGAACGGGGGTTCAAACACTGGGGGGAGAAAAGAAGGGGAGTTTATCAAAGCGGGGGGCAGGGCAAGGGCACAGCCGGGGGTCCCAGGCAAAAAAAGGAAGATCTGTTGTTGGGGAAGATACGTTTGGTGCAACAAAACTACCTTATGAGAAGGAGAAGAGGACAAGAGACTTCGAATCAATCCACGAGACAATGTTGCCGAAGGGGATCGGGGAAGGAGGAGAAAAAACAAAAAGTCAAAATGGGGGGGGAAGGGCGTGTGGTCAAAAGCAAGGACCACTCCAAGGATCAAACGCAAAAACACAACTTTAGGATGAAAAGAGAGATTGAGGGGGAAGGGCTTGAAAAAAACCAACGAAGGACACACCAGCTATTGGTTTGTTCCAACCTTGGAGAAGCTGACGCAAGAAATCCGGGGACTGAAAAAGTGTATGATCTTGATGGGGGTCCGTAAAGAAAAAAAGGAACAAAAAGAACATTAGCCATAAATCCGCATAGACAGAAGGGTGTGCAGAACAAAAAAAACAATCTGGGGGGAGGTGCCAAAAAAAACTCCTCCTCCAAATCCGTGAGAGGGTTGGTGGGGGGGGGGGGACTTGACAGAGGGACAATCCCTTGGAATCAACAAGAAAACAACGTGACCGAAAGGGGAAGAATCACAACATAAAAATGAGGGGGCATATCTCGAAACAGAAGAAAAAATCTGTATAGACATAGGAAACTAGTATCTTTTTCTAAAAGGGGGGTTGCAGTGAAAAAACGCCCCCACGAGAATGGGGATGGGAACGGGGGGTACCCATTACTCGCTGCGGAAGTGGGGGAATTTGTTTAAAACCCGTCAAACGGCAATAAAAAACATTGGTGTTCGCAAGGCGCGAGAATGGGTGCAGGATAAACATAGAAGGGTCTAAAAAGAAACCATCTTCGAGTAATGAAAACAGAAAAAAAGTGGTGAACACAGCACACCTGAAAAAAGTGTCACACACCTAGAAGAGTTGTTAACAACTAACTGAAGAAAGGGGGGTTGGGTCCCGCGTGGGGGGTTGGGGGGGGTTAGAAGGATATCCGAGGAAAATGCCCTGATAGGGAAAAGGTTGTGAGCAGACTTATAAACGCAGCAAAAAAAAAAATAGGAAAAAAAATATACTTACAGGGGGAAACAACATAAAAAACTAATCGGGTAGAGGGGGGGGGGGGGGTGTTTTGTTTAGTTTTGTTTTGTAGGGGGTCGACCCATGCATGGCCCGCCCTCAAGAAAACTGCTCAAGATAAGCGTACCTGGGGAGGGGACTGGGAAAAAACGCAGCCCAAGTTTAAAGAAGGCGTAGGGTCTCACCGGAGTGGAGGAATCGCCGAAATTTGAGGTATTTCAGAGGGAACATAAGAAAAAAAGACAAAAAAAACCAAAGTGTTGGCAAAAAAAAAAAAAAAGTGTAAAGTAACGCCGGAAAAAATGGCAACAAAAAAAAAAAAAAAAAGAATTAAAGCAGACAATTTAATTAAAAGGAAGCGGTACAATGGAAGAAAGACAGAAAAAGTCACGGGGGATGGGGGGGGATTACAAAAATCAAGATGTTTTGAGTTCTGAAAGAAACCCGGGCGGAGGGGGGGACCGTCGGGGAGGGGGTCCTGGGAGAATGGGGTGGACGGTAAGAAAATCGGCCGGGTAAAAAAAAAAGGGAAAAATTTTCTTCGCAGCGGAGGATGAAAAAATCCAGCAACGTTGTGAATTGGGGTTTATTAACTTCTCTAAAAAAACGAAGGGGGTGCAAAGAAAGACACACCATAGGAAACCAACGAAGAACGGTCTTTCAAAGGTGGAGAAAAAAGATTAGTCTGATACGGGACAGGGAAAAACCACCTCAACAAAACGGAGACTGTGTTCAAAGAAAAAGAGTGAAAAGACGACCGCCAAGGGTGGGTAAAAAAAAAGGCTATATAGTTCTTAGAAAATAGGGGGGGGTTGGGGGAAAGGCACCCAAACTGGGGAAACTTGCAATCGGGAAAGACATATAATCTAGGATGGAAGACCCATAGGCGCGAAATAGCACTCCTTGAAAACCGGAGGACCAGAAAAGTAACAGGAACGTGTTCCCTGGGGGCCGAGCCCTTCTCGGAGTCCTGGTCCATTATGGGAGTCTTGAAAGTTCTCCCTCAAACTATGAACTGGAACCGGCAGTTACCATCAGAAGACAGGAGCACGACGAGGAGGGTCCAGCCAAAGCAGTAAAACCTGTAAAGCATCATACCAGTAAGACCGCGCCCACTAAAAGTTTGGGTCAACTGTTGGGGCTGTGGGCAGGAGTTTGCACAAAAAGCCAAAACCACCCCCGACAACCTCGTGACCCCAACGATCCCTTGTAAGTGGTTAAGGACACTGGCCTATTAGCCTCTCTCGCGGTGTTTAAACAGGGGGAGGAAGAAATAGCAGAGGGTGCTTTCTATATGGGTTGGGGGGGAAAGTCTTTTGGAAGAAGTAGGAAGAAGGGAACAAAAAGTGGCCAAGACAGGGAGTCTAAGGTGAGAGGTGGTATATGCATGGAAAGTGGGTTGTTTACAAAAGGAAAAAAGCCCTTGACCACAAAGGACCAAAGCACAGCCAGTGGCAGGAAAAAGGGTCTTTGAAAGAAAAATTCTTCGGAACAAGAGGCAAAAAACGTGACGCACACGCAGAGCTAGGTGTGGGTCATCTTCACACACGGCAAGAGGGGTGTCACTCCTCACCGAGGTCCGAAGGGGTGTCAATTTCCGACCAGACGGACCATAAAAGATCACCAAAACCTTCACGCAACAAGCTGACGCCGAGGGAGCTGGGGTGTGGAACGCCCTTACTGGGTAAGGGCATCAGTGCAAATCGCAAAGAAAAAACGGAAGGCACCGCCCAACAAACACGAAACACTGCTACGGAAAGCGCAAGGCGCCCCACCGTTGGCGAAGAAAAACGGGATTATATCCACCCGCATCCAAGGGCAAAAAAAAGAAGAGTAAAATGCTCTACCCAAAAAGCCGGAGCCGGACCGGGGTCGAGCATAGGGGAAAGTACACAGTAAAAAAGTCAAGAAACAGGGTATCAAAAGTACTTAACTCCGCAAAGCTCCCGTCAAATTAGTGAAATCGCAAAAGGCAAAACTGGACTGAAAAAGGGATCAACAAACAAGTTTATCCCCTCGTAAAAAGAGGCACATTCATCATTGGGGGGGGAAAAAAAAGTGGGGGGGGGCATCCTTGCTTGAAAAAAACGATATTTAGACAGCCGCACCACAAAAAAGTAAAGCTGAACCCGGGTTTCCGAAAAGAAAAACCAAAATCAAAAGGGTCAATGACGCTGTCCCAAAAAAGCTTAACTGGAAACAGGGGGTTGTAGCAAATTTGGATACCTCTCTCCCACACAACAACTTAGATAAAAAAGATATAAAAAAGGGTGATGCCAGAAAAAAGGGGCAAAATTTCCATCAAAAAAAAGCTCAATCTTGTCTTCAGGAGGCCCCAAGAAAAGGGTAGACTTTGGGAGAAAAAATAGGGGTTTTGTATACATCACTGATGAAGGGGGGGTTACGAGGGACTTCTGACTGGGAAGTACATCGCAAAAACTGACCTAAAAAGGGGGACTGGATGGTGCCCTGTCAAGCTTTTGGAAAAACGGTTGGGCAAATGGGAACAGTGGTGACGGGAGGGTCCAGTCCGATGGGGGGCGTGCAGGTACCTGGAGAACCGAGTAAACGCAATGGAAAGGTGGGGGAAAAACGAGGAGGGGTGCATGTGGGGTGCGGTGGGGGGAGAGAAGGAACTTGCCGCCACCAATTGATGCTTGCCGGCGGAAGAGGGGGGAGTGTAGAGGGGGTCGCAGGTGCTGGCCGGCTTTTGAGAGGGGAAAGAGAAATTTGAACCACCTTGTGACGGTGGAAATTTGGGGATCGGGGAAATGGCCGAAATGGGGGCAACGGTCCCGGGGGGCAGAAGAAAAAAATGAGGGACTGCCTGGATTTTCCCTGTTTTCAAAGGGAATGCAACCAAAATTCGGAGGGACGCGGAATGGCTTCAACATGGGGAAAAGTTGCAGGGGGACAAAAAACTACCTGAAAAGGGAAGGGGAAATTGGGGGCAAACGGACGTTGGGGGGGGTCCATGTAAAGGTCAGGGACTTTTGTGAAACAATTTCAAATTCGGTTAAATTGACGAAAAAAAATTCGAAGAAATGGAAAAAACCTGGTTGATTCACCAGTGGGTTTCTGGTTGGAGGCGGACTAATTTGGACTTAATTACACAACCCGTACAAAAGAAAATCTCAGGGGACCACAAGCGCTTCGTATTTAATTTCACTAACTAAAGACTTGACACAAACGACTCGCGTCGTAGTTGTAGGTAACCAATGATCGTTGGGAGGGGGGTTTTCGGGGGTTTGTTTTTGTTGGGTTGGGGACCAAAGAACCGGAGGCCAGGGGAAGCAAAGTTGACATACGTACCTGTCATACTTAATATTAAGAAAGACTGGCGCACTAAACGGGGACGAAGCTGTCAAGGTGGGGAGCAAGGGAAGCCCGGGGCGAAAAGGTTCTTGTCGGGGGAGGGAAGGGTGCCCGAACCCTGAAATCACTGAATAAGGTTGCAATGTGGTAGAGGTGTTGTCTTATTGTGAGAAAAGGAAGGCAGGGGATAATGACCCAGAAAGTGGGTGACGCCCGCAACAGGTTGGCGCTAAGTGGAAAAAAAAAGGCGGGCCATCGGGTGGTGGAACACACCACCGAACAAACAGCAGATAGGAAGGGGTTCACAAAACAAACGGAGGGGTGGACCCGGCGTGATAGTGAGTGGACAAGAGCGGTGCAGGGTGGTTCCAAATAACGGACAGAAGTGAACGGGGATGCTTCCGGAAGTTGGGGGGGGGGGAAAACGTCATTGTTTCACAGCTGAGCTCACAAGTGCTAAAAAAGGCAAAAAACGTCGTAGGGGGTGCAAGGAAACACATGGGGAAAGAGGCCCAATTTGGACGGACGGGGGGATGTCGTAGGATGGGGAGTAACTAACCTAGGAAAAAAAATGCCTGCCTCCCTACTCCCGCCGGCTGGTCTCGCAAGAACATAGGTTCCATGGGGAGGGACGAAATAAATGGTTCCTGTATGCGGAAGAAAATTTCACGAGGTTGTATTCACTTGAAGAAAGATTGTTCAAGTCCCTGAGTGTGGTGTCGCCCGGGGTTTCTCAGGTCTGGATTCCTGGGTCGTTGTAACCTGCTTTAGTGTGTGGAACCATGGTTTGGGGTTTGAAAGACGAACCAGCAGACCGGCAATGCTGGCGCCAAAAAAGAGGAATTCGATCAGAAAAAAAAAAAAAAAAAAAAGCAAGCCCGAAGGGGACCGAATAAAGCTGGGGTTTCCACTTAAGGTCCGATTAATGGGGGTTGGCACGGATGGGGGGGGGAGGGGGGGGGATAATAGGGGGGGGGACGGGGACTTGAGAGAGGAGGTTGGAGACCTCGGGGTGATCGCGCTATTCTGGCAGTTGAGGCACTAGCTGCCAGACTGTGCAAAAACTCGTCAAATGGATTCGGAAGGAATGCGGGGGATTCAGGAAGAGAATTGGGGTGCTGTTAATTATCTGGGGTTTTAAAGGAATTAAGGGTGCCTAGGGTGGTGTTTTCTGGAAACTCCGGTCACACGACAACCCAGTTTCCATAAAAGCACTGTTAAACCAAGGGTTTTTCCGGGAATCGTAACAGATACACCACTCAAGACAAAAAACGTCAGGAAAACCACACGTGATGCGGAGTAAAACCTAAACTGAAGGGAATGGCTAAACTCCCTTTTTTGGTGAACCGGAACTTTGTTGTTCAAGTGTAAAACCGGTTTGGGGAGTGGGTTCTCATTCTGTTTTTAGGTTGTCCTCATCGGGAGATTATTGGTCTGTGGGGGGCCGCAAACCAGATAAGCGAAAGTCCTCGAGGGAGAAAGAATTGGCCGACCACCCTGTTCTAAGTGGGAAAATGGAACAGAAAGGCCCGAGAGAATTGGATAAAGGGGAATCAAACACTGCGGAAAGCACATACGGAGAAAGGAGGTATTGCAGTGAGAAAAAAAAAGAACGATGAAGTTGTGCCTGGGGGGGGGGGGAGGGGAACTTAAAACGGGGATTATTTGGAGTCCGACGGAGTGACGGGAAGCCGCAAAAGAAAAAGAGAAGAGGCTCCGGTGGGTTGGGGGAGGACAGATAAGGGTGACACACAGGTATGGCTAGGAAGGATGGGAAAAGGACTTAAGTTTAGACAAAGCCAAGTAGACAAAGGGCAAGGAAAAAGGGAGAGAGACCCGGAGTGAAAAAGGCGCGGTTCCGGCTTGTTGATCACGAAGGGAAAAGAAAAAAAAAGCGTGGAGAAACACACAAAGATGAGGAGGAAAAGAGAAAGATTTGAGTGAAAAGAATTTGTAAAGCAAAAACACTGCCGTTACACAAGGAACTACTTGGGGGGGACATCCAAAAGCACTCGAAAGAAATCCGGGGGGAGTAAAATTGGGGGTATATATGGGGGTATTTCTCCATAAGTCTCGTTCGCAAAATAAAAAAAACAAATTAAGACGACATAAAAAAAGAAGATTGTTTTGAAAACAAGACGTAGAAGGATTGACACAACACGGGGCAATACGCTTTTGGCTGAGGATGCAGCCTTGAAAAGCAGGGAGAATAAAAAAAACCGAGAAAGGTTAGAAAGAAAGGTACGGGGAAAAAAAGTCCGGGACAAAAAGGGCGAAAACACGGCAGACGAGAACGCAAAGCAGGGGTTTAACGCAGGAAGAAAAAAACCATTGACAATCGACGCGCGAGTACATGGAAAGGGGGTCCACAGAAAGCCCTTGCAGTTTCATCTCCGAGAAAGGACTGGAAATAAAAATCGACCGGGTACAAAACATAATCTATTAAGAGAAAAAAAAAAAAACGGGGCGGCGAAAACAGTAAAGGAGAGAAGGCGTTGTTGGAAAAAAAAACTAACTTACTCCGGGGTGGGGGGGTCGGGGGGTCGAATGGGGGGGGGGGTGGAGCTTTAGGGGTATCCTCCGCCGAAAAAGTTTTGAACAACTATATTGAAGTTTTTGGGGGGGGCGAATAAACGAGAAGGAGTGAGAAAAAGATACAAGTACGGCAAACCAAATCTGCAGGAAAAACGAATGTTCGTTTGTGTTGGTGGACCTCGCCATTCGCTCAAAGGGCCGCGAAGTATTCATTAATTTACTGCTGGAAGGTACAGAACAATTTTAAAAAAGCCAGGCTTGCGTAGGGGTATGCTATCCTGGAATTGTTCGTTGGGGGTGGTTGGGAAAAGAGGGTAGCAAGCACGACAAAAACAAAAATATTCTTTTACCACTAGGAAAGGGCGCAGGGGGCAAAAGGGAAAAACAACTTTTGGATCCATCGTAAAAGTGAAAAGAAAACGGGGAAAAAAAATGCGAGAAGGGTGAACCGAAATTGGCATTAGTTGAGGGTCACCCAACGCAGCAAAGAAAGGGGTGGTTGGGCTGGACAAACGCGGGCCTGGCTTCGTAAATGGGGGACGGAAGCAGCAGAAAGAACGACGGAAACCCCGTGGGCCAGCCGGGGGAATGCAAAGTCCACGTGGGGGGCATTGAAGGGAAAAGAAAAAAATGAGCTACGCCTGGGACCAAAGAAAGCAAACTCGCAGCAAGGTACGACGCAAGCCGGGCAAACTGAGTTCACGGTAGGAAAAAAATAGGACGGGGGGCAATTCACACAAGAAAAAGAAAGCCTGGAAAGAAAAACGATTCACCCAAGGGGTGAAAAAGGAAAGGTGGGTGTAATCTAAAAACGAGGGGCCCGGGAAGAATGTGGTAAAAAAAAACACATGAAAACGTCGGGGACAGCGGAATAAGCTGAAGATTCGGGAAAAAAAAAAAGAAAAATCTTTTCAAAGGAGCGTCAACGGCCAATATCCTCCCGGAGAACAAGGCAAAAACCAAGGACATTCTTAAACACTGGGACGTGTCAAAAAAGGGCTCGTGGCACGGGTCAAAGAAACGGGGGACAATTGAATAACGCGGCACGCCTTTTTTCGAACCTAGGAGCCTCATTCATCTCCCGGCGTCTTTAAAATCTCTAAAAGACAAAAAAAAAACTGGTTGAAAAAAGCAGTGGCATTGAGGGGAAAAAAAAAAAAAACCCCTAACCGAACCAAGAGACAGTTGGAAGGTGGAGAAGTTAAGCAGCCGGCCGGGGTCAACATTTATTAACGGGCTCATAAAGGGTGGAGAGTATAGGTGGGGTCCAGGGGGGTGCATTTAAACCCTGTAAAACATCAATGGGGGGGGGTCATTCCTGCAAGGGCCCGTTTGGAGAAGTGGGCAGGATCAAAAGGGAGTGGACGGTTTGGGAACACCCGGAAAAAAAAAAGCCCCTGATACACTGCAGAAACAATCGGGAAAAAAGGAGTGGTTGAAATCCAAGTGGGATTCACATGGGGGGCTCCTCTCTGCGCAAGCAAAGAATCTGGGCAGCGAAAGGGGTAAAAAAACGGGATCAGTCCCCGAGACAATATCAATCATTGCAAAAAAAAAAAAACGACAAAACGGACGAAAAGAAAACCGGGCAAAAAAATCAAACCGCCAAAAAACCAGGAAGCAAAAAGAGGCTTCCATAAGAGTGACAAAATCTCAAAGCACGATGGGCCTCACAAAGCAGAACCCTTAAGTAAACGGGAACAAAAGCTCCTCTCACCCGGAAGACGAAGTTTCTCAGCCAAAGACAAGGGCAAGAAATCCTAGGACCCTCTACTCCGTGCCGCACGACTCGTCGCCAGACAGGGAAGAAAAAGGACGGAAAAAAAAAATCTCCAGACCCCCGCTGGCACAACGAATGAAAGGAGGGGACTCGAAATCACGGCCGGAAAAAAAAAGAATAAACAATTCCAAGGGGGGGGGGGGGGGGCGACCAAATGCGAACAGGGGCAGACAGTTGCTTCTGAACAAAAAAATTTTGGGCAATCCAATCCGGTGGAAAAAAAAAAGAAGCCCAGGGAGCAACTCCGAAAAAAAAAAGTGGTCAGCTGCCGCACCACATCAACAACTTTGGGTTGCATCAAGTTTTTATACTCGAAACAAAAAACAACCGGGGGGAGGGGGGAATTAAAAAATAAAACCTTGGATTGACAACACGAGGGGTAGTTAATCTTCTCCTCCCGCCAAGCTTGATGCTGGGAAAGTTGCAAGACGCCCCTGGGGGGGATAATACGGTTGGGCAAGACGGATGCCAACTGTCGATCCTGACTGACGGGAACGCATCAAGGCTAAAAAAAAAAGGGTGCAAGGGGGGAAGGGGGGGGGACCAATGAGAAAATTTTTTCGCAAGTGCAAAGGATCTTTGCCCGGGATCGTATTGGGTTCCCTGTCACGAAGGCCTGGTCTGGAGAAGAGGGGTGGGGTCACGGTAGGGGTTATATATGTGGGGGGGGGGAAAAGGGATGAGGTTGTCGGGAAGAAGGTTGGGTTTTTGGGGGGTCACGCCCTTCCTCCGTGCGCAATGACTTTTGCGAAGGTATCAGTGTTGGAGGGGTGAGGAGGGGGATTGGGGGGGAAAATGTTAAAAAGATAATGGGAACAAAAAAAAATTGGTTCTTCAACCTGGGGTTGAAAACGAACTCCTTGCCAATTCGTCATGAAAGAAACGAGGAGGGGCAGGGAAAAAGGGAAAGTGGTGACCAAATAACAGCTGAACCAGATGTGCGGAGCGGAGAAAAAGACAACAAAAAAGGGGGGGAGGGATTTATTGTAAACTACAGGACAAGCAGCTTGGGCTTGGCATCAAAAAACATCAAGGGATGCACCTGGTGTACAAAGATCCCCGGGGAGAAAGACAAAGTCTAAACTGTTCACCATAAAGAAAGCACCATTGCGTTTTCAACGTTTAACGGCCTCGTGCACAACGAAGGGGGGGGGAACCCAACACTCGTTCAGGCAAAGGAAAACAAAAAACCATTAAAGGGCGGATGAAGTTCCCCCACCTCAAAAAAAAAAAAAGGCCTTGGACCCGCAAAACGATAGGCGAAATCGGGCTTTACGTCTAAAAGCAAATAAAATGCAGGGACAAACAGGGGGGTCGTGGGGTTTGCTTTGGGGCAAAACAAAAGCATGCATCACACAAGGGGGACAAGACGCCGTGGGATGGTAGAAAAGGATGTAAAGACGGGAGGGTAATCTAAGAGGGTTGGGGGAAAATGCTGTGCAAAAAAAAATAAAAGAAGGGGGGGCCATTGGGTGACTCAGGAAAGGGTGTTGAAATTCATACCTGGAAAAACCAGGACTAATTGCAGCCGGGAAAGGTTATGTACGAGTACGAGGCGGAAAATGTGAAGACGAGTGTCTGTACAAAGGGAGGTTTACTTTCAGAGCCGATGCGGGGCTTCTAATGAATCGGTCAAGGGGAACAGTTGCCGTTCAACAAGAGGTGTGGAGCACAGAGATAGTAGTTTAACCACAACCCGGGGTGTACCAAAAGAGGCAACATCGGTGAGGCAGAAAAAAGGTGCTGTTGTGGAAGGGAAAAAAAAACGTTACGCAGGAAACGGGGGGGACGGGACCAGGGGGAGGCGGCGTTGTGCCAAAAACTGTGCTTTGGGGTGTGGGGAGAGCAAAACGAAAAGAAGGAAGAAGTCCACAAGATGTAGCATTCAACCCGCCCGGCCGAATGCACACAGGGTGAAGGGGAGGGATTCGGAGGAGGGGGGCAAACTTACAGGGTTTACCGCAGCAAAGCCGCAGAAAAGCTGGGGGATTCGAAACAGACAAATAGTGTTCTTCGGGGACGAAATAGAATGTCAATGATGGGAGAAGAAAAGGTTGTGAAAACTGGGGAGGGAATGGTGGCGCCAGTTAAAATGGGACGGGGGGAACCACTGAAACGGGGGACTTGTACATACGTGGTGATACTTGGGTTAAAGTAAAAACTTCAAAAAACCAAATAAGCAAAAAGAGAAAATCAGGGGAAAGGATCTTTCAATGCGGAAACAACCGCGTCAACATTGTCGCATGACTACATTCGAAGGATGAAAAAAGGGGGAGCTGCCCTCGCTAGAGGGGGGGGGAAGTAAGTGATCTTTGTATTAGGTTTTGACGCGTGGGTGGAGGACAGGTCGAAAAAAAAAAAACGTCATAGAATTGGAAACATTTTTTCTTCGAGCAAAGATGAAAAGTTAACAAGCAAGAACACACTTTGGGGGAACACCCGGAGGACGGGGGAGGGGGAAAAAACTAACCTTTCCTCGGAGTTGGAACGGGAAATTTCACAAAACAAAACGGTGGCGGTTTGAATATCATAGGGGGTCGGCAGCATACCGCGATTCATAAAGCCCTAAAAAGCTAGAGAGCAATTTTGGCCAGGAGAAGCGGCTGGGGGGAACCAGGGCCATGCCTCGCCGCGCGAAAGGAAAATAATGCAGCCGGACCGAAAAGCAACAGACCCGTAGAAAGCGTTTGCTGACGAACGAAGGCGATGGGCGTGGTGATAGAACGGACCGGGAAGTTGTAGAAAAAAGGACGGTGGGACAAAAAGGGGAACTGTCAAGGAAATCTTCGAGCGGAGGTGTGGCCAGATACTTGGTGCAACTACCGGCTGCGGGCAGAGCGAAGAGAACGGGACTTTGTTGGAAAGGAAAGTCCATATATAAGGTTGGGACTTCGAGCGGAGCCCAGGGCTTGGGGAAAACAAGATGGTTGTCCAAGGTGGTGGGGGGAAGAAAGTGACCCCCTTCCTGAA
>Ga0179593_1342273_pt1 | contig 13029 bp, 16 predicted proteins | sample CZODoug2_1_08_16_FD_185931 | JGI IMG/M metagenome (GOLD analysis project Ga0179593, IMG submission 185931) | Vadose zone soil fungal communities from Angelo Coast Range Reserve, California, USA - CZODoug2_1_08_16fungal (PacBio error correction) | ecosystem: Environmental > Terrestrial > Soil >...
ACAGGAGGGCAAGGGGTGAAACGGGCTTTTTAGGGGGGGGTTTGGTTTTTGGGGAAAAACATCAATTACAGACAATCCAATGGGGTGCCATGGGGGGGGGGTCCGAAGTTGTTTGAACTTCACGGAAATGTTCAAACCTGAAAAAGATGGAAATCGGCACAGACCCAACAGTGAAAAAAGATTACCACGGGGGACAAAAAAAAAAACAGGTACTAAGACTAAAAAAGCAGAATCAGGCCCAAACAGGGGACAAAGGGCCATGTTACTATCTGGGGAGACCCCGGGAAAAACAATTGGGGGAACCAAACCTCCAGAAAACTACGAGAGGTGGGGGGCTTAAGGTCCCCCCGTTGGGGGGCATGTTAAAGTTACCTTAACCTTTGGGGTCCTCCTTTGGAAAAAATGGGAAAGTTCGCGACCCCGATAAAAAAACCACAACAAAAACCCGATTATAACCAAAACCAAAAGCAAGCACCAAAACGGGACAAGATTGAGGAAAAGCAAAGCACAGGTTTGGGAGGAAAACTGTTTGAAGCGGGAACATAAAATAGGGGGAACAAAACGGGGGACATACCCAAGCACCAGTGCAGCACGGGGGGTCCAACGGCAAATGAAAAAAGGAAAATTTAAAAGGATCCCCGCAGCGGGGAAAATACACAAAAAACAAGTTGAAACGGGGAGAAAAAAACGACCAGGCGGGGGCCAAGAGGTCTAAGGGAATTGTGATTTACTGTTATGGAAAGTTAGTTGGTGGGGTTAAGCGGCGAAAAAAAGGTTGGTAAGGGGGCGTGGCAGGGGCACCGGCGGTCCGGGTAACCAAATCGTTGAAGTCCCCCGGGAATCCTTTGGGAGGGGACCCGTTCAAATACAATCTTGTGTGGACCAGTAAAAAAAAACGATGGGGAACAGAAAATGGTTTAGCTTGGAAACGGAGAAAAAAGGGGGGACAAAAAAGGGGTTGGGCAAAAAATGGGTCGCCCACGGAAGATATTATATTGTCCAAAAAACCCACCACAGGGAGAAAAATAGAAGTAGAGGGTAGTCCACGGGGGGGGGGCAGGAAAAAAAAAAAACACCCGTTAAAGGGGGGGGAGGTTAAGGTTTTTAAAGCAAGGGGTATAAAAGCATTGTTGCGAATATTTAACAAAGCTTAAGAATCCACGGAGAAATTTGGAAAGGGCGGGGAAGGCAGGAAAAAGGTTCAGCTGAAAGGTTCCCACAAACTGGGGAATTGAGCGCCCTGAACAAATCCTTCGAATAGGTGTCCCAAGTTTTGCCAAAAGGAAAAACACAAAGAAGGGAGAAGAAAATTGTCAGGGGGGGTTAAGATGGAGGGAAAGAAGAACAGCATTACCTCAGAAATGAGCCCAAACACGGGGTAAGAGTCGACGGAAATAACAAAAAAATGGGAAATGAAGGGACCAGAAAAAACCGTGAATGAAACCAAAACTGGAAAGGTTTGAAGGGGTTGATAGAGGTCAGCTCAGCTAGGACAGTTAAAACCGGGGAAACAACGTTTTGGGGGAAAAAGGGATCGGAAGTTTGGGAGTAAAAAGGGAACTCCTTAAGTGGTCCGGTTTGGAAAGGGGGACAGATGCCTAATGGGGGAAACGAACGTAATAATCGGAACAAAAAAGGAAAGAAAAGAGCGGGAAATGGGGTTCTTCTCCAGGAACAACCCACCCTACAAGCGGTTAAGAAAAAGTCCAGATGGCGTTCAAATGCAAAAACCCCCGAAGGAAGGTTAACAGCCCAGAAGTGGTGAGGGTTTCAACCGTTTTTGAAACGCCGCAACCCAGGAAAAAGTGTTACCCAAGGGAAAAAAAGTCTGTGAGGGGGAACCTTGGAACAAGGGGAAAAAGACAATGGAGGAGCAGAGGGGGGGTGTGGTAAAAACATAAAGAACAAGGAGATCCACCTCCGAAAAAACGACAGCCCTTTTTGTTTTGTTGGGGAAAGGAAAAAAAAATTTGGGTGGTGGAACAAAAACTGGAGGGGGCAAGTAGAAAAATCGAACAATGAAATGAACCAAACGGAACTACGTTTCCGGGGCAAGGTAAACAGACAACAAAACCCCAAAACTGAATGGGACGCCAGAAAAATGGAAGGGGAAGGATCAAAAAAAAATAACCTGATCTTTTGGGGGGAACGCAAGAAACCGGCACAGCGCAAAATGTTTCGTCACAAAAAACTCCACGAAAACCTGAATGGGGGGAAAAAAGGGAAAGAAAAGACCTGTGGACCAACAAAACGTAGCCATTGTAATGAAGTGTTCGGGAATAAAAACCCAAAACCGGACGCGTGGGGAAGAATGGGCGAAACAAATGTCAACACAAAGGAAAGGTCAGTGGCAAATATAGAAGTGTCCAAAAAATATGCGGAAAAGGAACTCAAGCACACCGAAGGGGGAACGAGAAAGCTGGAAACACAGCAAAAAAAGGGATAAGGTGCGGTGGGAGCGAAAGGGTCACTTCCGAAAAATGGAAAAATTCAACCATGCGGGAGAAAGAGGGGGGGGAGGAAAAACATCAAGGGGAAGATTGAGCGGTGGGGAAATAAAAGTCTTCGGTACGATAAAGTACTGCCACAACTGCCAGTTTTGTGGAGGAGGTAAAGCCCCAAAAGGTCGGACACACTCACCTTCCTGTCCAATTTGGACCTAACAAGAGGGGTATAGAGTACCCCCAAACGTTGGTTGTTGGTGGGGGTCAATCAAAATGGTTTTTTTTGAAGAAAAAAGATCAGGGGTGTAAGAAAAGGAGAGACTGTTGTTGAAAAAAACGGAAGTCGGGAAAAAAGTGGGGGTACGGCTCCGATGTATCCACTGGGTAAAAAACCTTACAAAGGGTTAAGGAAAAAAACTTGGAGGAGTAGAAGCAAAGAAACGTTTGGAGAGCAAACTAAGGAAACAGATAAAGGGGGGGATTTCGGAAGAAAATAGAATGTGACGGGGGGCGACTCGGATAAAAAGCTGGTGGCTGCACCGTGTTTGGGACGTAAAAGATAAAGTTTTGAAATCAAACAAGGGGGGTAATTACAACGTTTTGGGAAATAAAAAAATAAATCACCCAAATTGGGGACGAGAAGGATTGTAAACCGTTTTTAAAAAATCGCGAAAAACCGGGTGGAAAAGAAGCAGGGGGGGGAAAATACGCGGGGGTACCTTAGGGATTACAAGATCTCTGGGGGGGACAAAGCGAAACGAAGCACAAAACAACCTCAACGGGAGATGTGTTGGGGGGAGGGGCAGGGACTACTTGGTTGTAAAATAACGGTGTGGGTTTCCCAGTTAAAAAGAATAAAGCGTTAAGGAAATATATCTGTGGAATGAGTCTTCGGGGCCAAGGGGGGGAAAACTAAACCATTAGCCAGGACTAAAGGGGAAGGTGCAAAAAAACTTGGAAATGGGGTTTGTTTCCGTCTACAGAGGAGATGAAGGACATTGGGGGGCATTGGGTTCCCCGGTCCAACAACGGGGGGGAAAAAAAAAGGAACAAGTAAGTGGGGGGTTTACCGTTCCTAAAGGGCAGGGTGGAAAAAAGTCGTAGACGAGACAAAGAAACGTGGAAAGTTAAGGAATGGGTCCGTGTTTCGATGGAAAAAGAAATGAAAAACTTAAGGGGAATGTGTGAACCTAGTGGAGGAAACCCGGCATACTAAATTCCCGTTAAGGATATGGGGGGGACAATAAACCGACAGAAGAAGTCCCCCAACAAGATCGAAACCTAAAAGCCAAAAGACCTTAAATAAAAACACGCAAAAAGCATGTGGGGGGGGGATAACTGGGGGGAAAGAACATGGAATTCAATCCAAACATTTTAACACACGCAAATCGCAAGTTTGATATTGTGCAGAATTGAGGGCAAACATCTTTGGATAACTCAAAAAAAACTTAGAGGGTGTTTGTTGGGTGGAGGAAGAAAGGGGGTTGCCCGACCAAACAATACCACATGCTGGGGAAAAGGGGAAAACGGGGCGAAGAAAAACAAAAAAAATAGAACTGTTGAGGAAGCAATGTGGGGAGGATAGCCATGTACCTGGGGGGGGAGGACGCACGGTAAGCCTAAGGCATAACACCCCCCCCCAGGGAAGTGCGACGGAAATCACCTACGCAATTGTGAAAAGGTAAACGTGAAAGAAACGCGTGGAAGTGACAACCAAAGCCCGAATTTGGGAAACTGGGGAAAAACCGTGGAAATAAGGTTTCACACTAAAATCAGAACTTGACCCAACATGATCGCGAAAAAAAAATCAACCGGGGATAGCGGGTTTAAAGGGCAAGTCAACGACAGCCCGAAACGTTTGAAATTTGGCAAATCCCTGGAAAGACCGCCCTCACATCCCACCAATATGGTGGGGGGAAGAAACCCATCTGAAAATTTACATATAAAGTGAAAGACAGGCTAAGAACGAAACTTCATATGAAACTGCGGAAAATAAACTGGAAGAAAAAGCCCCTAAGATCGGGAAAAAAGGTTGGCAAACAAGACAAACAATTAAAACCCCTCGGGAAGAAGAACCTTTGTTGGGACACGTTCCTATGAAATCACTCAAGGGTTTTTTTTCGGAGGGGCCCGCCAGAAAGCCGGGGGGGGGACCCGGGGAAAAAAAAAACCCAAGGGAACACTTTGCCAAAAAAAAAAAGCCCGAGGGGGTTACCCCCTACCACAGCCTAAGAAACCGTGGGCAGGGGGGGGGAAAAAACGGGACGGGGAAAAACGAATTAAAAATAAAAACGAAGCAATAAAACAAACCCTTAACAAAGCCAGCAGGAAGCTTTTAAGGGAGAATCAGAGGTTGCCGGTACCGCAAAGAATCGGGAAGGAGGGACACAAGAGAAAGGTTGTGGGGTTTGGTCCACCCACCTTTGTCAACGACCGGGGTAGTGGAAAACTTCTCACCAATGTGACGTCACAACATGCGATCAATCAAAAAAACAAAACACGAGGAAGGGAGGAATAGGGGGTTTGTTCAACTAACAAATGAGGAGCCTGGAGGAACCGCAGAGTTATGACCAAAACCCTGTCGAGGTGGGGGGACACCAAACGAAGCCGCGGCAGGGGAACTGGCCAAACCAAAAAGGCTGAAGTAGCCAGGAAAAAAGGACATAAATTGCGAACCTTGGGGGGGAAAGTGGGGGGAAAGGGAAGAGAGGTGTGCCCCAAAGGAAAAAAGAGGTTTCCCGGAACCAACAACTTAGGGTACGGGGGGGGCAACCTCCGCGGGTTGGGCAGCCTTTTTAATTCCCCTGTCAGGGAGCACGGAAAAAAAACTGGGGGGACGGGGCTTGGACCCACTAGACGACCTGGGGACCATTGTTGTGTGGAGGTCCTTGTTATGGAAAGAAACGGGGGGAGTAACCTATGAGGTGGGGGCAATGGGGACAACAATTAAAGGAAAGGGATTTTAGCGGGGTTTAAAGGGTCAAAACGTGGGTGGACCCAGTGGTTTAAAGAAAGAGAAAAGGCTGGGGGAAAAGAGGGTGACGAAGAAGGTTCAAAGATAGCCTGTTTTTCAAGCTTTGGGGGTGGGGGAGGGGCGGGGCCTCCGGTGGGGTCGGGGGAATGGCCGCTCGTGGGGGAGAGGCAGGTACAGAACCTACTCATGGAAACAACGTTGGATTGTTCAAAAAAGGAGTTTTGCCACAGAACATTCTGGTCGGAGGGGGGCGTGAAAAAAGGGGGTAAAAAAAACAAAAAGTGAAGACCATTACGGGGCAGTGACACCAAAAATAAGAAAGGCCCTGAACTTTACCGGGACACATAGTGGTGAAGGCCATGGATTCAAAACAAAAAAAAAGTAACATGGAAGGGAGATGGAGGTTAAAACAAAAAGGCCGCAAAACAGGAAATTGCAAAATTATCCACTCACCAAAAGAAAGGTTTTGAAGGCACACGAGCAGTTTTTCGGAACCTTCAAAAGGGTTTCGCAAGGGGAACGGGGCAGAAACATTTTGCTTGCCGCGAACATTGGCCGGGCGCCACCAAAAAAAACGCCCGCGGTTTGAAACCAACCATAGAATGGGGGAAAAAGGGGGTCAACTGTTTGACCAAGATAAAGGTGAAGGGATTGGCCGGAGTGTTTTTCCTGGGATTCACGGACCAAGAATTCCCCCCTTCACGGGGGAACACCGCACGTGAGGACACTGTTGCATAACGGTTTCCCCCCACAGGGGGAGAAGTAGAAGAGTTTCTCCATGTGGGTTGGGTTGGAGTGTTTGAAAAATAGTGGGGGTTCCACCCGGCCCAACTTACGGGGACTGGAAAAAAATTTTGGAAAAGGTGGAAAACTATTTTCAAAGTCGAAGTTTGGAAAAGAAGTCCCGCCCTTAAAAAAAAAAGAAGAAAAAAGGGAAAAAAAAAGGAAACCAGGCGGTCTCCCCTCAACTCCCGGCTACATTATCGGAGAAAAGGCCTGAAATCGGTGGGAGCGGGGGGAACACCCGGAAAAGGAAGGGTTCCGTCAGGTCCAGACAACCAATACCCAAAACAAGGCCCCGGGAAAATAGGGTATCCAGGAAAAGCCACGGGGGGGGAAAATCAAAAATTAGACGTATGTTGGTTCGTTCGCCCCAACAGACGAAATCATCAAAATTTGGTGGGAGCGGATAAATAAGAAGAAATAGGCCCGGGTACAGAAGGTAAAACACAAAAGTAGTGGGGTTCAAACTCCCCATAAAAAAAACAAGTTGCAGGGGGTGGTATCCTTCCAGGGTTTAAAGGGGAGGTTAAAAAACTGGGGGGAAAAAAGAAAGGGGGTAGGCCCGTCCCGGTCCATTTCGTCCACACGGTGTGTTTGACAAAGAACGGGTGCACACGAAAAAAACGTGTAGAGGAGGGGGGGAACTGTGGGCCCATTTATAGGAAACAACTAGGTACCGTGGTGGGGCTAGGGCCCAATTTGAAACCCAAAGGGATCCCAAGAAGAAAAAACTTAACTCTTTCACCGAAAAACTCATAAACGAGGTCCGGTCTAGTGGGTCGGTGAAAACAAAAACTTGGAAAGCAGGGGGGAAAGAAACCAACTGTCCAAAAAGGTTTACTGAGATAGACGGGGACTAGAGCTGGGCTTTAACGGGCGTCAAGGAACGAGAAAAAGCGAGGAAAAACCAGGGATACAATCCAAACAGCGGGGTGAACTTCCACAACGCGGGGAAATCTTGTCCAAAGCTCCTAGGGTAACCCGAGCCCCAACATTACCTTCCAAGTTGGTGAACACACCCGAGAAAAAAACAAAACCTCGAAAGGTAAAAAATGTGCTATCCATGGGGAGGATCTTAATACAATTGGGGGGGGGGGGGGGGGGGGGAGTACCTCAAAGACCGGATCCCACATATGGAAAGAACGGTAAACTAAAAACAGCGCTGGGAGGGTCAACACGAGACTCGTGGGAAAAAAAACCCCAAAACAGGGGGGTCAGCCAATTCTTTTTGGAAAAAAAATCGAATGTAGCATTGAGAAACAAATCACGACTAATTTAGTAAGAAGAAGAAAAAAGAACTCAAAGGGGTGAAGCAAGGGGGGAAATAACTGTGAGGATGCCTGAGATAATCCAAATAAACAAGTACTTGAAGTAAAAAAAGTGGGAGGATTACACAACATGAAGAACGTTTGTTGGAATAAGGTTCGCAGGCGGGGGTCCCCAAGCGAAAGGTCGGGTCCTGCAAAAACCCTAGGCATCTGGGAACCAAAGGACCGGGCACCAGAGTAAAAAAAAAACTTTGAGGGGGGAAAAAAAAGGTGGGATCAGACGAACCCGTGCTTTTCCTGAATTGAGAAAACCCACTTTTGGAAAGGCCCAGGATTGTTTGGTAATCCTACACTAACTCTTGGAGTTCAAAATCCGGCTTGGGTAAGGGAATAACCGCACAGCACAGAGGTTGGTATGGGGAGAGGGTTTTTAAAAACGAATTTTGGGGACCCAGTGAAGGGCGCCAAGGGTTTTTTTTCCGTCCACCAAAAAGAAGTCAAAAAACCCAAGGGGGATGGGTGACGAAATGTCCTCCGAAGGTTCAAGGAAGGGGGGGGCAGAAAAGAAAAACCCCGCCAAAAAATTTTCGGTGTGGCAAAGGTTGTTGTTGCAATGGGGAAAAAGACAGAAGAAACGTTCAAAAAAGGGGGGGACGTTAAAAAAAACCGTGGAGGGAAACCAGCGCACGGAGAAAAACGAAAAAGGGTAGTCTACTTCCGGAAAACCTTTTGGTTGGGGCAGGGTGTGCGCAAATAAAGGAAAAACTTCCAATGAAAAAAAAAAAGCCTTTGTGTGGATGGTGGGGGTGGGTGAGGGAAAACTAGAGAAAAAAAAAAGACATGGGCGGGGTTGGAACCACGGTGAAAATTCGTTTCCTGGGGGCGGGACAAAGAGGAAGGAATAAGCATCACACACATGGAAGTTGTGAACCCGCAGTTAAAAAGAGGGGGTACTAACAGACTCGGTACGCAAAAAAAAAAAGGTCAAAAGGCCAGGGGGACCGGACTAAAACTCTAGGATGACAGGTTGATCGAAAGCAAGTCAAAACAAACCCTTGGGGGCATTGTCAACGGGGTGACTTCATGGGGGACCCAATTGGAACTTTGGGACTGACCCCAGGTAAACGACCCTTACCACCAGAAAGTTTTGGGTAGGGGCTTTTGTGGGCGCCCGGTTCCCAAGAAAAAGAACCCCCAAACAATAAAAGTGAAGGGCCTTTCCCCGCCCGGGGGGTGTCCCGGAAACCTGCATCATTAAGTGTCAGTGGACAGGGCAACCTTCCAAGCGGGGAAAAATTAGAAATTTACTGGGGGGACTGGAAAGGGCACCAAAATTGGGAAAAAAGAAGCCGCCAAAAAACGGGTGGAAAACAATTACTCGGTTCAAGGACCGCAAGGCTGGAAAAAAACAAACAAACAACGTTTTTTAAATCAAAGGCCAAAATGCTCCAAAATTGGTGGGAAAATACCGGGGAAAACGAAACAAGTTGTAACAGTGTGGGGTCGGGGGGAAACCCCCTTTGTGGGGGAAAGAGCCATATAAAAAACAACAAAACAATGAAGGGGAAGGAAGAGGAAGGAAAGGAAGACAAGTGGTATCGTTTGTTTAAAAGTGCAACATTTGTTTTGAAAATTCCCACAAAACCCCCGGAATGGGTTGAGTAAAAAAAATTGTAGAAAATGGGGATCAGCGGGGGGGGTTTTGAATTTGGAAAAAAGGGCGGCATTAAGCCTAAGAGGTGGGAGGGGTAAAGGACGGCTCTGCAAGAACGTGGAACCAGGTACAACTTTGAGGTAAAACTCTAAACAAAAAACCAATCCGAAAATCATGGAAAAAAAAAAATGCATTGTTAAAGACCCTCCCAGGACCCTGAAAAATTGGCCAGAGTTGGAGTGTTTGAAGAGTGGGTGAGGAAGATGTAACCTCGTTGGTGCCTCCCAAAAACCATGCAGGGGGGAAATAAGGGGAGGAAAACTTCCCCAGTCGAAAAAGGGGAACAGTGAAGGCAAACAAGGGGGAAAGAAACCAAAACGGGTTCGGTGTATAAACAAAAAGGAAAATCCGGCCGCCTATATACAAGGGACGGGGCCCAAGGGTTGGTTTTTGTGGGGGCAGGGAGAAAAAGACCTGGTAGTACCGCAGAAGGACGGGGAAAGGGAGGGGGATTGGAAAGGAATCCAATTGTTGGGGTGGACGAACGTTAAGCGGAAAAAAAAATGGAACTACGGGAGTGTTTAATTTAAAAGATAAAAACCTAAATCGTTAACATAGTGGCAAATGCAAAACTTTAGAACACGAAAAAAAAAAAAGGAGAAATTAAAGAGGGGGCAACCCAAGGACATTTGGGGGAGTGTTGGGGAACTGGCTACTCTTCCCAAGGGTGGGGAAAACAAAAAAAGGGGTTTTATCCGGCATACGTTGTTGACATGGAAATGTATTCCGGGGGACCCACCACAAAAAACAGTTCAAAAAAAAAACCAGAAAGTCCAAGGGAGGTAAGTTTTTGGGTACAAATACAGAAAAAAACATCTAAGAGAGAAAAAAAGAAAACGGTTTGGGGTTGGGAGAGGGGTTTTTTGGGGAACTAAAAAAAAGGGGGGGGGGCCAACCAGGAACTTAAAAAGTAAGACACTTATCAAAAACCCCGAAAAAAAACCCCTGGTAAATAGCAGGTTTACATAACAGCCGGGGGTTAAAGAAGGGGGAGGCAGGTTTTGGGGGGGGAGACACGGAAATCCCACGGGGGAAATCGGTGGGCGAAGAACGTACAGAAGTTTCATTTCTTCGAAAAACGAGGGTTACCGAAAAGAAAGAGCCGAGAAAATTCACAAAGCCGGGAAGAGTTTATGGCCCAATGGAAACAGAAAAAAAAACCCACCCGCAGGGGTTGGAAATCTACATTTCAAAAAAAAGCGGATGAAGAGGACGGGGACATATGCAAAGAATTGGGGGCTAATGGAGTCATCTGCAGCAGCGTACTTCGGGAGGTAGCCCAAAAAAATTTTTTCCCAAAAAAAAAAATGCAACGAACGTTATGGGGAGGTCCGGGGGGGAATCGAAAAATCGGGTAAACGGATGGGAGGGGGCTACAGAGGTAGTTGTTATTGGACAAGCATCTTGGAAAGGTAGTAAAAAAGAAATTAGGTGTCAAAACAGTACCGGAAATGGGGAGTACGCTGGACAACCGGGAAACCGAAAAAGGGTACGAGTTTACAGACACCAATCATACGACAAAAAGGGGATCAGACACCCAAAAGGGCGTTCCCGCGCACAAGTCGGTGGGTATATGCGCCTTGGGTTGTCCCATCCGGGGAGGGGAGGAAAGAGGGTTAAAAGGTCGTGGGCCGGGGGAAAAGCTAACAAGGGAAGTACAAGCCTGGATAATTGTGTCTCTGCAGGGGGGTCGGGGAGGGGGTACGCAACCGATTTGAGCCAAGCCTGCAGGATGAAGGAGGAAGCCTAAAAGGTTGGAAAGTGGTGGGACACCTTCGAAAAGAGCGACTGGGGAAAGGCCGGTGTGTGCAAGGGGAGAAGTGTGGAAACCAATTGCGTGATAACCGTTTTTTTTGTTTCGCAACAGGAAGTGCCAGGAAACCCAAAAACAACAAAAATGAAGAGAATGATCCCTATTGGGGCAACAGGGGGTAATGGCGGACAAACAGCGTGGGGTTGGGAAAACGAAACCAGAGTGGGGGAAAGACCCATCCCTGAAGTGACCAAAAAAGAACGAGGACAAACAAGAAGACAAAACATTTACCCAAAGTAGGGGAAGGCTTGGACAAACCCTCAATATTTGTGGGGGGTAGGTGGAGACCTTTTTTGGACGGGGGACCTTCAGTGGGAAGAAAATATCCGTTGTGCCAAGAGAGAAGGAAACCCGCCCAGCTATAGGAATTTTGCGTCTGGGTTTGGGGGGGGAAAAGAAACCAACAAAATAAGAACCATGTGCCAAACGTCCTTTCCCAAAACTGGGGAGTTGGCCCGGGAATACAGTTCTAATGGGAGCCTTGGGGGGTAAATTGGGGGGTTTGCTGCCGGGAAACCCTGGGGAACCGACCTGGGAAACAAGGAAAGTTGGGTGTTCCGGTGGGGGACCGAAATGGAGGTCCGAAGACACAGAGGGAAATGCAGGGTAGGAAAGGGGAGGGAAAATCCCTCCACGTTGGTACGGTTGGGCATGTAGAAATTGAATGTGGTAAAACTTAAAAGCCATTTTGGGGAACAGTAAAAGGTTAAATGCAGACCTGGCCATACGAAATGAAGAAATTACATATTTTTAAGAAAAAGGAAACCCAAAGCTGCCAAAGAAGGTCGCCAGAGAAAAGCAACCACACTTGATCAACGTCAGGCAACAAATTGGGTTATAAAGGGGGGAAGAAAAGAGGACACATCCCCCATTAAAACCTGGACAAACGGGAAAAGTCGGGAAATTTAAATCCTTGTTGGCTTGTCCCAGACCGGGTGTTGGGGGACCCAAAAAAGCTCTGAAAAGGGGTGGTGGGTGGTTTGAAGAGAAAGAAGTGGTTTCAGCGACAAAATCACCCAAGGCTAGGGGGTTTCACGGGCCCCCACAAAAAACAGGAAATGGTAGAAAACTGATGTTGGGCAAGGGGGAAGACGGGGGAAAGTATAAAGGCAATTTGTGGTCAGGGGGGGGGTCAAAAGAGAGGGGGTTGGCCCGGCAAGGGCCATGAAATGTTGCGGGAAAAAGACCCTGCCGCAAAGGGGGGGGTGGGGGAAGCCGGTCAGGAAGACCATAATGGTCACCTCAATACGAAAAAGGGCATAACCTGGTTTTGTTGTTTGGCCCCCCGTTTTTTACCCCTCAAAAAACGAACCACAAACTCCCAAAAAAAATTTGGAGACAAAAAATAATACGCCGACCCCATAACCCAGTGGGGCAGTGCGGGGGCGAAGCAGCTCAACGATAGGAAAGGGTAAAAAAAAAGCCGCCGGTTACCCCCAGCACAACCCACAGGAATGGGGCAACAAAAACGAATGATTGGACGCGGGGAACTGAAATCTGCAAACCGCCAAAAAGGAAAAAAAGGACGGCTGAAAACCCAGGGAGACCGTGGGAAAGGGAGACTTTTTTACCAGCCTAGAGATCAGGTTGGTCCCAAACAACCACCCCCAGATCAAAAAAGGAACAGGAGGTCCACCCTCCGGAATCCCGGACAAACATGGTTAAAAAACCACGTAGAACGGAATAAAGCAATTGTTGTTTTCTGCGACAGGAACAAGACCCAGACGGGTACATAGAAAGGGGGGGTTCCGACAATCCTCCCTGGGGTGGACCTGGAAAACAACCGATTCTGGGGGCGCCTATAAGTAAAAACCTGTCCAAAGGAAAATCTAAAACCAATGCAGCTTGAAATTGAAACGTTTGTTAAACCGGTCCCCGTAGATCAGCCGTTGGGGGAGTATATGTAAACAGCACCCACCGCCAGGGGGAACAACAAAAACTTCCCGTTACCCAGAGAATGGTGTGTCAAAAACACTAAGGGTTTTATGAACGAGGAAGCACAAGGGGCCCGTACACAAATCAAAAGCTGAAAA
>Ga0179593_1373529_pt1 | contig 13029 bp, 18 predicted proteins | sample CZODoug2_1_08_16_FD_185931 | JGI IMG/M metagenome (GOLD analysis project Ga0179593, IMG submission 185931) | Vadose zone soil fungal communities from Angelo Coast Range Reserve, California, USA - CZODoug2_1_08_16fungal (PacBio error correction) | ecosystem: Environmental > Terrestrial > Soil >...
AAAGAGGCGGTAACACGGGACAAGGGCGTGCGACAACCGGCCGGAGTAAGGGAGAAGTCGGTCCAAGAAAAGAAAGGAGGGATCTGGTTTTTTGGAGAGAGAAAAGGCTGTGTGGGTCACGGTGAACCCGAGTCGAAGCAGGGTCACAGGGACAGGAAACGGTGAGACGATCGTATCTATGCTGTGCAGGCAGAACATAGACGAGCGCGGGGAAAAGCAAAGCAGAGGCTAAATTCGGGATCGCGAGGAAGGAAAAAAAAACAGCAAGGAGCGGATGTTCGCCGGGATACCTGGAGGGGTGTGTTGCGACGAGGAGGGGGAAAGTAAGCAGACATCGAGGAAGCGATGAAGGAGGCTTTAAAGAAGAACAGTGGGGAAGAGCACAAACTGGTGTTTCGATCCCAACGAGAGCCCGAGGGATCTCGAAAAGGGAGGGTTGAAGCGGGAAGCTGTTCGAGATGATATAGGAGGGGGACGGGACGAAGAAAATAAACGGCACGATTCCTATCATCAAGTACGCTGAAAGCTCGAGAGCGCAACGGGAGCCTTCCCGGATGGACAGCAACGGAAAGAAGAAAATGTGGCTGGTGCACGGCGAAAGTTAAGGCCGCCGAGAGGCTTAAGAAATGAAGGGTGAAACAAAGAAAGCAGGAAAAAGAGAATTCACCGTCCTGGGAACAAAGAGTCTAAGGGTCCTCTCCTGATTGCAGGGTGTTCGTGACCACGGGAAAATCTAGTTCGCGTGGACCGATAACAAAAGGAAAGCACCAAAAAGAAGGTAGATAGGGGCGGTCCGAACACGTACTCAAGCCAGGATGAAGCATAGGGGGCAGGAAACACAAGATACAGGACTAACGCGAGAAAAGAACAAAAAAACAAGGTGAAACTAAACGAAAAGAGATATGACAATGCTTTTATATCATGGAAGTTAGCAGGGATCCTACCCGCGGCATTGTAGCTAAACTGGAGGGCCAGGAGGAAAAGGAGGGTCAAGCAAAAACTTAGGGACAATGGAACGGGGGGGAAAAAAGGAAAAAGGAAATTCAACGGCTAAGCAGGAGGAATGGTGCCAGCAATGGTCAAGGGGGAAAGGAGCAGCCAAGTGGTCGGAACGAGGGGGGGGGGTACGGGCTTGCCTGTAGGAAAAGGATGAATCTCGAACGCAACAAGGGAACCATAAAGAAAAAAACTAGTGAGGTCAGGTTTCGGAAGGTGACACGAACCGGATAAACTAGCAAGGATCTAAATCAAGAGAGAAAAGACAATGAGATGGGGAAAATAAAGCCAAGGGGGAGATTAAAGTTAGTCGCCAGGGAAATAAACCATAAAGTCAAAGAAGAAGCACGATAAAGTCCATGAAGGGCTCAAAGATAGATTTACAAATGGCGCCGAGAACGAAAGACATTTGAGTGGTGCTGAAGGAGGCGGAACGTTGAGAACCGGAGAGCTGGGAAAGCGAGCTACGTCGTTATGGGGCGCATCGGAAACGTTCAAACAAAGCGCGGGGGATATAAAAGCCGCCAAGGCGACGTTCGATGGCGAAGGAGGCTATCAACCAACAAATTGAGGAATGAGATAATTCTCAAGGGGAAATACAGAGACGCGCGAGAAGAGGGAAAAATTTGCAAATGGAAAAAAAAAGAGGGAGAGGTCGAAGTAAAAGACGCCGAGCGACGGCAAGAGGAGTAAGGGGACCAAACGTTCCGCCGAGGGATTACCTGAAATCAAATAAGGCTGGCGGGGGCCCAAGTCTATACTTTGGGAAAAAATACGTTGGAAGGGAGGGAAGCATAAAAAAAAGGGGGATTGATCCCTTGGTCGAACCATTGGAAAGGCGAGGGGGATCACGGAAAAAATAAGGGGACGTATTCGTAATGTCGTCATGGACCTTGTAATATACAGGAGTGGCTAATCACACAAGGGAAATGATACAACGAAGAAGAAGAGACCGGTGGAGAGAGCTAATCGCTCAACCGAAGGACGAAGGCAGGAGATAAAAAAGGGTAGCGAGGGGGGACGAAAGTCAGCTGGGGTAAGGACAAGAAAAAACAAAGTGAACAAAAGAGAATCTGCTCAATAGAAAAGAGGGAATCCTTTTGGGGAACGATAGCTCCATATAGGAATGGGACTCATTCGATCAAACCATAAAGCCGATTGGAAAAAAGTCGTGTGGTGAAGAAGTTCAAGAGATTCGGGGACATATAAACAAGTACGCCGAGAGTAATCAGGAATCCGCGGCTAAAAAAGCAATAAAGAAGGGGGCAACCCGGCATGGAAGTACAAGTGGAGGAATGGAAACATCGTATACACGCGTGAAGGGGCAGTATGCGCCTAGGGCTAAGGATAAAGAACGATGCGTTCTTCATGGATTGAAAGACGGCGCGAAGCCGAAAGGATCCTGCGGGAATCGAGAGGATTGTGGGGGCAAAGAAGGGGTCGAGGACGAAAGAAAAAAAATCCGTAGAAAAACGAAGGCCGGTACACTTACACTGGCGGGGGGGGGGAATAAACTGCTAAGGTAGAAGGGAATGAGGCAAGTGCGGCGTTCAGGTCTAAAGTTGACCGTCATCTGGGGAACACAAGATCGAATAAATAAACGGCGGGGTCTTTATCAAGGAAAAAAAATACACGTAAAGACAAGGCGAAGAAAGAAGAACTAATTTCAAGGGGGGGTCCAGAATTCAGGGGAGCGATAAAAGGGGGAGTTCCTCAACTATCCATATATCAGGTAAGAATGAACGACGAGAGGATGGGCAGAAACAGAGACACATTACAAACCCTCGGCCGGTGGGAAGAGATACAAGCTGGCGCAAATTTTGAAGCAACCACCACCAACTTTTCCTATTTCAGAAGGACTTGAGGTAAACAAAGATAACATCAAAGGTATAAAAGTGATTAAAGCTAGTTGATAGTGTACATTGGGGGGTAGTGAAACAGAAACAAAAAATCCGGTAGTCAAATATCAAACTAACGTGCGGAAAGCGGGAAGACACGTCGGCACAGGAGGCGATTGACGACGAGACGCTATTGGGGGCTAAACTAATGGACAAATTAGACTCAATCGTGAGACCCAAAAATGAAAGGGAAATCGTTAAATGACAAACGAGTGTGTTAACCAGGAGGAAACTCTGGACTCGAAAGAAAGAACAAGACATCATGGGACTGATAAGAAAAGGAGAAAGCCTGGGCGACCTGAAGAAGCGGAACTCCAGGAAGAAAGATCAAGCAGCTGAGGACATCCAAAATCAAAGCCATCAAAAAAATGAACAAAGAATTAAAAAAAAAAAAAAAAGAAAAAAAACACAAACCAGAATTAACAGGGGTCGGCTTTTCGACAACTAAAGATGCTAAGGTACCGCGAACTCCGTATCGCAAGTCGCCTGCGCTTCGTTTTGACAAATGAAGAAAGAAGGCTACGTACAAGGAGTAGAGGGGTGAGCAGCACGAGGGGCAACTTGTAGTATGGAAAGGCACAAATCTTACTGCCAAACATAAGCGGGCGACAATAGTTCAAGCTCGAAAAAAGTGGTGGCAGGGCTGTGAGTGGGCGTTGTGGTGAGAGAAAAAAAAAGGAACGCGCCAACATAAAAAAGAAAGCATGACACTAAAGGATACGTAAACGGAAGCCTAGGGTAAACTATTTCCCTCAAGTACGTTTACGAACACGCGGATTGGAGAGCAAAAAAGAGGTAAAGGCCGGGAAACGAAGAAAGACAAACGCGAGCGGTGCCTTCACTGGGCTCACCGAGTCTTAAATCCAACCGACAAAATAAGGCAAAGAAGGCCGTAGGAAAAGGCAGCGGGGACGAGTGGGGCATCAATAGGAAAACGACTACGGGTAAGATCTTGGAGTATAACCGGCAGGGGGGGGATGAGACGAGACATACTGATGCAACGGCAAAGACAGGGCCCGCTTAAACATGCGGGTTGAAAGTACGAGGAGGTATCAAAAAGGGAGAGAACCCAGGAGGTTGCAATCAGAAGAAAGGATAAACCTAAAGAGCAGGAACACTAAAAAGAGGGCGAACAAAAAAGGAAGAATCCTTCGTAAAACAGAAAAAAAAGACATGAAAAATGCACAACCTCAAATGTTTCAGGAAAAAGCAGCGCAGCTCAATGGGGAGGAAGGTTTGCCGCGAGGCATTAACTAGCTCCTATTAGGGACGCAGAGTTGAAAAGAATTGCAGGGCAGGACAGCAGACAGCCAACGGCAGGCCCCCGCAAAAAGAGAAAAGACCGAGATGGGGCCAGAAGTTCCAGTCGAAGCAGGAAATACGCGGCCAGCATTACTAACCAAAAATGGAGGGAATGAATCCCGAAAACAGCCGATCTCTAAAACGGGGTGAAATTGGGAAATAAACATGAGAACAAGGACTGGGAGGGGGGAAAATCACGAGGTCTACCGAGGATAATGACGATGCGAAGATCAACGGTTAACAGATTGAACTTCCTGGCACGTCACTCTGAAGAGGAAAGGATAAAAGGAGAAAAGAAAAATGGACGGAAGGTACCAATCTGCTAACGCCGGAACTGAGCTTTCATACTACGGGTCAGAAAGCGGGAAGAAAGATGCAGGAACCGGGAATTTAAGGTTCTTAACCGAACACTTTTGGACAAAAAGGGTCAGGAGGAGGCAAGACTTTTCGGGAAGACCATCATCGAGAATAGGGAGCAAGGTTTGGTCGTATAAATGTGCCCTGGCAGGGGAGAGAGAGGATACTCTTTCCGAGTGAAAGGGACCACTGTGCGTCAGGACTGACCCCGAACTGTAAACGGGGAGACACAAGGGGTGTAATGCAAAAGACAGAAAATGACGTCTTCCCGGAAAAAAGGGGGGAAGGAAGAGGGAAGGGGCAAATCGAAACAAGGAAGTTACCACCCTGTCGAGCGTCGAAACGATAGAGGGGTAGGCACGACGGTTGTGCCAGGACAGCCAATGATCGAACAGGTCATGATGAGAGGGAAAGCCTAGCAACATCGTGCAGGGATAACGAAAAAAGGGGGGAGGAATTCACACAAGAGGATGGAAATCGTGCGCGACAGAGAATCAGTAACTACTATGCGGTCAGGGAGGGTTCAGGGACAATTGTTGGAAGGCGGCGCGAGGAGGGAGGTCTGACTAAAGTCGCTCCTCCAAAAGGGGGAGGGAGGGCTGAATGGGTTTGAAGGGTACGCTTTGGAGACGCGTGAGTAAAAACCAAAAATAGGAAGAAGTTCGTCCCGGCGTGAACAATTTCGAAACCAGTGGGTCCGAAAAGGGTCTGAGGGGGAGAAGACAGGCTAAAGACGGAAAGGGAAAAAGGGAAACGCGGGAGGAAGAGGTAGAACAGGGGGCGGGCGAATGGGGCCTCCAAACCAACACTACTGACCGGTCGAGCCCCTGCAACAATGACACGGCTTTGAATTTGAGCCGGCTTGGGAGTGATAGTTAGGAAAGCGAAGCACGCCCTCAGGCGTTTAAATCAGAAAAAAACAGGCCCTCTCCTCCTCCGGCGCGAGACGAACCCTCGCTAAGCGAAGGGCGGAGAAAAAAAAACAAAAAGCCGGATAAAAGAACAGACAGAAAAAAACTTAGAGGGAGAACAAGACCTGGGCAACTCAAGCAAGAATCCAATGTGGAAAAGGACGGGTTGAAGGGGACGATAAAAAAGCTCAGAAGGAAAAATACGTTCCATGAGAGCTCGCAGATACCATATCAGTAAGTAAGGAGTGATGGGAGGGGGAGAAGTGCAAACAGGTGACAAAAGACGACAATAGTCAAAAATCACAGAAGATTCCTGGTTGCACTATCACGAATCTAGTGCTGGTCGTAACGATAACATATACGAAGCGGACGAAAGGAAGCCGCGCTACGAAGAGGGAGAGAAACGAGAGGATGACGACGAGACTGCGGTTTGGGTTTACAAAATCAAGGTACGGGACGAAGAGATTACGCGCTGAAAGAAGGGGACTGCGGAAAAATCTTGTCTCTAAGGAAACCGGGGGGCCATCACAACGGAGGGGATGACCCGAGGAAACTCTAAAGGATTTTTAAAAAGATGGGCGAATGGGGAAGGTTTGCAAAGTTGCAGAACGCAAATGGGGCAAGAGTAAAGAGGGAAAAAGGAGGGGGAGAAGACTATAAAGGCTCTGCAAAGAAAGGCCGTCTAAAGCTCAAATTATTCGTGAAAATGTATGGGGGCCAAAAGGGGGGGGGAGGATCAAAAGAAAGGGAAAAAAAGAGTGACGAGAAGATACAAGACGTAGAGAGAAAAGGAAGTACCTGAAACAAAAAAAGGGGAGGGAGGCATCGGAAAGAAGGGAATGCAGCGAGTACATCGGTCGGCGTCAATGAGAAGAAAAATAAAAGGCACAGAAGGGGTGGAAACGGACACTTGATTGGAGAGTGGGTCGAAGAGACGGAAAAGAAAAGCAGCTCAAAACTCAGGTAAAGAGAGTACAAGAAAATTTGAGAAGGGCGATCAAAATAAGAAACAAGAAAGGGGACACAAAAAGACACAAAAGGTAGCAACCAGGGAGGGTCAATAATTGTCGAGCGGGAAAGACGGAGCAGCAACGGAAGAAGAAGAAAAAAAAATCTTTTCCTCGAGTCTGAGCAACAGAAGAGGAGAAAGCATTAATCTAAATGGCGTCGGAAAGGAAGACCTGAAACCCAATCTGAAAAATGGAAATTCTGGGAACTAGAGGGAAGGAAAACACAGAGTTAAATGGATGTAAGAAAAACAAAATCAGAGGAACTAGGGGATGAGATTATTGGAGGACATCCAAGAGAACAGGAAACAAGGTCCACAGGGGGCACAAGGAAGGGTCAACCTACAAAGAAAATAAAAAGATAAGGGAGAAGGTTTAAACTTTACTGCGGCCGGCAAAATTCCTAAGGGCGCGCGTAGAGCAAAGAAAAAATCCAAAAGGAATCTTATTGAAGAACGAGATGAACCCGGGGGAAGAGCTGAAGAGACTGAAGAGAACCTGTGAATGTACAATGCTTCCCTGAGGTCGAAAATCAATTCAATAACGACAATAGCATAACGTGAAAAGAGCTCTGGAAAAAAGGGAGTACCCCGCAAGAAAGGGGATGAAATTCAGTATCGGAGGAGATAAAAATTCTAGATGGTGGGGCTTGGAGGGGCGGAAAAACTAAACAAAAAGTTTGGTTCTCCTAAGATCGAAGTGAGAACCGAATCGAGGGAAGAAAAATGATGGAGTGAAGGAGTGAAGGAGGACCTCTCAAGGATTCTGGGGGAAGAACATTCAAAAGGCGGAAGTCGAGAGGTAAAAAAAAAAAAACGCAAGAGAAATAAAGAGCTATAGGAAAAACAGAGAGAAGGAACCAGCAAAAATAAGGGGGAAGTACTGGGGGAAGGAAAAAATACGTTAAAAGGGAAGTGACTCTCTCGTTCGACTGCCCTCTCTCCTAAGGCTCAGAAAGATACTTGGCGGGCAAAAACAAGAACGAAGATAGAGAGACAATCCTCTAGCTGGTGCAAGGTGGGGCGACAGTCCGGGGTGCGGGTGAAAAAAACAGAAAAGAGCAAAGAGCCGAGGACAAGCGCACGCCAGAACAAAATGTCGAAATCAAAACGTCAAAGCCCGGAAAAAGAAGAGAAACGAAGGCACGCCGAGAAAAAACCGGAAAAAACAAGCAAACAGGATAAAGAACCATGGTCAATCGGAAAGGACCCGAAGGAAAGGGATAAGGGAACCTGACAAAGGGGCTGAGTTGAAGCAACATTTCGACGAAAAAGGAAAGAAGACAAGCAGGCATGCAAAAAGGGAAAACGACCATGAGGGCGATCAAACATAAAAGCAATGCATAAAAAACAATGTAGGTGCTGCGACGCACGAGAAGGAATCGGGAAGACAATCCACTAAGGGGGGAAAAAGGAGGAGACAAAGCAGACAAATCCCAAAAAGGATGACCGGCCTAGGCAAAAATTCCGTTTCAGGGCCACAAACCCAAATGACAAATCAGACGAGCACGAACGCGGAAGAAAGAAAAAAAGGGGGAATAAGCAAAGGAAACCAGATTGCAGAAAAAAAAATACGTAAAATAGGGTCGAACATACTCTCAGAAGCACCGACAAAAGTACTGGGGTGTGACTCGGTGGGGAAGACGGGAACCCACAAAGAAAGCAAAAGATAAAGAGGAAAAACAAAGAGCAAAGCAGAGATCCTAAAATGCAGGGCCCATAATCTTCACCGCAGGAGGTCCATATAGAAAAAGCAATCGGTGAAGCCTTAAACGTAATTACAGAAGGAGACGGTCCGAAACGGGTATGGGCGAGTCAAGAGTGTTATAGAAAGATTGCATAATTCTAGGGAGGCCGATTCAAATCAAGGGGGTACTTCTTCTCAAATGACCGCGAACGAAAAAAACGGGCGAAGGCCAACCTGCAGAAAAAGGGAAAGGAGAGGGAACACTTATGAGAATGATGTTCAAAAAAAGGGCGCGATTCTCGGTGCAAACCGGGGTCAATTCCACGACACTCCTAGTAAAACAAAGGCGGAGGGGAGACGAATCAACAACCACGTGGAGCTCATAAGAGCACCAGCCGGGTACAGGTTGCTCGTCAAGCCGAAAGCAAGAAATATGAATAAAGGAGGAACGGCAGGAGAAGTGGCATAAAACAAGCACCGCAAAAAACAGCCCGGAGAAGAGAAGAGGACTGGGGACGTTGGGAAGGAAGAAAAAAAAAGACAAAACTTTGCCTATATCGAAGTAATCTTTTATACACCGTCAAGATCAGCGCACAAGTCAAGCGGTAGTGGGGAAAAGTTGGGAGCGTCGAAACCAAAAGAAACAAGGAAAAATAGAAATAAAAAGCGAGAAAAGAGGGCTGGACACGTACGCCTCGGCTATTTAAACACCAAAAAACGCCGCGCGCGAGTTGCTGACAAAGACAGCTAAGCTAACGGGCGGGATTATTAATAAAGAAGGCGGGAAGGAGAGGAAACGAAATAAAAAGCAAAAAAAAAGATCCTCAGCATGGAAGAAGGAGGTAGCCGCGCCCGAAAAACTAAGCAAACTAATATCGGGGAGGGCGAGAAGATAACCTGGATACACGGCAACCCTAAAGCCGAAAAAGAAGTGGCTGCTTAACTTCTTGGGGGCCCGCAATCCTCTTGCACAACTTGACAGGATAAAAAACTACGTAAAGCATCACCGTGCGCGCGTCGGGGTCTGAGAGCAGGAAATGAGAGAGGGACAGTCCGGGGAAAGGAGGGGAAAGAAGTAAAGAAAAGGAGCGGATTGGACGAAGCATGGAAAACGAGACGTCCCCCTCGGGGCAATCCACGGTCAAGCCCGTTAGAAAGTGGTGTGCAGGGCTATGATCAAAGGGAAGTATGCTTGGCACCCGCCGATTAGACACATAAGAGGAAAAAGAGGGACGTAAAACAAGGTCTGATTAGAAAACAGGGAACCAGAAGAAAAACGTTCAGCCTCGACAGCAAAACGCTGAGAAGCGCCAAAGAACGACTCACTCGAAAACTCAACCAACATAGCCAGAAAAATGTGGAGGCGCGGGACGAAAAAAAAGAAACTGCGACGCCGTGAAAAAAATTCAAAAGAAAGAGCCACAAGAGATTAAGAACTGAACTAATTTGGGGGAGAGCGGCAGCGCGCGACATTCACAATAGGCGTTGTGACTCGCCACTCGGTGTAAAAAGTCCCAATGTCATCACGGGGAAGCGCATAAATGCAAAAAAAGAAAATAAGGAAGAACAAAATGAAGGCCAGCAAGGAGGGAAAGTGAAGCGAGACAGGCACCCAACAGAACAACCTCTAAGGGGGGCGAGTGAACCAGACAAAACAAATCTAATTCCAATTAGGATGGGCCGCGACGGACGCAGAGAAAAGAAACTCATGGGCTTAGTATTAACGGTTAGAGCGCACACGCGCAAAGAAAACGGAAAAATCAAAAAAGCGGGCGGGGACAGGAAGGAAAATAAAGGTCAGTCCGCGAACAACAAAAAGGTCAATAACTCCCTATTCTGAGGCTATACAATAGAAATATGAACGGAAGGGTGGACCCAGGGACAGTTTTCGGAACGAGAACACCTGTAACAAAGCCCAATGAATAAAGAAAGGGTCACGATTCTAAAGGGGAGTGTATGAAAAGAGGGAGGGACATCAGGAGAAAGTGAACCTTCCGGCAATTAAGAGAAAAAAGAACTGATGAAGGATATGAGACCTAATTTTTCCAATCTGAATACCCAGGGGGGAGATGCGTCGAAGGGACTATAGGAGTAGAAATCGTGATCGTGTATCGTCACGACTTGTTTGGTTAAGGGTAGATATGTCCCAATAAGGGCCAAAAAAAAAAACAGGAGGGGATGATTGGGGGAGAGCTCAATCATCGGTTCATCGATTCCGCGAAATAAGTGTTGCGAGGAGAAATAGGAAGATAGCGAAGAATATTTCAATTTTTCGAACGGGGGGAATAGGCGGTAGTATTAAGCGCAAAAAAACCCGAGAAGGATCACTCACCTAGGTGCGGAGAGAAGCGTCCGATATTGAGGACGTCAATCGGGGAAGAACCGAACTTGCTTCCGCTGGAAGGGGGAGCGAAAAAACATTCTGAAGGAGCGCGGCGTCCGGGAGTCGCGGAAAGAAAACACAACGCAGAGATGGGAAGCCAGAGGAGGGGAAAAGGAGGGGGGACAAGGGAGACGTAGCTGCGGAAGACTGAACTCCTTGATTAACTCAAGATGCTTGATCACCTAAGCTAAAGGAAGACAACACGAATGGCGGAGGGCTTATTGAAGGAAACCGCAACTAAAGAAAGGGTGGACGCGGAATCTTGCTGGTAGGAAGGGTAGACAGGGTGGGCAAAACAAATCCAATTAGTTTGGGACTGGGTACCCCGGCAGCCGAAACCAACGGGGGAAAAAAGGGTTAATTGAGATGGAAAGACAGGTTGAGCGAGTGAAGCACGGCGCTCACCATTTACCGGGCGAGGAGAACGCTGCTTGACACAAGGACAACATGAAGAAACGGGTTATAGTTCTTACACGACAGGCACAGAGACTGGAAAAAATTCCGAAGGTAAACGGTCCGCATAAGAAGACAAAAAGGATGCAGGAAGCATAAGGCACGGGACAGCAGAAGAAACTGCACATGCAAGAGTGGGAGTTCGCCGCGCGGGGCCTAAGGGGTCATTTCTCTAAGTCCGGCAGACGCCAGCAAGATAAGCGACCAAACAGGAAACCCTGCGGGCTCCTGAAATCGCGATCCAACAAAGAAAAAAAAAAAAGAAGCTAGATACAAAGACGGGACCAGAACACTCGAGCACAGGACAGTTGCGGGCTAAAAAAAATTAATCAAAGAAAAGTCAGTCCGGGGGTCGGCATTTGGACGCCGGGGGATGAAAGCAAAAAACAAAGGAACCGACGGCCCAAGGATCGTCTCGGAAAAACATGCTAATAAGCAGGGTTTTCGAATTTCGGGGAAAAGGAACAAAACGCAGAGCTTGGTTAAATAATTCATGGGGACGGGGCACGAGCAGTGAAGCTCGGGTTGAACGGTCAGAACTACGAACAGGAAAAGAAAGGGGGGGCAAAGCGAAAGAGAGCGCGCAAAAGACGGGGCGAGAAAAACCAAAAGAAGAGGAGACGATGGGGGGCAAAACAGAGTGTTAGGGGGCGACAGAAAATATGAAACCCATCGACAGACAGAGGAATCCTGTTACTGCAAGGGGTGTACTCAACGCTTTTCGCAGGGCAGCCGTGGTGGGTGGAAAGCCAACAAAGCGCCGCAGATCTCTAGGGAACAAAGGGGAAAGGGAGACTCAGTAGGAAAGGGATCCTAAAAAAAACGGAAGATCGGGGGCGGTCATAGGAGTAAGATCACTATGGAATGCTGCTCGAAGGCTCTGGGCAACACAAATAATTGGAGGAAAAGGGGAAAAACGGTAGAAAAAAAAGAAGAAAATCGGTGCCGGCGGTTATAAGCAAAAAAACAGCCGAAGATTCTCAGGGGTACCAGCGGGGAGAAACAGAGAAACCGGCAAACAGGATACTTCAAAAGGGCCACATAAGGAAGAGAAATAAAGGGGAAAAAGTATATGAAAGTGCCGTGGGAGCCAAACTTAACGGGTTTTCGAAAATTACAAAGATGAAAAATAAAAAATCCAAGCAGGAAAACCGCAGAAACCATCGGATATTGGAATGAAAAAAAGTCAGACAGACTAGCCCACAAGGGAAAGCGAAATACGAGATCTACCGAACAGGACCGGAGGTCAGAAAGGGAAGGGAAAGAGCGCACTCCAACGGTTCATCTCAGAGGGGTGACAGAAGAAAAGAGTGAAGAAAAAAGTGAAAGTGCAGTAGGCCTACCCGTACTTCAAGGGGGATCATGGAACATGGAGGGCAGTATTCCAACGAAGTTCAAGAGGGGGGGAACTACAACGGGGCCGAATAGGAGAGAATGCTGATCCTACTGGGAGAGAAAGACGAAAAAGAGGGGGGACAATGAGCCCAATATAAGAAGAGGGGACGGCCGCGTAAGTACAGCACGCGGGGGGTGGAAACGGAAATGTCAAAGAAGAGGGGGAAGAGCACGATCGCGTAGCAACCGGAGGAGGGCACCTAAATTATTTTGCAGGAAGAAGTATTCCCGAGTCGCAAAGTGAGTTCAATAGGAGACAGGGGAAAAAAGGCTGAAAGTCAGGGAATCCAAAAACAAAAAATTGAATTCCATAAGGGAACCGCGACGGAAAGAGGGGATTAGGCACAGGAAAGTGATACGCGACATTGTCAAATGCTTCCAGAAACGGGTCATCCTCTGGCGCAAAGTGATAAGGAAAGGCGCGTCAGGGGCAATATTTCTGTAGGAAAATCCGTCAAAGAAAGAGACGGGAGAGGACGAGAAAGGAAAAAAAATCGTGGGGGACGAAAAAGCCAAAAAGATCTGAATGTTTAGGAAAATGAAGGCATATTTCTGTCAAATCCGTCACAAGCTCGGCGGATCGCGGGCACAAGGGGAGGGGGAAAGAATCAAAAAAAGGTAACACTAAGGGTCGAGATAAG
>Ga0179593_1555296_pt1 | contig 13029 bp, 16 predicted proteins | sample CZODoug2_1_08_16_FD_185931 | JGI IMG/M metagenome (GOLD analysis project Ga0179593, IMG submission 185931) | Vadose zone soil fungal communities from Angelo Coast Range Reserve, California, USA - CZODoug2_1_08_16fungal (PacBio error correction) | ecosystem: Environmental > Terrestrial > Soil >...
GTTCAACTAATGCGCAAAAAAAAAAGCGGGGGGGAAAAAGGAGGAGTTTACCAAAATAAGTAATCGTACTTTCGGGGAAAGGCAATGGCTGCGTACCATATGAAAAGAAAGGGGCGGACCTTCAAAAGGAGATGATGAGAAAGGGGGGGGGAGTATTAGGGGGGGGGTACTCAACACCTTGCAGCAAACGCGGATGGCATTGCCGCGCAAAAGAATGGGAAGAATCCGGCGGAAATCGTCAAAAGAAGAAAAAGGAGAGATCCTCTCGAAAGACCAGCTATGCCGACCGGCCTTCTTAGGTCGGGTCGGCTGTCAAACAGGGTAATGGGAGAACAGGAGAACCCAAAAAGAAAAGAGAGGTAAAGGATAAGGTCAATGCATATGCAAAAAATGTTCCAGAGACAGGACTGGTTTGGGCCTGAGAGATGCAAAGGAAAAATAAGTTCATCTCTCTATGGGAAGGAAAGCGAAAGACCTCAGCGCACATCAGTCGAAGGGACTAGGATACCCCCGTTTCCCAAGGGGAGGGGTTGGGAGAGCAGTTGATATTCCAATGCGACGAATTCCGCCATTAAACGACGGACAGTTACGGAAGCCGCGCTCCGTTAAAAAAAAGAAGAAGTTTGCTGAGGAAAGCGTCATAGGTCAGTTCAAATTCATCATGCTGGAAAAGAAAAGGGGTGCCTTTCTTTAAAAAGGCTTTAAGACCGTTTCCACTTTAGAATCTCGCCTCTAGGAAGAAGGGTCGCAACTGGGGCCCTGGGAGGAAAAAATTGGGGGGGGGGGTTTCATGCCCATAATTTTGGTCTAACAAGGGGAGGGCATGTGAACTCTCTCAACAATGCCAGTGACTCAATCACGTCCCGGAACCCGCAGTTGGGAAAGGAAGAAGGGGTCGAGAATGAGCTTTATTGGGAAGCGAAAACACATCGTTCAAGTGCACTGCCTCACACGCGGGGGGAGGATGGGGGTTCCTAACGCTAGCAAAAGAAATAAAATTCGTGGTGCCGAGGTTTTGGAAAGGAAGGAGGGTCTCAATGACAGGGGGGATCTCGTCTAACTAAGGAACCAAAAAAATAAAGGTGTGGCAGAGCTAAGGGCAAGCACAATCCGACATGCACAAGGGCGCTATGTCTAGTCCTAACAAAACAAAGAAGAAGAGACTCTGAAAAGGGGGGGAAATCATGGCTTTTTGTAGAACTCGCCCATGGGCCGTTTCGGGGGAGGGCCTGCGTTGATGCAAAGAAAAAAAGGTGTGGAAGTCAGAGGCACTCTAAACACGAGGGTCGACACCCGAGTCTTCATAACAAGGGGGGAAAAAAGAAGCGCCGAAAAAAAGAGGAACGCGGCCACGCAACGGGAGTGTCTCTCAGTGGTTTCGAGGAGCGAAGCTGCGAGGTGGCCAAGCATACAGCCTCAAAAGAAACTTTAACGCCAAACATAATCGAGTCGGAGAACAAGGGGGGCCGAGAAGGATAATCCTACTCTGACTCAGAAGCTAGGGGGAAACCTCTCTCACTGAGTCCTACGATCCCCCGGAGCGTCCCTGGGGGAGCGCAGGGACCCTTTGCCGAAGGCGGAAGTCCTTGACCCCAAGTCAACCTCGAAAAATCGAGCAAAGGAGAAGCAAAGGGGAGATGAAAGAAAAAATCCGTCTAAAAATTTTAGAAAAAACCAATATGGCCATCGAAACCGGCGTGAATGGGGGTAATTAAAGACGAAGAGGTTACAATTCTTTCCACCGTCCCATGAAAGTAGGGGGAAAGAACGAATTGAAAGGTAAGGGAGGGGGACGCAAACAAAGTAGAATCGGGGGAGACATCGTTGCTTTCCGTTTTCGGAAAGGGAAGGGGGAAAGTGCTGACTGTCCGAATGCGTGGGCGGAAAATGGAGTAAATTCTTCGGGGTCGGGAACCTCATACATTCGGGCAAGTTAAAAGCGAGATGATGTGGGGGGGTGAAACGCGAACTGAACGTTCGCTCCTTGATAGAAAGACAGCAAAGCCCCCCAAACAAAGAAGTCCTGGTAGGATGTTGTCGCGCCGAGTGGTGCTTTCGAGACTAATTTAAGGGACCGGACTACAAGGCACTGAAGCTGAAGACAGCCTCGAATTGGAAGGGGGAATAAAGTGGGGAGGGAGACGTTCTGGGAAAAATTATTGTGGAAAGTTCCCCTCTCAAGAGAAAAAGGAACTTCGTCACCATGGTGAGGCGGCTTCTTAACTGGAAGGGGAAAAGGACGGCGTCTGCAATAGAGGAATCTCAGGTGAGGAGAAAAGAGATATTGGTCCGAATACTCATGATCATCACGTGAAGCAAAAATTAGAAGATTACGTATGTATGAGGCGCGAACATTGTGCTCCCGGTGGGGATAAAGAAGAAAGTCCCTGGGAATGAAATTTCGGTCCTGTCGCCGGACGGTAGTCACGAAGGGTCGGATCCCAGGGGTGACTAAGAAAATGTGCGGCACTCACCAGGTCGTCGAGAAAAAATAGAAAAAAAAATATCGTAAGGAGTCAGAAACGGCAGTTAGCAGTCAAATAAAAGTAAAAGGATATTACACCGAACTTCAATGTTCGCCCCTCGGTAAAGAACGAAATTAAGTAACTGGCTTACTTACATGTCTTAGGAAGTAGAAATAAAGGGAATCTCTTCGAGGGAAAAAAAAGAGGGCACTCTTCCTCAAGGCGAACGCAAAGGAAACCTTTGTTAATCGGGGGCTCACTAGGTTAGAGGGGTGTGGGATTCGCATCCGGGGGGGAAAACCGATCGGCGACTTCGGCTATGCCAAAAAACAAAGTTTAAAAATAGATCAAAAAGGAGAAATGGACGTTGATCGTCATTCCGCGCATAGGGGGGGGAAATTCAAGGAAAACAGTCAAAAGTACGTATTGGAACAGGGGGGGTGATGGAAGAAAAGGGGGCCTGAATCCAGCCTCGGGCTCTTTGTTTTCTTCAGATCGTTTGACCAAAGAAGCCAGATTGATCGAGGTCGGGTAGAGCCTGAGTGGAAAAGGAAGGACAGGGAGAGAGTCTATTGAAAAGGGAAGGACAAGGTGAAAAGGGATCTTCGTATAAGCGAACACGGGGCTATAGAATTTCGCGCACCGCGAGAAGGCGGAAAAGCAGGGATTCATGCCAAGCAAAAAATAGGGAGTAGGTTAGGTTATATCTTTTGCATTTGTGGTGAGTAGGCCTCAAGCAACGAGGCTGGCCGCCTCGACTAAGAAGATCGGGCGCGCGGATTTTACAAGGGTCGGAACTGGCGGAAGCACAAATGATACAGTTTGGAAAAGAGCGAAGTAGAAAAAGGGATCGTTGCCTCAAAGCATGCCGGAGGAAAATCAGGGGAAGGAAGGGGGGAGAGGGAAATGACAAGGAAAAAAAAGGGTCAAAGGGGGAACAACAGCCAATCTGGCAGATTAGAAGTCAAGGGGTGAGGGAGGACGTATGATAACGAGAGAATCGAGTGTGGGCGGGGGGGTGGAAATAGGAAGATAAGCCAAAACGTTAGCTAAAAGTAGTTGGGTAGACGAAAGGCGCAATGTGACCATTGGACAAAAAGGGCATTCCCTTACAAAAGATGGGGAAAAACGAGGGAGGAAGGTCATCTTAACCAAACCCAAAATAAAAAAAATGGGAAATCATCTTTATCAGTCAATGCTAATGCAGAGCGCTGAAACTGCAGGAATCGAGATCGTCAAAGAAGCTCTAGAAAAGGGGGGTAGAAAAAATCTGAGGATCACCTTGCAGGGGTGATAACGAATGAACAAGACCACGATAGAACCTTCTGGTAAAGCCGAAGGGAAATTGGCTGGGAGCCAAGTTGCGAGTCCCTTGCATTTGTGAAGGGGAGGATGGTCAGTTCTTAGGGTTCTAAAAAAAAAAGGGCCCCACTTGATCGGGCCTGGGAACGACTACGTCTGAATGTGTATTCCGTCGACATAAAAATTAGGGAGGGGGGGTCAACCAAGGAAAAAAAACAATAATGCCGACAGAACAGGTTATGACCGGAAGGGAATTGGCATGAGAAGGAGGACAAAGACCTCAATTGGGGGGGCAGAAAAGGGGTGTAACGAGAGTCCAACTGATGATTGGGAACACGAGGGGAGAAAGGCAGTGAGCGGACTACGATGAAAGGGAAAACTATGGGGCAGTGGGCGCAAAGATAGCAAAATTCAACATCTGAGTGGGTGCAGGAAAAAAGACGACCTTATCTACTTTGAATGCTAGCCATAATCCGTAAGGGGGGGAAGAGGGGGAGGGTGAGAAACGGGGTATTTGCGAGGGAATCAAAAACAGGAAAGCCGAACCTATAAGAAAGGAACTCCTACGGAAGCCCTAGGATAGATGGTCAGGAATTCGAAACGCTTACCTCTTGTCCTACTGATCAACAAAAGAAGTGAAAAAGGGCGTTCAGGGAGGCAAAACAAATCACCTCGTTTGACCGCAACGAGGGGTGGAGTAATATGCCAAAAGAATTTCTTCATTATCTCCCTGGGTGGGGGGGGAATCATCGAAAACGGAAAAAGAGGATACTCCCGAAAGGAACGTGATAGAAAAAGAAGGGGGGCCATATTCCCTAATTAGAACGCGAATGGGGTTTTGTGGGGCAATGGTTAGTTGCAAAGAAAGGAGGCAAAACAGAGGAGTATGAAAGAGGAGATTTTCAAGAATGGCAAAAAGGAGTCATACTCATTCAAAGGTGAAGATTAAGACGGGGGGAAGGAAACGGGCGTGCTCTATGGGACATACTGGCCAGAAGGAGAGCTGTAAAGGGGGAAAAAAAAGAAAAGGTTTTCTGAGCAGTTAAAGGGGGGGGGGGGTTGTAGTACCCAACACAAGTTGAGCAAAAAGAGGATCGACCAAGAAGAACAGCTCCGGAGGTCGGGATCCTGAGTTTAGAAGATAAAAAAAAAAAAAAAACAAGGAAAGAAGCTTCCTCTCTACGACAAGCGGGAAGGGCGGGCCACTCTTGAAATCGCGTGTCGGCTGGAGAAGGACAAGATACTGTAACACCCGACCTGCTGGAATCAAGGGAGACCAATCAAGTAGGTTCATGTAAAGTTGAGGAGGGGAATGGGCCAAGACAGGCTTTGAAATCTGATGCGCTTCAAAGGGAAAAAAACTAAGGGGGGGGCAGCTTCGCTAAAGGGCTGAAAGTACAAAGCGTCACATCGTCAACTTCTAAGGGTGGAAATAACGTTGACGATCACAAAGGAGGGGAGGGAGGAAGGGTTCTATGGAATGCGAAGATGAATGAGGTAACCTGAAGACCCCGGGAAAAGTAAATCATCTGTCGGGGAAAAAAAGATCATTTTTAAAAACCGGGTTAAAAGAATAGTAACTTAAGAGGGCGTGCAAGGGGTGTTCCAAAAGTGACAGATGTCGTCTTTCAAGGGGGTGGAACAAGGAAAAAAAAGAAGGGGGACCATTGATCTTCATAACTCGAGACAAAATGAAAGGGAATGAACCGGGGCTCTCAAAGAAACATTTTGAAAGCAGGCAAAAGTGGAAAAAGGGTCTGGGTTCTTTGAGTTAGGAAGAAGAGCAACATGTGGACGACAAGGGGTGCGGGTTCAATTACCCCATCAGGGGAGCGGGGTTTCTAGAGGAATGAACAGAACGGAAGGAAGGGAGTACTCAGAAAAAAGAGTTCGCTTCCTGGATCGAGATAACTACGGAGTGTGGGATGGGGTGGGGGCTCGAAAGAACAAAGGCAGGACGCACATCTTGTAAAGAGGCCGGGGGGATAAAACAGAAAAAGGTTGGAAGGAGAAGAAGGGATACAAAACATTATTCACACCGGTAAAATACAGGGGGCAGACTGACGACTAAAACTCGAAGTTTCCTGAGAAGGAAAAAAAGGTGAAGGAAGAAAAAAGAAACCACTAAGAAAATATACTCTTCCATAAAAAAAAAAAAAAAAAAAAAGATTGGATGTTGAGTTCCCGCTTCATATGGGGGGCGAAATCTCTTCCATTTTAACGGGGGACGGGGGGGAGGGGGGATTCAAGAAGGAACCCTATCCCACTTGGCTACGGAGAATCTCAGAAACGGGGAGAATGTTGTCCTTAAAAAAGAACGCACAGGGGGAGGCAAAATACGGCGCGCAAACTATAAGGAAAAAAGGCCTAAAGCACTTAAAGTGCGTCCTCGTTCCTGGCCGAGAAGAGGATGGGACAAAGAGAGAAGCAAACATATTCGTTACAAACAGGGAGGGGAGATAATGCCATGGGGTTAAGGCCATGACCAAAAACTACTGGTACTCGATAAAGAGAGTGGACTATGAGAAACGTTCCGTCAGAAACTAAAATAAAATTCTCATAAAACTGACATAGAAAAGGGGGCTCGGGAAGGGGGAAGCTCCTTGCCATGCTCATCAGAACGGAAATCTGGGAGAGAGAATATGTGGGGGAAAAAGGGAACGGATGGATCAGGAACTGGTCCTTCTTAAAGATAGGCGCATCATGAAAAAAAAAAAAAAACCGCAAGTAGGGGAGTTGGGGTAAATTATAATAAAAGGGGGGAAGGGTACGGACAGCGTAGATCATCTATTTTTAGGGAAAATTGTACAGGAGTAAGGAAAGGGGACACGGTCGAACCCAACAAACCTGGAAAAGAGCGAATAAAGTAGTTTGAGGGGGGGGCTGAAGGGAGTCAGAATAAGGATGAAAGAGGAAAGTGAGGGAAAATATGTACTTCGCTTCTTTCAAAAAAATGGATGCAAGTTACCCAGCGGGGCAATTGCGAAACTTCGTTTTTGAAGCAGAACCAGTTTCAGGGCTGTACTATAAAAAACTCCGTGGGAGGCAAAAAAACGGAAGAGGAATTCAGAGTGCGCTTAATATTCGCCACAAGGGGGGGGCGAAGGAATTTCACTTTAAAGGGGCACAAAAAAAAAAAACCCCACCCCTTTCCAGGGTTCTGCGCGCGGAAAGTGGCTCCTCCGAGGGAAGGAACAATGGGGGGGAAAGGAGGAAGATAGGGACGCAACCGGTGGTTCAATTGGGTTCGAAGGGCAACCCGTCCTGTCACGCATGTTTAGGCTGACTCGGCTAAGCCAGGAGGGAGTCGTCCAATGGATAGAAAAAAAAAAAAAAGAGAAATAGAAGAGTTTTGGCGCACAGGGAGTCAGGAGAGACAAAGGAATGCGGGAGCAGTGGAAAGATTTGACGAAAGCTCCCCTTTGAAAACCAAAGCTGTGGCGAGAGAGGGCTTAAGGTACAATGTATTCCTCGAGAGCACATGGAGCCTAAATCTCAACGGAAAGAAAAAGCGGGCTTCACTCACATTCGACAGAGGAAAGAGTAAATCGGAGCCGCTTCATCTGCCTGTTGTCATCCCGCGCTGGAAAGTAATAAGGGGGGGGAAAAGGCAATCTTTAAAAAAACTATTCTTCAAGAGCTGGTTAAAAAGGAGGAGAAAAACCGAAGATTTAAGAAATACGCTGAAGGGGTCGAAGATGTCTTCATCAAGGGGGAAAGGAAAACACGGAAATCACTACTTTAGTAGGGGAGGCAGAAATTTTGAAGCCGTTGTATAAACGTTCGACTAGAGGTCCCACGCGGAGGGAAGTCGCACATGTTCCAAAAAGGGCGTGGAACTGAAGTTTGAAAGAAAGTTGTTAAAAACCGTTGGCACTCGTCCGCTCATCGAAATGAGCCGTTTTTTGCAGAGTAATGGCAAGGGGAGATCAGCAGCAGTGCCGCCCGACGGCTCAAGTTTTTTTCTTCAAAACTTTTTCCGCCACGAGGAGAGGGGAAACACAGATCGATGTTGGATCAAGTCTGCCATAGAAGAAGAAAAGGGAAACGGTCGAGGTCCGCGAATGGAGCACGTAAGAGAGGAAACGAAGGAGAAAGGGACGGGATTGGCCACAAGGACGGGCGTGCGAGTAAGAGGGAAATTTCACTTAAAGAACAGAAGGGACGTTCGACTGTTTCGTAAAGGAAAGCGTTTGGGTCGTGGGATGTCGAGTCTAGGGGATGTCAATCGGGAATCCTAATTCAAAGTGGCTGGGCTCTCGCGCCGATTATCAAAGCGCGCTTCATAATTTAAGGGCCTTCCGACTTGCTGGTGATAAGTTTTCAAGGGGATCGTAAAGACACCTAAGGGGAACCTCAAAGCAGCCCTTAAAGACCCAGACAAAAATGGGCGATGTCGGAAGAGCACTTGTCAAAAAAGGAAAACTTAATTGGGGACTTGGACTTATGCTGGGAGTATGATTTCAGGAGCATGAAGAGTGGGAGGAATTAGGGGGTCGCATCGAAGCTTGCCAGCGGGGGCGGGACGGAATATCGGGGGGGGGGGGGACGAGAAGCGGCCATTTCGGAACCAACTCGTGGAAATTGAAATCCAAGGGGAAAGATTGTACGGTAGGGCGAGGACCCACACCATTTAAAAGAAGAGATCTGGGTGACCCGCTTGCTAAACACTGGGTTTTTGGGAGCGAGCTTAAACACCTCAAGTATTACGTCTTCACATGTAGGCAAATCTATCAATTCGGGGGGGATCGAACAGAGTGGGACGTCCCGGCTTTTTGATAAAACGTTGCAAGACAAATACCACTCAAAGAAGAACAAAGGGGGCTGTTCCTTTTGGCAAAAAGGGGGCGGGAGTAGGTGCCCCTACCAAGTTGAAATCCCTGGATTTGTCGAAAAAGGGGGAATCAAAGGTAACTGCTGGAGAGGTCGGCATCCAAAAGAGCCCAGGGGAAAACCGAGGCACGGCCGGACTAGAGTTCGAAGTGAAAGTCATGCCACGTAGAGGCAAGTTGAAGCCAGCCCCGGGATGGGCACACGTCCGTCAGGGGGAGAAAATGAATCTTCATTAACAGGGGTCATCGACTTAAATGTCTAGAAAAGGAACTGTTTGATCCACCGGGGTAGAGGGACCAATGTATATCTGGGGAAATGGCGCTGCTTTCTGGCGAACGTCAAAACGGCAAAAGAAGTGGGATGTTGAGCAGGGAAAAAGAAGGGAAGGCACCAGGACTGGGAGGGGAAACCCTTCAAAGTCTTATGTTTGGATTTGGGGAAAAAACAGTTGCTGATGAAAGAGGCCACGGCGAACGAAAGTCTTTGGGCTCCAACCTTTGGAAAAAAAGGTCTGTGACCAAGACACGACCGCTAAGAACCTAATGATGGTCGTCGAAGGATCTTCGAACAAGCGCGGGAGGAAGCGGAGGAAAACCGCCTCCGACTCTCGAGGACAGTTGTTCAGGGAGGGGAGGGCAGTAGCATCCGCGGGTGCGGAAAAAGGAAGGGGGAACCAAACTGGCAAGGCCACTTAACGGGAAGAAATTTGCAGGCATGAATAGGGAAAGGGAAGGATGTAAATAGGGAAGAAAAACGAGAAACGTACCCGGAGTACGAAAAAGAGGATTCGGGGACAGGCGATGAGCTAAGGCAGGTTTGGGGTGCTCAAGGGGGGAAAAATATAACATCCACAACAAAGGAAGGGGGGAAGGGGACACGAGGGAAAAACTAAAAAACTGCGTACTCATTCGAAGCGGGGAAAATATTAGTATGGAAGAAATGGGCAGCGGGCGTGCAATTCGGGAAGGAGGATGCTGTCAAAAGTAGTAAGAAAGGGAAATGGAAAGGGGGGGTTGCAGTTTGCATGTTAGTACGAAAAACCGGCAGGACCAACGCGAGACAGGCGAAGTAAGTAAAGTACAAAAAGAAGGCGAGGGAACAAAAAAAACACGCGGATCAGATCTGTCAAGGAGCGAACGTAGAAGGTACAGAGTCGACTAACGAGTCCGGATGTCAGGCCCTTCATCGGCGGGGAAGGTCAAAATTGGAACGCGGACAAAAAAAAAAAAAAAAAAAAACAAAAAAAAAAAAAAATACCACATGTTTATCCCATGACCCGTCGGAGGGCGTCGTAGGCTCACGCATTCAATTCATTAAGGTGAAAAAGAATGAAAGGGATAGACTGGTGGCCTTGTCATCTAAGGGAGAAAGGAACATTGACCCAATATTGAGTGCTAGAGTGGCCAGCAGACAGACTCGTTCATTCTAGACAAGGGGGATCGGAGCGAAAAAGGGAAAACTCAACAAAGTTTTAGTGGGAGCATTGCTAGGGGAGCCAGAGACGGACGACAAATAAGGCAACGGACTGAGGCGGTCTGATTCATCGGGCAGAGACGAAGTCGTGGGACCCGAAAGTGAGGAACGAAAGAACGGAAGGACAGAAAGGAAACTTGCAGCGTGCAAATTTCAGTGGTGAAGGGGCTTATTCAAATCAAGAGAAATGGAGAGGGAAAATCCAGAGGGAGGCAGACACTCGCACAGTGGATTTCCCTGTGCAGCGCAGGAAAGGTGGCAAAGGACCAAAGTTCTATCGTGTCTGGTCTTGCAAAAGTTAGGGAAGTTCTCAAAAGAAAGGACGACTCAAGAGTTGGGGCGTCTGGGAAAAAGCCGGAGGGAAGGACTTTTGCGAGAACCGTGAAAAAAGAAAAGTGAGGAGAAAAAGCGCTAAAATTATCTTGCCTGAGAAGATGAAAGGAAAAAAAACGCAGGTTGTTAGGGGGTTTGGGTCAGCCGAGACAAACAATCGTTAGAAGATGGTTGAACAACGTGGTTTTGAAAATCAAGAAGAATAAGGCGAGTCTCAAAACGATAGAAGAAATACCGGAAAAGGAAGATGCAACACAAGAAAGAAAGGCAAGAATGAGATGAAAATTGCAAAGGAAAGGGGAAAGGAGAAACTGAAGCCTCAACTAATTCTACTCTGCCATCCTTATGTGAAAATCAATGGGAAAAGAAAAGATTGAACCCATTTCCATCAGGAGGGGAGGGGGGGTAAGGGACTTTGACCCCAGTCCAGCGGGTAAAAGGCGATCTATGCAAAGTGATAGTGGGGCTTAAGAAGAGTTGTGAAAATTCGGAAAAACGAGAGCACTAGATGAGATAGTCAGGGCTCAAACAAAAAATCTAGAGGCGCGGATCAGCAAGCGAAGAAAAAGTAAATGAATGCATAGCACCAAGAAGAAAATCAAAACACCGGAATAATAATGTGAAGAAGGAAGGGAATTGACATACTGGGGGAACGCAGGGGTACTCTCGTCATCTGCGCGAATGGGAACGTCAAAGGAACTTGCTTCGTCTTCTGAAAAATGTCATTGAGCGTCTCCATCGACCCTTTCGGTACTAGGAAAAAGGGAACGTGCTCTCATTACCTCTAAAGAGGAGGCGAGAACGCGTGGGACTATCTAGGGAAGGTGATAGGGGAAGATGAGGGTCCGCTTAACCGCTCCGATTGCATCGAATGAGGAAAAATATGCTGGTGAATTAGCGTAAGAGCGTCAACGGGGGGAAAAGGTTCTTGAAATGAGAGAAATTTGTTAACCTTTGGGTGCTAAGTCGCTAGTTGGCGCGACCGAAGACAACAAACTTTCGAACTTGGAGAAGAATAGGGGAGGGACCTTTAGGAGGAAAAGGGAGAAGCGCTTGCCTGACTCGACGGAGGCAAAAGAGGCACGGATGCTTGGGGCTTACTAGAAATAAAAGGAGGACCCACTCATTCAGTCAATTCAGCTTCTGTGAAAACTGAATCTTTTCCAGGGGAGGGAACCTAAAAAAGAATAAAGGATTAAATGGAGGAAAAAAAAGTCCAAAGAACCCGTCCGAGAGTAAGATGCAGCCTTTCCGCCGAGGGAGGGAAGGGGGTTGACCGCAAGGTGAGAAGGGGACGGAGAAATTGCGCCTCGAGGATTCCTACAGGTACCAGAAGTCATTACTAATGTAGAAAAACGGGTGACAATGTTCGTCAGGAAATAAGCCAGAAGAGTCTGTTGCTGGCTAAAACAGGAACGGCTTAAAGAATCTCAGGAAAAAAAAAGGATGAGGTATTAAAATTCTATAGAGTGGGGATACTCAAGGAAAAAACAAGGAAGAACATGCGTTACGCGGTGAAGGTATTGGGAAACTAAAGGGTTGAAAACCTAGGAGGGAAAAAGGAGGGGGCTGAGGAGTGGACTGACCCTTCGTATTCTACCTGGGCCGTGAGCTCAGGTAGAAGCACGCGGCAGTAAAATCTTAGAAAAGAGCCAAAACGGAAAATGAAGCAATCAGAAAAGAGGAGGGGGCTGTCTAGGAAAAAAAATCCGTTTGCGCATTCACCGCGGTTATGTCCAAAACTCATTTCAAAAGGATAAAGGAAAAGTCCAAGAGGTTACGTTGCAGATGAGAAGGGAGAGAAAAAGAAATTTAAGTCGAAAAACTTCAAAAAGATCGCCAACGAGGCGCGGTGGTTTCAGGCAAGCTCGCTCAACTGCCGAGCAAAAAAAAGAAGGTAGGAAGTAAGGCGCACGATTGGTCTAAAAAAAGTTGTGAGGCGGAAAAGGGGACAAGCAAACGAACTTCGCTTCACCCAATGTTCAAAACAGAGCCATGGAAGCTGTGAAAGAAAGGGGGGGAAGGTTGAATCTTCCGCTCTCGGGGAAGGCAGTTAAAAAGGTGTTCTGCGCTTGAAGAGTTTGAAAAGGGAAAGAAAAAGTAAAAAACCCTGATCGGCTTCCTTTTTGGGCGGAAGACTTTTTTAAAGCGCAAAAGAGGGTATGGTGGAAGAGAGTCTAGAGCAGAAAAAAAAGGGGGCGGAACGTACCTCGTAAAAAAGAAACGGGAATTAGCCCTCGGAATAGGACGGAGGGGAGCTTCGATAAATGCGCGGGGACGTCCACTTCTGCGCAAGGAGACGAAGACGGAGGGAGGAGAGTGAAGGCAGCCAGAAAAAGACATAGAAGAGAACGGATAGGAAAGTTTTGGTGGCTTTATACTGGGAGGGGGTGTAGAGGCACCGTCCCTGAAAAAAGAGAAAAGCCGGAATGAAGATCAACCCGCCTATCAGAGGAGAAAAGCATGAACATAATTTTGACAAAAGTTGTTGGCGTCCCGTGAGGGAAGTACGGGTGGAAAAGAATCGAATAACACCGTTTGGACATAAAGGCCTCTTAAATCAGAAGATAATCAACAATAACACTAAATTGGAAAGGGAGGACAAGAAAACTGTCACATTCTG
>Ga0179593_1610535_pt1 | contig 13029 bp, 13 predicted proteins | sample CZODoug2_1_08_16_FD_185931 | JGI IMG/M metagenome (GOLD analysis project Ga0179593, IMG submission 185931) | Vadose zone soil fungal communities from Angelo Coast Range Reserve, California, USA - CZODoug2_1_08_16fungal (PacBio error correction) | ecosystem: Environmental > Terrestrial > Soil >...
GGAGGACGGAATTTTCGTGGAAAAAAAAGAACACACAGAAGCGGGACCACAGAAGATCGCGCGGGAAGATTAAATCATCTGGGAATATCCATCGAGACAAAATCACGGTGGTCAAACGGCAACTCGGAGGAGAGGCAGCCGAGAGATACTGGGTAGAAGAGAAGGAAAGGGGGGGGTAAGGAGGAAATCGGGACAACCAATTTCCTCAACACTGAAAAATGTGGTACAGGAAGGGGGGCAAATCATTAAGTATTAAGGGGGGTAAACTCCAGGAGAAAGGGGGAAGGGGGGGTGACGAGTCGCCAGAATTACCCTAGCCAAAAACAAACAAAGAGCCGAAGGGTCAACTACCGACGAGATGGAAGGAACTATCTAGAAGAACCCAGGGGGAAAGTCGGGAAAAAGGGACTGAATGAGACAGAGGATTCTACTATCAGTTTAGGGGTCGAGGGATCGCTGAGGAACAGTTGAGACTCGTCGTGACGAACGATCGCGTAAAGGGGGTCAGAAGGGAAAAAAAAGGGGACTCCCGGTTAGAGAAGAGTATAACGGCTACCATGATAATGAAGGAAGCTAGGGAGCAAGCCCGCATAAACAGATAGGGGAACGGGTCCTATAGTGCCAACGGATCCATCAGGAGCGGGGAGAAGGAAACAGGGACGGAGTAAGAAGAAGACGCGGCCAAGATATGAAACAATCAACAAGAAAAACCGAGCAGAGGGGGGAGAGGCGAGTCGTTGACCGGGGGAACTCCTTTGTAACCGGGGGGGCACGGGCGGGCAGGCCCGTAGAGGAGGGTGGAGGGGAGGTTTGAAAAAAAAGAGACCGGCGAAGCAGGGGAGGAGGAGGACGTAAAGTCAACGCAAAACGAGGGAACCAGCTGCGACCCAAACCCGAGAAAAAAAACAAAAGAAACGCAGGAATGGGGAGCAGCAAAAAAACGAGGGTGCCTTGGGGGTCGGCAATGACAAGCTACGCTAAGTTATGCAGCCTGAAGAACGTTCGGGAGAGCATGAGGACTAGGTGAGGAGGAGTTGGATAGAAGCTCGAAAAAGAGGGGAAGCCCGTAAAGGCAAGTCGAAACCATAAAGGGCTAACTCTACGCCTCTGCGGGATTTTGCTACGAAGACCAGCATCGGCTCGAAGAAAAAGTAAGCGTGCAAAAACGTCATTTCAGACGAGGTGATTGGCTGTAGAGAAAGAAGCGACTGAGAAAAAAAAAAACGAGGAGGAGGAAAAGAGAAGAGGGTTCGTGTCTTGAAGAAAAAAAAGAAACCAGGAGATAAAAAGGGGAATGGTCGGGATGGACAAGATAGGGGGAAAAGGAGGGGATCGGATCAGAGAAAGGAGGAAGTCGTCGAGGGAGTGTATACCTTCCTCCTCGAGAACTAGTCGGGATAGAAGCTAGGTCGAAATTGAAGGAGCCGTAGCTAGTTTGGTGCCAGAACTCATTCGTAAAAAGAAATATGAAAAAAAAGGGGGGGAGGCTCGCCGCCGCTGATACTCTGGACGATGGCTGACAAAGGTCTGAGAGTTTACCGAAGTGAGCAAAACGTAAATCAAAAATTTCATTGGGAAGAAGGAGGGATGGGAAGGAAGGAAACCAAAGGGAAACCGAGGAAGAAACAATGTCCCGTAAGTGACGCAGGGGGTCAGCTTAAGGATGAATTGGAAAAAAGGGTCCAAAAATACTAAAGAACCAAGTTCAAAACAGGGATTAAAGGGAAGGTAGTCAAGAAAAAATGAAGCTTACAGGTCACCTCACTACTAACCCTTCGGAAAAAAACAATTGCATTGTGGGAAAAATGTTTCCTCTGGGGGTCGCCGAAAAAGGAGACAGGAAAGGCTTTGTGAAAATCAGCTCATGATATGAGGGAGGCTTGGTGGGGGAACACGGTAATAGAACTAAATCACAGTCATTGAACTGGCGGGGGTAGACCAGCCAGCTTCGGATAAAGCTAAGTGAGCCAAGTAAAAGGGCTTGGTAGTCGAAAAGATACAAGAACGGAGAGCGGGGAGCGGAACAGGGTATAAATCCCAGCGGGTTTCTGCGATCAAGAACGGACCCAGTAACGCAAATTATCAGATCGCCGAAAAAAATCCTTCATACCCACAGGCTCGGCTATCGAAAGAGGGGGAGGGTCGAAAACAAAGAAGTAAGGAGTGGACACGGGGTAGAACACTAAGGCTCGGTGTTTACCTGCGCGGTAGTCTGGATACACGCTACAATCCACTATGCGAAAAAAAAGTTAAATTCGCACGGGTCACTCATGGAAATGTCTCAGGAGAGTTTTGTAAGGGGTGCCAAGATTAAAGAGAAACGGGCATACGGGAGAAAAAAACGAGCCTATCGTTGTCGTATGTAAACCTGAGGATAACCAAAGTTCATGCAGTTTACGATGGGGGGCAAGAAAAGACGTCAGGTGGGGAGGTGCAAAACGTCTCGCTCGAGGGGGGGGAAAAGATGACGATGGACGGAACCAAAGATTACATTGGGGTGACTAAACGGGGGAAAGGGAGGCCTGGCCGTCTGTAGGGGAACCAAATAGAAGAAAAAAAACCTGACCGCATCTGAGCCCCTCAACCTTTCGTTTAAAATTGGAGGGGAAGGTATCTTCTCGAGAAAGATGAATGGTGGGACGAGGACTCCGCGCTCTCTCCATTAAGAAGGCGGATAATGGGGGAAATTAAAGATCATGGGAAAAAAGGGGAACCTCCGGTGGAACTCTCATAAAAAAAAAAAAACCAGGGGCTGCCCACTCGCAAAGAAACTCTCCATGCCAGGGAAAAGTTCAGACAAGAGACTCTAAAGTCAACAGGAGCTTTCAAAAGAGAGTGGGAGGGAAAGAAAAAAAAGGAAGAGATGAAGCTCGTTGAAGCATCTAATCTATACTGTGCTCGACGGAAATACGATGGGAAGCGAGCTTAAGATACTGTACTGGGAACATCGGAGTGAAAAGAATGATTACTAAAGAAGTAGGGGAACCATCTGAAAATCTGAAAGAGACCTGAGCATGACTCACAACATGAAAAAAAGTACAGAGCAAAGGGAACCGCCAAAGTCTGGAAAAGAGACCTCATTCAGTCCGACAGTATCCGAGATTGAGAGGAAGGAAAGACGTGTTCCGTTCTGGTAAGGTAAAGCTGGGATCCGCAGCTTGGCACCACCCTCAACGCGAGGTCGGTTCGATTGCCAGTCCCTTCATCAAACAGGGGACGAAGTGAAAAGCCAAAGGGGGAAAATTTGAATAGTTCTAGAACTTCAGAAGAGAGGATGACTTTTTGAAAATCGGAATAATTTGGGTTGGTGTGAAATAATCGTTCAAAAGACCATCTTCAGCTAATACGGGGAAAAAAGAAGGGATATCGACCGGCGATTAAGGGGGTGTGTAGGAGGGGGGGGGGAGGCCGGGGGGAAGCAGAAGACCGCGAAAGTGGGGAAAAACCAAAGGAAAAGCCGGGGTTTCAGAGCCTAAGAGAACGCAGGAGGAGAGACCAAATGAAGAAGGCGTCGGGAGGATGACTTCAGGGGGGGAGCTAAGAATTCCCGGTTGGAAACCGAGGGTGCGGGATAGGGAAAAGCTTAAAATTTATCGGCTCCTAAAGAAGTCTCCTCCAGAGTCGATAGTCTAAACAGTATGGTGCCCGAAGATTCTACACAGTATTAAGAAGAAGCAGGGCAGGTCGCCAAAAACCGGGGGGAGAAAACAAACAGAATGGGTGCTGTGGGGTACCTGTGGCCAACAGAAGAAAAAAACGTGCTCAACATCATCAATTAAGGTCGGGCGCGACGGCACCACCAGAAGCAGCCGCAAAGGGAGAGGAAAGAAAGGATAGAAAAAGGAACAGGCGCGCAATCGCTGGTAAAGAAAGTCGATTAAACTAGTGAGGAAAAGCAAGTACCTTTGAACGGTGGTGTCAATGGGGTCGTAGAAGTAGTTGGAGGGAAACGAGGAACGCGGATAATAAAGGCGGGGGAAAGCCTTTCTCTTAAGAAGAAAAATTCCGCACCTCAAATTCTTCAAGATCATCCTGCAATTAACCAAAGATCGGCCATAACAAACAGGAGAGACTCTGTGGGATTTCATGGGGTCGTGTGGGGGGGTGTGTGTGGTGGGGGTGGGGGGGGGGGGGGGGTGTGTGTTGTGTGCGGGTGTGGGTTGGGGTGCAAAATGGGTGGGGGAGAGTGTGGCGTGGGGGCTCAAACGAGAGCCAAAGGAAAGAGAACTACCAGAGCCCAGGGGGACGCAAACTTCGGGACGAAAAAACCACTGATAATTGACTTGGAAAACCTAGCAAAGACGTTAGTCAGCGGGATCCCAAGGGGCCATGAAGGGCGTTCAGAGAAGAATCGCCGTGGATGCGAGACGATAAAAATAGGCGGGGAATAGGCCTTACCCGCTTACGCGACAAGGCAGAGAAGCTGGACTCTCTAAACGGGGAGGATCCGGGGCGAAAGAAGACCAGGCCTGGCAGCGACGAACGTTAGGAATGTGGAAAGATAAGAAAATCGAGACTAACACAAACACGGGAGGGGGGAAAATAAAACGTCGATCACCTCGTGCTGTAGAATCGGCAATTTGGAAAAGGGGGAAAAACGGGAGGCAACTCTGTCGGAGATGAAAAAGAGAAGTCCCACGCGAGGGGGGCAAGAGAGGAAAGAGCCAGAGTACGGGGGGGAAGGGTGCGTAGAATAAATATCTGGCAAAAAAAGGGATAAGAAACTCATTTCTTCGAAAAAAGAAGAGAAATAGTATAAAAGGTGAGACGCTAGAAGCCGGAAAAAAGGGAGATCTGTAAAGTAGGCTGGCTCAGAGCGGAAGGGGGGAAAAAAGGACCATTTTAAAACAAACTTTAAATAGAGAACGTCTGACATCGAGTGTGGGGGGGTAGCCGATGCGGGGAAGTACCAAAGGACCGGAAGGTGGAGACCATGAAAGGGAACAAAGGCTCAAAGAAGTGAAGAAAGGCTCGAGAAGGGAACAACAACTCCCAACTTAAACACGACCGCGTTACAACTTCTACGGATAGGTCAGAATGAAGCTGTAGGAAACGCATAGATGAGAGAGGGGGGAAAGGTGGCCTCAGGGGTGGAACCTTGACATCGTGGAAGGAGGGAGAAAAAAAAACGGTTCAGGGGAAAATTTAGCGAAAAAACGACGCGCGCAAAAAGATGATTACTTTACTGTGGGGGAGGGATGGGGGGGGGTCAAAAGGGGGAAAAGAAAAGCACAAGAAAGTATCTGGGATGCCCGGGGGAAAGTGTAAGTCGTTTCTACGTCCATGCGAGCCTCTAGTAAAACAGATGAGAAGGGGTTAAAGGAAATCAGGAGAACCGAGGGGCACATGTGGCAAAGAAGAAACGAACGTAGGGGGAGGGAGAAAAGGTCGGACTAAAAACCGTGAAATCAACATTGGGCCCATGGGGGATAAGTCCCGAATACACGAACGTGGCTTCGAGGGCAACACGCCTAAGGCAATGTATCGGAAGGAGACTAACAGGGAGTTGGGGATCGGGAGAAAGAAGCATCCGCGTGAAAGTGGGGAAAGGTGGCCTCCGGGAGAAAAATAAGGCAGTGCAAGATGGATAGGACGTTCAGGAAAACAGCAGACAGGGATGGAGTAAACAACTTAATTGCAGCGACTGGGGTTGGGGAAGAGCGCTTTGAGAGGACGAAATTATGACGCATGCGACGGTGGTAAGTTGAGAGGAAATCACGAGGTAATTTTTACGTAGGTGAAAGAAGAAGAATCAGATGGATCTTTACATCGGCCTAAACCGTGAGGGTGATGGCTCGGGGAGAACGCGAGTTGAAGTAAAAATAGCATACAATGTGAAATGACTACGTTGAAAAAAAAGCGTGGAAGACATCAAAACGTAAGTAGGGAGCTTTACCAGGAAAACGAAGGTCTCAGATCCGCAGAAGAGTGGGACATGCCTTGGCCTATAGCGAACGAGTAAAGGAAGAAAGGAAGAACACCCAGATGAGAAGGTGCAGCGGGTTATATGGTTGAAGACTTCTTGGGATTGACCTCCCGGTCGATAATGGGGGGGCGAGAGAGATTTGTAGAGACTGAAAAAAAAAAAATAAGAAAAATGAGGGATCTGTCATAATAACATGTTTATCACTGTTGCCCTGGAATCAAGGAAGTAGCGGCCAGACTAAACCTAAGGGATTTCCACCAGTGGGCAAGAACGAGAAAAGGAGAGAGCCTCGTCAAGTAGAGGTGATCTCAGGAAATAGTAAAATCAGTATGAAATACAGAAAATAGAATATATGTCTTTTATCGAGTGACCCCAAAAGGATTTGGGACATCGGAAGGCTGGAGCACTGCTTGGGGGGTGTGTATGGAAGGGAAAAGTAAGAATAAAAACCGAAAAATGGGGGAAAAGATTCGATTCTCTCAACAAGTGGCGGATGGCGTGAAATGAACGGAAAAAATCGGCTACAATCTAAACCCAATCGGGGGAGGGGTAAGGAGGGTCAGGCGGAGGGCGAGGACAGGACAATAAACTGACCTCTCGGGGAAGGGTAACTTCAAGGGGGAAGAGGGGATGAATGTCACCAAGAGCCAGCTACGAGAACAAACATTAAGAGCAGGTTGGGGGCAACTGAGGGACTAGATCCCAAGGGAGTGAAAAACTAGTCATCATAACATGGGACCCAGTACGTAAAGCAGGCCCGAGAGGAATGCCGGATTGGGGGTCGACTCGGCAAGGGAAGGGGGGGACTTAAACGGGCACAATTGTAGAAAAACAAACCAGGGAACTTCAGGAGAAAGTAATTCAAAACGCTGAGATCTAACCCGAGTGGGAAAGGTGTCACCATAGAAAAGATGGGGGTCAGCGTAATGAGGGAAAAGACCGCCAGGAAGCGAAAAAAAGATTTCAACTTGAAACGTACACTTTTTCCCAAGGTATGAATGACAAAAAGAATGCGCTTCGCACCCCGATAAGGGGAGGGGGTCGAATGACACGTGTCCGCTAGGCGGGACTCGACGGGATGAGGGGAAGTCGCCAGCGTCACACGGGGAGGGAATCGACGAGTCGGGAAGGACTCGGATCCAATCAAAAGGAACCAGTATACTTTCGACCGAAAAGTGGGGCAAGGTTGGCTCGTAGAGGTCGGCTATGGTATGAACAGATAAAAACAAAAAAAAAAAAAAAAAAAAAAAAAAAGAGAAAAAAAAAAAAAACGGGTGAACAAAAAAAACAAAAAAAAAAAAAATACAAAAAAAAAAACGAAATAAAAAGGAAAAAACAACAAACAAAAAAAAAAAATAGCATAAAATAAAAAAAATACTACAAAAGAAACAAAAAACACGGGAAAAAAAACCAAAAAAAAAAAAAAATATCAAGAAAAACCAAAAAAAACATCAGAAAAAGAAAAAAATAAATAAAAAAAAAGCAGAGCAAAAAAGAAAAAAAAAAAAAAAAAAAAATAAAAAGGACAACCAGAAAAAAAAAAAAAAAAAAAAAAAAAAAAAAAAGAAAAAACAAAAGCACACAACCCCAAAAACAAAACCAACACAAAAAAAAAAAAATGAAAAAAAGGCGGCCCAGTGAATCGGAGCAACCTCCATTCATCCAGAAGAGGACCATAAATTTCCAATAAACCGACATCACTCAGAAATTTTTCCTGCACCACAAGAGAGGGGGCGTCGCGTACGCTAATACGAAAAAAGTAAAACATTACTCCACAGGCACGGCTCATTCGTTCAGAAGGGCTAAAGTCAAGTAGTCGATGGTACGACCGCGTCGGCTTATTTCATAGCAAGCGGGGAGGGGATGGGGAGGGAGGGTTGGAAAAGCCAGAACGCGTGAGAATTGCGTGTAAGCGGGAAAGGTCATCAAGGTGGCCACACGTCTGCTGTCCTCGGCAAACAGGGAAAATTACAATAAAAAAATAACCTCTGAAGTGAGGCTTTAAGGTAACAGCGGCGCGTTAGAGGAAAGAACAGATAAGAGATCTGGCACTATTCAAAGGGGAAACAAGGCAAATCGTTGAGCGGCGGATGCGCTAAAAGTGCATGAAGAGTTTCCGGGCAAATACTAAAACGAAGTAAGTCAAGGAAAGACGACCACGCAGGGGGATGGCAGCTACGCACTCTAGCCGCTGGGAGGAAAAAATTAAAACGACGGGCCTCATCGAACGAAATAAGTAGTGGGTAACAAGGGGTGGAAGGAGGATGGAAATTGCCGCAGAAAAGAGGGAACTCTCAAACAAACCAAACAGAGGGGACGGGCGGAAGGAGGTGGAGGAACAGAATACTCCAACTCTTCTCTCAAAGGAAAAAACCCAGTTTGGACCCCAAACAGGAAGAGAGATTAAAAAGTAGGAGAGTGAACGCACGTGGAGGAATACGAACAACGGCGAGGAGAGTTCGTGCGCGAGAGAGGACGGCAAAGCATGAGCTACACCAAGTCAGTGAAGAGAAGAAATAAAGAGGCAGAAAAAAAGGGGGAACGCTAAAACGTTGGGGGGGGGGTGAGGGGAAAGCGGAGGAGGGAAAGGGGAGAAACAACGAAAAGGGCGTTAAAAAATACGTTTCTTTGGGGGAAAACGGGATTCATCATAAGGAAAAATGGAGGTACCTGTGACAGTAAGACGGGCTAAAAAGACGCGGACGCAGACGGATTCAAAAAAAAAAACTCTCCAAACGACCATAGACCACTGTAAAACAGAACGGATTAAGAGTGGTACGGGTCAAGGGAAGGAATCAGGCACGGTAATATGAGAGAAGTGAGGGAAAAAGAAAGGAAGAGAAAGAGGGGCGAGGTCCGTAGGTAAACGGGTGCAAATAGTGGGAGGCGAAAGTCCCGGAGGATTGGTCGGTCGTGGAGGTGGCAATCTATAAAAACAGTGGCTCGGTGGACAGGGGCGGATGAAGGGGGGGGAAAACAACGTGTGGGGCGAACCTTCGCGTCTTGAAGATTGGAGCCGGGCTACAGTTAAACTTCGAGAACGACTTGGACCGAGGCGATAAGGGAGAGACTAGTCGAGGGAAAAAGTAAAAAAAGGGGAGATATCAACCGGGTGCTTCAAGATAACGTCCTACCCTAACGCAGTATGCAATAAGCTTGCCTGGACTCCTCAGGGGAAGCATTAAACACACACCAAGAGAAATGAAAGAGGAAAGAGAAAGCTCGAAAAAGAACGGAGGCTGTTGGCCTGCGGGACAACAAGGACAGTACCCGCTGTGGAGTATTTTGGCCGGGCCGGGAGTAACCGCTGGAAAGAGAAAAAAAAAATCGTTCATACCAGACAACCAATTCGTTCGACAGTTGTGATAAAAGGGGGGATAAAAAATCGTTGACAGGAAAGAAGGGGGGGGAAATGGGAAGAGTACGATTTAGGTCAGACAAGAAAACGTCTTGCTGTCCGGCGAAAGAAGAATGAGGAAAGGGGACACATTTATTTGTTACCGAAGGAGCAGTCGAACAGGGGCCCACTAAACGGCTGCTGAGGGGAATGGGGGAAGGCGGTACTGGAAGGGGGGGGAACGAAAGTACTCCTGCTGCATTTTGACAAAACTGCCAGGGGGGCTGTAGAACAAGCGGAAGGGGTGGTCGCGTCGACCTGACAATCAGCCGGGGCAGGGGGAACAGGGGGTGACGGCTACGCTTCTGGAGGCCTATAGGGGGCAGCGCACGGCAAGTGGGCCCGAGTTGAAAAAAAGAATTTGGGAACGAATGTGAGGAAGAAAGGAGTTAATGGAAAAAAGTACGGTGTCAAACACTTACAGGAGGAAAGTGGGGCAATTCGCAGGAAACGAGCAAACGAGACCAGCAGGCGAGAAACTCTAAAAGAATGGCAGCAAATGGGGGAAGAATGGGACCGTGGAATCGCAGTGCCCTCGAAACTGGGGATGGTCCTGGCGTGCAAGGGGAAGGAGAGGGGGTAAACTTGATGACACTAAGGAGACCTTTCAGAAGGTTAAGCTGTCTCCATTCGGCAATCGGCGCGGAAAGGTACGGACAGCGCGTCGCAGGAGGACAAACATCAGCGACACCGAGCAAAACTCGAAAACATGTTTTGGGGATTCGTAAAAAAGTCGGAGAGAAAGAGCGCTGAGACGTCAATACTATAAATTGAAAAACGAGGGAACGTAGCAAAGAGGAAGGGGGTAAAAAGCCGTCAAAATAAAGTTCCGGGAAAAGTTTCAAGAAGGAAATCTGTCCATAGGGGGCACAAAGAAGGGCAGAACCGTGCTGTCATGCAGTAGAAACGGATTTTCAGAAAGCGTAATGGAGTGTTCTGCGAAAGAGGGAAAATGTGTAAAGAAAATCGTCGCGAAGGGGAGAAGCTGTCGATCCTTCCCCTAAGCGCCAAAAAAAAAAAAAAGGAAGGTTTCCCCAGAAGGAGAAAAGAATGGTTGTCCACAGGCCATAAGTTGAAAGGGGCAAAAATTCCAAAAGGCAACGCCGAAAAGGTGCCGACGAGGAAAAGCGGGACTTGAAAGAAGAATGAGGATTGACGTACAAGGTCGAAAAATTAGTGGGGGCGGGATACCTCCGAAGGGAGACGAGGGGGTGAAAAAGTACGGGGAGTGGGGACGTCGTATTTAAGCGGAATAAGGGAAAAAAACCGTCGGTTAGACGGAAGAGGCGTAGAGTACGAGAAGTCGGGGCATAGAGTTCGCCAAAGAGGGCGCGGATTGACTGATCATACAAAGTAAATTAGGGTCGAATGGAGGGAATAGGTCTCTCCGTGGGGCCGACCAGGGAGAAAAAGATATGGTCTGTGGCGAATAGAACGTTGACACGTAACCATCAGGTAAAAGTCGGTCAGTAGATAAATTTTAAGTGCACCAGCCCGAATAGAAGGCAGTCCTGCCAATACTTCAAGGTAACATTTAATAGCAATGCCTTGATCGCATCGCGGTCAGAAGGGGCTCGGGGGCAGTCCAGTAGTACAATTAAGTGAGGAAAACAGGGACTGGGGGAAGAGGAGGTAAGGATAGTAAAAAGTCGGTGGGAGGGAAAGACTTTGATTACGATACAAAAGAACTGCGTGAAAGACTACGGGGGCAGTGAAAAAAGGAGACTAGGTCCAAAGAAATGAAGTGAGGAAAGACAGAAAAATATACTCGCCGTGGCTCTGGGAAAAAAAAAGGAGGGGGGGCCTTGGGCTGGTTGGGGGCCTGGGGGTGTGGGGGGGGGATGGGTGTGGGGGGGTTGGGTCTGGGTAAAGTCATGGAAGACACAAGATCGAGCAAAAAAAAAATGCCGCTACAGGGAATCATACCTGCGCAGCACCTATCACTCTGCTTGCTTGGCAAAGAGGGGAAGGGCTACAAGGGCACCAGCTTGCGAATCGTAGAAGGAATTATAAAAGAACGGTATCCGCACGAAAAAAAGCTCTGGGGAATGAAGGCCTATTGAGCAAAGACAGAGGAAGCAACCACGTTGGTTCGAGGTCCAAAAATACACGTGACTCGGGGGAGAATGGGTCCGCCGCAGTAAATGAAGATCGGAGCAACAACAACAAATAAGGGAGGGGCATATCGCCTTCCTATAGTGCGAAGGACCGCCGGTCGCTGGGCAAATACGGGGCTTCAGTTTGGGGAAAAAGAAACAGTCAGGACGAAACGTAGAGAGGGAGACATTCAAAGGAGGGAGGGTGAGAAGGATCGAACAACGATGTTCTTACCTGAGCAGAACGACGCGGCCAGAAAAGGTCGAGATCCAAAAAAGAAAATGAGAATCATAACGCAAGCGAACGGGGTCCATTGCAGCTGGAGAGGGGAAAAATGCTGATGGCGAGGGAGGAGTCGCGTTGGCCGCGAAAAGAGAAAAAAGGAGGGTTCCCGCATACACGAGCCTGTCTGTGGGGGGAAGTGGTGCGAGATGGGAAGGACATGACACCTCTGCCTACAGGGGATGACCTGAGACAAGAGGAAAAAACCTGGTGAGAGTAACGTCATCGCAGAAGTTAAAAAAAGAATAATCTCTACGAACCGAGCGGAGTGGATTCCAGGACGGTAGGCAAGAATGACTAGCTACACTTCAGCGATGATCGACGGGGGGGGGCATGGGAGAGAAGGGTGGCCTGCATATCTTGAATCAAGAAAAGGGAGCCTAGGAAATGAAATCCGAGGAGATGACTTCAAAAAAATGGGATTGCAAAGCATGGAAGAAAGGGGGCAAGCGTGGAGACGAGCGGATCAACTGATTAAAACAAGAAACTTGGAGGGGGAAAGGTAGTTGGCGGGTAGAAGAAGGCGAGGAAAGTGTCAGAACCCGGAAGCGGAAGTCCGGATAGACCGTAAGACGCCGGCCGGGGGTACGCTCAGACACAGGGCGAACCATATACGCACTAAATGCCCCGAAGGGGGGGGACCGAACAATGTCTCAGGGATCAAGGACATTCGAAGGCGGGAAAGCGCTCATAAACAGAAGGACGGTCTCGAAGAAGGAAGATTTTTGACCAATTGAGGTTGTACCATAGAGGTGCCCGAAATGGCCGGGAGAACCCTCGGTCCGATGTACCACCTGATCTGGGTAGACGGGAAGGGAAAAAGGGAGTATGAAAGAGGAGAGCGAACAATTTACGGTACTCTAACAAGGTCTGACGAGGTCAAAAAAATAATATCGGGCAGACAGGGGATAACGGGGAAAACCTTAGAAGGGTTCAAAACAAAAGGGAAGCCGGATATGTGGCGAGGCCTAAGGGCCTCCGGGGGCCCGGCTGGGGGGGAAAAATGGGGCGTTACGATAGTGGGACATTTAAAAAGAAAGGAACACTTACGGTGGGAAGAACGGAAAATTTGGGAAGCGACGCTCAAGGATTAACAAAGGCCTGGGCAAGGGGGGGGGTTGAAAACCCTTTCGATACTGAAAGGCTCTGATGGGAAGCTGCCGGAGAGCATCGAGAGGGCCGGGGTGGAAACCGAACAAGAGGGGGGGGGAATCTAAGATCATTGATTTATCGGGTCCGTTGTGACTCGAAGCATCGCCACAACTCAGAGGAACCTACGGCAAGTAAAGGGCTCACCAATCAAAGCAAAATAAGAAGGAAGCGACTG
>Ga0179593_1723622_pt1 | contig 13029 bp, 17 predicted proteins | sample CZODoug2_1_08_16_FD_185931 | JGI IMG/M metagenome (GOLD analysis project Ga0179593, IMG submission 185931) | Vadose zone soil fungal communities from Angelo Coast Range Reserve, California, USA - CZODoug2_1_08_16fungal (PacBio error correction) | ecosystem: Environmental > Terrestrial > Soil >...
GCCACACGCCTCGAAAACTCAAAAAAAGAAAGACCTTCCGGAATGAGATCCGGGGTTCATTAAGTCGATGACGCGGTGGGTGGGAAAATGTATTCTCCTCGTTGTCCGGGGGTAGGGGATGTTCTTTCGCAAGGCCGTTCGTGAGGAGGACGGGAAGTGCCGTCCGGAGGAAAAGGATTGTACCCTTTGGTCGTCAATGCTGAAGTAGATTAGGGGGGAAATTAAGTTAGGTAGAGACCGCTTGAAGGCACGACCAAAGCTGTCTTATCAGGAGAGGTTCCTAGACAGATAGGGCGCGCTGGTCCCGCAAGGATCGAAAGGTCCGTCGAGGGCGGCTTACCGGTTGTGCATCGCGGGTCTATACTGTCTATTAATTAAGGTGGGACGTGACCAAAAGCCCACATTGGGGAAGCTTCCTCCCGTACGAGAGAGAGGGCATGCCCGAGACCGCCGGGAGCTGAGGAACAACAGACGGAGGGCCGGTCTTCGGAGGCGAAGGGACTTTCCAACCCAGAGATAGTTGGCGAATAGGTTACCAAGGGGGCCGAAGGGGCTGCCGGCGGTAGCAAAGGTATAGCGGAAGCACTTATCGTAGTTGGGAAAGAAAACGCATCTGTAGACTGTATTAGCAGGCGGACGGTCTATACTCAGCAGCGCGGAGACTGGGGAAGCCGCGCCGGAAGAGTCTCCTCCTCTAGGAGTGCATAGGACAGGAGCCGACGTCTCTAGAGTTTCGCCCGAGAGGGACGCTTTCTATGGGGGAGAGGGTGATCGAGCTTGAGTCGCGAGCTAGCGTCAGTGAAAAGGGAGCGGCGAAGAAAGGAGTCGGAAAGAGGTGTCACAAAACGAGGGGCTACCCTGCACCAATTCAATAAAGATTCATTTAGGAAGAAAAACATAAGGAATCATCGCCGGAAGGGAAGGGTCTCGCAGGGACTTGCAGCGGGGGGGGTCTTAATGCTAGGGGTTCTTCTTTGAGAAAAGAGGAGAGGGAATCACGGATGCTGACAAGTTCTCGACCTTCCCGAGGCTGAATTTCGTAGATTTGAAAGGTTAACCTCAAATAAGAGAGTCATGAAAGGGAAATTCATCTGGCCGGGAAAGAAATGAGAGTCATAAAAGAACTGCTGGTTGGACGTGAAAAAACAGAACATCGCGATCATAACGCTTGGAACCGGACCAGAGGAAGGTTGAGATCTCTGCTGCTCGGCCGAATCGCAGAGGAAGTCAGCTCCGATTGAAAATGACGAAAACTACTACCAACCGCAAATCAGAGGAGGAGCATAGGAGTTGTCGCCTCCTGGCTGTTAGACGTGTTCCGAAAAGTAGGGACAAGGAAGTTAAAACGCTAAGGGCAAAATGACTCACTCAAAAGCCTTAGGAATGGACGTGATCGGTCCGTCGGAAGCCGCAAAGGGGTTCGGAGAGACAGGGAGAGGTCTAGCAAAGACGAGACCATTCTCAGAGAAGGAGTATGTGATAGGATTTGGGGACTACTGCTCATGAGGCGCCGGGAAAAAAAGTTTCCCTTCTCACCCCTGTAGAGCATCAGGGGTTTCTGACTAAGAAAAAAAACGAAAGTGGGTGTTTCGCTCAGATGGTTAGCTACTACCTGGTTGAAGCGTAGAAATGACGGAAGGGGAGGAAACACTCAGTGCGCAATCTGCACCAAAAACAAGTCTCCACATGACCATGGAAGGGTTCGAAACCGCCTAGGCCGAGGAGATGAGTAGGAGAGAAGATTCATTTCAGAAATCCATCTACCACCACCAACGGGGAATTAAGGAAGGAGAGCCGATTACAGGGATCTGAAAAACAAAAGCGCCTCTCCTCGCCTGAAGGCGAAGGGAACCGGGGGGGGATTCATGCCGGGGAGGGGAAGGGGGGGGCGTACGGCGTTGGCAGGATTCTCACTCTTAGAAAAAAGAGCATATAAAAATAACACGATGCACGGCGGCTCAAGCTTGAGAGGGGGGAAAAAATTGAGAAGGGAATCCTATAGAAAAAAGCAGGAAGAGGATACCTTGTTTGGTCTCAAAACGGGGGAGAGGTAGACTCGTGAGACGTTACGTTCAACTCGTGAAAACGAGAAAGTGAGGCTGTCGAATGGGGCATCCAGAAATGGGAACGCGTCTAACTAATGAAGCACTCTTCTCAGCTTCCCTTGAAGAGACACGGGAAATAAGAACGGCGGTTTTCCCAGGAGTCGCCGGGGTCAGTCCCTCTCAAAAGGGGAAAGTCATGGGGAATCACCGAGGACCGAAGCGGCCTCCAAAGAGCCGATAAAAGAGGATAGATTTGCTAAGATTGCGGAGAGATCCACGTAACTCCGGAGAAGCGGAAGGCGCGCGTTGTCCGAGCAGAAAAAGGGATTCAAAAAGAAAATCCACGGAAAGAAGGGACAAGCGGGGGGAGAAGATATGACTCTATTTACTTGAGCAAAAAACTCCTCATCTCTATTAGAAGGAAAAAATGAAATCACAAGGCGGGGAGGATAAAGGGTCTACGAGAGAGGTTTCGGAGAGAGGGCCCACAGAAGAACCCAGCAAGGGTCGCCCCAAACGTAAGGACATTTCTCAACTCAAAATGAGCACCAAGAATCTACGACCCCCTAGGCATCACAGTCCATATTCCCATGAATCATCCGTATCCACGACCGCTCAGACTTTTGAAAGGTGACATAAAGAACGGAAGGTCCATTCCATGATTTTTTCAAAGTCTAAAACGTTGGACCTGGTGCCGCTATGGAAAGACGTCTCCCCCGACCGGCTCGAATCGCGCCCGATAGCTCCAGTCAGAAAAAACATAGAACGACTAAACAAGCGCGCAGAAAGAGGAAAAGAGATAAGTCGGGGGAGCGACTCCTCCTACCTAAAACCACAAACAAAAAATCGACTTTCAAGGAATTCGATATAAAGAGGAGACACTCCGCTCGTCAACTGCAGGAAACCTCAAGAAAGAACAGGGAACTACACAGCTGGAACCTATCGGTCTTCAAGAACAATTCCGTCTTACAACGCATCGTAAAAGAAGACTACACTTTCGTCGCCTCGATCGGGGGGAAAACCTCCGCTCCTGAAAAAAAAAAAAAAAACAGAGCAGCAAGAATCAAAAAGGAATACTACAAAAGAACTTCGGGAAACCAGTTGACCTTCAGCGCAGGAGGCTCTGGGGGGACACTATATCCAGATAACAGGAGGAAGGCGAAAAAAGAACTGGAGGGAAAGTTTTTCACAACCAACTAAGAAGAGCAGATAATAAAAAGAGACACAAAGGCTCGCCTCAAGAGAATCGTCCAGGCGCGGAAAAAGGGTTGGGGAGGGAAATCCTCGCCGAAAGGGGGGGTCGAGAAAAGGGCAGCTGGGAACACTGATCATTCTTTCGAGGAGACTTCAAGAACCCTACAAGAGGAAAGAAAAAAAAGGGGGAGGCAATCTGACGCCAGGGGGGGGGGGGAAATTGAAAGTCAAGGAGAAGAGGTAGGTCCAAAAGACGCATTGACCTTACTAAAATCTCAAGGGAAGGACCCAGGAAGGCATGGAAAAGGAAGCAAACCAACACACTATTAGTCCCCATTTGACACCAAACGAGAGGGGTCCCGTCAGGTGCTAAAGGCAATCGGCATATGCCCTCTTTTGGGTGAAAAGGGGGCGGGGGAGAAAAAGAAGAAGTCATCTAGAAAAAAAAAACAACTATAGTGAGAAAAGGGAGGATGGTTCTCCAAGCCTCAGCGTCCAACAAAAACCGTCACGAAAAATACTTGCCGATGCCGGGGAGCCTTGATGAAGGAAATAGAGAAAGAGGGGTTTTGCCAAGGGGCAATTATATCTTTGGCCGGGTGGTGTGAATGGAAAGTTCCTCAGAACTTTATAATTTCGATGCGCCGGAAGGCGTCCTTGGCCTAAAAGGAGAGTGGGGACCCTGTGAAGGCGGCAGACAGGGGGGGAGTTCCGCTGGATATGAGTGGGATTAATTGACGGGTGGCGGAGCGAGGAAAAAGCAGCCCTCCCGAGACCTGGCATAACGAAATTTGATTTAGCTGAAAGAAGGAGGAAGGGAAGCTCTGCTTAGTCAAAAGACCGCGCGAAGGTGTGCTAAGAGGATTTTGATATAAGAATGGGGGTCTTTAACAAAAGACAGGGGATGTTGTGCTCGGAAGGTACGAAGCTCTCGCAATGCCAAAAGACCCGCCTCTTCTTCATGTATGGGAAAGGAGAAGCTTTCCGTCAGGTGTAGGGGGTCTTCTGAAAAAATAGAGGTTGTCGCTGATGTCGACCGACGAAAGAGAGCTGTCAAGCGGGTGTCGATTGGAAAACTCGGGAGAATAGCGAAAGGGGCAGACAGAGAGGGTGCGACTTTCTGCTCATTTTGTCCTGCGGGCAAGATAAGGACGGCGTCTAACGTTGGAGAGAGATTCCAGAATTCTCCTGGGTGAAGAAAATTGGGCTTTCAGATTCCTTCTCCGGGGCTAAGGGACGCCTGCGCATTCCGCTAGGGGGGGATGAAAGGGTAGATTCACACGTGATCGTTCTAGGAAAGGGGCGAAGCCTAGAGCCAAGGTCTTCCTAGCTAGGGAGATAATCGGGGTTGTCAAACAGAGGTCTACCAACGAAAGATAAAGCAGATTGAACAGGTCCGGGTCACACTCCGGAAGGGTCAGGGACAGGGGGGGGGAGCGGATTAGGACGTCGAGTCTTAGGGTTGGGGCAACTGTGGCGAAGCGTCGAAGGAACACCGTCTGCGCCTGCCCAGCTAGAGAAGTAACTGACGATATGCCGTACTGGGAAGAACGGCATGGTGGGGGGATTCGAAGCGATCCTGACGAGGACCAGCGCCATTCATCTGGACCTTAGGGGGGAGACATGGACGCTGCACGTCTGGGGGTGGGGGGGGGAGATCCCAGAAGGGGAGTCTATCTTCTAGGGAAACTTAGGGCAGAGGAGGGATGGTTTTTTCGAGAGAGGGCCTTCTCGGCCGCTCAAGGGGGGAGACCTGCTCTGGGGAATGGTGTGAGAACTGGTCGTGAAAGTCGTCGGACCCAATAGAAAGAGAATAATAGGATGGGAGAGAGACGAGGGGACTCGTGATTCGTCGGGCCAAATGAAAAATGACTTCATCTCGCATGGAAGACCGAAAGGGAACTCTGGATCACAACACCTGGATTGTTGAGTAAGATGGGGTAAAGAGGGGGGAGAAGTGACGCGCTAAGTTTCAGGTTTACGGTCTCTAAAGGAGAAGAAACTGCGGGCTAACCATTCGAAGACAAGCCTACTAAAAAGGGGGATCCAAAGGTTTAATGACGAACATGATAAGAGAAGCAAAGGGAGCCGGAAGGAAAAACACTGTATCGGGGGAAGGTCCCGAGGGGGGGGGTCGCCGGCTCAACCGGCCTTGTCGCAAATCGAGGAAGGATCGAAGAAGTTGGATCGAAGGGAGATGCTCAAAAGAAGGGGGCGGGGGGAAAAAAAGGACCTGTGCGAAGCCTACGTACTCAAGGCCATAGAAGGTCACTTGAACTTAACGCCGAAGGCCAGAGAAGGTCTGGTGATCGAGTAGCTCGACAAAAATGGAGGCAGGAAACTAAAAACAAAAACAACGGAGTCGGAGGGAGGCCCTTGACTTCTCTGCTCGAACTCTATAAACCAAAAGGAGAGGCCTCGCGCGTCGGCCGCTTTAAAGGGGGGGTCAATGCCGAGAGGGGTCCAGTACTCTGGGGTGTCACGCGAACTTCCTGGGAAGAAAACTCGGGGCTGGAAAAGGGAAACAACTAAAAAGACGGAAACACGAATTGCCTAACCTGTAAAGTTTGAGCGCAACAACTTGAAAAGGTTGGGAAAGAGAACAAAAGAGGGGACCGTGGGGGTGGGGGGAGCCGAAGGGGGGGGGGGGGCGCAGTTCGTCGACGGCATGATCCAACGGTGAAACTACGGGTCCATAAGAAGAGCGAATGGGGTAGAGACGACGAAAGGTGGGGGGCGAAGGGGTTAAAAAAAATAATATACAGATCACCTGACACAAGAACGCAGGGGGGAATCATCAGAAGGTTGAAAATAGGGGGTCGCCATAGAACGCGATGACAGGATGTGTCAAGCCAAGAGAACCGAAGACCGCTCCGTGGAGGAAAAGGGGGGGGAATCATGAGGAAGGGGCTGTGCGGGGGAGTTATGTAGGGATGAAAGGTCAAGCCTCAGGGGGGGGGCATCAAAGGGCTGGACGGCGTTTAAGGAGAATCGTATGCGAAAAAAATATCCTATAGAACTGGGTTCAGACAGAACTCGGTGAAGCACAACATCAGCGGATATCGAATGTCATCTATGGCAAATCAATTGAGAATGCTCCGAAGAGGATAGTTGTCTCGGGAAGGAGAAAAAACAGTCCTACGACCATGAATCAACGACATGACCAGCGGAGAGGGAAAGGCGAGGCGGGGAACGAAACGAAATATAAAAACAAACATCCCGGCAAAAAAAGAAAAGAATGAAATAAATCAACGGCTATCCGAACATGAAGGGGAAAGGGGGGACAAAAAAGATAAAATCATCAAAATAGCATGTTAACTATAGGGAAAGGAAAAACGAGGGTGGGGGAAACTAAGGGGAAAACTCTCCCGCGCTCCTTAGAGGGTCAGCGATCCGAATAGGCTCCCGGAAAGAAGCACTCTCCCGGAACGCGCCCGCGCGAGATAGCAACCCTTCGAAGCCATGCGAACGCACGCGCAGGGAGCGGGCGCATAGTGAAGGAGGAATGGAAAAACTATGCGCCTTCCGCCAGCAACTTAGTCTCAGGAAGGAAGCAAGACAACCGGGATGGAAAGGAAACCCTCGAGACATGGAGGGAACTTCATGCCTTCAAAAGAAGCTACCTCGCCAGACAGTGAAGGAAGGGGGAGGGGGAGGCCCTAGGGAAATGGGTATAACCTCGGTCGATCACGTGATAAAAAAAAAAAAGATATAAGGAACCAAAGAGCACCCGAAGAGACGGGGTCACAGAAGTTCTTTCAAAAATCAAAAGAATATAAACCTAAAAAAGGAGGATCTAAGAACACAAATGATCAGGGGCAATATAGCCAGGGAAAAACCAAAAATAGAAAGAAAAAAAAAAGAAAGGAAAACAGAAATGGCGATTTCTTAATAAAATAAAAAAATGTTGGGAATCCCAACCTAATCATCGCAAAAAGATACCAGAGGAAAAACACAATGTGAGCGCTCTAGAAAAGAAAGAAGGGCACGAGAGGAAATAAAAGAGGCTAATCTGGGACTCGGCCCCTATTTCGGTTGAAATCCAAGGAAGCGGGCGGCATCTAGAATATTCATCGGCCTTCATTGGGAACACTCGGGGAACAGCGAAAAAGTGAGGGAAAGTACTAAAGAACATTGGCCAAAAAGTCGAACAATTCCCATCCGACGCATGAAAAGGGCCTCAAACCCAATATCACTGAGGAAAACAATCCCCTGGGCCCCCACAACACACAAACCTGGGGTACCCCCTGGAGACTTGAAAAAAACAGGGGGGGGGAAAAAAACCTCGTATGACGTAACCAACCTGGGGGGGAGAAAAGGGATCGGGACGGATTTTTTCTGACTCTTGGGGGAGGGGGGCTAAGAAAATGAATCCGAAAATACAACAACGGAGGGAAGATATCTAGAGGAGTGAGAAAATAGGAAAGAGAACGCATAAAAACTCCTGCACTATCCGGAGGGTCGGACTGGAATTAAACGGGACTCTTGGTGCCCTGGGGGGAGGTCCAAGGGGGGGGGGGTAGGGTGGGATTGTTTGCTGAATCAGTTGGGGGGAAGATAAAGGGGGGAGAGTGCGGGCCTCAATTCATAAAGAGGTCCAGTTGCAATTACCCTTTGTCGCGAAAAGGAAAAGAATTTTGGCTGAAGAGGGCGCATCTTGCCAATGAGGGGGGACTCGTGATTCGGAACCTCTGAATCCGCCGACCCTGGGTCTATAAGGAAGGTCCGATCATATGACGCTCGGGGTCCTCTCTCGAATAGAGAGGAAAAAGGGTCGGAGAGAGGGGGAGTGGGGTGGTCTCAAAGGTATTCTCGTTGCGTTATGGGAGTTAACCAACTCCAAAAGGGATTTGCGTGGGGAGGAATCCCTGGAACGACTATCGAAGTCCAAAGACAAAGAAATGACAAAAATCCGAGAGAATAGGCGGGGCGTCGAAGGGAGTTTCTCGGATCGAAGACGTGGGCGCCCGGAGAAAAAGGCAAGGAAGGAAAAGAAGGGTCAGAAAACGCTCTTCACTTAGGGAGAGTTCAGAGAGAAGCAGATCGTCCGCGCATGCAGAAAGACTCTGGGCTATTCTGGGCGAATAGGGATGGTACCGAGGAGAGACTTCAGGAGCGGCTTCGCAATCTTGATTCTGGGGGGGAACATCTTCGAAAGACCTAAGCTCGTGGGGCTGTCCGAAGGCGGCGAGGCGGCGCGAGAGAGGAGAGTTAAAAAAGTCAGAAACTAGGGAGCAGGGGCCTATACGAGAATCCTAACAATAAAACTAATTTAAAAGGAGACAAAAAATACAGGCTCGCAGCCTCGAGAGTAGTGGTTCTCTTCAATATGAGGGAAAGAAGTTTGAAAAACCTCGTTTACAAATCTCGAGGAAAAGGCAGGATGATGCCTCACCTGCACGAAAAAGAGTCTAAGCGTTACTTGGAAAGGCTGACGCGTGAGGAGGGACCTTTTCAGGTGCATGATTACGCGGTGTCGGTAGGGGGAAGCTGCGCTGATAAGAGAGATCTCCCGGAAGAGATCGAGAAGGGTCGGCCTTCCGGGTGAGGGTCGGGCACAAAAAGAATCCTCAAAGCTGGGCCAAAAAAAGACCACTGGAGATACGTGTTATGAGATTAGAGATAAGTAGAGGGGTCTCTGCTGTAGGAAAAGGTCAGTCAGTAGAGGATCAGGCTTGGGGAACCTGGGGCAAGAGAGGAGGTTTAGGAATCGCGGCTCTAAAAGAGCATCCCAGGCCGCATAAGAGAAAAGATGACCTGATCGGAAAAGCAGAAAACTCACCCACATCTACGCGTAAAAGGAGGGAAGAGAAGTGGGTAGTCCTCTGATCCAATGACGTAAAAAAATCTAGGGAGTGGAGACAAGAGAAATAGTGCTCACCACCTCGTGCAGAGCAGAGATTGCTGCGCAGTTAAGAGAGTCGATTCAGTTCGCGACAGGGGGGGAGGAGTTCCATCTGAGAGAGAAACATTCGAAGACGCAGAAGGAGGAGGGAGCCGGGGGGCGAGTTGAAGCAGCCTTATTCTCGTCAAAAGACACAGGGACGGCATCAAACGAGGCTTGCCGGGGGCATGTGGTTGAAAAAGAATTCTCAACTTCGCAAGTTGGAGAGAAAAAAAAGGGGAGCAGGAGCGAGGGGCCAGGAAGCGTGTTAGGAAGAAGGAGGCGATGCAAAAACCTCTCTTTGTCGAAAAAAAAAACAAATAACAGAAGAAAACTCACGCCGGTACGACAAGGGAAGAAAACCAGATTACATCAAGTCGTCGAGGATTCTAAGCAAGCAGTAGGGGGAAGAGGACGCCGCTTAGGGGGGGGAGCGAACTCATCTCAATTTAAGGGGGGGGGGGAAGTCTCATAAAAAAAGAGGAGAAAAAATAGATATGCCCGATGATTGAAAGGGCAAAACCGATAAGAGAGACGAAGAGGAGACGCAAGAGGAAAGAAAGCCTCGTGGGGTCTTCCGGGGAATTTCTGATCTTGTTTCGATAAGGGAGGACCGGCTTGTATCGAAGAGGAGCAGGGAGAGAAACAGACAAACAGATGAAAGAGACTCATTCCTCTGTTGAGCGAAAGGGAGAACGGAGAACGGGGGAAAAAAAAAATGCGGCGCAAGAAGGGGGGCACAGGAGTGGGTGTGGGGGGGGGGGGGGGGGGGTTGTTGGGCAGGGCGTGTCCGCCGGCATAAACAAACTTTTACTCGCGAAGAAGGAGAAATGCCTAAAATAATAATAAGAGGGAGCTCAGTTCCTTCTAGACTGGCGACTCTGCACCTTATAGGGGACAGAGCACGGGGGACATGAGTGAAGAAGGAGGGAGAAGTTTCGGAGAGAAAAACCGATCGGTCATTTGCAATAACGGCCATCCTATCACCGGGTAAAAGAGGTCGAAACATGGATGTAAGGGTTCTGGTCGATTGTAGGGGACGAGGCCTTTCACGCGTCGCAAAAGATCACGATAGAGGAAGAGAAACAGGATGAAAAACAACCTCCGAATCCTTGTCAAAAAAAAAAGCACGAGATGGACTTATCAATAAAGTCCAGGCGCGAAATTAAACATAATACCTGCAGATGGAAAAGGGAGGATGGGCTGACTAGAGGGAGGGGGGGGGGGGAGGAAAGATCGAAACGGAAAGTACTACCAGGAAGCCTACAGACGTAACTCTCTATCCACATTAAAAAAATAAAGAGAAGAGGCGACATCCAAAGTCTCCACTAGACATAAAGAGAAGAGTCACCTGAAGGGAGAGAGCGAGATTGCCCTTTTAGTCTCACGTAGGAATTTCACAATCAGATGCGAGGGTAAAGAACTCGTTGTCAAGAGGTCCGCAGAGGGGAAGGGGAGGACCAATAACGGGAGCTCGTACCGGAAGGGAGAAAATAACTATCAAGAAATCGAACCGCTACCTAGAGCCGGGGAGGAAAAGACCTTCGGGAAACCAGAATAAGCGCCTGATTCTCTCGAAGGAAAGCCAAGCGAGGGAATTCTGAAAGAATGGAGACGCAGGAAGAGGGCGAGAACTCGAAATAGGTATATGCCAAATCAGCCAGTTCGAAAAAAATGTACACGGGAGGGGCTGCAAGGGGGAAGATCATTCTTGCGCAGCAAGGAACGCAAACTCCTTTGAAGAGGGGAAAGGAGCATAGTCGTTTAAACTCAAAGAAGGGAAGGCCACCACTATATCAAAAAGAACTAAAGAAGAAAGTGAAGCTTACCAGAAAAAATGGGAACCATACGGGATGATCTTTCACAATGTGTAAAAACCTATCTCCAGTAGAGGTATCTAAAACAAAAATTACTTTGGGGGGGGGGGGAAAGAAAATCTCCTCATCTCACTATAATAACCAAGAAGGAAAGGGGTCCGAGAAGAAAAAAAAAAAAGAAACTGTATGCCAGACAGCTGAAAAGCTAGATAGGGGGAAAAGAAAGAAGGAGAATATTGGATCCGCATGGCTAGGGCTTGCTTTCAGTGGGGAGAACATCACGAGTAAGTGAAAAATCATAGGGGGGGGGGAAAAGCGGGGCAATTTCTTAATATGAAAAAACCCTCATGAGTCCTGAGAAGGAAGTACCAGGACATTCATTGCTTAAAAGAATCAATGTAGACCAAAAGAAGGAGAAACCGGGAAAATCAAATAACCAACAACCTATTTCCTTCACAAAAAAAAGAAACCGGCGTCTATCGGCTTCTCGCTAAGGAAAGCGGCCAGGAGGGGTCAAAAAGGAAGGAGGGTGTTCGGACGTTGGAGAAAGAAAGTAAACTATCAAAAAAAAAGGGGGGAGGGGGAAAAGGAGAAGTGAATTTGGGGAGACACCGAAAAATCACTCTTAAGGCAAAAAAGGACAACTCCTTTATTCCTTCAAAAGAACTCTTGGGTGGTGGCCATGGGAAGAGACCGTTGTTCGGGGGGATGGGGTTCGGATTGGGGGAGAAGAGGGAAAAAAAATGGAAAAAAGAAAGTTCCTCAGGGAATGAGTTTCCTCAGCGGGGATAAGTAATGGGGGACCATGTCGGAAATACAATTGGTCTTCCAGGGGGCTCAGGGATGAAGACTAGAATGGGGAAAGCCCGATAAGGAACAAGAAAGAGCCATGCAAGTAATCCCACTCTCGGGCCAAAAAATTCATGTACGCGCGCTGGAGAAGTACGTCGTTTCTAAAAATGAGGAGGGGGAGAAAGCGGGGGTTCTTCTCTTGTTGTTTGGAATGGATGAGGGGGGGAGGAAAATAGTTCCTCTGAAGACCGTTAAAAGAAAAAGAAAAGGACAGAGCTAAAAAAGAAGCAATTCTTGGGAAGGGGGGGCTCTCGTCGGACCTCGTCGTCGCTGATGCTGTCTCTCGGGTGGAAGGAAAGCGCGCGATGGGGACCAAGAGGAGGAACAGAGCTGCCGGGGCAAGGTGGAACTGCCTGAGTTGCTTCTCTCTTCGATAGGCGGGGACGGGGTCAATCAGGGGGGGGGCCGGGTACTCACTTGAGAAGGGGCGGAAAAGAAGCAGTTGAGAGTCCGGCGATAGAACCGCGCTACAGCGAAGGGGGGGATGGGGTCGTCGTCGCACTCCTTCTCACTAGGGGGGCGGGCGCGTCTTAACGGTCAAAGTGGGGCTAGAAAGGAGAGGGCTGTGGGAAGGGCTATTTTAGGAGGGAGGGAAGACTTTCGGGGGGGAGGAGCGCTAGATGAAAAGAGCCTCGTTTCCAACGCTAGACCAGAAGCGGGAATGCCCTACGTGATGTGAACCGAAGAAAAGAGCTAGCCGGAAGGGGAGGCGAGAAGGCTTGTTCCTCTTTCGAGGACGCGTTGGTCTTTCTGAAGGGGACGGTAACGAATGACGCCTGCATCGAACTCCAGTCTATCTGGCTGTAAAGGAAGGGGGGGGAGGATCAGTGACGAAAGTGAGTCAGGAAAGGGGGGGGAGGACATTCGCGCGGGAAAGATGAAATTCGGAGACGCAGAGGGAGGACTATTGGTTCTTTGAAGCATAGAAGAATCAAGCTTGTAGGATTAGAGGACGATGTGGGAGGGGGGAGAGAGCTAATCACACGACGCAGCCCTGAGAGCCGAGGCTTTAAAGAAGGGGCGGCCCGCAATCCCCATAAAATCTCGAAAATGGGGAGAGATAGGAGAAGATCGTGACTGGCCTGGGCCAGAGAAAGACGTCTCTCGAGGGTGGGAAGGACCGGCGAAAAAGAGGGGCAAAAACCTAAGTCTGAGTGCGTTATGTTGGGGAGGTAAAGGAAAGCGCGAAGGGGGGTTCGCTCGTGTCGACCGAAGGGGGAAACTTCTTTCTATACCC
>Ga0179593_1271307_pt1 | contig 13028 bp, 20 predicted proteins | sample CZODoug2_1_08_16_FD_185931 | JGI IMG/M metagenome (GOLD analysis project Ga0179593, IMG submission 185931) | Vadose zone soil fungal communities from Angelo Coast Range Reserve, California, USA - CZODoug2_1_08_16fungal (PacBio error correction) | ecosystem: Environmental > Terrestrial > Soil >...
GAAAAGATGCAGAACAAGCCAATTATAGAACCAACTATGTGGAGCACCAACAACGCCGTCGACCCCTCACGAGACCCCACGCACTTCCGGTCCCTCTCTAATGCACCCAACCCCCTAATAATCACCGCACACACCCTTCCCACACAAAAAACAACCCCCCCACCCCCCCTCCTTCACACCAAACCCACACACTAAGCCACCCACACCCCATATAAAGAGTGCTGCGCGCTGACGGCTCTTTCCGACTCCTCTTCTCCCCCATAGCATATCGCCTCTCTATAGCTCTGATCGTCAATATGCCCTGATTCCCTACTCTGAGTAGCGAACTTTCAGATTCTATATTTTTGTACACAATGACACCCCTATGTAGCTTCCCCCTTCCCCTGATACAGTGTTCCTACGACCCTGACGATACCTACGACGCGCCTGGGTCCAAACTGTCGCCGCACCTTCAATCGAGACAAGTCTGTGTCGCTATACTATATCTGCGACGTTAACGGAGCGTGTCTACCTCTCAAACGGCAATAATCGCGCCTTCTCCCTGACTCCTCCTTCCGGACGGCTAAGGTAGCGTTCAGTCTTCGACGTGGCATCGGGTGCCCATTGAGCAGAAACACTCCTCGCAATGCGTGCTCCCCCCTTCGCCCGCACCTCTGTTAGCTCCCCGCTTCAAAAGGCGAGATGCTCCCCGAGTACACGCCTGCCGCCCCCTACCCAAAGACGACTTCCTATACGCTTCCTTTCCTCACTCTTCCCTCTCCCGCCTTCTTCTCGTTCGCGAGTCCACCCGATGTATCCACCTGGATTTATCTGCGCTGTCCGAAACCTATCTATCGTGAACGACTTGCTTTCTAGGTCGCTTCCTCGCCTCCACGATCCTCCTCGTTCTATAAAGCCCCTCTTCTCTCGTACTTTACCTCTCAAACAAGAAGAAAAGAAGGGAGGAGTGAGGATCACAAAAATCCAGAAAAAACAAGGGCCCAGATGCGGAGGAGAGTCATGGAACGTCTAGGACCAAGCAGAGCTAAAAGCAAGAGCACCGAAGAAGAAGGGGGAAATGTGGCTACTGATGAAAAAGAAACTGGGGGGAGGGAGGGGGGCCAGTTCTGGAAAAGGCGGGCCGGTAGAGAGGGACCCAAGGGGTGTGATCAATAAAGAAAGAGCTGGTCATCGGAGGTGATTGGAAAAAAAAAAAAATCGCAAGAAGAAGAAAACTCTCTGGGTAGAATTGCAGGATGAAAAACGTTATTGGAAGGAGGGGGGGTTCCAAGCTGGAAGACAGTAAGGGAAATAGCTGGTCCATTGAGGTGGGGGACATAATCCTCAGAGAAAAGTAGTCGGGGGGGCGGTAGGGCCTAGAGCCAAATGAGGCAAAAACGGAGAAAAGGATTCTTAAGTGAAAAAAAAAAGGGGGGCTGTGATCAAAGACTCTAACTAAGCGCGGGATTATAGCTTGCCGACCGGGAGTGTTAATGGAAAAGGCCTCAATTGTGAACGGGGGGGGACGGGAACAGGCTAAAATATCAGTGGAACACTGGAACGTTTCGCACAAAAAGAATAAAAAAGGGGGCTTCCTTGTGGGTTTGCCCTAGGGTCGGAAAGACATACAACTTCTTGGAAGACTTGAAGAAGTTCAAATAGCTGGGGGGAAGAAGTATACCAAAAGAAAACACTACGGAAAAGCATAGGAATGGAATTGGACGGTTCAAAAAACGGAATGTGTCATCAGGATGGGAATCTTCTCATCATACAAGGCAGAAGTCTAAGGAGGGGTCTTCCAAGTGGGAGCGGGGGAAGAAAAAGTAAAGAAATCGACAGGGATATATGACTGCGCGGGGGCAGGGACGGGAGGGCAGGGGGGACGTAGGTTGGAAAATTTGGAAGGATCCAACGAACCCGAAGGAGCATCTTGGTCCTCAAGTAGGCAGAACAAAAACCAAGAACAATGCCGGCTAAGGGTAAATTCCGGCTTGTCAAAACACCATTGGGTATGTCACAAGGAAGGCCCGAACGTTTCTCGACATGAATGAGGGAAGGTAAACGGTAAAGGTGCAATCAATAATAGCATCGGAGGGAGACATGACTTCGGGGGAAGGAAACCAGCTGGTCCATGTCTGTATTGCAGCTGAAACTTGTCAGGAGGACCACGAAGAGAAAATTCTGTAAGGAAGACACTCAAACATCTTCGAGAAAGGTGGGAAAAACGCAGGAAAAACAGGGAAATCGAATCGACGGGCGGACTCAAGATAAGATGGTTCGAGGAGGATGGGGTTGGAAAGAAGTACAAGAGAAACGGAAGAAAGACAGTAGAACCCACCCAACTAAAAAGACACAACCGCCAGGTACTGGAGAAGAGAGAGAAAAAACGCACTCACACCCTGAGATGAATCTATTCAAAGGAGACATAGGAGAGCAAGAAAGAAAGAAGGAAAAGGAGCAAGAGAGAAAAAAGAGAAGAGAAAAAAAAGACGGAAGAAAACCATCTTCTCTGCATTCTGCCTAGGCTGTATGGAAACCGCAAGTAATTTAATAACAATAAAAAGAGGGAGGGGGAAGAAAAAAAAAAACCAAGGGGAGAGGAGAAGGGATGAAGGTTTTTGGGTGAAAAAAGGGCGGAGTTTGCGTGCTCATAGGAAGAGGAAACCGGGGAGGGAAACGGAATTGTCAAGGGAGCTGCCGAAAACAGGATCCGCGCTCGAAGGAGGAGGATATCGTTCAAGGAAGGATACGAGAGGAGAAAAAGGGAAAGGGGAAAGGTCGAACAGAACAAGGGGGGGGTGGAAAACGGAGGAGACTCAACAAATGACTCGAGGGGGGGGGTTTTGATGGATGGGAAGAGGAGGGAGGGTTTATTTTTGGGAAAAGCAACGCAAAGAAAAGGGAGGACCAGAAGGGGACACTTCAAAAAGGGCAGTGAATTCTGCCGCGCAAAACACTTCTTAAAGCGATCAGGAAGAGGTAAAAACAGAAAATGGGGGGGAGGGAAGGGAAGCGAGGGACGGGAGGAGGGGGGGGGGGAAGGGAGGGATGGAGTCAAGGGGGGGACGGGGGGGGGGGGGGGGGCGGGGTCCGAAGGGGGGAGTGATCTGGGAGGGTTGGCAAAAAAAGGAAATCTCAGAGCATGGGAAGACCGGTCAGAAGATGGGGGGGGGGCGGAAAAAATCAACTAGAAGCATTGCCGCTCTTTGAACCGCTGTGACGTTGCGTACAAAATTCGCGGTAAAAAAAAATCAAAAAGGGGAAGTTGGAAAAGTCTTAAAAAAATAGGAAAGAAAGCTAAAGAAAACGTCGAGTTCAGGCGCAGTTCGGGCGACGCGAAACAAGAGCAAAGCAGCCATGAGCAATTCAAAAAAAACGGGACTGAGGCAAAGGGCAGGAAAAGGAAGAGCGTCGAAGAAAAAAAAACGGGGGGAACGCTCGAAGGAAGGTTGGGAAAAAAACAACATGGAACCGAACGGCCAAACAGGGGGATAGAAGAGAAAAGAGAGGAATGGGGACGACTAATGTTCGAGGCGCTCTTCGACAACATCAACGAAGGGAGAAACCTGGCTTGCTTGATTGTATGAGGGGGCACAGAAAGTGACAGAAGAAAAGGACAGACGAAACAAATTTTGGAGGAAGGCAATCAGGAAGAGGCTGTGGGGGAGCCTTTGGCATATACGAGATTACGCCGAGGGGAAGAGACTTGAAGGGTTCGGTGGAGAAAAAAAAGAAAAGAAGAAGGAGAATCCCAGGGGAAAGCGGGGAGGAATCAAAAAGGAGAGAGACGGGGGTATGTTCAAATACGGAACTGAAATGGGGGAGAGAGGAACTGGGGGTCAAACGAGAACGAAACTGAAGGGGTATGGGAAGAGGGGGTTCAAGAAAGCAATCGCATGTCGTGGGCACTCCCCTAAAGGGGGTTATAACCCTGTTCGGGGACTGCAGAGGGATAAGGGCGGTCAGGTTTCATCGTCCAGTTACTAAGGGAATATGGAAGGAGGGGGGGAGTGGTCTCAAGCTCAAACAGAGATCAATTTACCATAGTAATTAAAAAAGGGTGTCAATTATTGCATATTAGAGAAAGGGGGGGGGGCAAGTGGGAGCCATTCAACCTCCAGTGGTGCAAAGTAGAAAGGCGAATAAAATTGAGAGTTTGGAGAGAAAAGTCAAAGACGGAGAGAACAAGCCGGAGACTCCTCGAAGCGAACAAAGGATCCATTAAATTTGGGCCGTATTTGGAGAAGTCTCCCTCAAGGAGCAATCTTCTTTCACGAGGAGGCAAGCAGTTTGGGGGGAGATCTCGAGGAGGGTTAATTTTGAAACTACTTAGAGGGGAAAAAGAGAACCTAATTTGGAAAGCTAAGAACGCCTTCACAGGGGGGAAACGTTTTCTGACAAAAAAAAAAAGACGACCCATGAAGGAAGTTTTCTTAAATCATCAGGTAACTGACTCGAAAAGGATGAAAAAAATCGGGGGAAAGGATTACCTTCGAGGGACTTAAAACATTTATAGTTCCGGAGGGTTCAGGAGAAGGACGGCCGTTTGGTCGAGGGGTTTTGGGACTCACTGGACGTGAGAAAATAAAATTTCTATTTTTTCAGGGGAGGAGGAGCAGCGGGGGGCTTGCACCAGGCTTCGACTGAACTTGACTCTTGAATCTGCAGGGGGGAAAAGGCCTGTGGTCGAAAATTAAACCAGAGAGGGAAGAAGCAACAATACGGTTGTATAAAACAAAAACCGCGACAAGAGGCTTCTTTCTAAAAAGGGCGGGCCGGGCAACTCAGTGAGTCCGGTTGTTCTGGTTCGGTCCACGCCTGAGGGGGCCTTTCCAAGTTCCGCGTTCAGCCCCCTCGGTGCCGGGGCGGAAGGGTGTGGGTCTACAATGTGTACTCGGCCTGAAGTGCCTTCCTTCGGGGTAGGGGTGGGGGGAAAGGATTGGATTCAAAATCTCGAAAGAGATGGAGAGTAAGGCTCTACAGGAGGCAACCAGGAAGGTTGAGACTTCGACTTTGGATCTGAAGTAAGGGGGGGTAAGTAACTGAGAAAGTCTCTCTAAATCTATGGGGAATTCAGGGGGGGGGAAAATTTGAAAATTCAAGAGCAGAGAAAAAAAAAAAAAAAACGTAATTAAGGAAGGGAAAGAAAGAGAGGCAAGAAAATGAAGGAGTAAGAAAAGAGCTGGGGAGGAGGGGAACCTAGACTTTAAAGGGTATCTAGAAAAGTGAACGGGTCACCATATCCTTTAGAAGAAATTACCTTTTGAGAGCCCGTCCTAGCTATCGTTGGTACAAAAGGAGAACTAGGGGTTGGGGAAAGAAAGATACACTCCACGCAACAAGAAGGAGGGAAGGAACTTCCTTACAAAAGGAAAACACTTTTAAAAAAAAGGAAACAAGAAAAAGGGCCTCTTAGGAGAACGACTAAATGTACCTGAAACACGCCTTCAGGTGAAGTCAGAAAAATCAAACTCTTTAAAGGGCGCCTTGAAGCAAATAAAATAATACTTGGGCAATCGTGGAGTGAGGCAGGTGCGAAAAAGAAGGATGGCTATGCAAGGAAGTGTGGGACCCTTCCTCAAAAAGGTCGTTTTCGGTAGATCTGCCGTCGGGGACGGTAAATGTTAAAACGCTGGAAAAGCAAAGAGATGAACTAGAGAAAAGAGCGGAAGTCTGGATCAAGGCCAGGGGTGTCACCAGGAAAGAGCTGAAGAGGGGGGCAAAGCCGGTTCATCAACTGAAAAGGAAAGTAAAAGAAGAGAGTCCGAGTGGAAAAAAGATGGGGGAAAGAGGTAGGCTTATCCCTAGGGCTCAGAAAATCCGTTCATGAGGGGGGGGGAACTTGGTCACTGGGGGTGGTGGAAGGGAAAAAGACATTGGGTCCAGACGTTCACTTCTTTCAGGAGGACTTCGGCGCAATGGGGGAAGAAAGACCTTCGTGGGGGAAAAAATAAACAAGGGACGGGGGGGAGGAAGATCAAAGGGAAAAGGGGAGGGGGACTACTCATGAGAGTGGATGGGAGCGGGAGTACCAAAGTTGAAAATGCAGTGAGAGGGGGTAGCGGGGAAAGGTGGCGTAGAAGGATTTGGGTCGGAACATCTTTTCAGGGAGGGACAACAAAGAGAAGGGGGGGTGGTATCAAAGGGTCAGGTTCCGGCAAGTCCGGAAGACCGGACCGGAGGACAGAGAAAAAGTACGGGGAAATCGGCCCTAAGGGAAGTGGTGTGCCTTCAGCTGGGGGGTCAAGGGATGTTTGCTCTGTTCCAAGAAGGTAAAAAGGATTGGAGGAGAGACGGGAGAGGAAAAGAAGAAAGGGGAAATAAGGAGAGAACGTGGGTCAAGGGGATGAACCTTGCATGGATGTGCCACGGTCTAATTTCCAACGGAGCCCGGTCTGTCTACTTTTGGGATGTGCGAGGTGGAAAAGCCCGGAAGGAGAAAAGTCCTGACTTAAACAGGTGAAAATCCAGGACCTGGATTGGAAAATTAAGCTCTATTGAGGGGGGGGGAAAGCGAAATAGGACGTGTCCTGGAACAAAGACAAAAAAAGATCAAGGAGGGAGAAAAAGGTCTGCGGCATCTTCGGATGTCCAGGTACTGAAACAAAAGACAGGTGTCTATGAAGGGGGCGGAAAAAGGGAGTAGTTCCAGTAGGTGGGAGGGGAAGGGTTAGGAAGGAAACCTCACAGAAAAAGGTTGGATCAGCCTTCGTTGTCTGTTGAACGCGAAAGAGGAAAGGAGACGTAAAAGGGTGTAGACTGGAAGTAAAGGAAAACATGTATGAGTAAAGGTATGGGTTACCAGGAGGGAGCAAAAGGTCTTCAATAGAGTACGTTCGGGTTTCAAGAGCCGCAAGCAGCGGAAGAACCATGAGGGCCTTCGTAAATCCACTGAGGAGAGCGGCGACCTGGAGGAGAGGGGAAAAGAAGAAGGGGGTGGGGGGTATTCAAAGAAGAGGGGAAAGCGCTTTGAAAGTGAGATGAGGGATAGTCATATTGTTTCCGGAAAGCCTCACTTCAGTTGGGAAAGAGAAAATGAGATTGTGACTCCAATAAGAGAAAAAAAAGAGAGGGAATTGGAGGAGCGAAGGGGTGGTCTGGAAAAAAAAAAACACTGGATTATACTTTCAGAAGTTTCCCCCCGGCAAGCGTGGGGGCCACACGGAGCAAAAAACATTCAAACTCTCAGTTAGTCGTAAGGGGACAGTGCCGTGGAAAAAAAAGCAATGTCAATCGGGAGGAGAGTGATATCAGCCAGACCGTAGCAGTGGAACTTCGGAAGAATTGGGCTGCCGTTTAAAACGGGAACCCCCTACCGAGCTTAAAGCCAAAATATTCACACCCCCCCTCATACAGTAGACGTGGGAGGCTTCCTGCTCGGTTCCAAAACACCATTTGTTGGAGGTCCATACCCAGTTTACGCTTAACAGGAATGGGGCACTTCATTGATGATAAGGGAAGTTGAGAGATCCGAATATCTGAGGAAAGGACAGGAACGGAGGAGTCGGGGGAGGCCGTGCCCGGAGATATCCTGTTTGGTACGGCACATCGGTAAGATGAACTTAACGTTGATTGCAAATAAAAAAAATAAGATCCGGGTGAAAAAGAGAAATCCCTCTAAACTGAGAGAAAGGAAGGGGTGTTAGGTGTTTGAGGGGGACCGACTAAAAAAATTGGGGAAAGCAGGGAAGGAAAAGCTTAAAAAAGGGGGGAGGAGAGATCTCAAAAAACAACAAGGGAGAAAAAGAAGAGAGAGTAGGGGGGGGTCAACCTCGTGATTGAAAGTAGTTTGGTGAAAACCGATTTTGGTCTTTGGCAGTACTACCCAAAACAAGAACACATGAAATGTGATCTAAACGGAGTGAGAGGTGGGGTGTAGTTGGGAAACAGGGACGGAAGGGGGAGATACATCACTGAAGAAGATTACCAGAGGGCAGGAAAAATATAAAGCAAGGGGGGGTACAAATTGAATAAGAAGAAGGGAGATCCTCAGGGCGGGGTCTTAGATCTTACCTGAAAGGGTACAGGAAGGAAACAGGAGACCCTTCTTCCTTAAAAGGGAGGAAAAATAGCACCGTGTTGTGGGGGGGAATAGAGAAAAAGAAAAGGGAGACTGCTAATTGGGGGGGTGGAAGGGTTAGTACTCTCACTGACTGGGTTTTGAAGGGTTGGTCACTCAAAAGGGACGGGCACAAAGGTGAAAGGGTAAAGGGTCTGCTAAGGAGACAGTCCATCCAGAGGAAGTCTTGGGGGGTGCAAAAAGGACTTCAACTCAGTAAAAGAAGAATTATCTTTCAGTTTGGTGTCGCACCTGTCAAAAGATCAGGGGGGCTGAAGGAAAGGAGGTTGTGGGTTGGACGGTAAACGGGGGGGATAATCAATCCATTGCCGGGAGGGTGATCCTAGGGGATGGGGGGGACGTAAAAGGGAAAATTTCTCTGGACAGGAAAAAGGGAAAAGGGGGGATCGCTTCAAAGTAATGGGAAGAGAAGAAGGCAATAAGAAGGTCGTCATCGATGATTTTCTAGACCACCCTTTGAAAGGGTGCAAGCAGAAAGAATTCCCGCGCAAAGGAAACGGAGAGGGAAGGCCAGGGGAAAGAAGAGGCATCGCCTCCTTCAGGGACGGGGCAAAGGATGGAAGAAAGAGAGGAAAGGGGAACTGTTTATCATGTTCCAGGGGGGGACATAGGAAGAGACATTGGGGATATCCTTGGAAAAGGAGACAAAAATCGTCGGAGCTCAGGGGAGATTAACTCCAGCTCAACAAAAAGAACAGGAAAAAAACGGAGAAACCCTTGAGGAGGGGGGAGGGAAATACCTTCATAGAAATCTCTGAAAAGAGACACAAAGTTGGGGGCGAATCTCTGCAGGGGAAAGCTTCGGGGTTTTAGAAAAAAAGGTGAAAGGGGAAGAGGGGAAACCGAGGGAGTCTGGAAGGGAGGTTTATTTGGAGGAAAAAAAACGCAAGAAAATAATAGGGGATGCTGTCAAGCAATATCTGGGAATCAAGAAAGACAGGTTTCGGAGGTAAAAGTTTCAACTTAGGGGGAGAATGGGACAGGAAGTTTTGAGAGAGAAAGAACCAAGGGTCATAGATAAGAATTGGGAAATAGACCGTTTAACATCCTAAATGGGAGAACAAAACAAAGGGGAGGAACGAGGTCAGATGAGGACCGGGGAAATCACTCAGGAGAAGAAAAAAAAGACCATAGTGCAAGACTTTGGCGCAACAGGAAAAAAACTCTTGGAAGGAACAACACAACGAAACAAATGAAATTCTTGCACATAAGGAAAGAAGAAAAGGGGGGGGGCAGGGAGCCAGGTCGGTAGCCGGGGGCCTTCATGTAAGAAAGAGGGGAACTGACGACACTTTCTGATGGGGGGGGGGGGGGGGAAGACAACAGACACGCCTGCGCAAAAAGAAGGAGAATCCAGGCACGGAGAGGACCAGGACTAATGATTGGGAGGTTAATGGCTCCGGGAGGAAAAAAAGGAAAGAAAAGAGGCAGGGGGAATCTCTCGGAAGGGGAAGAGGACCTCTTCTGTATGTTGGGTACAAAGAAGTCTTCTTAAAGAGGATCCGAGTCCATTTCACAGGAGGGAAGGGGGTGAACTTGTTAAAAGGGAAAAAGTGAAAACGGGAAAAAGAGAAGGAGGGGAGGATAAAGGGGGAGAAAAAGGAAAAATGAAAAAGACTGGGGGGAGATAGGGGACAGGAGGGGAGCCCAATTCTATTGAGGGAGGTTCCTGCTGGCAGAGGGAGCAGGAGAAAAGGGGCAGGGCATAACTTTCGAGAAGGGGAGAAAGTCGAAGGAGGGGGGTCGGGTCGCGTGAGGAAAAAAGGGGGACAAGGCAGGAGTGGGAGAGCTTCTAAACTCCTTGGCATAGAGGAAAAGTGTCAAAATGAAAGATGGAAGCAGCAAGCCGGTAAGCAAAGAAAGAAAAAGACGACTCACAATGAAAGGGGGTTATTTTTCTAAAAGAAGGGAATACAGTTCGGAAATGGTATGGAATGACATCGGGGGCACGGAGGGGGGAAAGGTCAACTTAAAAGGCAGAGCGCAGAGGGGTTGATAGGGACGGAAACTTTGGGGTGTGGGGAAGAAAGTTGTAAGAGAAGGGGGAAGGGCCTTAAAGGGGGGACGTGAGGGGGGGGCCTGGAAAATAACCCCACACACACGAAGAGGAAAAGCGGAGGACAAAGAACGTATTATACTTTGAATACCAGAGGGAAAGTAGGGAAATTCTACGGGGGTGACGCTTAAACTCAGGGTAAAAGTGCCCTTCTAGGGGTAGGTACCTCCCGGCAATCGATTTGGAAAGCCTATGTAAGGGGGGGAAAAGGGAAAAAAAAGCTAGAGCAAAAAAAACAAATGGGAAGTATAGGTAAAAAGTATAAAAAAAGTCTGGGGACACTTCCAATTAGGAGTCAAATCGAGGGGAAGAAGGGAAGCCTAAAGGTAACTCTAAAGGCAGGGAAAAAGGCAGGCGAAAAGACTCTCCAGTATGTTATCGAAAGGTCTAGAAAGAATATTTTTCAGCAAGGGGGGAGGAGAGCTTTTTGGGGAAAAATAGCAAACCCGCACTCAATGAGGGAAAACCGGTCGGGAAGAGGGACTTTTGAAACACAAAAGTACAAAACCTGGGCAGAGGGGAGGGTGGGGAACGCTTTCCCCGTTAAGGGAACGAAGGGCGAGGGGAGTGAAAAAACAGTCAAAAAAAGGGGGATTGGACCAGGGGAGAGGAAGAAAAGAAAGCGATGGTGCCAGAGAGGGGAGGACGTTGAGAAAAGGGAGTGAGGCTCTTAAAGAGAGAGGGGTGGCAGCGACCGGGAAAAAAAACACCGGAGTGAGAAGAGAGGAAGAAGATTTCAGGAGGGAAGAGGGAAGAACACACAAGGAAACCTGGGGAGGAAACAGTCTACAGAGGGTAGCACAATGGAAAGAAACGAGGAACTCTACGGGGCTCCTTCACCTAAGAGAAGAGAACTTGGGGATTACCCAGGGGGTAAAGAAGTTTGAACAGAGTGGTTCATACTTCAATAAAGGAGACAGGGAAAGCTAAAGAAAAGAAGGAAGGGAGGGTTTGGGGGGGGTGTCTTGAAATGGTTGAAAAAAAAAAAAGGTTGGGGAACGCGTAAACGGATGGCCGGGGGCAAAAAAGGGGGGAGGAGGCTCGAATGGTCCTGCAGAATGCGGGAAAAACAGTGAACCAGAAGCTCTCTCAAAGTGAAGAACTCGTGGAAGTCAAAGCTGGGAGAGGGGTGAATGGTCTCTGCTCAAAAAAAAAAAGCCCATTGCAATGACAGGTATAAATGGTTGATCGGCCTGGACGCGGGCTGGGTGAAAAAAAGGGGGGGAGAAAGGTGAGGGGGAACTTGGATTAGGACAAATCAAATTGGGGAGGGAAAGGGTCGTATTTCCCAGGCCGGGGAAGAAGAGAAAGAAAAAAATGGGGGGAAAGGATGCACAGAGCAAACCGGAGAGAAGCGGGGCAATAAATTGAACAAGGTTGGGGAATGGAGCAGGGTCATGTATTAGAGGTTTGGGGGGGAGGGGACTTGCGGGGGAAAAGGAAGGGTCACTATGGGGGACTGGAGTAGGAACAATTCTAAGGCAAAAAAGCCTTAGGAAATACTTCTCGAGAAAAAAATGGGGCAGGACGTTCTTGGGGCGGGGAAACTTCTATTGTCAACCGGAACCAAGGAAGAGGGGGGAAATTTTGGGGAAGTTTCTCGTTGGGAAAAAAATCCGGAGCAGACGCAAGGAAAGGAAGGGGGGCAAACTTGGGACATCCTGAAACGGTATTGACTTTATCACCAGATGATCTATCCGACCGGGAGGGAGGGGGGGAAATATCCAATCAAATAGGAAAGTAGAAGAAAGGAGAGGGAGAGAGAGTTAAAAAGGACTAAAAAAAGAGAGTGTGAGAACATTCAAGAGCGAAAAAGTTTTGGAGGAGGGGGGGGAAGTCTTTATAGGCCAGGTGCGGAAGAAACCTTCCATACCTAGGGGCACCGCTCTGTGTGACTTTTTAGAAAGAGCGGAAAGGAGAAAGTGATCAAAAGGAGGTGGGACAAGTTCCAGTTAGAAATCTTGTCCTTAGGGGGGAAAGTGACAAATTCTTCAAGAGGGGAGGGTCCATTTCTTTTTTGAAAGCCTGGAAGAGAAGGGAAGCGCGAGGGGAAATTATACGTCGTCACTTTCACGGCGGAAGGGGAGGACGTATGTTGGAAAAAAGAAAAGGGCTAAAGAAGTCAGCTCGCAGATCGAAAGGGGGTATCTAGAGGAAAGGAGAAAGTTGGGTCCAGGTCATCCTCAAGTGGGAAAGGGTACGGGCCCGGGGGGGAGAATAAAAATGTAACACAAAGAGGAGAAACAAAATAAGGAAAGGGGTGAGTCTCGGGCGAAAAGGAGGAGAAGGCTGAAAAGAGAGTTCAAATGGACAAAAAAAAAAAAAAGAAAAAAACGAAGGGACTTACGGGATTTTCAAAAGGTGGAAGGTGACAAAAAAAGACAATTGAAAGGTCACAAATCAGGCGTTAAGGTGCTATCTAGCCGAAATGGGTCAGAAAGGGAAAGCTTTAAGAAAGGTTAAGTCAGGTTTCCACCCTTCCACAAAAGAAGAGGGAGGAATCAAAGTCACCAAAAAAACGACGACTTAAAGGGGCTGTGTCATACTGGGGACCAAAAACTCATTTGGAGGTGAAGAACGGGAACAGTACTGCCCTCGGGGGGATCCTAATTCTTAAGACCCGTGCAGTCAGCGCAGCAGGATAGAGAGGGGTTCACTTTCTTAGGACTGAGAGGGCCCATAAGTAGAGGGTGGGTGACTCGGCTAGGGTCATACATGAACTTCTTAGAAAGCAAATAAATAAAGGGGTCAAAAAAAAATTAGAATTCCCTCTAATGAGGACGGGAACAGGAAGGGGTTTGTATTGGGGGGGTGTAGTAGAATAAAAAGATTGGAAAAAAAGAGAAGGGGAAACTCCCTACTGGGGGAGGTAATAATCTGAGAAAAAACCATCAAAGTAGATAGAAAAGGGGG
>Ga0179593_1328439_pt1 | contig 13028 bp, 16 predicted proteins | sample CZODoug2_1_08_16_FD_185931 | JGI IMG/M metagenome (GOLD analysis project Ga0179593, IMG submission 185931) | Vadose zone soil fungal communities from Angelo Coast Range Reserve, California, USA - CZODoug2_1_08_16fungal (PacBio error correction) | ecosystem: Environmental > Terrestrial > Soil >...
GGAGAACTGACACATGGGGGAGACTCGGAACTCGCACTTTAAAAGATTAAGCTAAGGGAGAACAGAGTTGGCAGCTTACCGGGTAAGAAATATTTCACTCCACGAACACCGATGAACATGGAAACAGTAGAACAACGCGGGGCGTGCAGATGTGGAAATCTGCATAAGGGTGCAAGAACAGTGGGTAGCAAATAAGAAAAAAAGAAGCCCTACGTTAAGAAAAAGTGGGCAGTAGATCCAAGAACAAAACGCCGGGAGGGCCTCAAATCGGGAGAAGAGTTGAGAAGCATGGCGGGCCGCAGAGGGACGGATTAAAGTTTAGAAGTGGCACTGGGAAGAAAATGAGGGAAAACGACTGCTCATCGCACCACCCTAAAGGCAATATCGGACGCAGGAAGGAAAAAGGAAGGTTCACATGTCAACAAGACAAGGTGTTGTCGTTAGAAAAAAAAAGTAACAGTGAATGAACCGAAAGAGTGTCGTAACTTATGGAAAAGTCTTCTCCGGTCATCGGTTAGGACGACTATGAAGCTCAAAAAAATGATGAAAAATTCAGGGGCAGGCACCCTTCCCATGCTCCGAAGGCTAGGGACGTCACCTCCATCTAGGGGTTGATGAGAGCGATAACGGGGGTGGTGGCGGTTCCCCGACTGAAAAAAAAGGGTGGGTTAATGCCACTATTTGGGGGGGTTTAACAGAGGGAAGCGAGGGAAAGCGAAATTAGAAAAGCATCGACCATGGGGAGCATGGATAAAATCCGAGAACCTTTAGAACAGTAGGCCGGGGCAACGACTCCTGATCAGGAAAAATTTGGGAGGGGGATCCTCACAAAGGGGGAAAAAGCGAAAACCGGGTCAGGGATATAGAGACAGAAAGCGCATGTGGTAAACGGGAAGAAAGGGGACGAAATTCACTTTAAGGACGCCTAGAGATGAAAAAAGTCCGGCGTTGGGAAAGGGCTAAAGCATGGAACGGACGATAAAAACACGAAAAACTTGAACTAGTTGCCCAACAAAGAACGCAACAATAGGCACAAGAAGATGGTCATCTTCAAAGAACATGGAGGGAAGAAGGTAAAAGGGGAATTAAGCTCAAGGTGGATATAAAAAAAAATCCGCTCCCAGTGGCTGAGGCCGAAGACGAAGGGACGAAGGGCAAATAAAAGAACACATTCATTCAGTGCACAAGAGGGAGGGGGGGAGGACACCGTTCCGGAATAAAAAAGAGGTGGCGCTGTCAAATTGCCGCGCTGGGGAAAAGGAGAAGGAGCTGGTGAACCCTACAGGGGACTCAACCTGATGGGGAAATTACTCTGCGCCGTCTACGAATTAATTTTAAAAAGAGGTGCGGGCTTCTGTGAATCATGTTGACAGGGACAGGAAACAGTTGGGTCCAGGACGGCCTCGCTCTGCGGGAGGTTTCAAAAACTTGGAAAAAGGGGGGGTGCGTGCCCGACATAAGTATGCTTCAGTACCGGCCTTTACAGAAAAAAGAGGGGGGGTCGCCAAGGGGGGTATTTAAACACGTCTAACGCGAAATAGCGTGGTGCAGGACCAAATTGGGGGGGGGGGGGGGGGGACGGTCGTCTCAAAATCGATCGATACAAAAAAGAGGAGGTGCCACATTGGAGGGCGTTGTGCGTGGGTGGAAAACCTTATGACGAAAATGAAACCCTTGTCTTCCGTCACCAAAAAGAGGGAAAGAAGGAAGTCACGGGAAGTGGGGGGACCCGGCGTGCGGGCAAGCTATGGAAAAAAGAAAAAAAAAAAAAATTTTTGATGGCGGCGAGGGCTGGAGGGGGGGGAAAACTAAAATTAGGAGGTCCACGCATACACCAGTGGCGAGATGGAAAGCGGGTAAGGGGGAGCTCGACTCAACCAAAAAAGGCGTATAGGAGAGAATACTAAAAGAGAGCTCCAGCGCGCCACGGGGAAAAGAACTACTTCTAGACCTGTCCGGTGGGCCAGCAAACAAAGAAAATGAACGGCGCCATCAGACAATCAAACGCACGCAGACGGGCAAAACGCCCGCGAATACTCGGCGCTTGTGTGGGACGCAGAAAAGTGGATTAAGGGGGGCGTCATGGCAGGGAGGCAAAAACCGCAAACATCCGAAGTAGGCAATCGATGAGGGGGGAGAGATCGGACTTCGGAAAAAGGCGGAGGGGGGAAACCAATGGAGGATTCAAAAACGCTATTTCGGGGGGACTCCGTTGTTGGGTCCAAAATTTCAATTGGGCAAAAACTACTTGATGCCATCGCTGGAAGCCGGAGGGAAAATAGTTGCTTCGGGCACCCGACCAAGCTGAAATCATCGCCCGCCGCAGAGAGAGTTAAAGGGGAATCCTCCGAAACAACCAACGGTAAGGAAAGGGCAAAACCTTCTGAAGAAAATCCGCAACGGGAGGGGCCTCACCATGATAATTGGGGCTCCTAATGGAAGGTCCTGTAGGGTAGTTATACGCAAGAGGCGTTGTTCTAGACCATTTGCTACGTTCCACGCGGAAATTGGTCTAAAAAGAGACAATGGGCACAGGGGGGGAAAAAGGGGGAGGCAAAGCCATCTTTTCTTATGAATGAAAAATGGGGAGGGGGGAAGGGGGGCCTTCACGACGCGAATGCTCATGATATTCAGCTGGGACAGAAGATTAGTTTAGTTTACGAGGTTAGTATACAAAGTGTTCAGTGGCCCCTAAAGAAAACTATTATGAAAATTGGAAGGGTCTGGTCTGTGCAGTTATCCATCTACGCCTGTGATACTTGGTGTTATTTAACTGGTGTACCCGGGGAGGATTTTGTTTATCGTGTCGAAGAAGGTCTTTATCAAGACAAAACGCCCGGGTTGAGCAGAGCGGGGGGCGATAGGGGGGGAAAAAAGTCGAGAGAGATATCTACATGAAAGAAAAAATGATTCGATTCGAAAGCGGCAGGCACACAACCAGAGGGAGCCGGTGTTGTCCCCTTGAGATCGGTCGAATTTGCCTGCGGATCCAAGAAAAGGTGGGTTCGACAAATTACGTTTCACGGGGAGGATCAGCGCAAAATTGGAGTGCCTGCGAACGGTTTCAGATTACGCGGCCGTCGACCATCGGGCAAAAAAGAGGAGGAAGGTGGGGCACAAAAAATTGTTGGCGCGACGGCCCCTAACCTAAAGGGAGGGAGACAAACTTGTAGGTGAAGGGGGGCCGAAGCAGTTATGAAGGTAATTTGGGGGAACTAAGAATGTTTGAGATAAGGACCTTACTTGCTAATCCAGAGCGTAGTACAGAGGAAAGGAGTGCAAAGACGACAATCGAGGAACGGTAATTAAATCATTTTTTGTAAGAAGGGAAAATGTACAGAAACATCGATTTAAAGTTCCCTTAGCCTGCCTAGGAGACTATGGTCGGATATGGGGGACCCTTCCGCTTTTTGTAGGGCTGGTGAAAGGAGTAGATCACGGGGAGGGAGGGAATCCATGCGGGGCAGAACCTGGGCAGAAAGGGGGGGGGGAGCCAGAGGAGTTGGATTCTCATGACCCGGAAGAAAAGGGCTTGAGGGGGTGAATTACCAACTGTATCAAACTCTTGGCGATCTAAAAAGAAAAGCAGAACAGCGTGAACTCAAGTTGGGTCCATCAGGGAGGGTGCACAGTGGGGGATGAGGACCATTCACGTAAGGATGGCGCGCAAGACAGGGGGGGGGAAAAAAAGAAAGGAGGGTCGGTCAACTCTAGGCGGTGAATGGGGTAAGGCCGCTACAGTCTCCTCGAAAAAACAAAATTCTGGAAAAAGAGAGAGAGTGTAGCGAATGAAACATTCTGACGAGGGGAACGCCATTAACCAGCGGACAGAAATATTCTCACATTTTTGTAAGGAGGAGCACAGGTTACCCAGGGCATATGGAAGAAAAGCCCACAAGGATTGGAAGGCAGGTGACAAATGGGGGAGTCAAATTTCGATCGCAAAAGAGGTGGGGGGGACGAATAGCGGGGACCGCAACCGGGAGGCAAAGTGGCAGGATCAAAAGAGACACTGCTGGACATAACTGCCAGGTTCAGAAAAGAGGGAGGGACGACAGCGGAGCTATTATTTAATTACCCTGGCACATAAAAGGAGTAAAAAAGGGGAAAGGCCCTAGGAACCTCCAGGAATATAACCTATAATAACTTGTCATTCACAGAAAAAAAGGAGGGTGCACTACTGTTAAAATTTCTCCAAAGGGAGGTCTCGATGCGCGGAAAAAAAAAAAAAGGGGTGGTTGTATGGAAGCTGCACGATTAGCCGGGACGGAAGGGAGGCCGTTACCTCGCACGGTGGAAGGGAATGAGATCAAATGTGAAACGGAGGCACACACTTCCCATTCTAACTAGCTTCGGGAAGGAAAAGAAATCTCAGGATGAAAAGAGAACCAGTTTTTATGGGGGGTCGCCCGAGAAAAAAAATTTGGGGCAAGTAAGACCGATTGTGGGAACAGAAGGGTCCGGGCAGGCGAGGTTAAAAAATCTAACCGAAGCGACAATGGGCTACATATCGTAACATTGCGCTTGCGCCGAAAACAGAAGGACCTATCAGGCAAGTTTTCGGATCGCCAAGGCAGGGGAAAAAAAAGCCTGGCGGAGGGGTCAGGACATATACTTCCTTCATTTGATCGACGAGTCGACGAAAGGAGGTAAGAAGCAAGAGCCGCCCTCTTTGCCAGGGACGAGCACGAGAGACTGTTACGACGATGTACACCTCAAGAAAACCAGTGAACGTTGGGGGACACGCAACCCCTGATAAAAGAAAGAGGAAGAGGTGTGCAAGCTAACGATAATGGATGAAAAAGTAACGGGGGGGGGACGTGGAAAAAAAAGGGGAAGTCAACGTCCAAAGAACCAAAAAGCCAAGACTTCTGGTATTCACGACGCCGAGGAAAGAAGGACAAAAACGAAAGCGACTTTTCTTCAAACTATGGAAACGAAAGGGGGGGGGCCACGGCAAAGACAACTACAGAGCGGGCTAAAGCGGTAGCGTTTTACGCAGCTTGCAAAAGGGACGAGTGGGGAAACGAAAGAAGATAACCGAATGGCATAACATCGGTAGAAAAATCTCAGCACGGGGGAGGGTGGAAAAAAGTTTTCCGGTTATGGACCGCATTCGAAAGTGTGCGGTTCCTAAACTGTATAGGAGGGGGGCAGGGGAAGAGATCAGCTGGGCCGAGAAGGGGAAAGACTACGGGCGGTGGGAAAGCCAAGAATCATCTATTCGCGTACAGAATGGGATAAAGGGGTGGGCGACGAGTTGTACAGGGGGGAAAACGTCGGACCGTAAGAGAGGGTGGAAACGAAATTGGTTATTGTGGGGGAACTGGATCTCGCCGCAAGGGCGAGAGGGCCAATATGGAGTGCAACAATCTTTGTTTTGTAGTGGGGGGACGCCTGAAAATGGGAACCTTCAAGAACGTGTTCTCCGCAGCGCACAGAACGGAAAATCGCAGGGGAATTTGGGTACCTTAAGGCTCATGGGGTCTCTATGATTGGTGAGGGCGGCGCCTGTATGAGGTGAAAAAAAAATGTAAAACGCAGGGATTTGCAGGAGGGGGCAATACAGTGGGGATTGGGGGGGAGGAGGATAGAGGGCTTATAAACCACACCAGAGGATAATATCCACGGAAAATCTCGAAACTGAAACGGAAGAGCTGCGCTCCTTTCTTGTTCATAAAAGAAAGACAGGGAGAATAAAAATCAATCCACTATCTGCCCGAAGAACAGGAAGGTACAAACTGGGCAACCCGAATAAGGGGCCGGGGGTGCTTGTTTTGGACGATGCCGAAGGGAGGGGGAGTGAAAAAGTCCTTCATCCACTTCACAAAGAAGGTAATTGACAAATCATATTGGGGGCCGAAGACGACTGGAGAAACGTTCCAAGAAAAAAAAAGGGTCGGCCATGCAAGAAAGGAGAAGGGAAAAGGAAGGTTGCCGGGGGAACCATTTCTACTCACAATCAGGGGGGGAAGGGAAAAGTCTCGGACGACGCCAAGTGATTCGGGCAAAGAAAAAAGGAAACGAATCCCTGTTTCAAAGCGAAGATTCGGGGTTTTAAAGCTCACCCGTGTTGAAGGTCAAAATGACAGAAGGAGGGTAAACTAACACTTAACTCGGGTCAAAAGAAACAGGCAGGTGGCGCCACAGTTAAGGGTAAACTGTAGTGGCGTATCCGACAGGTGATTGTGCATAGGAAACGGGGCAGCCCGGTCCAAACGAGCGGCACAATGGAGTAGCCAGCTCCAAGGGGTATCAGTGGAAGAAAGGGGGTGAGGAAATCAATCGGGTCCAATGACTTAACTCGGCCTTGGCCGAGAAGAGGGCGTAGAAGTTCGATAGGGGCCGTCCTTTAGGGAGGGGAATGAGAATCAAACAGGCTGGCCACTGACGACCTGAAGAAAGGAGTGTTCATCTGAGACAGGATCCTTTGTTATAGTGGGGGGGAATGGTGGGGGAAAAGGGGAGTGACAAAGGTCCGTTGTATCAGGGGGAAGGAATATGACTCTTCGTAGACAAATAAGGAAGATGTGTTCCGGGAGCGGGGAGAGAGTCCGACAGTAATTGAGCGCTGGCGGATGTATCTCAAGGAATAAAGAATGATATCCTCTCTCAGACCACAGGACCGAAGGAAGAAGGGTGCCCGCTAGGGGATCAGAAGGGGGAAACGGCAGTCGTCTATAAAAAATGGATGGCGGCTCACGGAAAACCAGTCGCTGTATGGAAGAGCAAGGTTCAGGGCGAGACGTGGCGCGGGTACAAAGAGCCGGCACCAAGGCACCAATGTCATTACCTTTGCAAAAATTGTGTTGAATTCTTGGCAGGAAAAAAGGGAACCCAAACTTTCGGGTTCAACAGAGAGGGGTAACCATAAGAAAAAAGGGGAAGAATGGGAAGAAGCACATTTTAGAGGAGCATGAAAAAAACAGGAACGGGCAAAAAGTCAACTCGTCGAAGAAAGGAAAGGAGAAAGTGCAGCATGAAGACAACCTCGAGGCAACAAGCGTGGGTTTTCGAAGTGGAGAAAAAGGAGAGGGGGGGAGGTGCATGGGTAACGGACTCTTCTAGGGGGGGAGATGTTGCAAGCTGAGTGGGTGAGATGGAAACCGTTTGTGAAAGAAGTTTGCCGGGGCCAAGGAATGAGCAAGCACCATCCCGCGCAGATGCCGAAATGGGAGGGTGGGAAAGAACTGGACAGACGGAGGGCCAAAGTATTTTTTCTCTGTGCTTAGAAAACAGAGGGGAGAATGGGAGGGGGATGGAGAACAAGAAAATTTCCTGCACATCTTCGATCGTCAATAGCACGAAAAACATCTTTTCTCCTTGGTAAACAGCGGCACCCGCAGTTGTTGTGGTAGGTTAGCAATAGTTTAACGTAAGGAAATCGCAAAAGACATCGGTGAGGTAGGTTACATCGGGCACACACCAGGGAAGGCATGGGCTCAATTTCATCTGATAAGCGAGAGAAAAAAAAAAAAAACGAGGGGAGACAAATAGATGGGCAAAGGGGGACACAAGGTGGGGGGGGGGGAATCCGGCCGCAGTGCAAGCGGGAAACTACGTGATCACAGGATGCGACGAGGAATGGAATTGTACGTTTTCCCCATCCAACCAGGGAGTGAAGAAGGTTTGACAAATTGAGGGTTCCGGAATATGGGAATACGCAAGCTTATGCTGAAGCGGGTGAACACCGAAGCCTGTCTTCAACGTGTACAGAGAGAAAGAGAAACCTCCAATTCTGCTAAATAAAGGTCTGTATAGCACAAAGCCAGAAGTCGAGAGGTGGAGAGCATTGGGAACATAATTGCTAACAAGAAATGAAGACATCGCACACCCGAGAGCAAGAAGGGAAGAAGAGAAAGGGGGTTAACAAAGCGGTTTCGAAAAATGTTCGGGAGGACAAAGGGGCTATAAGAGCAGGGTACGGGGGGGTAGATGATGGGCACGGGTCTCACTGTACTGTTAGAATACAATACCTCACCAATTAAGGTCATGAGACAGCAAACATTAAGGCCAACCCCCGACGGAAAACGGCTTCGACATTAACAAATAGACGGTTATGAAAAAGAACGGTTAAGGGGGGGACGGCGCACGGCTAAAGACAACATTGTGGATGCCCGAAGATGGTTGTCCAGTGGGTGTGTGGGAAGGCGACGTCGAAAAGAGGGGAAAAGGGCTCGTCAACTCATAAGAAGAGGGAGAAACAGACTGCGATAAGGACCTTTACGGGATAGACAGCAACAGGAACAAAAGGCTCTTCCGTGGCTATCATCATGAATACCAGGAAAGCATTGGGAGATCGGGGGCGCGGGAAAAAAGAGCGCTCTCCTCTCCAAAACCGGCGTGGGGAGGAAATGTAGACGCCCGAGAGAATGTCAGACTTAAAAACAACGGAAGCCTGGAAGAGTGCCAACCATCAAAACCCAGTATCAAGGCAGGAGAAAAATGAAAGAGATTGCTTTGCAAAAGGGAAAGGGGAGGGAAAAGACAGGTCTCAAAAAAGAACAAACGAAGCAAGGAATAGAAGAGGTCAACGATACTCCTTTCTAATGTGGAAAACAGAAAGCCGTCTAAGGGCATCACGAAATTGAGGGGAGAACTTTTTCCACTTCAAACAGAATGGAGCGGGGGCGAAGCTTTTAGAAGAATGTTTACAGGAAAAAAGGGAAAGGAACAAAAGGCAGTAAGAGATAACTGACACAACATTTAACTACCTAGGCGAAAGAAACGGGAATGGTATTGACCGCGTTCTTCTTACCTCATCTAGGTTGTGAAGGGAAGAAAAGGGTGAGTCTGACTCACACCTATGCGGAGGGGGGGAAAGAGGGAACTACGGGGGAGTAATGCATCAATAAGGAGAAGGGCTTCTCACCCAGAATTAAAAAAAGGTGGTGGACATTACAAGGGAAACAAGGGGAGTCCACGAAATGGAGTTGCGGGCCAGAAACTTTGTGTATGAGATCTCAGAAAAGGGACGATCGGGGTCAAAGATGAAAAGGGACTTTAAGTGAATGTTTTTCAGTTTGGGGGACGCCGGCGGAAAACGCAGGAACGAAAAGTGTGGGAGACTTAGCCAAAGAGAAAATGCAAGAATGTAGGGCGGGGAAAGGTGGACGTGCTTCGGGAAGGGAAATGGGGGATGGGGGAATTGAGGAGCAGGGCCTGGGGTGTATTTAAACAATATGAGCGGAAAAGGCGGATCAGCCATGGGGTCGGAAATTGGAAGCGTAAGAATACTCAAAAAAAAACAAAAGGGAGGAAGTAAAGAAAAGAAACTAAAGAGTTCTCAGAGCCATAAAATGAATCCGGGACGCAAAGTACGGGGGGGGGTCGGTTTTGATCACACTCCATCCCTTCTGGAAGAAGTAAAGTAAAAATAGAGCCCCGCCACCGCAGTGACAAGTTAACAGAGAAGGTTCGTTGGGCACGGGGGCATGTGGGAGCCGTTCCGCACAGGGCGGGGAAAAGGGGGTCGTACTAAAGTTCTCCAAAAACATGACAAAACAGCGAAAGGGGTGTCACGCAAGATAGACGACACGGTTAGCAGAGGATGCAGGGAAAAAAAAAACAAACAGGTCCAGACCTCCATGCCAAACGCGGAGTCGGGAAAAAACCGGGGGGTGTCCCAATTTAAGGTTGAGACCACACATACCGGGAAAAGGAAATGGCGGACAACGACAGAGAGGTCGTTTATGCACGGGAAAAAATCACCGAAGACGGCAAAGACGGGCCAGAAGAAGAATGCGATTTCCTACATAAAAACGGGTAAGGAAAGTCAAAATTACAGAGTGGCGAGCACTTCAACAAGGTGGTTAAAAAAATCCCAAATAAACGATAGAAAAGCGTAGGTGCCATTTAGGTGTTAGGAAACTCCTTCGGTGGGGGGGGGGGGGGGGGGGGGGGGGGGTGGGGGGTAATGGTTCCCTTTGCCCGCAAGGGGAAAAAAGCGCGGAAAGGCGTAAGCCCCCTCTCCCAGGGGGGATTCGTGGGGAAAAGGGGACGGCAAAGGAAATGCGTGGACCCTGAGACTTTGGAGGGAAGTGGGACATGACGATCGTGCGTAGCGGGGTCAAGAGTGGGGGCCTGGTGGAAGGGGGGGGTACATTGAGGGGGAGGACAACTTGAGGGTTACAGAAGGAACATTCTGCAAAATTGACTTTAGTTTATTCCACTGAGACATCTGCTCTTTCGAGTTTGGAAATGGTGGGGAAAAAAATACCAAGGGAGTGTCTTGGGTTTTATGGGCGTAAATAAAAGAAGATTAGATCACAATAAGGACCACTAACGGTTGTTCTCGATGGGGGAGGCGCCTAAAGGATTGAGAGGCAGAGGGAGGGTTCTGAAATTAAGGAGTCAACAGATGAATGGTCTAGGACCAAAACTCAGTTGGCCAATGGGAGGATCGGTAAATTACCTCTCGTGGTTACAAGGAAGTAGGTGGACGTTCTTCGAGCTTTGTCTCATTAGTGGGAGCTTGACATGGTCGATGAGGGAAAAGGGTACTGCGTGCTCTCTCGACGAAACAGCTGGGAAAACTAGGCAGGATTACAAAAATTTTTGATATAGGGCGAAAGGCAAAAGAAAACGGGATCGGGGTCCTCAATTTGAGTGTAATTCGAATCAAATAGGAGGAATGGGATTGTTTGGCCGCAAGAAGGTTAGTGGGGCAAATTACCCTAACAACTGTTTGAGAGAGTACATAGAAACGTAGTAACGGCGATTTTCATCATAAAGAAGAACCGAAAAAGCTCGATGCGAACATTTTGGTCTACCGGAGTTTAGGGGAAAACATACGTTGGATTGTGACTTACATAACTGACTTCGCAGAAGTTTTCTCGTTAGGGGTGGGGGCAGGGAGAGAATGGAAGTGTAAGCATTGTGATGTTCCAAGGGGGGAATTAGCAAAGAGGAGAGGAGGCCCCAAGGAGGTGAGAAATGAGACAAAAAAAGGAATGAGCACGAAGGGGAGGGGGTTGAAGCTTTGATTCTTACAAAAAGGAAGAAACGGATTGGAGTATTGCGGAACACCGCGTTGACAAAATCAGGGGGGGGCGAAATAGACGAAAGGCAAAAAAGGAAATCTGGTGGGGCTAACTGGAAAAACAGGAGCAACAGCAGGGGATGGGAGGGCAAGAATGTCGAAAGGGTAACGGGGCTCATAAAGGCGGGGAAAGCAAGTGAAATCAATCAGGGACACGCTGTTTAAGTCGGCCGAGTCGAATTTGGGGTGGGGGGGCAGGTCCAGATACAGGGGTCACTCAACTGAGTAGTTAGGGAAAAGGAGAGGGTAGGGAGAAACATGACACCTCAATTGGAGAAAACGAGGGAGCGTGCCTCTATTGAAGCGGTAGACACACAGATGAAGTGAAGGACGTTCCAAGAATTCCTACATCCAAAAAAGGAGGGGGGCAATGTGGAAAAAAGTGAGCACCGGTTTCAAGCGGTGGGGAAAGAAAAAGCAAAGATTGCCTCTTTGATTACCACACCAACGAAAAGCAGGAGAACGCGAGCCATACAAACACGACCGTCTTTCAGAATCCGGGAGGCAAAGGGGTTGGGCACCAGGGCCATGGCGGTGAACGAACAGGAGCTCTAAAGTCCCCTTGAAAGAAAGGCTGCAAAAGACGGCATTCCGGAACAAAGCAAAAAACAATACGGCGAACATAACGGACAAGAAAAGGTGAACAGACAATCCAAAGGAGGTTCTAAAACGGTGAGTTAGAACATCTGGGAGCGCGGCGTCGAGTGTACGTCGCGGGGAGGGTTAGTTCCAGTACAGTAAGGACCGTGCCGGGGACTCGCGAGCCCGGGAAAGGTGCTCATCAACATTGTTAGGAGGAAACACCTAAACAGTACAGGTCAGAGGGCGTCGACCCTCGCTCGAGGGTGGATGAAAAAAGAGTATACCGGTGTCTGGCAATGTTCAGACAAGAATATACCAATGGGGGGGCAATGAAGACGGTGGTGACCAATGTTCTTCGAAGAGAAAGGAGGTAGGGCGCACGAAAATGGTTAGCAGGAGCAGTCCAGCGAAAGTCACTTGGCAGCCCCTCTTCCTGATCCGAGGCAGGGGAAGGATAAAACCATGTAACCGAGAGGAGGCAGGTAGACTAGTCATCTTACTTCATGGAAAGGGGAGAAGTAACAGCGCAAATTACCTCTCTAGAATGGGACAAGGTGGAATGTGGGGAGACACTTCGGGGTCTCGACTGCTATCACACACGACACGCAATACCGGGACACACAACCGGAAGAAAAACAAGAAGTGAGAACAGCTGAAGGGGAAGGGAATTGGTGGGGGGCGCGATTTCCTGTAATTGAAAAGCAGGATCACCTGGTACGACAAGAAGAAGAAAAGGCAGGGAAGAGGGGGAAGAGAACGAATAGTGTCCAATTCCGGAACCTAATCCAGTAAGTCGAACAATTTCTGGGAAAATGGTTGTCCAGGTCCATGGAGCTGTCTACCTCAGGGGGTCCCAGGATGGGAGAGAAGAAAAGGGGAAATTGACTCATCGTTATTATAACTGCAAAAGAAATGCCCACAGTAAAAAGCTCGGCGCTCTCACGCTTTATTTTAGAAGAGGTGGGGAGGATTGAGGGACGACTCTTTTGGAACGTCCGAACAAGGATGCTAGAGAGGCGGCGTGGGGGGCCACCCGAAGGGAAGCTAGGGCTTGCTTTCCCGACAGAAGAAAGTTGGGGCGAGTCCTTGCATCAAGGGGGGTGTACAAAATTGGGGACAAGGGTGAAACCCGGATTATGTTTGGAGCCGCAGTGGTGAGGGAACGGGGGAGATCGGAAAAAAAAGTTAACGGACGCCTGAGTGGCCTTCTTCGGCAGTTTTTTGAGGGTTGAAGCAGTGAAACGTCCACGCAACCACCGGCCCAAATCTCCATTACGAAGTCGCGGAAGGTTGGGGGAAACGGCTGTTGCTGCGGGAAGTGTGGTGCTTCTAAGGATGGGGGGGGGGGTGGATGTAAAAAAAGGGAAAAGGAGAGCCTTCTATGGGCATGTAATCTTATATTAGA
>Ga0179593_1442747_pt1 | contig 13027 bp, 15 predicted proteins | sample CZODoug2_1_08_16_FD_185931 | JGI IMG/M metagenome (GOLD analysis project Ga0179593, IMG submission 185931) | Vadose zone soil fungal communities from Angelo Coast Range Reserve, California, USA - CZODoug2_1_08_16fungal (PacBio error correction) | ecosystem: Environmental > Terrestrial > Soil >...
AGGGGTAAAGGAAAGAGGAAAAAAAAGAAAGGACAACTGCTGAGACAATAAAAAAAAACCAGGTTCAGCCGGACAGCGATCCAGAGCTGGTTCAAAAAAGGAATGAAGGAGCCTTAAGCACAAGACAAAGTGCTTGAGCACCATGGAAAAAATCCCGAAAGCAGATGACCCACACTCTAATTGACTATTTATCACCAGCACGGAGAGGATCATCAGGAAGGAAATCAACGAGGACCTGTTAGTGCGAGCAAAAAAAATGGATTTGAAAAAATAGGGACAACCCGCCTTAAAGTGCACACGGCGGGAAGTTTTTCTCGTACAAGATGGTTGGGAAGAGGGGGAGGGAAGGGAAGTTCGCCAACCGAGCAAGAGCTGCAGGTGTGGGGTCTAAACACGGGGGGAGAGAATCTCTCAAATTCCTCAAAATCACAGATAGGAAAGGACTGGGACATAGGGGGGGGGGGGGGGGGGAAAGACTGAGAAAACTGAGGAAACTACCCAACCGAGATTGTCTTATTGGGAGCGTGATATGAAAGGGTGGCCTAATTCAAAACACATAAAAACTACCGCCCCAGGAACTCTCTTTCTGAGGACGCGAGGAAAAGCAACGTCAAATAGGGCTATCAGGAAGGCTCAGGGATGTACTGATCTGCGCGGATCGATGGGAAACGCGTGGAAGAAAGTGGAAGAGACGTCAAAAAGAAATGCAAAGAAATACAGGTTCATGGGGCCCCTACTACTTTGGGGGGGAAGGAGGATGAAAAAAAACCTAAAACAAAGATTAAATGTTCGAAGGGGGGGTTGGAGAGACTAGGGGGGAGGGAAAAAAGAGGAGCAACTGCGGTGCATCTATAGCTGCGGACAAGACAGTTCTAACTAAGGTCAAAAGACAGAAATGCCAGCAGGGGGGGAAACAGGAGCTCTAGCCCGAAGGGGATCCCCGGGCGATGGCAGAGGGGAAGCCCAGGGCGATCAAAAGTCTCTCTTCGGCGGTCACCTACTACCGAAGAGGTCAAAATGACAACAAACGCTACTGCAATCCGCATACACGGACCTGAAGTGACAAGAAGGTTGACAGCAGGGTATAATTCGAGTGCCTGCGCTTTAGCAGGGGGTTATCCCATCACGGGGGGAAGCGGGGGAAGAGAGTTCTAGCCTCAAAAAACAGGTTATCCTGCCGACCGGCGAGTCGAGGGATCTACGGTGGGGATGAGGGAGATTACCTAACACCAATCGGAGTCCAAAGGCCGGGGCTACGTAACATCAGGGCTCTAAGTCATGGGAGTTGTCCTCATCAAAAGGCTTTAGGAGGGCACAGAAGGCAGACGGGTAAGGAAGGGGGGAGGGGAACGGGGCCACTAATGGAATCCTTCGGGGATTTATCTACAAAGGTGACAGAATGGTAGGGCAATGAATTTTGGCTGACAGCCGTCGGGCAGAGGTGGTCAGGTCGTGTCGAAGAATGAGGGACAGGACTTCAAAGGGGGCGATCTATCTTCACTGGGAAGAAGAGAAGGTGGGAAAAGAAGGGGGGTAAGATTAAGGAAAGGGTCTGGAGCGGGGAGGGCGCAGAGAATGCCTCAGTCTTCAAGCTATTTTCGCTAGAGGTAAAGGAGACTAATATGAAAGCGGCTGCCGGGGAGTAGCAGCGAGGGCCGTCGCACTATGGACAGGGACTGGAAGGGGTAGGTGCATTATCGAAATAAAAGTTTGATAATCAGGGAGTTCCGCTTTGCTAGAGAAGGTAAAGGAAATGGGGGGAAAAATTTGACTCCAAAGCAGGACTCGGCATCGGAAGGACTTTAGAGAAAGGAGGAGACGAATGCACTGGGAAGGAGTAAAACGCTTCGCTGCCAGATCAACAGATCTGAAGAAATGAGGAAGGAGGAGGAAGGATCACTGTGTCAAAAAACGCAGGTCCTAACGGAGAAGGGGGGGGCGGGTGAGGTCTTCTGGCTCGCTGCGAGATGAAAGATTCCTGCTAGGGGCGGTGAGGTAGGCCCGCAGTTCCCGCGGAAGCAGGAAGATGGTTGCAAAGAAGGAGATTGAACCGAATACTCTCAACGAGATATAAAAAAGGGGGGGAACATAAAGGATGGAAAGCGCAACCTGGCTCTTGCACTCTGCCTAGAGAGGGCTAGGGGAAGGGTGGGAGAGGGCTGAAACGGGAAGGGTCGAAGGTGCACCAGGCAGAATGAAACTCGGTTAGGGAAGAAAATTTGGAAAGGCGCTCACGCATATCAGCTTGTGAGAAGGATTTTCATTGGAGCAAAATTGGGGAAAAAAAAAATGTTGGGACTGCAACGAGGAGGGTATGAAGAAAAACTCCCGTCCCATTGAGGATGAAGGATCCGCTCAGCAAACGGGGGGAGCGATGACACAAACGATATCTAGTTGTTGGTAGAGGGAGGGAAAATCCTGGGGAAGGAAAGGAACGTCGCGATCGAAACACAACGGTGATTTGTTAGTGAAAAAAGGAGGAAGGATCAGTTCGGCAGGGGGGTTCGGCCACTGTATTTTCTCGGAACACCCTCATCTGTCGGGAGAGGAGAGCGAGCCTCCATGAAGTCAACAGGGCGAGCAGCGCCTCCTGTTCAGGGCGTGCTGCATCCCAGAGGAGGGACATAAAAGTGACACGGAAAGGCGCGCCAGCAAAGCATCTTCTGCGGCATGATCGCCTGAACAGTATGAGGGGGGAAAGGAGGGGGTGGAGTATCACGGCTGGGCACCGTCTAGCATTGAGTGTAGCCCTCTACACGATCACCTCGCCGCGCTAGCATCGTAAAACAAGAGGGACCTGGGGAGCTCCAATAAAGGTTGACCCCTTGGTTATTAATATCGTTTGTCGGAGGGGTCACAGTATAGTTAGATGTGGGGGGTGGATAGGGAATTAGATAAGGTGGGGTAAGGAAGGGAATGAAAGATGAGGGGGGGAGATGGGGTGGGAAGGGGTAGAGACACAGAAGGATTGGGTGAACGGGGAGTGTAAGGATAGTAGGGGGGGTGGAGGGGGGGATAGGCGAGGGGGGTGGGGAAGGGCGCACCGAGGTAAGGGGGGTTGAGGGGAGAAATGATACAACGGCTGACACGGTATCCCCCCTAAAGAAACTCACGATCCTCTTCAAGGGAGGCAAGAAAAGAACAAAATACGCTCTCATGATTCATCTCTCTCGCGGGACGAATCCCATCACCACTAAAGGAAAAAACAAAACTAACTAAAGTTTGGAAGGATGGACGTGGATCCGCGGGAAAAATAAGCCGTTTCGGGGATGATGGGGAAATCCTACGGGAGCGATCAACTGGAAACCCTTTTTCATATAGAGGAAAAACCTCAAAAGGAAAGCCTAAGGGACGGAGGAGGTGCAACCGTCCACAAGGCACTCGGTCGAAAGAAAGCCCTCTAAATCCCTGAAGGATAGAACTACAGGAAAGAAAAAGGAAGGAAACAGGTCTCCAGTCGGGCCCCTTCTCACCAAGCGAGGTCTAAAGCCCACATCAAGAGCGGGGGGGTACTTAATTAGCGAAATAACCTCGAGCATAAACGCTCAAAAAACATTATCAGGCATACAGGAGAGAGCTACTTCGTCCTCCTCCTCTATACTCGAGCTCCAACCAAGACGAAGAGGACCAGCACTGCCGAAGAAAAAACATGAAAGTCAACAGTCCCTCCTTCTCAATGCCCCGAACTTGAAAAAAGAGAAAAAAGTTCAAGGGAGAAAAAAATCAGTGGGGTAAACATTCTGCACGGTAAAAACTATCCCGAACGAATGAGTGTGGGCGACTACCTCTTACCGGGAAAAACAAGCAGAACAGGAAACCCGGACCCTCCTCAAGCTCCGTCTATGAGAAACAAAGAAAAAGAAGAGAAAAGGCTTGAGGAAGCAAACGTTTCCCCATTTACTCTGGGAGAGGAACATGACTCCAACCAGTAGAAGCAGCGATCGACCAACCACAAAGGAACCGTTTGGGGGGGGCCGAAGCGCAAGCATGTCAATATTGAAGATCAAGGAAAACCAACCCTCCTCCCCTGCGCCAGGGCCCGATAACTTTCAGAACAAAAAGAGGAGGGGGGACACTTAAGGACGTGGGGACGAAATGTCAGTAAGCGTCGTTGCCCATGAAAGCTGCGGGGAGTAGGTGACGCGCCGCGCGATCTCCCTCGGGACTCTTCGTGAAGGGAGAACCTCCGGAAAATTCAAAACTCCTTCCCTTGCGAGTCGCGTCAAATAAAGACAGCGAGGGGGAAGGAGGGAAATAGATGGATCGAAGAAAGCTTTCTCACAATGGCTCTATGACAAGAGGGTGGACTCCCGAAGGGACCGCCGGCGAAGAACTAATGAAACACTAGAAAACATACAGCTCTGCAGGTTGGGGGAGAGTCACACCCGCGGAGGCAACTATTTCCACACGAAACGGCTCTTAATGGGCCCACCTAGGCATGACGGAAAGGTTGCTCGGATCCGCGCCATCCTTAAAAGCCCTACAAAGGAGCACGAAGAGGGAGGAAAGGTCTTGACGAGCAATCAGAAACGCGCGCATTGCGTCGGAGGGAGTGGGGACTTGTTTTGATGTGGGCAAGCACGGTCGTCACGACACGGAAAGCCGCCCCTCGAGCGTCGCTCGTGGCGCGCGGGGGAAGAGGGATTGCCCCACGCTGAAAGGGGGAGGCGCACCGGCTCTGTGAGGGGGGCCCGCCCCCGGCGCGCCGCTATCAGGGAGAAAAAAGAATCTAGAAAAGTACTAGTGGGAAAAAGCCCCGTCCCGAAAAAGAGCAGGTTCCACAATCGGTCAAAGGGAAGAAAATCAGAGCCGGGGCCCAGAAGGGCCGGGTTCCTAAGGTCGTGGCACAACAGGGGAATGACAACGGGGAGGAAGGTCGGCTCGGGGTGTGGGGAATGGGTGCGTCCGAGGAAGACATAAAAATGAGCAGTGCGCGGGAAGTGAGGAGAGGCGGAAGACGCTGTGGGGAAAGGGGGTGGGAATGACGAGTTTCGGTATTTGTGGCCGCGTTGTATCCGAGGTTGGAAATTGTAAAAAAAATTCTGGGCTTCATGCGCCGGGTACTTCGGGCTGTGTAAGATTCAAGAGGTTTCGCTACGGTAGAAAAAAAAGGGAGTGTAGAAAAAGCAGGGAGAAACAAAAAACAAGACGAACTGCGGGGACCGGCGCGTGCGTGGCGCAAACACAAAAACACACGAAAAGAGGGAAAAGAGAATGGCGCTAACGGTGTGCAAACGAGGGAAACATCTGCGAACGGGAGGAAAGGAGAGCCCCTTCCGACGTGCGTACATGAGAGGGGAAGAAAAAAAAAAAAAAAGAGGAAAAAAAGGAGCCCGCGACCTTCAGGCGAAGGAATCACAAAAAAGGTAGTGGCGACCAACCGGGAAAAAAAAGAACCTGAAAAAAACTCGTGACAACGAAGCGCAAAGCATTAGAGAGGAAGGAGCAAAAAAACATCACAGAGGACCTGGACATCGGAGGGGCCACGACCTCGTGAACAACTGCGGAAGAGCAGAGGGAGGTGCTTCGAAACCGAGGGGTGGAAAAAAGGGGTAGGACGGGACTCCACAACAAGAAAAGAGGGGGGAGTGGAAAAAGAACTAACGAAGGGGGACTTAAGCAAAAAGGCACAGAGAAAAAGGGACTAAAGGCTCGTTTGTAAAACTCTATCCAGAGGAGACCGGAACAGAGAGAATTAACTAGGGGAAAATTGTGCTCGTGATCGTACCTTGTCCTACAGAAAAAAAAGAGATCGACGACTCCCTTCTGCGTCTGGCTGATTCTCTATTAATACCTTCCGGACAGCCGAAGATAAGTTGAACTAGGAAACGATAGTCGCGTATAAAGAGTCCCATCGGGGGCATATAGGGGAAAAGAACAACAGATCGGGACTCTTGTAACGGAGTTTCCCCTAAGAGGGTCCTGCTAGGGAAACACAAGAAAGATGTGTACAAATGTTCGAGCGGGTGTATCTCGTGAGTCTGAGGTCCTGAATTAAGAAGGGAATCTGGGGACATCGAAGGCGGTCTGCGAGATATCTTCTAGCACGTAAAAAAAGAATACCAAGAAACGCTGCCAAACGGCTGAAGAATTGGGACAAGGAGAGGGCTAAGGAAGACGAGGGCCGAGCAAACGTCTCAATTTCGAGGAACCGACTAAATCAGCTTTCAACAGACCTAAAGCAAAGGGAGAAGCACAGAGGAAGTCCGAAAAGGAAAGAGGGTAACACCGTCGATGGTTGGCGCATTTTTATAGTAAAGGGGGGCGGAAGGTCGTCGGTGAAAAACGGGGGGGAGCCGCGCTGAAAACAAAAAAAGGTAATGTCGATTAAGAGGGGAAAAGAACAAAAAACGGTTACGACCCGGCAAGAATGAGGGCCGGGGAGATCGATTTATCTACTGGGGGGGGGGAGTGCGAAAGACAAAAAAGGGGTCAAAGGGAAAGGTGGCGGAGAAGGCTGGTAGATTTCGGGTTATTTTTTAAGAAAGGACCTAGGCGGAAAGGGAAAGGGGCCGGGGTACAGCGAGGATGGGGCTGTTCAAAAGTTTAACAAACTCTTATCACGAAAAAAGAAGAGGGGGCTTGTTCTGAAAAACTGTTCAGAAGGTCTGCTAAGAAGGGGAGGGAAAAAAGAAAAAGCCCTCGGAAATATTTTGCAAGGGGATGGCAAGGAGAAGGAGACAGGGACTTCAAGGGGGGGAAACTATCTTCTTGCAAGAGAGGCTCCGTTGGGAAGAAGACGAGCTATTAGAGAAAAAGTGAAGCGGCGCCGGCCTGCTCAGGGAGCGTGAGTAGAGAGTGGGGAGAGGAAAAACTTCTTCCTAAGAAGACCATCTAGGGGGAATGGGGGGGGTAACCGAGCTATAATAAAGGGCACCGTCGGTACCTAAAAATGAAGGGGTTCATGGGAGAGGCTAAAGACGCATGTATTGACCTTAGTTGGATATTGAGACAAAGAGGGGGCAAGGACAGGTTGCTCACACTCCTCGCCGGGATGATTCTTCAAGGGGAAAGGAAAGGAGAGATAGCAACGGGCCTCTCCCCTAAACTCGAAAAAAAGCTTCATCTCCTCTAAAAGAGGTGTCCCTCTAGAGTATCAAGGGTTCCCCCGATAACGGACCCTTCGCTTGCGGGGGATGCAGAAGGAGTTGTAAGTTTTTCACGGAGCCGCTCTATTTAACTATGAGAGCGGTCGTGTTAGTTTAGGCTGTTCCTCCTGTAAAAACACTCCGCGGAATATAACAAACATGGGACTGGAAAAAAGTACCGGGAAGACAGTAAGACAAAGAGGAAATCTGAAAAAGGTAGAAAATCCACCCGGTAATGGGCTGGAAGAGGGGGGAGGGATGCGGGGAATAGTCTAAGGAGAAAAGGGGGAAGGTTCGTTGTGAGTGGGACGTAACCGAGCGAATGCGCGGGGTGCAAAGACCAAGATCACAGCAACTCTGTTCAAACCCAAGACATTGGCACACGTCGAATCACTTCCTAAATCTTGGGAGAGATGGCAAAAAGCATGGCCCCAAACCTAGAAGGTGCTGGCAGGAGGAAAGATCATAAAAACCTCCGTCCATCTTGCAGAGGCCCCTCTGCCTCAAAAGAGTGCTATCTAGAGCAAAGCGCTACTGGGGCGATATTGCCACGAGAAAAGAACTAACTGTGCCCGAAAAATGAGATATATCAGACAACAACAAGAGGGGGAGTGAGTAAAATCTATAGATCGTGCATTGTTCTTCCCCGGACCTGTTCATCGAGAAAACCAATAAGGATCTGAAAGGGCGACTCGATCGCCATGCCTGTTCTCGAGATTCTCTAATGGAAGGAGGGAGGCTTCATCACAAAGGGAGGGCAACCCGTGACTTGGACAAAAGAAAAAATCTCAAGCAAAAGCTTCTCGCAGGGTAGGCAAGAAGTGACAAAGGAATAAAGAAAGGCTTGAGAGCCCGGCCTGGTTCAGAAACAAACGCGATCAGGGTCAAGTGAGTACCCTAAAAAATAACACACTCGACCAGATGCCGATAAAACTTCCCTCCACGAGAAAAGGGGGGGGGAGAAAAAGACAGGGCGAAAAATTTGGTAGGGGGGGCAATTTTTTCGGGGAGGTTTCATGTACTGGATGAGGGACAAAAGCCTCCAACTGCGCGAAAAAAAGGTAGGCCGCCCGACCTGCCCCCAAGCTCGAATAGTGCAAGATCTCGCGCGCCGACCCAAACCAGGGACCTCTCAGGTAGGGCGAGAGGGGAAGGAATATGAGAAAGCGGAGTCTGCCAACCGCCTCTGGCGCGAGCATTTGCTAATTGCAAAGGGGAAGATAGGGGACTTTCCAAGAAGAAATAACCTCAGCGACCGGGAGCGCTGGTAAACCAACGGTACAACCATGCAGGAAACGCATATCCCACGAATCGTAATAATCGAATAGAAACCCCCCTGCAAAAAAACCAAAAAAATGATACGAGGGTCCCCTGCTTCCAAAGGAAAAATCAACACAGGCAAGAGATTGTAGTCGTTAAAGCCGTACGGAGGCGAAAAACAACGACTAAGAAAGACGACACATGCAATTCGGAAGGCGGCGCCCCTACGGAACGGGGCTCCATCCTAAGGCGCTCGAGCTCCCACATCCTAACGCTAGGCAAGCAATCTAGAGGAGGACACCCTTGGTAAGAAAGCAGTCCTCCTTTAAAAAATTAGAAAAAACGCAGAAAAAAATCTGCCCGAGGAAGGAAAGCCAAGGGAAAGTGGGGATACCTTCCTGCAACGGGTGGGAGCCAGAAAGTGAGTGCCTCTATCTTTAACTTGCAAAAAACGAAAGACCGGAGCCGGCACCCGGCCCAGCCTAAGACTTGGGCGCTTAAAGACAAAAAGCATAGGAATCTAAAAGTCGTAAAGAAGAAAGGTTGAAAAAATGTATCGCTGGTGGGTAGAGCGCCATCCAAGCAAAACCTAGATCAGCTATAGGAACAGAAAGAGTCCACCGTTTTTGGGGAGACTGACCGCACGGAACCCGCCTGGGGGACGCTGAAGCGACCCAAATCCAACCGCCCAAACAACCTGGGAGAACCGGCCGGCTAATTCTAAAAGAAGGAAAAGGAGGAGGGGACCTTCGGGTCCTTGTGAAGGAGCTAGTGAAACAGTGGCGGTCGGGAAGGCCAAAAAGCGGGGACGAAAGCGAAAAAACGGTCAAATCTAGCTTCGCAGAAAGATGCGGACCAAACAAATCGACAAGGGGAGCCGTCGGCGAACGCGGATCAGATCGGTATGACGTGTGACAAGGGAGAGGAACTAGAGTGCCGAAGAAAGGTCGAGAAGGCGCTCGTTCCTCCTCTCTGAGGAAAAAATAGACGGATAAAAGAAAGACGATGAAACCTCGCATGGTGTTTCATAGCCGGCAAAAGAGTAGGGGGGACCTTTCACGAATGTCACCTACACTAAATAGGGATGGGATAGGACCAATGGAGGGCAAAAGAGGGACGGCGATGACGCACCAGAAAAAAAAATAACACAACTCTAAAAGGGCGATCCTCGGTTCAGGGCTTCCTCTGCGGAAGAAGACCCCTCTGCAAAAAAAGGGCCGAGGTCTAGTCCGTGTGGGTGAGGTATGCCCACCCTGGTCTATCACGCTAAGGACGCCCCGAGAGAGTTCCGACTTTCAGTCTTTAGAGCTTCTCATGATGGGGAAACCAAAGTGCCTGTCGCGCCACCCTGAGTCTGTTGAGGTTATACGCAACTTCTCTACGCGGGCGAAAATTCGGCACACCATCGTAGTGGAAGGCAAATTGGTTGTCTAACGGGAAAGTCAAGAAACTCTCTTTCAAAAAAGCTCGAACACCTCATCGCCGAGGATAAAAGAAGGGGCGGGGGGGGGGGTCCAAATGGGGTCTGGGGGCCCCAGCAAGGAGAGACAGTCAAAAAAAGGGTAAAAGAACGGTGAAGGCGAAAGCTCAAAGCTGAGAGGGGTCTCAGAGATCGAGGGGAATCTGAGGGTGGGTCACCTAGTTTGGCGTAAACAGTTTGGAGCCAAGGGGAGACCCCCAAAACGAACACAAACCGTTGGGTGGGGTGGGTACAAACGGCCGAAAAGGGTTCAGCGTGTCCTGAAAATTCAAAAATCGCCGGTGGGCAAACATGGGCCAAGAAAAGTGAAGCGCGGGGAAAGGTTAAATGGTTGGCTGAAAAACGTTTACCCCAAACCTCCAAGAAAAGCACAGTGCCGGCCCAAAACACCCTGCGGCCGAGCTTATTCTCCAAAAAAAAGACCCACCGGAGTGAAGGAAAGGGAAATCCTTAAGAAGGACTCTTCCGGGCTTCCAAAAGTGGAGGGGGTCACATGTTTGCACCAAGTAACCTTTTTGGGAAATCAAATCATCATATAAAAACGAATTGGGAAACCAAAAAATTCTTGTAACTCTACATTTGAAACATTTTTACAAAGGACTGCAAAAGGGGAGTACAAAAGGCAAAAGCAGAGTTTGGGGTTTTTTGGGTTCTGGGGAATGGGAAACAGGGAAAAGGAACCCGGACACTCCAAAAAGAGAGCCACTTTAACTTTACCTAAACAAAAAGGAAGGTGATTTGTAACGAAAAACAAAATGTAAATCCCTCGCTCAAAACCGTCGTTCCTAGAGCCTGCACGGTGTACTCTCACGCAAAAACCCATGGGTTAAAGGAGAAATACCAGGTGGCCCAACTGGGCCCAAACGCAAAACCCCTTGAAGGGAAAACCAACCTCACCCAAATTAAAAGGGCGACAATCACCGGGTAGGGATGGGGTGTCAAAAACAGGAACGGAACCAATGGTTGTGTTTGTAGAGGTTTAGGGAAACGGGGACCCCCAAGTTGAACACAAACATATAAAAAAAAAACTCGGATGGGACGTGGGGGGGGGGGGTGGGGGGGGGAAATGAAAGGTGGAACTTACTAATAAAAGGCCGAAGGGGGCGGGGGAAGAACCAATGAACACGAAAATTAGAGAACTGGCAAGCCGGTGGGGAAGTAGATCCGTCGAGCCCTAAACCGGCGAAAGATCTATTTTCTTAGTTGCGCAGGGGTTATATGACCGGGTTTGGGCCCCAAGAACATAAAAACACGAAAAATCTGGAAGCGACTGAAAACGTTTCTTTCGTGAGGAGAGAAGACCATGGAAAAGGAAAGAGGCGGGTCGCCGGGGTGCTCGTGGTAAGGGGGTTGAATGATCGCGCGTGATCGCTTGGAACGTCTTGGGACGACGAACTGGGAAGGGAAAAATCAAAGGGTCGTCTGTGGTGAAGCTTTCATTGAAACGACTAAGGGGGACGGCGATGAACACAAAGAATGGAATTGTAGAGCTTTTGGGGCGAAAAGGCGAGTCTGTGTCCACGCTTATGAACTATGACACAAATCCAGGTCTCCGGGCTGGAGACCAGCGCTTTCAAAACTATCACTGCACGACAGAACGAAAATAAGGAACAACGCTACTCGCCGACGGAGCACCAGGTCTATGGAAGACAGGGAAACCTGAGGGAACGGTGCAGCCGATGAGAGGCTCTTCACACAGGAACGACAGGGCCAATGACTCGACATAGAAGGTCATACGGGGAATACTAAAGGAACCTAAGGGTCAAAAAAAACTCTCTTGGAAGGGTTATCAATCCCAAAAAACTGGGAAAAGCGGTGAGGCCGTTGGGAGTCAGGGAGAGGAAGCTGAAGGCCAAACCTCGCTGCCTAAAAAAAAAGGTTCGAAAAAGAAGTGCAAAACTCACGGGCGATCGATGGCAAAAGGGGTGTGGGGCGGGAAATTGCGCCAGCAACCTATTCAAGGGACCGGTTTCAAGGGGAGAGCTGGGTCGATGGAGGGGTGAGTTGTCCTCACCTAGCCAACAAGAGTGGGAGGAAAAACAAAACTGTCAGGCGCGGGTAAGGGGGGGAATGGAAAACAAACCGTTTCCACTAATCAGAACTAATTCGTTAGGGGAGCGAACCTTGTTAAGAAAGGGTCAACAGACCCACGGCAGGGGTTGTCTGGCCATGCAAAGCCGATGTTTTCCCTGAGGCAAGGAGAAGGAGGGAAAAATGAGAAGGAAAAAAGGGGCGTCTCGAGCAGGCTTAAGAGAGGCCGAAGTGGGTTAGTCGGTTCGTCGAAAGTGATTATTGAAACGGGGATTCCAAGGAGCGAGGTCTCATTCTCCCTTTGCAGAGAGATGGGGAAAGAAAACTCGAGTACTTCCGAAGGAACATCCAAGAGGACTTGGGGAGTAAACGAGGCCGCCGGTGAAAACGAAGTACCTGGGCGGGCATTGGGCTGGGAACTCTGTAGAAAGGGAAGTGTCAAATGGGGCTATCTCGAGTGAATTTGACCGGGGGGTGGGGAATAGAAGGAAAGCCATCGAGGGAGGAGGGGAAAAGGTGATACATCCGTTAGGAGGGAGATATATGAACAAGGCCATCTCAGCACTCGAAGGGGGATACGCACACTGTTGAGCTTCTCCGAAAACGATGACCCAAAGACGCGCGTACAGGTCCAGCATATCCCCAAATTTACGAGAAATGTGGGGGGGTTGTTCTTTGCGTAGTAAGAAGAAGGTTATCAACGATGCTCTCGGGTAGGGGAGTTAGTCGGGAAGAAGAAGGGCGGGCTCCAATTAGTTTTTCCGAAGAAATTAAATTAATACAAGAAGAGAAAGGGACAACGGTAAAAGAGCAAGTGTCGGGGCAACATGTATTTCCAAAAAAAAAAAACCGGGAAGCGTGTCTGTAACGTGGCTCTCCCGAAGGCTAGGGGATAGGTGGAAGCCGACAAGGGGGGGAGCCTCTATCTCTGGGGGGCAACCAGACCGGGAGCCAAAAAATCGCATCAATTGCAAAGGCTCTAAAAGGAAGAAGAAATTTGGGCGAGGCGATAATCGAAAAAACACGAAGGGGTTATGAAGTCGAAACGGATGCAAGGGAAATCAGCCGGCATTAGGCTGTCCTAATGAGGGAATACCCTAAGGGATTAGTATTGCACCTGAGCAGGTGTTTTTGGGGGGGGATAGATTCCCCCGGTGGACGACCTAGC
>Ga0179593_1497458_pt1 | contig 13027 bp, 10 predicted proteins | sample CZODoug2_1_08_16_FD_185931 | JGI IMG/M metagenome (GOLD analysis project Ga0179593, IMG submission 185931) | Vadose zone soil fungal communities from Angelo Coast Range Reserve, California, USA - CZODoug2_1_08_16fungal (PacBio error correction) | ecosystem: Environmental > Terrestrial > Soil >...
TCCTGCGGCGTATCGTGTCGAGGATAAGAAAAGGGGAAAAATGCGGATGACTCTCTCAAAATGTCAAAGGAAGGGTGAGACCTAGATCCCTAAATCAGGACGCGACGCGATCAAAGTCGGAGGCTGAAAAAAGGGCACTCATTAATTGCGGCTGAGGTCGCACCGAAAGCGCACCAGGTCGAACACGATATTGAATCCACGACTGACAAAAAAAAAGCGCGCCGCGCAAAAAAGCCGACTGATAAAGTCCTACAGCGCCACTGCCCGGGGTGTGCCACCTAATTCTCTGAACTGTCATTGGGGAAGAGGAAAAGAAGGAGGAAAACGACCAAAAAGGATTTGTGATCGCCCTGACAGCAGGATCTCGCCCGCTGAAACGCGCAGGACGTTGCCATGGCTGCTATTGCTGAGCCGTTGGAACGTGGAAGCTCCGGAAAAAAGGAAAAGTGCGGAGCGCTCAAGCTGATAGAGCGATACCAATTAGATAGGCAAACCTGACACCGCATCAGCTCAGTTGAAAGCGATGGATTGGGAGAAAAGAGTGGTCGAAGGGCGTGGGATGAAAAAAATCTGGGACAAAAGCGCGCGGCAAAAGACCGAAGCATTTCGCTTGGTCCAGAACTGGCCAAGAAGGCGTCCGCCAGACAAGAAAGCAACGAACCGGCCGCAATCTAAACGTCCACTTACAACCTCATGTTTAACGTAACGCAAAAAATCAAGGTGAGGTATCGACTGGCAGAACCTTGAAATTTCCACGATTTGGAGAACTTCAGCGAGTTCCAACACCTGTGAAAAACATAGGCAGAGAGCATTGTGCCTGCATGGCGTGTCGCCGCTCTCCACGGGCCCGTTCCAACACGTAAAGGGGGCATCCGCGTCATAGGCGGTGACAATATCGTGATGAAAAAAGCTAACGTAAAATGGTTCTGGGCTGAATCAAACCGGTCAAGAATCACGCTCGAAGTAATCGTCGAACCCACATTGGCGCGCGCCGAAGAGCAGCGAAGAGCGCGCTGGAGAAGAAAAAACCTCACCAAGGGCCAATCTCTCGATCCCGGAGGGGTATCTCAGGGCGACCTTGAAACGGACATGGCTTCATTCAGGTCGTAAGAAGGAAGGGGCAAGGGCAGTTCGCCGCATCATAAAACGCCTTGAGAGGTCAATAATCCGATTCTAAACGCAAATCTTGTGCCACCTGGTTGATAAAGAATATGAAAAGATGAGGGGCAGGGGAAAGGAGAACAATTCAAAAAAATTGCCACACAGACCCCAAAAAGAGGGGGTGTAATCGACGCGAAGAAAGGTGCAAGATGCTCGACCTGGTTGAATAACAATGATGCTGGAAACTGAGGTCGAATCAGCTATGAAGGAGCGAAGGGGGAACTTTGAGGAACGTTCATTTTTTAGACAAATCGCTAAAAGGTCGAGGGGATGACAGCGCTGAGCTAAACATTTCCCAGTCTGCAGCGGGTCAAAAATCAAAGAGGAAAAGAAACTGGGGCCTAAAAATGAGCGGGTGCCAAACCGTGTAAAGCAAGACATCACAGGAAGATAATTCCTCATTAGTGAGCTTCAGTTCAAAGACAGGGCGGAGTAACGGCCTCGATTTCCAGCTGAGTGGTAGACAGATTAACCTACATTCCTAAAAAGTCCAACTCTCACCGAATTTCGAAGAAGGAGTGAGGAGTAGAAGGGCAATCGTCAGGAGAACGATCAAGGGGGGGGGGACGGTCGGGACTAGGAGACTACCGAAAACGAACTGGGTATCAAGAGGGGCAATAACCAGTGCTCGAAGGGCGGAGAGCGTCCAAAATAAGTGGTGTCACAAGCAAATGACGCGAAAAAAACAACATGGGAGAGGAAGTAGATCACGGAAAACATGTTGTTAAATGAATCCATTTCGGGACGATCTGAACCGAAAGAGGAAAAGGGCTAGTGCCCGCATTTATAACTAGCGGGCTGTGCCGCCGTAGTTTCTCTGCTGAGCCGCCGACAACACTCACCAAAAAAATCGTACGGGAGAACAAAAAGGGGGAAAAAAGATACCGGGAAGGAACATGAGTCTTGAAGGCGTGGGGGGGGCCTTGGCCAATTGGATCGGCTTGTCGGACTACCGACAAAAGCAAAAACGCCGTTACCCCAAAGCCTGAGTGGGGGTTGGTGCAAGGCACTGGACGGACAATAGCGCTGGAAACCATTCTCCGACGTATGCTCTACATGATGACACGCAACACGTAGGCAGGGGATCTCTTCATCTAGTCCGGTCATTTGGGGACAAAAGAAAGGGCAAATCATCAAAGGGGGATCGGGTGCATCTCACAATTTCCTGAAGTGTTGAAAATGCCAGGACAAAATCCTAGCGGTGTCGACTCAGAAAAGCGAAAGGAGGTCAGCACAGCCTTCTTAATTGACGAACTCTCGTTACACGTGGGGGCGCGCGAGACATCGAGGTGTGGTACAATCCGAACGAAAGGGCTGGGGGTAGTTGCGGAAATTACCGCCAAATAGTGGCCATATCTGAAATTACAACCTCCATAAAGGGGAAGGGGAAGATTTGGGAACTACCGTTATTCGTGCGCCACGACAGTATGACTTGATGGGAGATGAGCTTGTCTTTGGCGCCCTGAAGCCACGCTAAGGTCGTGTCTGAAAACGCCAGGCAGTACGAAGGCTGTAACTGAGACCAAGCCGGCTCGAAGCGAAGAAAAATGGCAGAAGGGGGTAGGGGGGGGTCAGGAGTGAAAAGGGAAACGGCGCTAAAATCAAAGACGCTCTTGTCGACGCACGGCCGAAGGGTGTTAGACGAAAATTTGGAGGGCGCTTGTGGCTGTTACTTTAACAGCGAGACCATTCGGAGGGCCGTGAAAGCGACCGAAAAGGCGGGGGGACCCTGCCCTGAAACACCATAATGAACGGGAGGGGTCTGTTGAGGGACGAAGGGGGGACCGCCAATATTCGAAGCAGTCAAGTGAGTCTATGGCGCAACAGGTGGGGGAGGGAAGGGAGAAAGTTCATAAAAAACCTACGTGAAAACAGATAAATCCTGCAAGTAGACCGAAACACACGGCGCCTCGTTATACGTGAAAGCGGACCTGGTTGGGTAAGGAACGTCTAAGGCGTTCGTTGAGCGTCTTGGCTGAGGGCCCGAGGGCCCGTTAGAAAGCACTAGATAGGAGCGGTCCTCGAGCTTTGGTGGCCCGATTTCACGGGCACAACCTCCCACCCAAGCGACAACGCACTAGGAAGAAAAGAAGAACAAACGTCTTTCAAAAAAGGCTGAGGTCCGGAGGGCATTGTGCCCCTACGGTGTATGATACCTCAAGTAAGGGGGAGAAAATAAAAAAGGACGGAGAGGCGGAGATGGGGACAGACTCTGCCCGTCCTATCTATCAAGTCTCCACTAGGGCAACACGTAATTGGGCGTGCGAGATCCTGGTCGAGCAGGGAAAACCTCCGTTTTTTGGGCGCGGAAACTCGAAAAAACTACGTCCAAAGGCAACGAATGGAAGAATTACTTTCACACCATTTTTATGTGCGATATGGCTTTCCGGATGGCGGAAGCTTGGTGAGAGAGGAGACGGGTGGAGGGAAGAGGCGATTAACGGGTGTGGAAGACACCCTCAATGCGTGCTGGAGTGGGAAGGAGTCGCAACTGATAGGCGCCGGCTCGGCGATGTAGGGCGAGGGCACTGGGGACAAACCCAAGCGCTGGAAAGGAAAGGCTGGAAACAAAAACCCCCACTCGTCGATCTCGACAACGACGGCGTTGAAAGTAACTCTCTCAACAACAAGAGTAAAAGCAGAGTAATCCTGCCATCGGGGGAGGGGTCGAATAACTAGATGGGGGTAAGCGTGAAATCTGCTCAATGTAAATTTCCCGACCCTAGAATCTACAGACCGCGCGCGATCATTTTAAATCGGCGGAAAACAGCGCTTTTCTATGGAGGTCGCTCTGAAACAGGTGAGAAAAAAGATTGCCTCACAAACTTGACCCACGCCCGCCATAACGCGCTCGCAAACAGCGCCGGCCGAAATAATTTCCTACTCAATAAACCGCGGCGGGGGTGCACAGAAGTAGCTACGTCCGGGGCCATTGTATTTCAGTGAGGACGCCTGATCATCGAAAACGGAGGGGTTGAATAGGAACATCGGACGAACCAAGCGCCGAACGCTCCTAAATTCTAAGAGACCTCTATCTGCTTCTTGCCTCAATAGGAAAACCAGTCTCGCGCCGCTCAGCGGTAGCTACACAAGCGGGAAGGGGGAAGGTACTCAAAGGAAGAGGAGTCATCCTGCCTGCAAGCCTCCTGTGAAAGACGATGCAGGGGGAGAGGGGGAAAAAAAAAAATTGAGGGCGGGTGGAAAGGGAAGGGCAAACAGCTGCGCGACCAATAAATGAATCGCTATGTTTGTGAGAATGGCCCCAGGAGAGGCTCCAAAGAAAACTAAGCTAACGAACTCGGCGACATCCAGCTCTGCCAGAGGGGAGTAAAAAAAAAAAGGCCGGGCGGGAGTTCGATTGGAAGGATAGGTCCTTGCACGGGCGTTGATCAAGAGCCGCTTAAGGGGGACCCACATCATAGAGAAATGTGGAGGTGAGAAAAAAAATCGGGCGGCCGAGAAGTACCAGGAGTCCCCCGCGGCCAAATTCAATAACTCTATTGTTGGATATCCTTTACCAATAGCGTGATGGCGTCGCCTCAACGGAAAAAGAAGAGAGCTTATCTTCACGAAAAGCGAAACGAGGAAAAAGGGGAAAGGGGAAGAACACCAAAGGGAGGGACAGGAGGAGGATAGAAGCGCTAGAATATATCTTTTCTCCTCCCGCAACCACCAAGGGCGACCATCTTCGAGTCAGCAAAAAGTGCTTGGTCAGCAGCAGAGGAACTGGTAAGACTTTCTCGTCCGGGCGGAAACGGAAATTGCAAGTGAGTAATTCCGGAAAACTTGCGTGTAAGCCCACGAAATCCGATTAATCACGCAATCTCAATTGAAGTAGTCTCTGGAGTCCTTTAGAAAGAAGGAGGGCGGAGGGAAGTCAATGTGAACAAAGACGTCTGGAAAAAGAAGAGAAAAAACGCGTCTCGACAGTGGGAAAAACGTGTAACACGAGATTCGATCCAGGCCTGGGGAGAAGCCGATGCCGGAAACTAAACGGTCAGGCTAATTGGCTGCGTCGGCAGCGCGCGTGGCTGGCTTTCGGGGCTTGGACCAAAAAGAGATTTCGAGGAGATCAATGAATTCCGGCGACGATACGCGTTGACGTTGCCCATGTGAGAGTGCCAAAGGGAAAAATAGATGAAAAGAGAAAAAAGGGAAAGAAAAAAAAGTGAGACTGGAGGAAAGAGCGCAGAAAATGGGAGTCCGGGAGATTGACGAAGCTTGCCTTGTCACAACTGGCGGAGTACACCCTTCAAAAACAGCGTGAGTTTGTCGGGCATAAGCCGGCCTGTTGAAGCAAGGAAAAAGAAGAAGAGGGCAAGCAAGTGCAGGAGGAGAAGTCCTAGCAGGTCGTCTACCTAAAAAACGGTTTTTTGGACGGTCAGACGGCGGCTCAGCAGAGAACTAAGGCTGCACCGCGGAACGGGTAGCCAAGAGCGGGGAGACCAGTTAATCGCGGAGATCACGAAGCAAAGGCAGGAGGAGGGGGAACACCAAGGACAAGACAGACAGGAGAAAAATCCAACAACAAGAGAGATCATCAGATTGTGGAACATTTGGGGTTCACAACTTAATCTGGTGATGACGGTCCGACGCCAAGGGAACGGGTCGATTGCCCGCTTAAGGGCCCTCTGGAGACTGTCTGAGCCCCGGTCAAACGAAAGCGAAGAAGCGCGCCTTCAAAAAAAACTGGAACCGGCTTGAGGAAGGAGAGTTCATCTTTTTGTGCTTCACAGAGGTAATTCGACTACCGACAAATCAGCTGGAACTCGAGAAGGTCAGACAGCCGAAGACTGAGGGGGCCTTTCGCTCTCCTCGTAAGGAATTTCCGTCTTGCTCTACCCTGATTTAAAGCCACGCATCAAACCGGAGGGAAGTTTCGATTGAGCATGTTGGGGGATGAGGAACTGGGCCTGTCGTCAAAAAGGAAGCAGAATCACTAAAAAAAGGCGACCGGAGCAAAAGCCCGCGCGCTGCCTTCACTCGAAAAACGGAGTTCGACCGAGTTGTGTTCCCTACTCGCTCCGGCCATCCGAGCAAAATCGGTCAAAAAGCGCCATCGCGGTGGCTCGAGGAGCGCACGACTTCAATTGGTGAACTTGTGCTCTTCGATTGCCGCCGCAGAGTGCCATAGCTCTATAACGAAATCCTAATATCGGCGAAAGGAAGTCGACAGGAAAAGAAGAGGGGGTGAAGATTCGAGAAATGATTCTTGGAGCCCTAGAAGAGAGAATTCGGGAAGGCCCAGGCCGCTGGGATGCTCCTGATAACAATCAACTCGAAATCGATAGGATTGGCGAAGGAGGGGAAGAGAAAAAGAAGGGGCTCTCACTCAGCGCGCCCTCATTCTGGTGTTTCAGACACACGACTTGGTTCCGCGAGGGGGAAGGATGAAATCAGCAGGACCATGCGGGGGGGCCTTGAACGAAGAAGCATCGATTTTTTGAAAACCGGCTCTCCACCTCCGACTGAAGTAGTTTGGGGAAACGGGGGACGAAATTGGAGAAAGGCCCGACGAGATCTGCTCGAGCAAATGTCTCTTGGGATCGATGGTGCGCAAAATGTTTGTTAGGACGGGAGAAGTTGCTCAAAAATAAGGGGAAGATTGGTACGTTATGGAAAGGCGATAAAAGCCGAGTTAAGGAAGAGGGATGAAGGCAACTGGATGGACCGATTTGCGGAAGATAAATCTGTTCGTTTCTTCACGGAGGAAGAATACAAGGTAGGTCTGGGCGTGGAGAGAGTCGGGGGAAGAGAGCTTTGGGCGGAAAGGATTCCTTGGACCACCCACCAACAAGCCATCTTTTCCCGCCATAGGCTTTCAAAACAGGAGGCTGATGGGGGGTAGAGTTTGCCTAAGGGGGGGTATAAATGACTACAAGACGCGGCCCCTAACAGAGGGTTCCTAGGTGATCTAAAAAAACTGCTATAGAGAGATAAGGAACCCATGGCAAAAAAGATGTCAGAGGGGGCGAGAAGGTGAGGATCAATTCCTTTTTTTTTGTCGTGATCCAGAACCTCGAAATCCCCTGAGTAAAGAGAGGGAAAGAGCGAATACTACAACCGCCGCAGTTTATGGCGGGGGTAGGGGATTGAAAGGGACGCGGTGCCCTCCTTCTAGGATGCGGGAAGTAGTGGACAATAGGGGGGCGACACGGCCACTAAAATGAGTGCTGGAGGGAGGCCAGTCAATCGAGGTCTTATCTGTTTAAAAAAAGTTCTCTTTTTCTGGGCAAGCCTGGGACATTGCAAGATCAGGGGGGAGGTAACATTTACACAAAGGCTGTCTATCTGAAAACTATACGAAGACAGGATCTCAGGTCTCACACACCAACATGAAAAAGAGATATATACTACGAACGCACGTATCGTTTTCGAAAGGAAGAAGGAGTAGGGGTCCAGAAAGGAAAATCTCTGATAACATGTCCCAGGGAAGAAAACCAAACAAATAATAAGCCAATCAGTGAGAAAACATAAATCACGTAAGTGGGTCGCTGAGGTCGGACATCGAGACACCAGGTGCTTTGCAACGAGAGGTACAAACTACTTTCACAGAACCTCGCGAATCGAGAGCGCAACAATTCTAACTTCCTTATCCTACATCTCCCAGAAACGGCCGTGCCCGTAATTGGGAGTTCCTCGTTTTCCATTGGGGGAGGGGTTCGCTCGGCTGAAGACAAAGATCGAATTCTCGTACCTTGAAGAGCGCCCTCTGACGCCCCTCGTTTGACAGGGCTGGAAAGGAGAGAGATATGCCGCTAAAAGTAGCCGGAAAAGAGCAGAGCGCAAAACGCGCACAGGGTATCGATGAAGAAATCAGGAATGGAGGTATCAAAGGAGAGTTTGAAACCTGCACAGCGCCATCAGTCCCTGTAGAGATGCGGTGGGGATAAGTTGCGTGGGGGGAGGATGGAGTGTCAGGAAGGAAACAATCCCCTCACAAAGCAGGCCGGCCAACCGAATCATTAAATCTTTCCAGTGGAACAGCACTGTGCCATAGAGTTCCAACGAAACACTAAACGAACACGGCCGATCTGCGAAGGGGCACAACTACCACAAGGCAAAAGATAAGCGGCTCAGACCGGTGGGGGGGGAAGTTGGGGAGAGATTTCCAAGTTCAAATTGGTGATCAACTCGTCACCCGCATTCCAAACAACGGGGACCGCATCGGGAGAAAGAGAACGTGGCCGAACAATATTAGGGCCGCTCCAATCGCTCGTCCAAAACAAGAAATGCCATTCCGCTTGGCAGGGGGAGAGCCGGTGCGCAATATCGTGATGGGAGAGCGCAAGCCCCCCGAGGTCTCGCTGACTTCTCCGTCCAAGATCAAGCGAAAAGTGAAAAAAGGGGGAGAAGAAAACAGAATTGCTACGAGAGCGCTCAATATTCGATATTCAGCTTGGTTTCTGCCTCCCGAAAACATGACCCGCCTTCGAAATCGTAGAGTCAGGGATTGGCACAATTCAGATGAAAGCGCTGGCAGTAAGATCCAGTCAGTCAGTGAGACGAGAATATTATCGAGAAGCGACAAAAGCCTTTCAGAAGAACGATTCGTTCACGCGCTAAAATTGCAACCTGATCTTCTGAGTTCAGAGAAAATATGGCCAACTCGGGCGGAATCAGAGAGAAGGTCACCAAAGAATTGCCCGCGCCGGACGCCACAAAAAAGAGATGGTAAAAGCCGAGACGGACAGATTCGAGGGATGAGCCACTGTATGGCGTAAAAACAACTCCATTTTTTCGATTGAATGCATCGCCGGGGGCTCCGGCTTTTGCTCCGGAGGGGAAAAAAGATAGTTCGAAAGTAGACGAGGTCTCGATAATGGAAACAGTGAAAGAAAAGAAAATGATGAATAGATGAAACTGCACCTGTCTTTTTCTGAATCAAAGCATCATAATGAAAATGGGTCCTCAGGAGATTGAGGGCCGTGAAAAAACGAAGAGGCGAAGTAAAAAGTCCAGCTTTAGATTGCGGTAGTCGAACGAAAGCCGGAGAAAGCTAAGGGGGAGCCAACTCGACCCCAAACCAGGCGCTCGTAGAAAGAGATCTGTCGTAAAAGTACCCGAAGCCGGGTTTGTGGACGTTCTTTACTCTGCGCTAGCGGGAACTGAAGGCGGCCCGCAAAGGAATGTGGAAAAAAAAGAGGCCAGTGAACTCTGTCGGGCTAGATAGAACGGGAATGAAGTTGGACACCATGTTCAAAGCATCGACGGGTGAATACAAACACCGTCTGGAGGAGAGAGATCATCGCGCTGCGTGGAAATGGGAAAAAAACTTGTAAGGACCTGGCGTGGGGACTATAAAGAAAAGAAGTTCTGGTTATGGATTATGTGCGAAAAAAACGAGGGGAACTTAGTTCTCTTGCTGAGACGCCTATCAGAACCGCCCAAAACGATAAAAGGAACGAAGATAGAGGGAAGCTCCACAATCGAATTTGTGAGGTGGCCTTGAGAACAGGAGTGGCATTAGGAAAAGGACCGAGTCCATCTAAACCTTTAACGAGAGATTACGAACAAAGAGGGGGTGTATCATTCTAAAGAGGAGGACTGTCGGGACTACCGGATTAACGCAACGAAGAAAAGAGATTTTGCCAACGCGTCATTGTGAAATTTTCCACTCATGGGGCAAGGGGAGGACGCTAGAGACGAAGCATCGCTTCCATTTTCGAGGGAGGGGAATGCCGTCAAAGCCGTTCGCCGCTGTCTCCGAAACTGGATTCGACGAGTTCCCAGATTAGGCTTGATTCACAAATCTTGACTAAATCTCGTCACGCGGTGCTAGCCATCGCGTGGGCCCGTCCCCGGCCGCGGGGAAGCGGGGGAAGGGCTCGCCAAGGTGGAAAACTCCAGAAGAAGGAGCAATGAGATTAGTGAACGAAAAAGAAGGAGTCTACAAAAAATTTGGGGGCCTGATCGATTCTGCAGAAAGAAATTCGTTCGCCCGGACTCCACGACTAGACTGAAGGATGACGGCCGGCTCATTCTGCCTGAGAGAGACTCGACTCGAAGAGGGCTGGAAGGGTTAGGAAACAATAAAGCTCGCGGAAAATCAAACTGCTCCGCCGCATTTCGGGTGACGAACGAAGACGAACTGTCGGAGGACTTTTACGGAAAGTCGAGACATGTGGACGGGAACCGAAACAAATTATTGGCTCGCCCCAAAGCCTGGCCAGATTTCAGGTTAAAGTTTTAAAACTGGACTGGTGGAGAGCGGAAGAAGAAGAGTGGCTAAGCATGGGAGGGTCGGGAGAGGGGGAAGGAAAGGCTCAACAAAGAACGAGGAACATCTAGACTCCCCCACCAAGAAGGGTACGTAATCTCGTCACTGTTGTAAGTGGAACGTCTAAGGGGAGGCAAAGAGGTTCTTTTAGGGGGAGGGGAGTGTGCAGGGAACCTCTAGGGAGGTAACAGAACTAGCGGATAAGAGGTCGGGACCTACCCAGCTTGTGGGGGGCCCGATTTTTTGGTCGACACCCCCACCCTAAGAAAAAGGAAAGTGCACAACAAATTCAGGAGCTGAGGAGAGGCAAAAAGGCTAAGGGTGGAGACTTAATTCTGATTGAAGGGGAGAAACTTCTTAACGGCGAGCAGCGCTTTACGACGCCTAGACCGGCTATAGGATAGAAAGAGAAAAAGGGCAACAATGCAGATTTCGAGCGCTCGTCAGAAAAAAAAAACCGAACTTTTTGATCATCCAGCTCCCCGAAATTCAGAGCACTATGAATAGCTAATTAAGGTGCCAAACCACGGGCGGTATGCTAAAAAATGTTTTACTACCGGCTCAAGGGGAGAGGCCGGAGCCAAGGGCGGGAAGAGGGGAGGAGTGCTTTGCAACCTTGCAGGCGATGCTCAAGGCGAAAGAAAGTGTAAAAGGAGTTTATTTTCCGCCGATCTAATGCGCGGAGGAAAAAAAAAAAAAAAAGAGGCGATGAGGCTTCGCGCCGATGGGATGCATATAAGGTACTTGACAATGGACACCCACTCATGGGTCATATCTCGACAAGGAGTTCAGGAGGAGCGCATCAAAAAAAAAAAAGGAGGAGAAGAAAAAAAGAAGGACTCCCGTATTGTGAGATCGACAAAGGAGGCGAGAACATAAGGAACCGCTACCCTACAAGAAAACACTCCTAGACGCGACGCGATAAGTTCGACTAGAGAAGGGAAAGAAGGAAGAAGACTCTTAGGGGGTATGTCAAACAGGTCTGAACACACAGGGACTACAACAGAATAGGAGCAGGAACGCGCCGCAACTCTTCTCCTTCCCGGTCCTACGTCGCCACCATAACTCCGGCTGTGGTGCAAGTATGAAAGCTATGGAAAGAGTTGGCAGGGAAGAAGGAGGGAGGAGTCTGCTTAAAAAAAGAAAGTTTTGATGGCAAGCGACCAGGATTCGGCAGGCCAACTTCCCTTCTTTTCCATCCTGCGATTGCGACTCAGTCGGCCAGGGAGTCAGATGGAGGGGAAAAAAGATCCTCAAGGGAGAAAATTTATCCGAAGCGGAATGGGAAGGGGCTCATAACCATGAAAAACACAAGCATGCCCGCGCTCAGCAGACATTGAATATTTCTTTAGAGTTGCGTTGTTGAAGATTAGGGTGGGCGGGTGTGGAAAAAAAAGGAAAGCGGAGACCGAAGCAGTATCATGAAATGGCCCATATGTCCGAAGAAACGAACTCTCCAACTCCAACGTGCTCAATCAAAAAGCGGTCCACTTGACACAAAAAGAAAAGAGGGAGGGAACCGGTACGCTAAGGAAGTTGGGTTACGACCGGGCATCGGGCACGGGTTGAGCCTACCAGGCTGACCTGTTTCCTCAACATCGCATGGATACCTTTTGCCTTGAGAGCATCTAGTGGAGAAACGCGACGGAGAAGTTAAAACACGTAAATGCAAATGCCGAGTGGGGGGGAATGAACCGGTTGCGCAATCAATTCGGTGTAGTCGAGGTCACTTCAATCACCTTCTGTGCCTCGTGGAGCTCAAAAGTCAAAGAATCAAGACGACGAAAAGAGAGAGGGGAGAAAACAGAGATTCAGGCAAGGATGAGGAAGAGGAACGGCTTTCTCCTACAAAAAAACCGCCTTCGCTTCATCGAGCAGGATTGATATCAAGGAGAAGGATTCGAAATTCGGCCTAGTAAGCAAACATTCTGGAAAAATGCTTCCGAAAAGAAAAGGGGGAAGGGGTAGAAGGACTCTAGAAAAAGAGGAGGGTCCTTTCACATCCGATCTTCACTCCAGCTTCAATTGCCAAAGCTGAGGAAGAACATCTGCCTGACCATTCACCGACTGTCTGTAAACGGAGGTCCCACAAACAGATGGTCGAGACCGCGCGCCACGTGAGAGAAGCGCAGGGGAAAGAAAAAGGACTGAGGAAAGCGAGAAGGGTTTTATGAGTGAAGCGATAGGATTGCAGAAGACAAAATCATCGGAATTCTGAGAGATGCTTCGTCTTCGCGATCGCAGTGGGGACGACCCAGTCCTTCATCAACAAAAAAAAAAATATATGAAAAGATAGAAAAACTACGGGTGATTCGTGCGTGTAAAGCAGGAAAAGCCAAAAAGGAAATGGATCCCGCAGAGGGAAAGATTTGGGAACACTCAGCCAGGCGAGAGGACGGGGGAACCTGAAATTATGAGTGGGGTCGGGACGCCCTACATAAAAATGGGGAGAATTAAAAAGCTTACTATTCGTATTTTCAAGCAAGTCAAAGTCGGAGAACGGCAAGCGCTGTCGTCGAAGAGATCCTTTTTTGGACCTTGACTGATATAGGCCCATAGGAAATGTTAGCAAATAGCGGGGTAGAGACAAGTGAATCAAACGAGGGATCGTCCGAAACCAGGCAATGACCTTTGTTCCCCCTCAAA
>Ga0179593_1530376_pt1 | contig 13027 bp, 14 predicted proteins | sample CZODoug2_1_08_16_FD_185931 | JGI IMG/M metagenome (GOLD analysis project Ga0179593, IMG submission 185931) | Vadose zone soil fungal communities from Angelo Coast Range Reserve, California, USA - CZODoug2_1_08_16fungal (PacBio error correction) | ecosystem: Environmental > Terrestrial > Soil >...
AAGTGACTTTTGGAAATCGGAAGTTGAATTACGCACGAGCGTTGTCTCAGATTTTGAAATAGGAAAAAAAAAGGTGACCTTCCTCTTCGAAGGGGCAAAAAAAGGTAAAGAAAAAGCGCGACCGTAAGGTCCGAACGACGAATAGGTATGGAAAAAGGTGTACTCTGGGTTCTAAAAGAGTTAGGGCCTGTGGGCTAGTTCATAATTAACGGAGTTTATGCGGCCACACCCTGAGAGAGGGGATGCGTGAAAAGGGTTGGGTGGCGGCTGGGGGTAAAAAGTGGGGGAAGGGGGGGGATTTCCTGCTGCTGCGAATCTGGAATGAAACAGTACGGTGGCGGATGGATAATCACAATAGTTGGGGAAATCGCGATTTAGGCCGTCGTAGAAAAAAAAGAAAAAAAAAAAAAGGTATCAACGGCTGCTTTTCTGTTTGGAGGCAAGCTCGCTATTCCCGCAAGAGTAACGCCAAGACAAAGAAAACAAAACACTTAGGTTGGGAATGAAGAATGGGAACCGTGCCTGGTCGGTCGTGTTTAATACGCTCCCTGTGCCGGCCTAAGCACTAAAATGCGCGAAAGTAGGAACAATGACCATTTGGGGGGTAAAGAATCGACAACGAAAGGTATTGCCGGGGACCGGGGGAACCCCCGCACTAACCCTTAGGATCCGGGTGGTCAAAATTTACAAAAGGAAATCAAAGTAAGAGACCGCTTCATGGGTATGAAGGGAAGTAGACGAAGAGAAGACGGTAGTTGGATTGTGTCTACACGAGGCTAGCGTGAAAAAGGGATAAGGTGCACCTGTGAATCCGAAAAAAAGGAAGCAGTGCACAGGAGAACGCATGATGTCGTCATCAGGTAGACCGCATTTTCTTGGTGTGGGATGGGAGAGCGGGAGAAGCAGGGGTATAAGGAGATGAAGGACGAAAGACGCGGAAGAAATCGTTAGGAGGGCATAACGTCAACCCGCTCTTTTGTTGGGAGCATAAAGGGGTCGCAGCGACAAGGGGTCAAAAGAATGGAGAGCTATGGAAAATGTTGGAAAAGAATGGCGCGATTTAAGCAGCAAAAATGGTTAGAGCTTTAGGTAAAGGCGGGGTAAGGGGAGGGGGGCAAGCTCTTCGTTCCCATGAAAGCTTAAAGAAAATGGAAAAACCGAGAAGGCAGACCATTGGTTTACGATAAGACGGCACCCACGTGGATTTAAAGAAGGGGGAGGGATAAACTTGTCATAAGAAAAGGGGGGGGGGTCAGAAGGGGGGCACACTCAAAAAAAGCCAAGAGATCGCGTTCGCTGGACAACTCTACTGACAGGGAAAATTTTCGATCTCAGAAAAAAGGGGGAAGAGAAATTTGGGAGCGCGTCTCTCCACGGACGGAAAAAAGCCAAAGACGGCACACTTTCTCAACGTGAACGAAAAGAAAACCATGGGCAACTTGGGGAGGGGAAAGAAGAAAGTTTTGTACAGAGGATTCGGGCTGCTCAGGGGGACTGCGGAGGCGGGACGAGCGTAGAAAAAACAAGTTGCGGAGAAGAAAAGGTTCAGGAAAAAGACAGAGAAGGGTGGATGTTAAGCTCTCGGGAGCCAGAATGATCAAAAAGAAAGATCAGAATGACTCCACGGCACCATGATCGGAACGTTTAGGGGGAAACCAAGTGGCGCAGAGTTTGTCGTTGACGCATCTTGGGTTGGCGGCGGCTGAGTGAGCAGCCGAAATCGAGAGAGGGAATTAAGGGCAGGAGGTGGGGAAAGATAGAAGAGAGGAGAAAAGGCCTTTGTGATGAAGGGTCGGATCAAAAACGCCTGCACCAGGGGCGAACAAATGAGACACCGTTGGACGCCAGCCTGCTTCAGGAGGGAGGGGGGAGAGAAAGAGGCGGGTATGTCTGGTGACGAGGACAAAAAGAGGGTTCCACACGAGGTCCCGTTCAGGTAGTTCTAAAAAAAAAACGGGAGGAGGAAAGAGACAAAAAAAGGAAACTAAAAATGTGGGGGGGAAAAAGAAAGTGGGTTGGGGGCCAAGAAGCAAGCGCGCTTGGCTAAGTAAAGGAAGAAAAAGGTAGGAGAGGGCGTCAAAAACGTGTTATGAAAAGGGTGACATGGGCAAATTACTTGGGGGGAGAGGTAAAACTCATCGCAAAGCGCCGGTCTAAGGAGAAAGGAAAACAATGGTTTCCGGTGTTCGCGCTATCGCCGTAGACAATGTCATGGGCTGCTCAAACGACCGCCGCCCAACAAAGGAAACCGGGACTACCTGTCCCCTGGAAGGGTGTGTGCCCACAAAAACAAAAGACGCGACTGTTCCAGGAAACCGACGCGCACGCGGGTCCAGGCCGCTCGGCGTCCTTGCAGCGCCAGACATCAAAAGCTAAAGAGAGGCCAAGGACGTTATTCGAAAAAAGGTGGGCAGGAGAGCCCGACCGACGACAGGCGTTAAAAAAAAGCGCAGTGAGAATCAGGAATGGAAATGGAATGAGGTAGATAAAGTTTCTCTATAAAGGTTGTTATTGTGTCTTATCTCTTGGGTCAGGGTGTAATAGTGGGTTTTTTTTGGGAATCTTAAGGAAGATAAAAAATAGGATCAAAGTTTGAATTAAAGCGATCGAACCGGGTGACGTCACGGAGCGTAAGGCCGCGGTTTCACGCGATAAGGGGGGGAGGAAATGGAAAGGGAAAGGGCTGGAATCACCAACTGCGGTCCGGGGGCAGGATGCGCAGGGAAGGTAGCCGCAGGGTCGAATAAGGGCAAGTGAATATTGTAATGGGTCAAGGAAAAAAGGTCAAAGGGGGGGGGGGAGAGGGGGTCTTTGTTGGAACCATCCTCCTTTTCCTCAAGCTTCTTGGAAAGGCTTGGCACGTCAAAGGAAGACAAGCGTTATTGTTCGGGGGCTCGCCAGTTTTGTTGGTTGTGGGCACTTCGGTTATCGAAGAGGAAAGAGCAGAGGAGAAATTGACTGGTTCACCCTGAAAGCGTGCGATCTAACTTAGAGTGAAGTGCAGACAGTGCGACCCAGGGGACGGAGACAAAAAGCGCGGGACGTGGGATAAACATAAGCTACTGGCCGCCCGGGACGGCGGAGAAGACCGCGTCTCAGAGCCATCCAAACAAAGAGAGGAAAGGGGGGGGGGAAAGAAAAAGAGTCCTTTTAGTGAACAATGGATGTCTCCTGGCCCAGAAATGATGGTGGAGATTGAGAAGGGGGGGCAAAGGGGATCATGTTAAGGGGGGAGAGGCAAGCGGCTATACCAGAAAACGCGAGGAATTATGGGGTCAAGGGGGAACGCAACAGTCTGACAAGAATCAGTGACACGAAATAAGGAGGATATGTGGTGTTAAAAGTCGCAGAACCCAGGGACGCGAAATGGGTCGGTTAGGGGCGCTTGGAAGGAATAGGCGAGTGCTCGATTATACTGGCTCTCGCAGGGGGTGGGTAAAAAAGTGGGACATTTAAATTAAGAGAGATTGTCTTAGTGACGCATGTAGCAGGGGCCAGAACAAATTCCCGGGAACAAGAGGGAGAAAAAAATCCTAATTCAGGTTTCTCTCTTCTGGGTCTGAATTACTCTGAAATGGAATCGCGGGGAGCTTGCCGGCACACAACTAACCGCCTCAGTGGGGGAAAAATCCGATAGAAAAAAACTAGAAGGAGAGCTACTCTCAAGAGTGAAAAGGCCGGGGGAAAGCAGACCTTTACAGGAAAGGACCAGAAGGTAAAACAACAAGGAGTCCAATCCAACAGAAACCGGAATGCACGAGAACAAAAAAAGAAAAAAAAAGCAAAAAAAAAGGGAAAGGGGGGGGTGGAAAGACTAAAACTCCTGTAAGGATTGGGGTCAACCGTAATAAGAACATCAGCGGGCTTACAAAGAACTAAAGGGAATTAGTCGAAAAGGAACAAAGGAGGGAGGGGGTGGGTGCTAAAAAAAGTGGGTTACCCCTCGTTGAAGTAGGCGGAAGGGAAAAAGGAGAACAAAAGGGGAAAGATGGGGGAGAAGGGAAAAAACGCGGCAGGGAGCTAGAGGAGATTTAAACCGGAAAAAGTTTGGATATATCGAAACAACAAAAAAAGGAGAGGAAAATATAGAAGGGGGGGACCTGGAAAGAGGGGGACAAGTCTGTGCGATTAGGTTAAGGAGCTGTTTCCCTCAACGATGGGCAAGATTTACAGGGACTTCCCGACAAGGGGGAAAAAAGAAGCCGAGACTTGATTTGGACTACAAGTTCTAGTAGATAGTGAGGTCAGGGCTGGGAAAGGGCATGGGTTCGCCTGGAGGCACGGGGAGAAAATGGAAGGGGAACAAACCTGAGGAGTTAGAGGCGTGGTGGTGGGGGGGGTTGGCGTTTGGGAGTCGTGGTGAATGCCGGAGGGAGGAGGGTCTGGGACTGTTAAAGGTCGGGGGGGGGAGGAGGGGGAGCCTCAAAAAGGAGGGTCGAGCGGAGAAGGATTTTACCAAAGGCGGGAGATCGGGGGAGATCAAACGGGGGATGGTGGGGGGAATCTCAACCAGAAGGAGCAAGAGAAGAAGAAGATCAAGAACACCTTAAATATTATCGGGGGGGAAATAAGGGGCCCGGTCCTTGATGTCTTGGGGGGTCCCGAGTAAAGGAACGTAACTCCTCAACTGCCAGGGAGAGAATGGAAAAGGAAAAGGTGGTAAAAACCCTGGAGGAAGCAATATATCAGAAGCACGCGTGATATTGACTGGGAACGTTTGAAAAAGAACGAACACCTTAGGCCGGTGGAAGTAATGGAAACAAGGTTCGCTCTTAGGCCGAAAGACTTCGGGGAAATTATTGGGGCGTTTCGCAAGAGATAATAAGCGTGTTGGGGGATGGGTCTCGCCCGAATAAAGAGGGACGGGGGAAGACAAGCAATGTGCAAAGGGACTCAAAGAACAGCGGGACCAGGAGAAAAAAGAGGTAAAAAGGATGGGAGAGCAAGGAAGATGGGTGTGGGATGGGGCGGAGAGAAGATGGTAAATTCAGCATCTAGATGTGGTCTTGCATGAGGACGGTTTACAACTAGTAACGAGAGGGGGGGGTTTGGGCTTCGAAAGAGAAGGGGTAGGGTCTGGGCAAGGAAGACCTCTACTTTAGAACAGAGCATGGGAAGAAATGAAAGGGAAAAGAGGAGAAGAGCGCGATCACCGAGAAACCTGGTATGAAAGAGGAGCAGGCTGGTTTCCTTCTTGAAGCCAGCTGAGGAGGAAAAATTAAGAGGGAGAGAACCGGAGGGTTGTCCCACGACCGGGGGGCAAATGACAAAGGGGCCACAGGTTCCATTACAAGAACAGAACTTGGGTACCGTGCGGAGGGAAACTGCAAGAAAGGGGACTGGAGGGGGTTATTCAAGTTCCAGCATTCTCAATACAGACGCGTGAAAGAGGGAAATCGCGAAATAAAGAAGGAAGTTGATAATCGCAGTAAAAAAAACTTGAGGAAGGGGGGATCTGAGGCGCCACCAAACGTCCAAAAAATCCGATCTAGAAGACTTCTACCTCGAGCCTACAAGACTGATGAGAGTTAAAAAATTTCTTTGAAGTTTATCAGATTGAATCGTATTTCAAAAGTGCCGAATGGGCGGTAATGCTGCCGCTCAAGGGAGGGAGAAAACTTAAGGGGAAATGCAGGCTTTTTTTGAGGGGGGAGCTAAGGAAGTCGAGGAACCTCAAGCCAGTGAAGGCCGGTGAACAAAAAGGAAAGTCAAGGGGAGTTTCAAACTGTAGGTGTCTGTGTCCGGGGTTGGGGATTCGGGAGGGGGGGGTGGGGTCTTCTTCTTGAGTTTGAAAATCAGCCAGGTAATAGGCGATATCTTGCGAAAACAAAACATCAGAATGTTTTAATAAGCAGAGATTAGAGTCCTTGAGTGTGGGGGAAAAACAGAATTTGGCAAAAGGAAGAAATGAATGATGGAAGCAATTGAAACCTCTGATAAGTAGCAATGAGAGTATGGAGTGAAAAGAGCAAAAAGTTTGGAAAAAAAAAATTTAAAAAAGGGAAGGGGGAGGAGTCTCTCCAAAAAAAAAAAAACGGGGGAAGAGAGAACTACGGAATCTGTGTGTAAAGTTTTGCGTTGCAACCCACGGACGACGCTTGGATAATCGATAGGAAGAAGGAAAAGGAAAAAGGGGGGTGTAAAAAGTGTTGCTGGCTCCTCAAAGTCGTTGGGATAGTAAGGAAAGGGGCTATCATGTGGGAAGGGGGTCTAAGCTGAGGAAGGGGGAACTTTAAATTAGGGCACCGTGTTCGGCAGATATACATCCCATCTCTTACATTGCAATGAGTCAAAACTACGACGACTCAAAAAAGAAACAAGCTGGGCAGCACAAAGACATTCCTCGGAGACTTTGGTTGCCACTCACCGTCGCTAAGTTTGAAAGGGCTGGACCGGCCATCGAAAGAAGTTTTGGATAGAAATCTCTCCCTGCGCTGCATTATCGTATCAGCAAAAAAAGAATGCGAAAAAAATGAAAAAAAAAAGACCTGAATTTAACGCTCGATTCTTTTGGGAAAAAAAGAAGGGGGGCAGTTCAGTCGGAAAAAAAAAAATGTAGAACATCCCCGCTCTTCAGGGCGGAGAGGCACGGGAAGATGGCACTTGCGTTTTCCAGCAAAGGGAGCGAAAGGGAAGAAGGTGATTGTGGAAAAATCGAGGTCGCGAACTTTGTACCACGTATTTTTCACTCATGGTCAAACGGGGGGGATGGAAATGCCGGTTTGTTCTCCCGGGATAAAATGCGGATCTAGAAATTTTTTCCATGAGAGCACACGTTACGGAAAGGGGGGAGGTGTCCATATAACAAGAATCGGGGGGACGAAATATTGGAAAGGAAACCTAGAGGCCAAGGCGCGTGGAGAGCAAAGACGAAAGCAAGTGCGTGCCGCTCAGAGGGGTGCGTTCAAGGGGCCTTTTCTCGGGGGGAAACCATCAGCCAAGGATCCTTTCTGGAGCACAGAGTGGGGAAAGAAAATGGCACCGTGCAAGCAAGCACCGGGAGTGAAGAGGCGGATCATCGGCACGTGGGAATTGGTCTCGGCATCGGGCTACGAGAGATTATTCACTGGTAACTTTCACGAGGAGGTTGGACTAACTTAGGGTCGAAATGGGGTAAGGCACATAGGCGACTCTCGCCTGGGGGGATAGAGAATCAAAAAGAGTCGCTTGGACGTGGCAAGAAAAGGTCAAATTGACTGCTATAACCCGTAAGTGACCAGCTAGTCGTGTAATTACCATGCGCGGGCTAAGGCAAGCCAATTTGGGGAAGAAGTCTTGGAAGGAAAAAATGAATGTTATCAGACGCATGTAGGCTCCTTTGTCTCCTGGGGCTTCAAGTATTGGGGTGATATTTAAAGCATTTAAGGGGATGGAAAAGGGGACTGGGTGTCCGGATGGATTTTCGAAGACAAAAAACGCGGAAGGGATCTCTTAATAAATCAATTGAAACAGAAACTAAAATCCGGGAGCCGTAAAGAAGGAATTTGTTAAAAGGTCCAGAGGGGAAAAGAGAACCTTCCTGAATGTGGTTGAGGGTTGAGTGATCCGCTGTTCTGGAAAAGATCGTGATAGGAGATGGAAGGGAAGGTTGAAAAAGTGACAATTTAAATTAAGGCCAGCGCGGCGGAGTGGGAAGGCGCCGGCAAATGGGGAAGGAATTGGGGGAACCCAAGGCAAGACAAAGACGGGACCACGGAAATTCAAACGCTCCTAAGTGACATGAAGAGGCTAGTTCGTAGCTTAAGAAAGGGGAAGGGATCGGGAGGGGTGACTATTGCAAGGAACAAAGCCTCCTCCAGGGATAACAACCGTCCGATTCCCAGGATAAAAGAATAAGCGCGGACACCAATCCTCTAATGATCACAGGAAACCAAACGTTCCATTCAAAAGAAGGTAGGTCGAATCCTGATCCAAAAAGAAAGAATAACCGCCGCCAACCACAACGAGTAAAGCCAACAAATTAAAAAGAGTTTTTGTGAAAGAAGAAACAGGGGGAAAGAGATGACTCCCAGGCGAAATCAAAGAAAGAAAGAGCGCAAGGACAGACTATCTCGAAGAGCTCGAAAAATTCTATCGGATTCTGAGGGATGGAAGGGTGGGGATTCAAGTGGAGTACTACCAAGAAGGCCCAGAAGTAAATGGGGAAACCGAAAGAGGGGAAAAGGGGATTGCAGGGCGAGCAAGACTCTTGTGGGGTAAACGAAGAGAAAAAACGTAGAGTAGGCTATAGGGGGGGGATTGAAAGGGGGAAATAGGCCCTCGGGGGACTTAAAAAAGGCCGCGGTGGGTCCAGTATCGGGTCCAATGATAAGGCGGGAGGTATCTTGTCGGTGAACTGAACTTAAGTGCAACGGTACCTCCGCGGAAATGAGGGAAATAAAACTAGGGCTTTTAGAGGATCAGGGTTCTGGGGAGGGAGTCAGGGTTCGCTTTTTATGAAAGGTCATCAAAGGAAAGGAGGGGGAGCGTAAAAAGGCTTATCCTTAATTTTGGTAAAAGAGGTGGGATTATTCTTTTTGTTGCGGCGTGTCGGGGGGAAAAAAGGGTCGGATTGCCTTTAGGGCGGGAGGGGAGAGGGATGGATGGAAGGATTCCTTGTGTCTGCGTTGAGAAAGAGGGAGGTTGGTAGCTCGAGTGCAGTCTTATAAGAGGATTGAAAAAATGGACGGTCGGGGTTGGGTTGCAAACGCAACAGCGAGGACCATGAAAGGAGCTCCGAAAAAAATCAGGAAAGGGAAGGGCAGACACGACTGGGGGAATAGATGGGAACGTTTTCAGCAAGGGGGGAGAGGGGGCCCTGCTGGAAGGAAATCCCTGAGGACATGGCTCTTAAGAGAAAAATGTGTGGGAAAAATATCAAGATATCTAGCAAGAGAAATATTTCAGGTGCAACGGAAAACAAGAACCCTTCTCGCAGGGGTTAAAGGATAAATGTTATCAAAAAAGAGGGGGGGGGGAAGGGAGCCTCGGGGATAGGACCTGCTTCTGTCGGTCGTCACAATTTAAAGAATAAAATATTGTCGGGGGTAAAGGGGTGGGCCATAGGGAAGGGAAGGGAGCGGGAAAATTCAATTGACATTGAACGGAGAAAGAGAAAAAAAATCATGAAGCCTTGCAAGGGAGAAGGATGGGGTAGATGCTCATTGCGCGCTGGTCTGTTGGAGGGGAGATCCAGAAGCATTGGTAATTACGAAACGCAGATGGATAGGAAGGAGGTTATTCTGAAGGAGAAGGGAAGCCATACTCACAGGAGTTGGTTTGGGGGGAGTCGAAAAGAAGGGGTTTAAGAGTTCTGCAATTCGGTCTAAGTAACAAGGTAAGGAAGGTAATAGGGTAAATAGAAAAAAGGGCCCGGATTGGGGGGAAGCGCGCTGAGGGCAGCAAAGGGGGAACGATTGAAAATGCAGCGCTTAAGTACACAAATAATGAAAAATCTGATCATAAAGGGAGAAAAAAACGGACCATTCGCCAGGGTTGAGGGTCCATACACTCAAGAGGCACCGCACGTAAGATAAGGGGCTGCGGACCGCGATGGGAGAAGTAAGGAGGGACAAGGGGTGGAGTAACCCTTTAACAAGAAGCGCAATGAAGGAGGAAAACCCTGGGGACAGAGTGACTCCGGAAGTAAAAGTGTAGGATCGCAAAAACTAAAGGCCGTTTTGGGTATAGGAGACAAAAGAGGGAAAAAAAAAAAACAGAGCGATAAGTGGGGAGAAAGCGAGGAAAGGGACAAATCAAGAGGCCACATGATCGGGAAAAATTATTGGGGAACAAAAAAATTTGTCCAGACATTGTGAAAGGGATGTAGAAGGGGGGACTCTTCGGCGGAGGAGAAAGAGCAAAGACAAAGTTTGGAACAGAACCGGACTTGGACAGGCTAAAAGAGCAGAGAGGTTGAGGGCGCCAGGTAAGGAAGAGAGAGAAGGGCGTGAGAAAGGGGATACTTGACTCCACTTCACCAGGGTCCCGGGCCAAAAAAAGGATGCTTGAATTTAAGGGGGTCTGGCGCAATTTAGGGTGGGGCGGCGGCGGAGATTTGGGGAAAAAATCAAAGGGAGAGTCAGATAGAGGGAACAACGAATATGTTCAAGAAGAGTTATAATTATAAAGGAATTTGGGAGTAATGTAGAATTAGAAAAAACGAATTTTGCAAAAGTCCAGCAAAGGGAACAAGGGAACAAGGAACCGGGTTGGGTTTTGTGGTCTTAAGTAAAAGTGAGCAAAAGGAGAAGGATTGGAAAACGCTCCAAAAATAGGGTCAAAAAAAAGGGAATTAGAGATATCAAAAAACCCCAGGGCGATTAAGAGAGAAGTGAAACTGAAGATGACCAGATGGTTGGGGGGAGGATGAAAATAAGACTCTCTCGTGGGAAAGAAAGGAAGAACAGTTAAAGGCGGGGTTGAAGGTTGGACTCCGGGCCACTTGCGTTTGGGGAGGAAAAAAGAAGGAGGGGGGGGAAAAGGGGGGAAGGTCCTAATCCTAGGAAAGGACCATTCCTTACGTTTAAAGGGAGGAAGGGGACTAAAAGCTGAAGGAAGGGAAGGGAAAAGGAAGGCTCAAAAGAAGAACAGGGGGAAAAAAACACCTAAACAATGCAATGAAAGCCACCCCGTTGTGCCAGAGAAAAAAGGGAGATCCTTTGCAGTGGAACAGGACGCTCCGTCGGAAGGAAATAACGCACGCGATCGGTCCATGGAGAGCCAAATCCCCACCGAACCCTCACAAGAAGGAAGGCTCGCACATTCCGGTCGTCTCCCTACAGGGTCGGGGCCTCTTACAGAAGGAAGGGAGCTGTCACCCTTTACTCAGGTACATCTTATGACAAAATTGACCAGGGGGGGGGGACTTAAAAGAGTTGGTGGCGAAGAGAGATGGGGGGGAGGTTGGAGGGGTGGCGGGGGCCCGTGAAAGCGTGGAGAGGTAGTGGATTTTTGGTGTTCCCTTCACTGAGCGAGAGATCCAAAACGGATCGAGAAGTGACAGGGCAGAAGAACTTTTGAAAGGAACTTAGAGGGAGAGCGTGGAAATCGGGAAGGAGAAGGACTATGGGATATGGGAATGCTGAAGAACACAGGAAAGGGGAGCTAAAGGCTCATTTGGAATGCCGATCGCAAAAGGCGGCACTACCCTCTTTGTAGAAAAAAGGAGGGGACCATTTTGCTAGGGTGTTGGGTAAAAAACAGGGCTGATTAGACGGGAGGGGGAAAAAAAGTGACGAAAGAGCGTTCAAGGGCAGTCAAGGGGCTTTATGGAGAGAGGACATCGAACGGACGAAAGGGACTTTCTCAGTCAAGTGGATCTTCATAGCTGATGCCGCGGAGTCACCAAGAGGCGGAGGAAAGGGGGAGGGGTCAGGAAGAGTGTGTCATACCTCTGAGAAGGTGGGAAGTTAGGAGCGACCAAAAAGGCGCAGGGAGGAGGGTATCTAACGAGTAAAAGTAAAAATAAAGCGGAAAACTTTCTCAACATAGGGAAAAGTCTCAGAAACTCCATAAAAAAAAGAGAAAAAAAAGTTTAAAAAAAAAAAAAAGATTCCCTTTTAGGGGGGGAAAATATTGGTGGGCTAAAATTGCCCGGCAAGGAGGGAGGGGGGGAATTCAAGGTCAAGGAAGGGGATCAAAGGGTTTACTGTGCCGACAAAGACTCGGATGACACATAAAAAGACCATATTAAGAGATTGCAAAACGTCAAGGCAAGACCGGGAAAATAAGGTTTTATACGAAGCTAACGGAGAGGGGTAAAAGGGAGAGACCAGTAACGAGAAAAAAGGGGGTGTCTGGCGGGGGAGAAAGGAAAAAAAGGACGCTGCTCGATATCTAGCTCGCGGGGGTGTACAAAATTGCAGGTGGGGGAGGGGGGAGGCCCGTACAGGGGAGGAAAATGCGCCGTCAAGGCAAAACAGCGGTGGGAAAAAAGGAAGAAGGCCCGGGCAACACTCAGATGAAAAACACCTCCTAAGGGGCAACTGATCATTTTGGAGTCGCGTTACTCGGGAAAGTAAGACGGAGGGGGGAATATTCCCCAAAGACCTCTAGATGAATAAACAGAGCCGATGAAAATAAAGGGTAAGCAAGACTGAAAGAGAGACCACCGCCTATTATTGCCAACGAGTCCACCGCTGAATAAGGAGATAACATGACAAAATACTCGACCTGCGTTAAAAAAAGAATTCCAAAATAAAAAAAGAACAACGAAAAAAAACAAAATAATCGGGCAAAAATGACTAAAAAAAATGAAAATCCTCAAGGTGGTGCACAATACTAAAGGGACGAATGGATTACGGAGAAATAAAAAAAAGGAGAAAAATAAAGAGACAAAACTAAAGACGAATCAAGGGGATATAGAGGGCGAGGGGGGAAATCTGCCGTGAAAAGGGGATTGCTGAGGGGAGTGTCCCGGGAGAACATGGCCCAGATATAGGCACGATGAAGGACAAAATCGCCTGGGAGAGAATGGAAAAAAAAGGGGAGTTAAACCGGGAAAAGGGATACTAGAATTCTAAAACACCGATGATTAAAATATTATATAATGTCCTGGGGGAGATCCTCTTCTGATTCGAAGGGAAGAGGTTGGCTGATCTTTTTAAGATACTCGGAGGTGGAGGTCAGGGGGAAAACTTCCCTGTCCAGAAGGGACGACGATAGCCTCTTCCGGTAAGTTTTGGAAAGAAAGGGGGATATTCAGGCCGGGTTACGAGGTAGGGGAGACTTTCGCGCTGTAGCCTTAAGAAGGAAATTCGGGGGGGGGGGAGAAGGGTGCCCACCACCTGCAAAATCTCCGAGGGGGGGGGGAAAAGCAGGGGGCTTATTCAGTTTGGGGGGCGGCGATCCGTGGAGGGTTGTTTACGTCTGCGGCGGATCTTAAAAAAGAGAAAGGGGAGGGACTGTTGGGGGATCATAAAGAAGGGGGAGGGGGGTATCTCATTGGACCGAGGGGATCTGTAGGTAATAAACTGAAGGGTTATGGGTGAATTCAGCTGCAACTGAGGGGCCATGAACGAGGTAAAGGTCTTCCGGGAAGAGGGAA
>Ga0179593_1658895_pt1 | contig 13027 bp, 18 predicted proteins | sample CZODoug2_1_08_16_FD_185931 | JGI IMG/M metagenome (GOLD analysis project Ga0179593, IMG submission 185931) | Vadose zone soil fungal communities from Angelo Coast Range Reserve, California, USA - CZODoug2_1_08_16fungal (PacBio error correction) | ecosystem: Environmental > Terrestrial > Soil >...
ACAAAGTTGCAGGGCTGAATCAGGAAAGAAAAGGGCCGGGGGGAGGGTTTGGGGGAAAAATCCCACATCAACTCGGGAGGCGCGGGGGGAGTGGGATGAACGGTCTCTTCAATGCGGGAGGTCCGAGTAGGGGGTGCATCGAAGGGGGTGGCAACAGAAGGCAAAAACAGGCGCCTAAAAAAACCCAGCGCATTGGGGCGATACGCGACGGAAAAAAGATGGAAAAGCAAGAAGGCCGGCAGAAGATACGCGAGCGGGGGGGGGAGGGGGGGGATTGAACGAAGGCTTACGTAATTCAGGCGACGGCTATGGAAGGGGAAAGCAAGGGGGGGGTTCACTAAAAGACTCAAACTTAGAATGAAAGAGGTCCAAACACAGTACGAGAGCGCAAAAAATACCAAGGACGACTTGAAAAGAAATACCTTCAGCAAAACAAAGAATTTAGCCACGCCGGGTAAAGGGGTGTGTGGCTGTGCGATCAGGGGAGGGGGCCTTGGGGGGGAGATCGTGTGGGGGGGTAGGAAAGGGGGAATGGTTCCTCACATAGCTCGGCATTTAAGTAAATCGGACGCCAAAAGAAGTCCACTGGTCAAGGGAAAAGGAGGGCGGTGTATGGGGGGGGGGTTGAGGGTTAACTATTCGGGAAAGCTACAGGAAAAAAAGGAAACCACTCCGCCAGGGGGGGGGAAAAAATGAAATTATAAAAGGACGGTGTAAGCCCACCTCCGGTCTCTCCACTTCATGGGGTGCCCTCACGTGAGGGGCTCAAAGGATCAGAAGGCGGAACCCGGCAAATGTTCGGTAAAAAGAAAAACTACATACCTGGAAAGGGGGTGGGTAGTCTAGGTGGGCGCAGGTGTTACTCTTTAGCAAGAGGGAAAAAAAAAAAAAAAAAAAAAGGCCTGGGGGGAATTTTGGGAAAGGATCGCGCAACGCCTCCGTACCTGATTACAGAAAGGGGGCTTGCACAAGATTACGAAGGGGAACCCACCTACAGAGGCAGAAAAAATGAAAACTGTGCAAAAACGGATCGGGGAAAAAGGAGGACTTCCGTTATTACTACTCCATAGAGTGGTTGGGCAAGCCGGAATCCCCGGACAAATCCCGAAGATCAATCCGACATGGGGGGGGCCGTAGTTGACGAGACTCACGTTGAGCCCTACTCCGGGGGGGAGTAGCTAATCGAAAGTATTTTCGCAAGAAAGAAAAATTTTTCGGCAAAACCCCAAGAAAGAACCGGGTCCCGAAGGGGGGGAAACGTAACCCGGAAAAAACGGACCCTAGTCAAAACATGGAAAAACTCGGTTTCTCACCCTAGGCCCGACGTGGGTTGAAACAAAAGGGGGCCGAAGGGCTGGGGGCTCGAAAATCGGAAACAAGGTTATAATCTTCACAGGGTGATTCGATTAAGAAAGAAGGACTCCCCTTTGAAACCAACCGGGGGGGAAAAGAAAAAGCCGGGGGCGCGGACACCGGAGAACGCCGGAGGATCCTATGACCCTCCCTTACTCAAAAACCGCAAGGACAAACATCTAGCCACGGTCAAAAAAGAAGAGGACTGGGTGTAACTTAAACCTTCATCAACCAATTCTGTACTGGGTTTAAATCATCTAAACTGGGGGGAAGGCTGGGAGCCATTAGGGGGGGGGGGAACCAGTTCACTGGTCAAGACTCCGAGGGAAAAAAGCCGAGGCCAATCTCAGGGGAAAGGGGGGGGTAGGGGACTCTCCTTTAATGTAGGGGGGGAATGCGTCAACGAAATTTAGGAGGACAGATTTGGGGGGGAAAAAAAAAAACTCCCTATGGGGGGAAAATTCAAGGGCCCCAGCCCTTGGCCTGCAGGCCACGGGAATTCGAGCTCTGGGAGACCGATATCGTGTTAAACCGAACGTGACTTGCCGCGCGATCGGCTCAGGGAAAGACCGCTACCTGGGCAGATAAAGAAACTACTAAACTTTCCAAAACGAAGACGGGACTCATGAAACCAAGCCTACCTTGGGTCCAGAAGAGCGGGCCCCCTCGGGAAGGGTCAAAACCACACCATCAGGGAGAAAAAATCGAAAAAACTCGGTCAAAAACTCTACAATTTCTATCTGCTGATCCGGGTACACAGGGGGTAAAACGCCGGCGAGAAAAAAAGCGGTTACAGGAAAAAGGAACTTAGAGGACATTCTCAGAAATAAACCTGCCGCTAAAAAGGAAGCCGCGAAAATCAGAAAAAAACTTCTGTACTGAGAGACGCAAAACTGGGGGGGAAAAAAAAAAAAACACGGAGTGGTCAATTCGGAACATCGCATGCCCAGAGGGAAACCTCACACAGACGGACTCACTATGCAACCTTCGGGGGTGAAGTCTTTAGGAAAAAATCGGAATCAAACTCCTTCACGGATGTTTGGGGGCGCAGGTTTTCTTTCTCGAAACACAGAAAAAAGTTCATAACCGGCCTCCGAGGGAAAAAGGAAAACTGTCGGGGGGGCTAAGGATCGGGTCGCTCGAAAAAACAACTGAGGAGAGGGGGGGGGGGGGGGTTGTAAAAGAGGAGAGATCAAAGGGACAACGGCGCAACATCTAAGCCCGTATCTGGGAAAGATGGTAGACCGGATGGAAAGGTCAGGGGGGAAATCCTCTAGCAGTCACGCTCCAAAGAAAACCAAGGGGACAAGGGGAAAAAGCCTTTTCGTTAGTCACCAGCCCCACCCAAAAACAAAAAAAAAGGGGGTGAACAGGCGCCGGAGCACGAAGTCACGGGCGCCGAGAAAAGGGAAACGTTACTTCACCTTCAAGCTGGGGGAAGGAAAAGGGAAACGCGGTTGTGAAGGCCGAAAAAAGGAAAAAAAAAAGAAAACGTGGGCCCCCAACTATCTCCCTGGGGAGAGGGGATGGTCAGGGAGAGGGGCGTCCAAAAGGGGGGCCCAGGAAAACTGAGTGAAGAGGGCCTAATGGGGTACCGTGAGGAGGGTAACCCGAGACAATGGCGGACGATTACAGGAAAAGGCATTCCAGCAGATAGAATCAGGAAACGGAGCTATATCGCGTGGGGGGGGAAAGGGAGTCCGTTAACGTTAAGAAAAGAGAGGGACATTAAATCCGCACTAGGAAGTTCCACCACCTTAACGGCATTTGCAGGGGCTAGGGGGATTTGTAATCAGGGGAATTTAAAAAAGCCCTCGGAAGAACAACGCCTTGTAACCAATAGATAAACTTGAGAAAGAGGAGGGGACTAGACCTGCAATGCCAGGGATGAACAAGGCAGTTAGAAGGTTATGGAAAAACAATATTAATTTCCCTGGCCCAAACTGAAATAAGTTGAGGAAAACAGAAGAACCCACAAAAGAGCTCAAAAGCACCCGAATGACCACCCTTGAAGGAGCTGGGGGTGAGGCTTGAAAAAAATCGCTGGGCGGTAGCCAAAAAGGCGTACACCGGCTAACAGGGGGCACCCAGTGAGGGGGGAAGGGAAACTGCAAAAGCCTTTTCAGAAAAGGGACCGGAATATGAAATGGACACTGGGGCTTCGATGGGGGAGAGGTGGGGGAGATCGGATGCACGAGCGAAGGGAAAGTGTTATGGTCCTATGGGGGGGGGGGGGGGAGAGAAAAGAAAAGACGTGGCAAACCGCAGGGGCCGGGCAAACGGGGAAAGGAGAGGGGGAATCAAAAAGGTGACGAATATAATTCCTGGTGTCGAAAAGAGCTGGGAGGAAAAAAGGTCGACTCAGGGGGGGTTCTTGGTCAACAGAAGGGAACCAAGAGGGGACGAAAACATAGAGGCTCATTGGGGGGGGGGAGATTGACCGATGAGGGGGGGGGAAACGGGTGCCGACCGAGAACCGGGGGTGGAAAGATGGGAGGCGGTCGGAAAAGGGAAAAAAATTTCAGGAATAGCAGGGGGGAAAACGAAAAAAAAAAAAAAAAAAAAAAAAAAAAAAAAAAAAAAAAAAAAAAAAAAGATCGAGGAACAAGTACGAAGCCAAGCGGCGCGGGAAAGGAAGCTGAGGGAACAAATGGGGGAAAGAATGAAAACAAAACCTCAAAAAATACGCGGCGGGAAAAAAGAATGCCATTACCAGAAGGGCGTGGGCACAAAAACCCCACTATGATGAGAGAAGGGGGGAAAGACAGGGGAGAACGGCGTCGAGGACAACGAGAAAAAAACATAATCATGTCACGGGGAGGGGAGAAAGCTAGGAACACCGCGGCAGCGGAAGAGAAAGGGTTAAGGCAATCGCGGTCGGGGTCTGGGGGGGTCGCGCCCTTACTACCACCAATTCAACTTTTCAATATAACTCACGTGGGAAAGAAACGGACTCAGGGGGAAGAATAAAAAAAAAAGTAAAATAGCCGAGGACGAGGTTCCGAAGGGGGCTGGGTCAAGCTCAAAAGCTTGAGCCGTTGCCTAAAAGAAAAGCGTCACCTAAATCTAGAAAGCTGGGAGGGGGGAAAAAAAAACGGACCCAAGGTCTCAGCATTAAAAAGCAGCCCGGGTCATCATGCTCCTAGTAAGGGGGGGGTAAGCTTAAAAGGCCCCGGAGAAAAAACACTCTCAAAAAAAAAAAGAACCACCGCGAAAAAAAAAAAAAAAGGAGGAACGCTGCCTTCGGGGCCCGAGAACAAACCTGGAGAAAAAGGAAAGGGAATCGAGGGAGTACGAACGCCGCCGGTAAAAAAGGAAAAAAGCCCAAAAGGAACACGGGAAATCCATCCGGACGGTCGAAAAAGGAAGAAAAGTAAGGGTCGACAAAAAAAAAGGACGCGAACAAAACGGGTGGGGGAAATAATTAGAAGGGGTAGGAAGGTCTTCCGGTGTTGACAAAAACGCGCGGGGGGGGGGACTAAAGGCAGAAAATCATAAATCGAAAGCGCTCGGGGGGGGGAAAAAAAAGGGGCGAAAGGGCCAAAAAGTTTCTTCCGGCATACGGGGCTGTCCAAAAACCAGGAGGTCAAAAAAAGAACGAAAGCACATGCCGTATCCGATCAAAAGAAGACCGGGGCGTGTTATGAAAGGAAAGACATTCTAGGGGAAAAACCATTCTCCTTGGGTTGAAGTGAAAATGCGTCAAAAAACCCGGTTCAGGGGGTCGACACAGGGGGGAGGCCAAATACGGCCGACAGGGAAAAGTCGCGGCAAACACGCGCGTCAAACAAAAAGAGCTATGGGGAGGAATCCCACCTCGGGGACTAAAAAAAAAAAAAAGGGGCTAATCCAAAATTGGGGGAAAAAAAAATCACAAATTTCCCAACAAAAACAGGGGGGGTAGAGAAAAAAAGAGAGGTAAAAATCCTCCGGAAGGGAGGAGCGGCACTCTATGCAGATGCTACGAAAAGACATCACTCGGAGCAAGGAAAAGGAAGAGACCGCAGGACGTCGAGTAGGTGAAGAAGAAAGGGCACTCCAAAAAGAACGAACCCTAACCGCCGGGGGGGGCAAACAGCAGCAGGTTTGTGGTGCATAGGAAAAGAAAAAAAAAAAAACCTGTCCCCTGGGTCCACTAGCAGGGGGGGAGACTCGAGACGTTGCGGCACAAGGGCTTGCCGAAGCCGCTCCAGGAAGAATTTGGCTGAACGGCAAAGGGGAAAAAATCTCTCAAATGGGGCGAAAAAAAAGGGGAGGACGGTCCTCAGACAAGCGCGGCTGGACAAATTACCTGCCTAACTGTACTCGGGAAAATGGTTCCCACACAAAGATGTCAGGGGGAGGAACAAAGCAGGGGGGTGGGGGAGGAGGAAAGGTGGCCCGGGAGTATAAACCGGGGGATGGGGGCAGCGAGAGTTGGTTACTTGACTTCTGGAGACATTAAAGCGCCGTGCGGAAAAATTCGCAAGTCCCTCAAAGTCCGGAAAAATGAAGGAGGACGCGGGGGGGAGGCTTCTACGAATAAAAAAAGAAAAGAAAAAACGAATAGTCCGATTGAGAAAAGGCACAGGGGGCCCCTTGTCACACGGAGGGGGGGGGAAAGGTCGCAAAGGACGTGGTAAAACAACAGAAACCGGTTCACTGGAGAAAGTTGCCGGTGGTCCTACCGTCAGGGGGAAAAGGGGGAGGGAAAAGATTCTTGAGAATTAACAGGGCGGTCCCGTCGCCCAAAAAAAAGAAAGTATTTTCGGTCGGGAGGGAGGAAGGGTACTGAGTGAGAAAGATGGATCCGGTGACAGGCTTCTGACCATCCTCCGCACGCGAAAAAGAAAAGACCAGAGAGGACTGAAGCGGGAAAAAGACAGGCAAGCTTCAACTCGAAAGTGGAGCGAATCTTCGAACCGCAGGGGTAGACGTCACCAGAAAAACTTGATAACCGTCCTCAGAACGAGGGAGGGCGCGAAGATCGTGGGGAAAAAAATAAAGCTGTCAATGGTGTCGTGACATCATCACGCGAGGGAGCAAGTAAAGGGCGTCCGTACCGCGGGAGAAATCTGGAAAAGGGTCCGCAGGAAAACGAAAATTGGGATCAAGGACGCCTCCAATCACAAACACGGTCCTCGGTCGACGTCCACCAAACTTACATGAGGGGAAAGAAAAAACATGTAACTCCCGCTCTAAAGGGGGAACATCGGCGGGCAACGGTGCACCAAAAAACCCACAAACGAAGCCCTGCAAGGGGGAAAATCAAAACGTAGAAAAGGAAATAATCGTCACGGTTGGGGAAGTCGTCATCAACGCCTGTAAAAAAAAACGACCCCCCCGGGGGGGGCACTAGGGGGGCGCTTTCAGCCAACGCAGAAGAAAAGAAGGGAACCACTTGAAAGGGGATGAAAATCGAAATCCAGGAGTCGTGGCAGTCAAACCGAAATGTGGGTCAGACCCTTTCCTTAAAAAAAAAAAAGAAGAAAAAGGGGTGCCTTCAGAACGGGGGGGGGGAAAAAAGGTTGGAGATTCTCGGTGTACAGCAATGCCCGGAAGGAAGCTACGATGACGCAAGATCATAAGGCGGCAAGGTTAAAGGGGGGGTTAAAAAGAGACTAGCTGTCGTGGAAAGGGAGGGTCCCACGGAGTCAGTCAAATTTTGGCAAACAGAAAAGGGAGAAGGTTGAAAAAAAAAATAAGGCCAGACTCCTGTTTTTGGGGGGTCATCTGAAGCCCGCGGGAAGCAAGAAGGGGGGGGGGGGATACCGATAATCGGGGGGGCCCGAGCGCGGGGAAGGGCAAAGAAGACCTGCAACCCACAAGGAAAACGATAAGAGAAACCTGGGAGAATCCTGCCGTCCCGGCCGGCAGAGCTGATGGCCTTCCGGCCATTCCAGGCAATACGGAAGGAGGGGAAACCCAACAGCGCGCATCAGAAGCAAGGGAAAGGAAAAAAGAGAGTCTCTGGGTCCAGCTACAAAGGTTCACGCCAAGGTCAGAGGTTGCGACGGACACGGGAAAAAACTCTGCAACCGGGTCCTCGGGCGGGGAGGGGGGAGAAAAAGAAAAAAAAAAAAAAAAGGAGCCTCGGCTCTGAAAAAGAAACCCCGGGGAAAAAGGATCTCGAAAAAAAAATGAGCTACCAAAAAAGGGGACCATCCGTTTTCCTCGGAAAAAAAGGTGGGGCAGGCATTGAAAACCGAGTACGCCGGAAACAGGGACGACTTAAAAAAAGAAGGCCCGGCACTGGTACAGTGCCACAAGAAGGCAGTTGGAGCGGTTTTATTGTCAGGGGGAAAAAAAAATGAACTCTAAATCAGAGACGGGGGATAATGAGTCAGCCTGGCACTAAGCCGCGTATAAAAAAAAAAAAAGTGGTGAAACCAGGTGAAGGCTGGGCCCATCTCGAAAAACGGGGAAAAGGAAAAGAGATAGCAAAAAAGAAGAGAACTAACAAGAAAGGAGAGGCCCGATGAAAATCCCTGAACTGGGAACGCCTAAACGAGCAGACCCAAGAAGAAAACCGCCCACCACAACCGGAAAAGGGAAAAAAAAAGGGGTGTTGCGGCGGATCGAAATCTGTGACCAGCCCGTACCCAAAGGAAAGCAGGAAAACAGATGGTGGACGTAAAAATGCCACTCAAATTTTCAGGGCCAGGAAAAGAAGGGGGACCGACCGGAAGAAAAAAAGGGGACCACAAACCCAATCAAAAAAAAAACGAAAAAAGAAAGACGAACTCGGACAGGGGGAGGGATCACAAACTTCCCCAGAGAAACTTAGGAGAAGAAATAGACACCGAATAGGAAACATTAAAATAGTAAAGACTTTGACCTCAAAGGGGGAAAACCGTGTCGGCATGGAGAAGGGAAGGAAGCGTCAGATTCGGCTAAAGGGGTGGGGGTGGACAATTACCGGGGAAAAGACATACGAGCAGTAGAATGAAAAAAATTCAAGGGAAGGCCTGATGTCCGCAGAGAAATTCTGCCAGGGGAGGGGGGGTCTGAGCCGAGCTCCGCATCCGAATCTCTCTTGAACCATTGAAAAGCTGAAGACCGAAAAAAACTAAAACGCCAGGCCAGATGAAGTCAAGGGGGCCGCACGTGATCACAAAATAATGACGGGAGGGGAAAGATTGAAGACTCCACGTGTTAGAAAAGAAAGGAACTCAAGAAAGGGGGAAATAAAAACCCGAAAAGAAGAAAAATGAAAGGGAAAAATCCGAAAGGAAAGCTTTGGGGCAAACGTAAGCGGTCACCAGGCACCGCGGTAACAAAAATGGGAAACCAAGGGGGATGGGGAAAGAAAAAAAAGGGCCCACAGGCACATCGGGGGGGTCGATAAAAGTGACCCAGTACTGGGGGTGAGGAACGAAGGGTTTGGGAGGCAGGTGGAGCGGAATGAGAAAGAAATCAATTAAGCTTAGGTAAAAATGAAGGGTTCTTGTACTCCACGGAACGACAGTAAACCCCCAAATTGGAAAAAAAAAAAAAGCCAAAAAGGCGTTGGTTCAGGTGGGACCATAAGTCATACCAATCACCGGTTAGGGGGAACCGGGGGGGGGGGGGTCTACAAACGAGACCCCACGAAGAGATCTTTCTTTTCAAAAGGGACAGGCCGGGGTTAACCAAGGGGGGTTCGCAAATAGGGAGAGGGAAAAGGTGTGGGGGGGGACGGAAAGACACAGGGGGAAAAAAAAAAGGGGGTCAGGGGTAAGGGGAGACTTAAAAAAGGGGACTGTTGCAGAAAAAAAGTCCCAAGTAAACAGGGGAAATCGCAATAGAAGGGGGGGAAAAATTAAACTTCTAGGGGGAAATCAAATTGCCGGTCAAGGTGAAAAGGGTAAAAGCCACAATCTACGGGCCCCCACCAAACTGCTCAACGGGCTGCCCGATACCCGTTGACGAGGGCCCTCAGGAAAAAAAAAAAAAAAAACCAAGAATGAGGGGCATCAACGGACGTCATGACGGCCGGGGTTCAAATCGAGGAAAAACAGGACTCCAAAAGTAGGAAATTCGGGAAACAAGGGGAAGTCCAACGACGCGGCAAAGAAAAGGAACGAGCGCACGGAGAAGAAACTGAAAAAAAGGACGGCAGGGACGCTCAAAGACCAAATTATAAATGGGAAAGGTTGCGAAAAGGGCGCCTACCATAGGGGAAAAATAACAATACAGAGAAGTAACGGATCAGCCTGTCGGGCTGGGAACCGCAATGGGAAAGGTCGCATCACCAGAAAACTAGAAACAAGCGGGGGAAAAGGGGCACGGCAGCTAAAAGAACCGCCCGGGTGCGGGGGTGGAAAAAATCCCGTTTGGGGAAAGAAACGTGAAAATAACAGGGGAGAAGAGGGGGGCTCCAATGCTTCAGGGGGAAAAGCCTGCAAAAATCGGAGAATTCAAACAAAACCCTCACCAGAAAAAAGAAATGTCTAATTTCCTTCGGGGGGAGACATCCCTTCAAGTCAGACGCGAAAACGACCGTCAGTACTTAAAAGAAAAGAGCAACGTACACGGAAAACAGGACCAAGCAAAAAGACAAAAAAGTCGCCGGAAGAGAAGGGGCGCCACAAAAAAAGCGAGACCTACTGGGAGAAGATATCGGTAAATCAAAGGGAAGGGGATGGAAAGTACAAGATCCGGGTATCCTGGGCAAAGGAGAAAAAACGAACACTCTGGCGCATCATGGGGAAAACTTGGGACAAAAAGGAAAAACAGGCCCCAGGCAAGGCTCTGAAGTGAGGCAACCGGAAACGCAAGGAGTCCCCACATAAGAACCACAGAAACGAAAAAACCAGATGAACCTAGCCACAGAAGGTCGGGGGGAAAAAACTGGTTTGCAAGGGAATGAGCACCAAAAATGCCGCTAGGAAAACGGCGGGCGGTCAAGGGGAGGGGAATGCGGCGCCGGGAGGAATGGGGCGCTTAACAACTGAAAAAGACCGGTCGAACCAAAAGGCGGCCAGGATTTCTTGGGCACAGAACCGGACCGAGAGGAAATGGGGGGGGGGGGGGAGTCACCACGGGGGGGGGCAGAGGAAACCTCAAACAACAAGGGGAAGGATCAAAAACAAAAAAAAAAAAAGGGTGGTAGGCTGAATAGAAAGAATAAAAGTTACTTGCAGGCGAACGGCCGGTTGCCCCGGCTTGGTAAAGAACGAAAAACTAAAACACCTCGGCGGAAAAAAAATGCAAAAGCCCTCCGGCAAAGGAAGCGTAGGGGAAGGCGAAAAAAGGGAAGAAAACAAAGGAAAAAACGACCTATCAAGAGGGTGGAAACCATCGCATGGGGGGTACTCAGGAGACCGATCTGACACATAGGGAAAAGAAAAAGTTCAAAAAGCGAGGGAGCTCTCGCGTGCCCAAGGGATGTGGAAAACGTTCGGGGGGGAAGACACAAAGCCGGCAAGTGTTCTTCCAGCGCCTGAACACGCGCGAGGGGAGGGAAAGAGCCGGCCAAAAGCAGGACGACAGCGGGAGCCAATAAAAGGAAAAAAGGAATCTCCTACGAAAAAGGAAAGGGGACGCAGGAAAAATGTTTGGCGAAGAGGAACAAACGGCGGGGAAAGGATGCAAAGGGGTGGAGGGTGGAAAAAAAAAAAATTGAATGGGAAGGCTGGGGGAAGGAAAGAGATATTTTGCCGGGTCAATTGCAGTCGAGCAAAGGCACAAAGGCGAGGAGGGGTTGAAAGGGGTGGAACGTTAGAAGGATTAAAAAAAGGAAAAAGCCTGACAGGGAAGGAAAAAAAAGGAAAAAAAAAAAGATGAAAGGGGGAAAAAAAAAAACACGTTGCTGACCACGTGGTCACCGCCACCGACATCGTCAACAGGAAAACCGGAAAATCCACCGGGAAATCCTGCAACGGGAAGGAGGGAAATATACTGTTTGAGCAAAAGGCACCGGGGGGCGCCCTCCAAAAAGAACGGCTGATTAGGTGAAGGGATGTACGACCGGGAGCTGGGGAAAAAGTGGGACCGACCAAAAAAAGGGGGGTCAAGTTTGTCCTAGCAGCGCCACTCACCGCCTCCAAAACTCTCCGAAAAAAAAAAAAAACCTAAGACCATCAAAGGCAAAAGGCTAGTCTCCCTAAAAAAAGGAAAAAAATAGGACCGAAGAAGTGGGGCCTACGAGACGGGAAAAAAGGGATAAAAAGGAACCGCCTGGGGGGGGCCTTCACTCAGAAAAGGGGCGAAGCCACTTCACAAAGAGAAAAAAGACAGGGGGGGAAAATGGTGCCTGTCAACTTTGACGATACGCCAAACTTGCAACCCGGAAGGGGAAACGGCGTACGGATGACGGAAACAAGGGGGCAGGGAAGCAAAAAGGGTCCAGGGAACTCAAGAACAAGCAAAAGGGAGCGGAAGGACAACTGGCACAACCCAAGGTAAACAAAAATCGGTCAAACTCCCCACCCAAAAAAAAAAAAAAACCACCCCCCCCCCCCCATGGCGCACCTCTAGTTGCAGAAACTCGGGCACTGCGGGGGTAAAAAAAAAAAAAACAAAGGCCATTCCGCTCATCAGGAAAAGGGGAGGATACTTAAAAATGGGGTTTATTGCCATCGGCCGAGGGGCCAAAGCCCTGGGCCAAAGACGGGCACGGGAAGGGGGGACAGGGAGCTTCAGCACAGGGGTAAGAAAGGAGAAGTGGCGCGCCAAAAAGATGGAAAAAAAAGGCCGAGCGCACCAAACAAAATCGAGCAACGTCAGAAAAAGAAGACTGCATGACGGAAAGTCCAACCAAAAAGGTCAAGGGAGGACTTGAAAAAAAAGTGTCGACCCACCATCAACAGGGTAAAAAACGGGGAATGTGCTCTTTCAAAGGGTACTCCCGGGCACCGGGAAAAAAGGGAGGCGAGGTGCGAAAGCGCAGAAGAAAGGGGAAAAGGGAGGGTTTTTAAAAGAGCGGGCTCGCCTGGTCGGAACCAGTTTTTTACCAACACAAGAGTTCTTCAGATGTGGGGGGAAAAGGCAGGGAAAAATCTTGGGAGAAAAAGGGACGTTTCAGAAAAAAGGAAAAAAAATTCTTCAACGCAGCTCCGGGGGAAAGGAAAGGGAAGGGGGGCCCTAGGACGGCCTAAAATAGAAATCCAGGCATACCCAAAGAACCACAGGAAGAACCTAAATGGACCTCAAAAAAAAGGATCCCCTTCAAAAAAGGGATCAAAAGGTGGCCAACTCAATTTATTGCTCAGGGGGGACTGAGAAACGACCTCTTTGCCCACAATAGGGAAGGAGACTGTCCAAAGTTCACTGAAAAGCTAAGACTTGGGGGGGAAGAAAGGGGGCACGTTGACAAATTCCTAAAATAAAAGGCAGAGGACCGAAGAAAAAAAAAAAAAACGGGGGTCGGGAGAAAACTGGAAAGGGGAGAATACGCCATTCGAAGGGGAAAAAAAGGCGCATACAGAAAGGACGGACTGGGGAAGGGGAAGACTGAGGATGACTTCGAAAAGGGGGGTGGTGACAAGTCGTTTTCTCAGAGGAACGCGTGGGGCAGGCCCAGATGGGAAGAGGGAAACGCCGCCAAACCAGAAGGAGCATCAAAGGTCCGGAGGCCGGGGAAAAAAAAGGAGGGCAGCGCCAAAAACACAAACGGGCACGGCGCGGGTTTTTGGGAAAGGGGGGACCTCGAGAAGCTCGAGGTTAACGGCGGACGGCAGGAAGACAGAGAGCAGTTGGGCGAAGGGAGGGA
>Ga0179593_1323883_pt1 | contig 13026 bp, 17 predicted proteins | sample CZODoug2_1_08_16_FD_185931 | JGI IMG/M metagenome (GOLD analysis project Ga0179593, IMG submission 185931) | Vadose zone soil fungal communities from Angelo Coast Range Reserve, California, USA - CZODoug2_1_08_16fungal (PacBio error correction) | ecosystem: Environmental > Terrestrial > Soil >...
TGCGCAATGAGGGGGAGGGGATTAAAGACAGGTCTTAGCCGGAAGAAGCTAAATACCCCATACTAAAAAAATTCGAATCCAGCTCATTAATAGATGGGTTATGTACAAGGGGGGGGAGCAGTCAGGTCGCCCTATGAAACTCATCTCAAAAGAAGGGGGGGTACAAAATATACTTTAAAAAAGGGGGGGGCGACATCTGGGAAGTAGAGAAAGGGGGACTGATTATTTTACAGGAAGTGTGCTTATCTGAGGGGGGGAAATGGGAACTACGTGCTCGGGCAGCAAAGCAGGTGTCTTGGGTTACAGCTTCGCCAGTGGGACTGACAGATATGAAAAAGGGTACGAAGGCCTGAAGCCCGACATTCGCTCGCTCAGGGAGGAAAAAAAGGGAACCTCCAGGAACACAGGGAAAATTCTGCCGGCAAATCGGGAGATCGGAAAATGGGAAAAGAAAAAATGCTTGTGGTCATAAAAAACAGGAAATCGCAAAGGCCGGGTTGAAGGAAAAATGCCCTTCTGGGGTAAGAAAAGCGTAAGGAAGCCGGAAAACCATGCGGCGAGGGGCACTTTTAATTTTTTCCCTCAATAAAGGCCTGAGGGTGGACAAAGGGGAACATCCGCGGCTCAGCACAAAAACTCCCCCCAACGGGAAGGAAGGGACGACGGAAAGCGAAAAATTACCTCTACCAAATTCTCTGACAAGAGGTTCCTTCAAAAACGAAAGGACGGTAAGAAGAGAGCCTTCAAAAAGGGGTCACCGCTGACTGAAAACTGAGGTGTGATGAGGAGGGGTTGGCGAACAAATCCGTAAGGGTTTTTCTAAAATGAGGACAAGAAATGAGAGAGGGTAGAACGAAAAAAAGCCGCGCGACGAGCACGAAAATGATATCCGGCTTAACGAAGAAGAAAACCAAGATTGTCTCTTTGGAAGGGGGGGGTGGGGAAGAGGAGGTAGTGACCAATAGCCTCAATTGGAAAAAGACGGGAGAGGGCCTGTTTCAGGAGACAATCTCACCACTAAAGGAGGTGCGTTGTGCGAGAAGAGGCTCCGGGAAAAAAGTGTGGGAATCCCTTCTGAAGAAATTGCTTCCGAAAAAAGGGAGTCATAGAGAAAGAACATATCGGGGTAAATATTAGGCCAAAATCTGCATTCCGTGTGGGAATATGCTTAAAGGGGGAGGAAGCATGAAATGCAGGCAGAACGCAGAGGGCTCACCTCTCCATGGCAGGGAAAAAGCAAGGGGGAAAGCAGGACTAACGTAGGACTTACTTGGGGGGGGGAAAACGTGGTTCCTCAGGGTAAACAAACCGAATCCTTGAACGGTGAGAAAAAGAAAAAGGGTCTTTCTTAGCCAGGGCATCTCTCTTGATGCCAGAGACATAAACGAGCCGACTGGGAAGGAGAAGAATGGCGGATTGCGAGGAAGAGGTGAGGAACTTGAGAGGAAATCAAGGAGGACCGGTTCCCGCACCGGGGGACAGACCAATAAAAGAGAAGAGGAGGCAGACTGCCCCATCATCCCATTAGCGCGCAAAAGAAAGGGAGGAGGATGATGCGGGGAGTCTGGTCTGGAGGACACGAGCTAGGGCACGGGGGGAAGAAAGGAGAAGAGAGTTTGCGAGGACCCGAGGCAGTTCCTGAAGGAGGGGTGGGCAAAAAAATCAAAAGGTCATCCATGACCATCATTCGGGATTACCAATAAAAAATGGAAAAAAAAAAGAGAAAAAAAAGAGACGCCACTATCTATCGCTACGGATAAAAGGGGGGAGGATTAAAGAAGACTAGTGGCTTGTAGGGCTCTCCATCGACGGCCCATCAAGGGGGTGGAAGTTGCTCCTCTAACCAGTACAAAACAAAGGAAAAACGGGGATGCGGGCATCGACTGAGCAAAAATTGGATAAAGGAAACCATATTGAATATCCATTAGGTGTAGGGAGTGTTGCGTTCTATCCAGCTTTCGGCCTTGGAAAGTCCTGGACCGCAGTAACTGCCGAGGATTTGCCCCGCATTTGGGGGCAATGGGGGGGGGCGCCAGGGAGGGGGAAAAAAAAGAAGCCGGTCTAGAACGCACGACTTCACAGATATGTAACACTCAACACCTCAGAGGAAAAAAAGGGAAAAAAAAACTGTTGAGGAAGCGACGGACACACAACAACGGATGAGGAAAAAGAGAGGAAGAGAAATGGTTGGCAGTCATGAAGAGGGGGAATGAGAAGCGTGTTCATATCGGTGACATCTGGATAGTACCGGGGCGGGTGGAAAAATGTCAAAGAAATCGCTTTAAAGGAAAACAGGAGGGGAAAAAATTCAGGAAGAAACGAAGGCCAGAAAGGGGCAAGCGAAAGGTGGAGAAAAAACCCAAGGACGAAGGGAACAAAAGGGGAAGGATAGTCAAACAAAAGTCCGACATCACCTTGGAAGTAATCGCTGCCGCAGACAAGACTGTTAAAGAAAGGAAACATAAAAACAGGGGGAACTACAAGAAAAAATCGGGGGGAAAGAACAGGGAAGTTCCCGCGCCCGTTTCGAAAATGTCGGCGCCAACGTGTCGCGAGTCTCCTGTTCATTAAGGGTCTAGTGGAAAAGAACAGCTGTCCGAAAGGACCTTGATGGGGCAAAAAACCAATGAAAACAAGAGGTTCCTAGAAGACCAGAGAGCAAAATAAAGGGCTTCCTTTTGACTGACCAGATGACTAAGGGGGGGCCACAGCAGAACATTAAAAAGGAAGCTTGCAGCGTCGGTTCGGGGCCGGCCAAGAATATTCGGATCGGGGACTTCCCAGGGGGTATTCCCCAAGTTCAGAAAACGATTTAAAACCGTCCGAAAGTTCGCGCAAGGCCGAGAAAATAAAGATGCAAGGAGGAAAATTGAGGATGTAGGGAGCGGTTATGAAAAAGAATAGCGAATGCCTTTAGGGGTATACACTCTCATGAATTTCTAAAGGCATCCGGGGGGCTTGGTGGGGGCGGGAGGGTCACCAAGACTTTGCAACAGAGGAGGTCGTTCCCTTCGTGCATTGCTTGAAAAAAAGAGAACTTGAGAGGGGCGTACGCTGTCTGAGGGGGAAAACTAAGCCTTACATCTTTACGAAACTAAAAAAAAAAAGCTTACAACAAACAAAAACAGATGAATCTTTGCTCAGGAAACAAGTTTCAAAAGAGGTTCTGGGGAGCACGTAGGTGAGTAAATCTCCGGACGCAGTTGAACAACTGACCGAGCCGCTTCCACATCTCTCAAAGAAAAAATATAGCTTCAGGGTTTCATGAAAAGACAGAAGGATCAGGGGAGAGCTTTTTGGCAAGAAAAAAGTAACATAGGGACCAAGAAGCCCAAAAGAGGAAATATTTGGCTGGGATCATCATCCGAGTCCAGCCTCTGGGCGTAAGGTCAGTAAAGGGAGGCGCCTTCGTATCCATGCACAAAAGGGGGGAAGAAAAAACCTTCTCACATCTGGGCTTCTTCAAACAAAATCCTCATCACAAACAGGGTGAGAAAGTAGGTCAAAGCGGGGGGGGTGAGGAGTTGAGAAAGGCTATTCTCTGGGGACGGAAATGGTCGGCTGAGCCGATGAAAAGAAAGAACTTAGAAGCGCAGGTGCAATTGATAGTTTTCTTCTGGGACGCAGGCGGTCCAGGACGGGGGCGAGAGGTTTTGGGAGGGACCATTCTCCGCGGATCCGGGAAGGAACGGGAAGGAAGTCAGGTCAGGAGGGACCAAACTTCAGATAAAGAAAATATGACTCAGTCCAAGAATGTGCGCAATTCATCAGGGGGAATGGGTCGATTATAAAGGTCAGCACTAGGACATAAAGGAATGGGGGGAATTGCCGGGGGATTAAAGAGAGTTCCTGGTGTGAGGTCAAACATTTGGGTGGAAGATCTCCGCTTTCCACAATAGTGCAAAAAAGTGGGGAAATACTGCGGGAAAAGTTGGGGCAGGCTCCGGCGAGGAGGAAAGGTAGTGATGCTCGGCCTCGACACCGGACATTATCGATAAAAAGATTAAGTCTGGGGCGTCGGCCTCAGGAAAAAAGGGAAGGGCCCGAAGTAAAATTTCCAGAACCAGCTCAAAAGAAAGGGTAAAACAGTAAAAGTCCCCTCGTAAACAAGCTTCGAGGAGAGGCCCAAAAATTTTCCGGGGGGGGAAAAAAGATAGATCTCAAACGGGAGGCAGAACGGGAGGTTGTCAAAAATCCTGGGTGTATCTGGGGACACATATTTCACCATGAAGCTCAAGAGAGCTGATCATGGAGGTGTTCAAAGCTGGGTGGGGAGAAGTCGTCTGCTGAAAATCGAATCTGGTCTTGTCAAACGCCGCGATTTGAGGACAATCGAGAGCATCAAAAAAAAACGGAGGAGGAAAGGGAAAGAGAGATTTAGAAGAGAAGCGGTGCTGAAGAAGCTTCGAGGGCGCAGGGGGAGGAAGAAAAGGCCGCACCGCATAAGACAGCAGAAGGAGTAGTATTCATGGGTTAACTCATGCACAGAATTCCGCAAAAGAAAACGAAGGCGCAAAAAGTTTCCACGCAAAGATAACTGGAAAAGCGAACGAGGAACCGGGAGGGACGCTGGGAAGGGAGGGGGATTTTCGGGAAAGGGGTGCTTTCCTTTGAATTGAACAAGGAAGAGAGGGAGGACCAGGCCGGTCGCGTGGGGAACATGCGCAACCCACCAGGAGGGGTGTCGAAAAATCATGTAACGGTGTAAGAATTCAAGGAAGAGGAAAGCAGGGGGGCGCGCAAATTTCAAAGAGGCAAAAACATTGGATGAAGGTCCATCGGCGATCTTCAAAAACCAATGGGGGCCCGGGGAAAAGGACAGAAAAAATGTTGAAACCAAGCCATTGGAAAAGCAGGGTGAGACATGCGGGGGGGCAAAATGGAACCGTCTCAAATGCCAAAACGTCCGCATCATTACCCTATGCAGGGAAAGGGATGCATCGAAAAGGATGAATGGGGGGAACTCAGACCTGTGAGGGGGAGGGACCCAGATATCAACGCGGAGAAAGAGCCGACAAAACTCAGCAAGGAAAACTCCTGCACTCCTGACGGGGAAATCGCCTTCTCCCCAATTACGAGATGACAAAACGCAAGGGGCCGGCGGGAAAAGAGAAGCATGGGGAAAATCCAAGAAAGAGGGCAGGACAACTCTGGCAGAGACGAAGTCGAACCTTTACTGGTTGGGGGGGGAATGATTCTTGGTTTCAGCATCAATAAAGAATTTTGGGCGACCCGGGAGCGGTAGCTAAAGAAATCTGAGCTAAAGGGTCGAAAAGAAAAAAAACGCGCGCGACGAGCGGCCAGATAGACGGATGAGAGGAACTCCAGGTTCCTCTTTGTAAGAAGGGGGACCAGAAGGGGAAAGACAAGAGAACGCAAAGGGGGAACCGAACTTCTCGGCGGGGAAAGATCAGGTCACCTTAATCAGGGGGAGAGAGGGAAAAAGATAGGAAGGGGTGTTACATCCCCTGCATGGCTGCGATGAAATCTAAGACGTGATATGGAAAGAAAAAAGATTCGGGGGGGAAAGATTATAAATGCAATCGCAAAGGGGCGGCATTCTGGGTGGGTGCCGCTAAAAGGTCTCCGGCTAAAGGAATTGTCCTCAGGACAGGGGACCGAAAGCGACCGAAACCGCGCCATAGGGGGGGAGGCAAATTGAGAACTGGAAGACGTAGGTAGAGGGAACGTTTATTGGGGGAGATCACACTGACCGCACCACACAAGCGTTTTTTTGTTGTCAAAAAGGGCGAATCAAGAAAGGAGGACTTCACCACGGGAAGAGCCTGCGGGGAGTCCAGAATAAAGAAAAACCGGAGCACACCTGGGCGTAGGGGGATTGGCAAACTGGATTGTTAGCGGCTTGGGAATAGGGCGTCAATGGCTCTTAAAAACCGGGCGTTCCCTGGCCTCACAGGAAACAAGTTCGCCTATGAGGGTCATCGCCGAAAGCAGCAGGAGACTAGTCAGGTCATCGGAAATGGGATCTGGACGGGCGGCGGAGTTTACCAGCCCGAGCAGCCAAAGGTCGAATAAGGGGCTATGACCTCTGCTCGAGTTTCATGGGGGAAAACCATCAAAGGGTATCCATTACCAAAGAAATTAGGGCATACAAGAAAAGTTCGACACTAGGAAAAAACGTAAGACAGCTCAGCTGCTACTCAGAATGGTCATAAAGCAGAGGACGGGGACTTGAACGCGACAGGAGGAGGTTCTGACGAAAGGCCATCGATAATGGCAATCCCTGCGGGGTGCGAAGAAGGGATACATAAAATAAAGAAAAACCTTAATGAGGCAGCGATTAAGAATCAAATGGGAATACCGGGTAAAATAATTGTAATGTAGGGGGAAGGGCAGGCCAAAAGGTAGCGCTGGCCCGGTCAAACCTTAAGAGAGTCACGCTCGTGTAAAAATTTTGGGTCGGAACGCAAACCGCTGGCGGAGGAAGGGAAAAGCAAGAACCGGTCTAAACTCCGTCACCGTATATTACGACGAATATCAGAGCCATGATCGAAAAAATCTGTTTCGAAAGACAGAGAACCAAACGGGAAGGAAATAGAGAGGGGGTAGAACAGATGGTGGGGGGGAGGAGCAAGCTTAGGATGCGCGTGTGTTCAAATAGCAAAGGAATAGAAAAAGGGTCTTGCTGTCCATAACGAAAAAAAATCGGGGCGTCAAAAGAAAAACTAAGTTCCAATGTAAAGAGGAAAAGGACTCCGCGGTCAACAAGAAATGCCAGCGAATCGGGGTGGGCAAGGCCGAAAAACCAGTCCGAAAAGAAAAAGCCCGGATATTAAAATAAAGGGGCTTTCAGCACCTTTTTGAGGGCATCGAGGAAAAGAAGAGGGGCCGTTGGTAGCTGGGTAGAGGAGAACAATGACCACCGAGAATTCTGAAGCCCATTGCGAGCAGCGAAGCCTCAGGAGGGATGGAATAGCCGCGCTTTCCGGAATTTAGGGGGAGCTAGCCTCGGTGTCGTCTCGGACAAGTTTGGAAGGGGGGGGGGGGCGAAAATGCTTGAATGGATCACATGCAAAGAAACTGATGGGGGACACCTGAAAAGCATAGGGGGACTCGCTCCAGTCAAAAAAAAAAAAACAGTGCGGCACGGGCGAGGTCACGCTGTAAGAGAGAAGGGGAAATCAGCCAGCACATTCAGAAGATGGCCCGCCGAAAGCGGGGATTGGATGCGGGAAACACAAATAAGGCGAGAGTTGGATTCCGGGTCGGCCGGCATACAAAGCTAAGTGAAATGCAAGGTTCGCTCAAGCCGCTACCATTGAGAAACAGAGGGACTTTCGTGTTTCACGTGCAGATCGGGGAATGAAATCCGCATGGGGAACGGGGCGTGAAGCAAGGCATTTCTGACCAAAAGCAGCAAACTGCTTGTGGTGTCTTACGGTGCGGGAAACCCTGAAAAAAAGAAAGAATACTTTCGAAAAGGAGTCATTTGGGGGATGGAACAAAACATGCAGAGGGCGTCGCGGTTCGGATGGCTGAGCTGCCATCGGGGAAAAAAACGAGGAAAGAGGGGCACCAAAAACATAATGCCGCGAGGGAAAGCACATCGGTGGACCAGAGGGGGAGTTATGGGAAGGATTAGCAGAAAGACGCCGAAGCGTATTACGCCACACAGTACCAGCTCCGCGCGAAAAAAAACGCATAGAGCTGGACTGGGCTACTTCCTGAAACGGACGCGCAGGGTCTTTACTGGCGCGTTTGGGGGGAAAGAGAACGGGGGGCCAGAATTGAACAAGCGGGAAAAAAAAATATGGTAGTTCTATTAACCAGATACTGGGCCGTCGGGAAGATGAGGGCCGTGTTCTAGAGACCAAAAACCCGAGCGAAAAAAGGGTAGCTGACCAAAAACTGTTTGCCAGAGCCAGATTGAGGATGACCAAAAAAAAGAAAAGAAGACAGAAAGGGTGCGCACGGGACTGCTCTTTTACGGACTTTGAATTATTCCTGCGGGGTCCTGTAGGAGGGCGACTCAGGAGAGGCGGGGGAGCCGCGCATGGTCGAGTTGTGTTTTTTATTCTGGGGCGGGTGTCCTCATGTCGGCCGGGCGTTGGCGGAAGACGGAGTTGGGAGGAGAAGAGAAAGGGATGCCGGCCCAGGTGAAAAAAATGAACAGGTCTTGGGATTGAAAAAGCTCCTATGCAAGGCCTTGCACAAAAGAGGGCTGGCAGCGTTCATATGCCGAGGCATTGGAGGGTGATCATGTGTCCGGGAACGCTGCTAAAAAGGTGGGGGCGACTAGAAGGGGGGAGAAACCATTTCTGGAACTTTTGGAGGGCAAATACAATGGGTTGGAAAGGGAGACAGCTGTCCAGTCAATTTCCACAGGGGACAACATCAGGGGTATGGAAATTGGGCGACCTCCATGCGAACTCGCAGGTCGTACAACTATCTACTCCTGGAATCAAGAAGAACAGCGAGGACTCCGCGTCCCCCCTCCTGAAAAAGGCCGAGTGACCGAGAACTTCGAAATTGCCAAAACAAAGATCACAACAAGGCAGGGCCCCGAAGGGTCCAAAGGACGTAGCGAAAAGGGAAAAAAGGGGTGGACGTTTTCAAGTAGATTTGCTCTTGACCGTCTTTGCGCCGGAGATCGGGGAGGGGAAAAGGACTGGATACAGATGAAATCAAACCCCATTATCGGGGGAATCTTAAGGCTTATCATGCAATTCGTCGAAGATGGCTCAGGCTAACGGCTTAAAACGCCTCGAGCAGAAAGAGGTCGAAAAAACAACAACGGGAGAGATTAAAAAAGATAGATTGAGAAACCACGATGGGGGTAGGCTGACCAGAAAGGAGCAGCTAAAAGACAGACAAATTCCAAACAAGACGGTAACAGCGCCGTGGGCCATTCATGGGGGAGGACAGAGGTGGCACCAGCATTCCCGAAAAGAGAAAAAGACTTCACACACGGGCACGCAAACAGAATTGAACATGACAAACCAAAGGCTAGGAAGAGACGCTTTGCGTCGGTGATTTTCCAGGGTGATTATAAAAAAGACGTGGACACGGTTGACGCTCTTTGCAAACCTTGTCCTTGTCGGCGGATCTGCGGCGACGGGGGGGTGGGCTGCCAGTCACAAGGGTAGAGTGCGGGATAAACGAGAGACCCAGGAGCGCAAAAAGGGAAAAAGCCGAGTAAAATGGAAATCTAAGGGGGGGGAACGGCGATGATGCCCAACACTGGTGGCCCACAAAAGGACAGTACCTTTGGCATAACAGGCATCCAATCCTGAAAAAAAGAAAAAAGACGTGCACCGAAAAGGCTCATAGGTAAAATGCACATCGCAAAAAGGGACAGAAAAATAACTCCCTATTTTCAGTCCTGTGAATCAAGAGCTTTATAAATGGGGCCCTCAGACAGGCTGCAGGGGGGGGAGGACAAGGCCGCATCAAAACAGGCGAAGAAAAAAAAAAAAAAAAGACTACGCCAACGCGGGGGCACAACTAAGGGAACGCCGACCATGAAGAAGACATCGCCCAGGCGCCGGCGAGAGAGGTCACGGAGCATGACACCTAAAATTACAAAAAAACGCGCCTGCAAAACTCCGTCAAGGGGTGGACGGTGACTCAACCAATGGTTTGAGGACGTTGGGGTAAGAAGCAAGAAGTTAGAGTTTGTTTCTGAAAAAGTGTCGCGTGGAAAAGCTACCGGGGACTGCATAAAACGAACCAACGGCCCATGAGCGGAGATATCCGGGATAGATAGCCACAAAGAGTTCCGCTTTGGGGGAAAGGAGTTACAGAGGAATGGGCAGGGAAAAACGCGCCGCAATACCGAAAGGGCGTCCGTTTTCAGGAAGGAGAGGGGAGCGAAGAGATAGTCTTGGGATAAGGGGATAAGAAAGGGCAGTGTGTTGGGACAACAACTGCTTGGGGGCCGATTGCTGCAAGCACGTTATAAATAGGAGGGGAAAATGATGATTTCCGAAAAACGCAGCTTCTGGTTGGGGCCGCTTCGATGAGGGCGTCCAGACGGGCCGGACCACCGCCAGACATGCGAAATCCCAGGAGGATGGTACAAGCAAGTGAAGACGTTCCGAACGGGTCTGCTGGGTGCCGGTTTATGGTCGCAGGAACGAACCCCATCGGGCTGCCGGGGGCAAGCAATCCGCAGGTCATGAAAAGACCTAGAAAATCGCTATGACTGGGCCTCGCGCGAAACGAAACCGAAAGCCTCCCTGATTAGCATGGATAACAGGTAAGTAGATAAAAGAAGGGCGGCACGGCGCAGAAGTTCTTCCCCTTGCGCAACCTTTCAGATCGCCATTCGGGAAAGCGCCAATCTCCAGACGCGCGGTGTCCAAGCGGCAGGCTTTGGAAAAGCGGGCAGTCTTCGATATGAAAACCTGCGCCCTCCACGGCCCAGGTGACGAAATCTGATTAAACGATGATGGCTTCAATGAGGGGCCACAAACCAGAACGCAAAGAAAAAAAAGTTGGTGATTACATCAAGAAGGGTCGACATTAATGCCAAATCCGCGAGGGAAGAGGATATCGCCGTTTCCGAAAGCGCTGCGAGGAAAGCACTTAGGGGAGTTAAGATCGCATCGATCAAGACAGAAAAGGAACGTGGGTGAAAATGGTATACCTGCTACAAGCGGACCCACTATGCCGGCGCAGTCGATGGAAACCTGCTCAATGAAGCAAGGAGTGGAAAGAATAGAGGGAGGGGGGGACATGTTCGGACTGGGTCGGTTAGAAACAGAAATAGCCGCTGGCCTGTCTGGGTACCATCCGGCGAGAATTGAAAGAAAGGGTTCCGCCCAAGAGGGAGAAGGAACAGCAAAGACTCCGTATAAAGCCCTCACAACCGAGAAAGAAAAAGAGAATAAGAGAGTCCATGATCGCAAACCAGAGGGGAGCATACCTCTCTCCTACCACCTTAGGATGGAAAAGAGATATGACATGTTGCGTCTTAGGCTGAGCCGCGTGTGTCCCATATCGGGGGGATAGGCGTGATAGACCGGTATGGGAGGGAACAGACGGAACAGCGGGGCGTCAAAGAACCATTGAAAATTAAAATCGCCGTACTCCAGGAAAAAGAGGGACAGCGCTAAATCGGTGGGAACAGAGGAAAGGTCACCCCAGTCCGAAGGATATAAAAGGCATCAAAAGAACATTGGGGAGATAATACGCTGCCGCATCATAGGGGGGGTACGGGGGAGAGGTATAGGAGAAATAAAACCTGGGGCTCCGATGCCCGTCTATGATCTCGAACGCCAGCAGTGAGAGGTCCAGGGCGCCGCTCTGGAAAATGGGACTGAATAGCCTAGGGCTGAGACGGGCTCCGGTGCATTAGGGAAAATGCGTGAGGGGAGAAAATGGCGGCTGGAGGCTGGTGCCCCACCAAGAAGGAAGGCAGCATCGGGGCAGTCTCCACAGGGATAAAGTGCGCCGGGGCAACGGTTTCCACTGGCAGAGGGCCGAAATGAAAAGACATCACACGCAGCAGCTTGGAAACGCTAGGAAGGTACGAGGCTGCGCTGCCCGCCGAGGGAGAGTCCAGTTGCCGAAGGGAGCAAAAAAGCGCAGGGACGGCCCTTGGGGCTCTAAACCGCGGAAAAAGAAGACCAGCTGGGCGGATTTGGAAAAGGGAGCTCTGGAACACACAAAAGGCCCGGGAGGGATACGAGGATGGCGAGCCCCCCGAATGCAACAAGATTCTGTTTGTATTCGCGACCAAATAACCTTTCAACAGCAAAATAAGGAGGACGGCGTCATTTGCTTGGAAAGAATGACCGGGCGCGGTGAGAGAGGGTAGGTCCAAAACCGGGGTTGCCTACATACAACAAAGAAGAGGGAAAAAGCGGACAAAACAATGCCGCGGGGCGACTAAATCAGCTTGTCAACCAGAATGTTATTTATATATGAAAGGAATTTTAGCAAGGCATAGCCAGACCAGAAAGGGTGGGGCCACACCTGACCGAAAATCGGAAGAGCTAAAGAGCGGAAGGGTGCTAGACTCACCCTGAAAAGCCCGCAGAAAGTTTCGGGCTGACAGGGGTAGGCGCGGTTGGAGAATTCCCGGGCCACTCCTGGCCCAAGAGGAAAGAGTGGCGGGCTATCGGAAACGGAATATCCAAGGCGATCTTAGCGCGAGTGGGGACGGAAAAACGGCGCAAGGCGTAGAGTCCCCGCCGTGCACCAAAAAACACTTCTAGAAAGAGTGGGTCTGCTAAAAAAAAAAACCTGACATCCACAAAACATGAAAAGGGACGAAACGTCCGGCATATGAAGAGTTTAGGGGAACGCATGGCGGTCCACTGCTTGATCAGAGAAGACAGAGAGGGCGAAGCATGGAGAGTTATCTGGTGGCGGGTCAAGGAAGCGGGACCGAAGGGGGGGAGAAGGCGGGTTTGCTGCGGCCGAGAAGCGGGATTAACGGCTGGCGAAAACCGTGCATCCGAGGCCAATCGAAGAAAATGCACTGCCTGGGAAGAAAAGGGGGCGGGCAAAAGGCGGGCAGCCGCTGGCATTGTCGATAGCATGAGTGGCAAGATATAACAGATGGGATACTTTCCGGAACAGTGATGTCCTTGTTTTGCTTTAACAAGAGGGGTTGTGGGAAATATCTCAGTCTTCCGAAATTTCCGTCCACACGGGGGGAATCCGTTCTTTAAGTTTCTCTCCTTCGAGCAATTTCGGGGTCAAAAAAGTACCATAGGAAACCGTCCATGAGGGAAGACAGCGGCCGCGAGCCCGCTGCAAACCCGACAAAGGCCTAGTGCCCGAGCAGAATCTAAATTGAAAACCATACGATAAGAAAACATAAGGGCGAAAGAAAACATTCCCCCGCTCAAATGCGTGCGAGAAAAGCCCAGCGGTCCGGGTTTACAAAAGGGAGGGAAGGGGCTCGTGCCACATGCTTTGGATCGGAAGTTCATCGTGGGAAATGAGGGCGCAAGATGTAAAACCAGGAGCTGGTACGAACGAGTGAAGCGGGAAATGCCTGGGGAGTCTTAGTCCTGCCGGAGGGGATCAAGCACTGCCCGCTAATTGACAGCA
>Ga0179593_1405841_pt1 | contig 13026 bp, 21 predicted proteins | sample CZODoug2_1_08_16_FD_185931 | JGI IMG/M metagenome (GOLD analysis project Ga0179593, IMG submission 185931) | Vadose zone soil fungal communities from Angelo Coast Range Reserve, California, USA - CZODoug2_1_08_16fungal (PacBio error correction) | ecosystem: Environmental > Terrestrial > Soil >...
CAGGAGACCTGGGGGGGAACCGAGTGCGTGACTCTGTAACATGATGACACTGTAGAGGCTAAAGGTGAGTGGACCACAGGTGAAGTATCGACAAGGGCTCTGGGTCGTGTGACAGGGGGAACAATCGAGAGTCGGTTAGCAGGTCCCCCGAACCTCACGGTTAGGACATACTGGGGAATACTTAGGAGGACCGGAGCCTGCATAAGTGGCGCCTGTGATAAAAAAGGAGTGAAGACTTAACAGGTAGAACCAGACCAACACGGAAAGGCGGAGCGGGATCAGTACAAGGAACTCGTGTCCTCACCGACGGCATAGGACAGGGAAACAAGGTGATGTAGCACAGCAAAGATACAAAAACGAGGGGGGAAAATGGTGTCGAAAGCGGTCACAGGGGCGTCAGTGGACCGCCGGCGGAGGGAAAGGCCACAAAACAAGAAGAGCGGCGGGGTGAGAGGGCTGCGAAAATGGTTTTGGGGGGGGAAATGAAAAAGACAAGGCATCTATGCTGACGATCAAAAAATGAATGGGGGAAAAGACTTGTGAGTTGAGTGCACGTGTGCGGGGGGATGGAAGTAGAGTGCAAGCCAAAAAAAAGGGAGTAATAGAAATACAACCGTATCAACAGTCGTCATCTCACAATAAAAATTGAGGAGGACTGTTGCGGGAGGTCGAACAATAAGGACGACCAGGTGGTGCCTCGCAACTATAATTAGTAGAAGCTGAGAAATGGGGTCTTCCTGTAGGGTTTGAGGGGGGGTGCCTTGGAGAGGGGCTGAAAAGGAAGAAACCTACGGAGGAAAAGAGGTCGCCGGTGAGCATTAAACAACAGAGAGCGGGGGGAGACCGAAACAAAAAGGAGGGAGGGACATTGTCTGCAGATGGAAGGAAGTGGGTCCACTGGAGGGCCGGAAATACAGGTCAGCGGCAGATAACTCACATAGCAGCCGGGGGCGCCTGAAATTGGAAGATGGGATTGGGAGAAGGGAGTACGACTTCTGTGGGGGAGAACCGGGCAGTCGGCCAAGCCGGCAAAAAAGGGGAGAGCAATCCATGGCTCAAGGGTAGATTTAGCGGGGGCAAACGAAAGGAGGGATAATGTAGAGTTCTTAACGGACGGAGGGGAAAAAGCTTTGCAGGCAAAGGGTTGGAAGAGCATTCGAACTGAAAAAGAAGTTGTCGGGGGAAGGGACAGAGTAGCAGTTTGTGCTAGGCAGGGGAGGGGACCCGAAAGAGGATACGGTTCGCTTCACCGGAGAAAAGGTCCGAGCAAAGGAGGGGGAGAAGCCATGGGGGGGATGCTCAGGGATTCCAATTAGTGGCCGAGAAAGGAAGTGAAGATGAGCTGACTGAAATAGCAAAGCATACTGAGTTACCCGATGGATGGAAGACAGTATTCCAAAAGAGAGAAAGAGAGTTTCGGCAAGTATCGTGTAAAGGAAAATTTAGGGAGGAAGAGGACATTCATCTGAAGACAACCGCCGGACGCGCATTGGGCTAGATCCTGGCCTTTGAGAACCGAGACGTGAGCGCGGAACAAAAAGATGAAATCAAATATCACGCCCTACTGGGTGAATCAAAGAGAGACGATCTAAACCCAGCATATGATATTGGGGGACATCCGCAAAACAATCGTCCTGAGGCGTAGTAAGGAGTATGAGGGGAACGCAATACAGGAGGGGAAGAAAAAGTATGACCTGCTAAAGCTCACACTTCGAGGACCTATCTAAAAAAGAGAACGGAGGCGCCTAAATCGCTCTCCTGGGGTGGGGGGGTGAAGAAAATGAAAAGATTCTGCGGTACGGTCTCTCGGATAAAACACCGAGCAACCTGTAAGGAAGAGCTGGAAAAGGCCGTTTATCAGAGGGTAAGAGGTGGCTTCCAGTCTTACAGGGAACCTACGCATGGGACAAGGTGGGTCCGGTTGCTTGTCGACCTTTTCAAGGTAAATGTTTGAGGGAGAGGGGGGAAGTATTTTGGGTGGTGAAAGCCGAAGCCGTGAAACGGACCGGTACGGGAAAGAAAGAAATTTAAAAAAAGGGGAATCGCCATTCAAGGGCTCTCTCGGCATCGGCCGAGTAGGGGAGTTAGCCCTACATCAAAATCTTGTCGCGCCAGGTGTCGGGGGGAGGGCCAGCGTGGAAAAAAGCACTAGAAAAACAAAAACTTAGTGGGGGGAAGGAAGATTATAGATTTCCGAGATGGAAACGGGAAAAAGGGGAGAGAATGGGGGTTTCTGGGTAGGGGATAAGAGACACGACGAGACCTATCAAGATTATTAAAAGAAATGTAGGAAAGCATAAGGGGTTTAAATAGTCGAAAGAGGCCGTGTCAAAGAAGGGGATTGCCACAGAGACCACTCAAAAACCCAGTTGGCACCTGGGAAAACGGTCTACCATAACAACCTTAAAACAGGTTGTAAATGGGAGGGTCCAGAGAAAATTACTAAAACAGGATTCGGGCGGGATAAATGGTAAGCACGCGAGTCCAGTGCTCAGAGCGAGCTTGGGGAGAGGGTGGATGGTACAGAGAAGTGGGAGTTTGTAGAGGCATCTCTTGGTGACTGAGAGTCGTACCGGGGGCACGGAGAGATAGGAAAGTAGTTTTCGTTGGTAACAGTCAATTAAATGGGGAGTAAGGGGAAGAGACGGTCTATCCTCTAATTAAAAAGAGGAGAGATTGGGGGGGGTTAGTTAGGGAAAGGTACATCTGAACGGCACTTGGGGGGGGGAGGGAAATTGCGCTGGAAGTTAGAGAGTAGTAAAAAAGCAAGAGGGTGTCAGAGTTATTGGGGAGAGGCAGAGAAGCTTTGAACCTGGGAACTCAAAAGAGACGCAGCGCGAGAACAGTGGAGCGGCTGTCTAGGTTGTCACAGCAGACGTAAGAAGCCAAAGCAGAATGTCGGTTCAGGGGTGTAAAACACTTGGAAAGGGTCTTAAGAGGGGAAATTCATTCTTCCAAGCTATTGAAAAGCGGTGGTAAATAAGATTACGGGGATAAAAAGAGGAACAGAATTGAAAAAAGGACGAATAGTGCCTCCATGGAGAAAAAGAAAAGTCATGGGTCTTCGAAGATCTCAGGCTTAGTTATTCCGGAGCAAGGTGGCGGTGAGGAGAGAAGTCAGCCGCGTCGTGGGGGCAAACCCTGCATAGCAGGGGTGATTGTACAAGTACAAGAAAAAAAGAAGGGTCAGCATGAACGAAATGAAGAAAGATGAAAAATGCCAAGGTCTCGTCGAGTGCAGACTTTTAAGACGCGAAGCTGAGGGGGAATCTTCATGGGCTGTTTGTACCCCTCGAAAAGTGCGAACTTCGAAGGAAAGGTGATATCATGTGAGGGGAAGTTACTCAGGCCATCGGTACTGCATAAAATAAAAGTTCCTAGAGCGGTTGCTTCAACAAAAACATAAAATGGGAGTAGAAAGTATAACGGAGAAAGGCTCAAATTTTAAAATACCTAGAAAAAATGTGAGGGCAAGCATTGCTTAATGAGTATGGCAAAGATTAAGACTGAAGATGGTTGGGAGATAAGGAGTCGTGGATATCATGAAGGGCGAGATTACCTGGAAAGAGAGAGGTTAGGGGGGACATAGAAAAATATCCGGGGAAGAGAATAGGAAAAAAGAATATACCCACGCGAGAGAGGAAGCTTATTTAAAGAAAAAGTTGTATGTCAGGCCAGGGGGTAGATTGCCTGGCTGTATCAAATAATATCAACGGGGACAGTAAGCGAAAGGGGACGATGGAATTTCACGGTGGGTCGTCGCTAAAAAACATTGTTGGCTTTTCTAGGCAAGAAAGGTAAGAGAAAGGTCAGGAAAAGAAAGACAACGAACTTTCCTTTTTGAACATGCAGGTCGTTTGGCGCCGAAAGGAGACGAGAGTGATGCTCTTCGGCAAAAAAAAAAAGGGACGAAAAGACAGCAGAAAAGAGGGAGCATCGTGAAGAACTAAAACGATTTGATCAGCTGTTGGGGAACTGTAGGAGAACGATAAAATAAGGCGAGGGTCAGCTATGAAAACCAACACAAGAAGATGGATGGGGGGGGGTGACAGGACACACCATCTCTTAAGGCAAGGTAAGTCGCTAGAGAAAGAAAATAGAAAGAGGACACACATTTACCAATTAAAGACTACTACGGGGAGTGCGAAAAAGGGAAAAAAAAGGAGAGCACGCAGTCCTACGATGTAAAAAACTGAGACAAGGGGAAACCGGGTGAGACTCAGCCGACTACCGAATGAGAGAGGGGCCGAAGGGGAGGCAATGTCGGGTAGGCACAATCAAGCAGGTTGACTTTCCAAACATTGGGGTGAACTGAGTGATAGGGGGTGAGAGGGGCAAAGGCAGAAGACGTCTCGGCATTCACGATTAAGAGGGAACTTTACAGGAGGCAGAATTGGGGTTCAAAACAGAGCAAGGAAAAGGGTACAGCAAAAAGGAGCAGTCCTCGCGAGGTGAGAGGGCCAAAAGCCCAGTTGGGGCGGTTGAAAAGCTTCTTATTGGTTCCAGACCTGGGTGTGATAGAGATTTACCGTCAGAAAATGAAGTAAGCAATAACAAAGTGGACTTTGGTATTTCGGAGCCTTTGCAAGATTGGGGTTATAAAAAAAGAGAGAAACATCGAGAAAACCAGTTGAACATAAATCGGGAAGGCTGGAAAAAGTCATGACTAAGAAGTCCTTCTCGGGCAAACTAGGAACCGGGAGAGGGAGAGCTATTCTTTCAGAAAGGCCGTGAAGAAGGAGTTGAATAGGAGGGCAGGTATGGTTAATCTAAATCTCAAGCGGAGGAAATATTTATTCCTGATCATATGCGCAGGTGGAAAAGAGTCTCTCGCGGTGTTAAAAAGGGGGGGGGGGGAAAAGTTTCCAGGGGCTATCATTTCAGGAGGGAAAGAACAAGCAAAGAGACCTCAAAGACGGAGGAGGAGAAAAAAAGAGAGGAGTGCTGGTCTGTTCAAGAGAGATTATAGAAAGAACTGGAAGCCTGGCAAAAAAGGAGGGAGTGAACGCATCGCCAGATAATGTGGGTGGCAGGGACCTGACGGATAAAATAGTTCATAACCCAGGATTGATCGAAAGGGGGAAGGCAGATTCAACTGAAAAAAAGGAGGATTATTGTCATAGGGGGGCACGGAATTGGTCGAAATAACACAGTACGTATTCTGTCAGAGGTGCGAGAAGGAACGTCTAGAAGCAAAGGAAGGATTGAGGGGCACCTTGGGAGTATGCAATATCGAGGTATCCCCAAAAAGTCGGGGAAGAGGAGAAGCAAGACGTGCTATCCAGGGGGAAATCAGTTTAAGGGAAAAAGCAGGTCAATCCCGCACTCGACACAAAGCGGCCATGGCCAAAAAACTAAAAGAAAAAAAAAAAGGTATACTCCTTCAAACGAGAAGTACTTTGAACGGTCGAGGAAGGCTCTTGAGATGGGGGAAAAGGGAAACGGTCCGAGGCAAGTTGCAGACTGGAAAGCCTGCGATTTGACGTTGACCTCAAAACTAAAGGAGGAAAGAGAAGGGGGGGAGGGTAAACCCGGATAGGGGGTCAATAAGCCGACGCCTTGAAGTTAGATACCTAAGGGGTTCTTTATCGCCATTTGGGCGGGGAATTGGTTCGCCTATCTCTGTAGGAGTTTCGGGCTGATAAGTGACGGTGAAAAGAAACGGGTCAGGGACTTCACGAGGAGGGTCAAACTCTTGAAAAAAAGATTAGGCATAAAGCGATTCGAAGAGGTTCAATGAAAGAAAGATGGGGCAAAGTTCACAAGGGAAAACCAGAAAAAAAGAGGAGGGGTGGGTATAAACTCTATCCACAGGGGGAAAGGCCGATAGGGTGAAGGACACGGGCACCATTGAAGGGTGAAAATCTTCTGAAACCAGAGGGAAAGGGAGAGCCGAGGGGAGGGCGTCGAAAAATTTTGGGGGGGGGGAAGTAAACCTCTCATCGAGGAGACTTAGTCTTCTAAAAAGGCAAGGAAGTTTTTCAAACGCCTGGAGGGGGTGAACACTTGGGGGAGGGGTGGAGGGGGGGGCTATTAAAAGTGGGGGGAGACGAAAGTGGGAACTCCCGGGAATCATCAAGGTCGTCTCAGGCAGGAACGGTCTTCGCGTTGGGGGGTAAAGGGGGGAATAGGGAAGTGCAATCTCAGAGACGTCAATGTGCGTCAATCGAAGAGAAGGAGGAAAGAGAGGGAGGGGATGGGGCTGGGGTGACCGGGGAGGAATGGGGTGGCTTCAAAGAAAGAACGCTCTAAATAAGAAGCGAATGGGAGGAAACAGATGAGTTCATTAGGGAACATCAGATTAAGGCGTAAGTTTTGCAGTCGGGGGCTAAGGACCTCAACTGGAAGTCCAGGGAAAGATTCGCGTCGAAGAGGAAAGACGCATTCTCCAGGTATAGAAGTTGACTATGGTCTTTGGGGGGGGAATAAAAAAAGATGGTAGCTTCAGAGGGTGTTACCTACGGCAACCGGGGGAATGCGTAAAGGACCGCAATTGATCGGTCAGGATCCAGTCGATTAGGGGTCAAAAACAGAACATGCCTATATAAGGGAGACGTCAAGACCTTCCTTAATCAGAATGTGAAGGGGGAAAGGAAAGAATTTAAAACGTCACTGAAAATTGGGGGGCGTGAATGGGAAAATTCCAGGGGTGAGAGGACAGGCATGGGGCAGAAAATATCTTCTTATAGTTGTCTGATCGGGAAAAGCCAAGGAGGAAGGGGGAGTGCCTATAGTAGAGGGGCAATGGCCTGAAAAAGGCGGTATGGGAACTGAGTCAACGTAGTCTTCAGTGGGAAATTCCCTTGACGCCGGGGGGAAGGAACGCACCATTCTTTAACAGGGGAGGAGGTGCATCCCTGGGGGAAGCGAGCAGAAGAATCGGAACTCGATTTTACATAAAATTCTGGAGAGATAAGCGGAGGGAGTCAAAAATCCCTACGCAGGGGGTTGCTCGGCGCTAGTCTCTGGTCAAAAAGGCTAAGGTAGCGGCAAAGAAAATACAGATCTCAGGTAGGGGAAGCGATTGAAGCAAAGAGAAGAGACCAGAGCAAGAGGCGGGAGAAAAGTCAAACATGAAAAAGAATATCAAAGGGGAAGCGGGACTATCCCTGGCCGGAAAAGCGGACACTAAAAAAGGGATTGAACAAAACTTCGACAGAAAACACGTCAAAGGGCCGATATAATAGAAAGAGAAAAGCTACTCTCAATTCACTCCTGAAAAAGGCAGAGTTCTATTGGATCAAAAGAGAGACATCAAGAGGCGGGAAATAATAGAGCGCCGAGCTTAGCAAGTGACGAAGGGACCTTTAAGGTTAATCAAGGATGAAGAATGCCAGGGAGTCCTTGGGGGAGGAGGGAACTACGCAAGGTTCAAAGGGTTTAAGGTGGAGGGTAAGACGTGAAAGGGAAAGGGGGTCTGGCGCTGGGAAGTGTGTGTTGTCCCTGGATGGAAAGATTTTTAAAAAGGCCGAGGGAGGGGGAAGCTGGGGGGACCACTCGGGAAAAAAGCCAGGCTGGTGGAATCAGGAAGAGGAATCAGAGGGGAATTCTGTCGAGGAATCCTGAAGGAAAAAGAAACATCAATTGACCTCACAAAGAAAAGGGGCAGGGGGTCCAGAGTGCCAACAAAGATCAATCACGCGGAGGGAAAGAGAGGAGAAGGGGCAAAGGATGGAAGCGGAAAAAAGGGGCTGCTAAAGGTTGTTTCGGGTTTAAGGGGATGGCGACAGAGACGACCTATTAAGGTAAGCAAAATGGGGCTAGGCAGAGGTGGTAAAAGCGGGAAAAATATTGCGGTTGGTGGGGCAGATTGGGGGCTGAATGAGGAGGACCTACAAAAGGGGTAAAGATGCCGATAAACCCATTTAACATGGGGGAAGGTCTAAATAAAAACGGAAGAAAATTTTGGAAGTCTGTATTTTCAATAAAATTGGGGAAAGAAGGATTCCGACTTGATAAAGGGAAAGGGAAAGCGGAAAAGTTATCGAGATGCTGCCGCTAAGAGCTGAGTTTCGGAGGGCGATTTCTGGGGTTAGAGTAAAGTCTGGAAAAGACGGGGCCGAAGGGGAAGGGGAACGGGAAGATTTAGAGCAAGAGGGAAGCGACGGGGGAGGGGGGTTAGACGGCAATAATTGGTAGGAGCGTTGAAGGGCTCTGGCGCGCACCTAATAGAAGGAACTTATAGTGTGGTTATTAGAGACTCTCTCTTCGGGTTTCGAGCAATATTAGAGGGGAAAGGAAAAGCGAGGACACAGAAGAGAGGAGGTCATCGGGGGATTTGAGCTCACTGTCAGAAGGGTGAAAGAAAGACGACTTCAGAACTCGAGAGAACGGAGGTCTTCCTGAGAAAGGTTGGAAGATAAGAGAGAAGACCGCAGAAGGTATTGAAAAAGGAAACTGGGCCGAATTAGAAAAAGGCTTTCATTCGAAAGGACCACGATTCCTGAGGTGGAAAAAGGGAAGGAGGCGGGTCAGGATGGAAGAAGCAGAAGGGAAGTCCACGGAGATACGTGCAAGAAAGACGAAAACGAGTCGGACAGGAAGGGATGAGGAGGGACCGAAAAGCTATCTACACTATACTGGGTACGGGGATACGACTAGCGAAGCGTGCCACACCCCTGCATAGAAACGGAGGAGTTTGGAGGGCCACGGTAACTGATGACTATGGGGCATGTAAAAATGGAAGCATGCGCAAGAGTTCATCCATTAGAACGCGAACTGGATCAAAAAGGAAGGGGCGGTTTAACCGAGTAAAGATACCGGTGAGAATGGTGATTAGAAAAGAAGGGGGCTGAGAGTAACAAATGCCAGGGAAAAGGCTGCAACAAAATAGGGCCGAGTACAGGGGCGGTCAACCGAGAGAGGATGGAATGGAGGAAGCAATCAAGGGTTCTACTTTGAGAGAAAAGGGGCAGAAATGGGAGAGAGAAAAATTTTCCAGGAAAGTCAATGGTGCCAGGCAAGAGAGCGGCAAAATTTAAACGGGAATTAAGAGGTTGGGGGGGACTATCTGAAAGGTGAGGGGGGAGGAGAGGGGGAGAAGTCAGGTCTCGGAAGGAGGGGTAGCAGGTTTCATCACCTAAACAACAACCTCCCGAATGAAGAGGAGGACCGAGAAGTCAATACGGAGAGTTGCGGATCACCTGGGGAGGAAGAGAAAGGGCCAGGAGATTCTTAAAAATAAGCTAATACATAGTACATTACCTTCGAAGAAAGAGTGATGGGAGAGGGGAGGGTTAGACGGAAGATGGGGCGATCAAAAGATGGTATCTAGAAGAGATAAAACTAACAAGTTCCATAAAAAGTCTTGTTCCCAAATTCGGGATTTGGAGGGAAGAAAGGACATCACTAATTAGAGAGAAAGAATTCCAAAAAAAATTGTGGGGAACTCATAAAACGAACATCTTAAAGGAGAAGGATGGGAGTAATCCGGCTTCAGGTTGGGAGGACGGGTGAAAGGGGTATAAACGGGGAAATGAGATTTTGAAAAATCGGGGGGAAAAAGAAGCCGTTGGGCTTTTGGGTGAACAGGGAACTAGCACATCGTGACCCGGACTGTAAGAAAACATGCGATCGAGGTAGAAAATGAGGGGGAGGGAAAGGGAGCTGACCTCGAAGACCTTAAGGAAGACAAAGCTGCGTCGAAAAAAGAGTCAAGAAGCCATCCAGGCCGGCCGACGGATAAAAAACTAAGAGCAAACAAAGGGAGAAAGACAAGGGAGGAAACCATGAAAAGGGGTAGGGAGGGGAATTGGGACGAGAAAGCGAAGGGTCAGTACCATTTAGAGGATGCGGTTGAGGCCAGGGCAAACAGGGAGGCTTCTTCAGCAGGGAAAAGGCAAACTTTACCGGGACAAGGTGTTCACAACCAGAGAAAAGAAAAGCCTTGGGAAGGAAGTGAAAAGTATCAGGGTAAGGGCGGGGAATCACTGGGGGGCGGGGGGTATGATAGGCTAGGTCAGAAAGGAGCTGGTGTAGCGAGGGGAAAAAGGGAAAGGACAGCTGCTGTAAGAAAAGCACAAAGGGGGACGAGGGGTAAAAAACGGTCGGTCGCACTTGGTCGAGTGGGTTTAAACCGATATGAAGACAAACAGGGGGGGAAAATGCACACGGGGATAGGATAAGGAGTTATTGCCGCTACGGAATTAAAAAGGAAAGAGGAAACAGCACTCTGAGATTTGGGAAAGGAGAAAAATGGGGGTGGGGGGGGGCGGGAGGGGAATACGGCGGGTCGGTGGAATCTGAGAGCCACTTCAGAATATTTATGAAGGGACTGAATCACGAGAAAGGGGGGAAGAGAGAATGCAAAGAGGAAGAGGACAGGGTGGGAAATAAATGCGAGGTAGAGGAAAAAGCAGAAGAGTCTCTCAACAACAACACAGGATTAGGAGGTAACCTATATTTTCAGGTCAGTTCCTCTAACGGGTCGAACTTGGGAGAAGGCACAGGAGGTTACGGAACTGCGGTCTCAATCTAGGGAAAAGGGGGAAGATAGAAAGGGAAGAAAGATTGGTCAAAAGGCGCGGCGGAGAAAATCTCAAAGAAAAGGGCGTGGCAAAGAGTGGCACGTGGAAACTTTTGGAGGACCTGAAAAAAAAGAATGAACCAGGGAAGGAGGGTTCCTATGTTACACAATAAGTAAGGGAGAGATGAAAGAAGAAAACAGGTGTTGTAGGGGGCAAAGGGGGGTTCCTTCGCTGGTAAACGTCGTGAAAGAAAAGGGGCTTACTAAAGGGAAACCTAGACATTGGCTGAGTTGAAGGACAGACTTGCAGCAATCGGAGAGGAAAAAAACGGACAGCGTAGAAAGAAGGCATATACACGGAAAATTCTATAAAGCGTCCAAAACTAGAGACGGTTTGAAAGGTGCGAAAAGGCTCTTTCTAGGGGGGTGGTAAAAGTTCGCAAACTGTCCAATTAACCGTGCATCGTGGGACTCTCAACAAGGTGGACCGTGACAGAAAGGAAAGAAGTATAAAAAATGGAAACTACTGAAAATGGACAATGGGGGCCATTGCAAGAGGCCTACCAAAGGGAGGAGAGCTGCCGACATTGGGGGACTTGTGAGCGAAAAAGGGGGTTGGGAGTCAGGGGCTTTGGGGTGCAGAAGGCCGGCGGACTTGCCGGGGAGGAGAGGGGAAGTGGTGTAAATACTCCTTATTCAGGGAGGGGAACGACGGGGGGGACAGTTTGGGGGAAAGGCTAGGGGAGAGAAAGGAGACTAAGAGATTCGCCTGCATTTGGGAAGTGAATAGAGGGGGTGACGTTCCCTGGCCAAAAAAGTCAAATCGGTAGGGGGGGGGGGGGGGGGATCGTGCGATCGGGAACGTGCAAGGCAAAAGGTGTAAAGTTAACTGGTTCCTGATTCAAGAGGGCTAGACCCCCTGGAAAGATGACTGCATGGCATGATGGAGGAGAAAGGTGGGGGTTTTTGGAAAAAAAAGAAACTCAGAAGGAACTAGCGACTGCATGGGTCGAGAAAAAAAAAAGAATGAATTTTGGCAACATAAGGGGGGGGAAAGGGTGGCACTTGTTGAGGTGATCGCGGTCTACTAAGGGTGGGGAGCGCCCGTGGGAAAGAGGGAAAATCAAAGGGAAAGAAAGAACCAGCAGTACTGGGGGTCAAGCTTACTTTCTAGATGGGGGAGGGGCTAATAATGTTAATCTCGGCGACCCTCAGGGGACAGGAAGAAAGAGAAAAGTGGGAGAAGCGATTCTACAGGTAAAAGGGGTGTCTGTGGGGGACGGGGTTTTAATATGGGGGAGGACAAGAGGAAGATCGCTCAAGAATAGCGCAGTGTTTGAGATATCAACGAGAGCTGGAATAGCTCACAGAGTATGCCGGCAGAAAAAGTGTGGGGCAACGAATTTCAAAGCTTCCTGGAGTGTCGAGAGCTAGGAGACTGCCAATGGCTCAATTCTCCTGTACTTGTACGAGTGTCTGGGGGGTGTGGAGGAAAAAAGAGGAGAGGAGGGATTGTGGACCGAAGTCACCGGCTTTCAGTAAACCAAGAAAAGATAGAGGCCAATGATCAAAGTAGCTTTAGAGGGGGGCACAATGAGCCCAGGGCCCTGAATCGTACAGGGAGGGCGTTCATAACAGGAAAGGAGGAGACGCGAGGCTCAATGGGTGAATAGCATTTCACACGGGGAACATGGGGGAAGATGTTGATGCTGGAAGAATTACCAGTTGGTAGATTCAGGTTCTGGGAAGAAACCAAAGCCGGCTTATCTTTTCAGGGACGCTTGGAACCGCCAGGCGCCGAAAAAATGAGAAGAGAGGGGAGAGAAGGGACTTATTCTCTGAAAGGAAAGGGTAAAGGTAGTAGTCAGGGTTGGCAATTCCGACGGGAAATTCCTGAGCCCGGGCAGAAGGGTCTTTACCGAAGATGGATTTGGGAATGAAGGAAGAGAAAAGCGAATAATTCTTGGAAAGATTCGTTGAAAGGAAATTTCTGGGGAGGATACTTCAATTTAAGTCTTCAGAAATCTCCTACTCTCTTGTTACGAAGCGGGGAGGGGAATGGCGAAAACGGTGAGCGGATCAATAACGGAGACATCAATAAATTCTTGGTCTAACGAGGCGGTCCGACGAAACTTGAAAAAAGTCATCGAGGGGTATCAGAACTCACCAAATAGCGTTATCCTTATGAGGAGTCTAAAAGAAATGAACAGGCGAAGAAAATGGTTCCTGCTGGGCAAGACATTCTCTGCCTCAGAGAAGAGAAGAGGAACGACGCGCAGTACCTGAACTAGGGAACGTTGGTGGTCATCAAAATAAAAAGAGATCAGGGAGGAAAAGCTCGAGATCAAAGAAGGCCTGATCACTGAAAAGGGCCTTTACCTGGGATCAAGGACGTTAAATCGAACAGAGTTCTTCCTTCTGCTTTAAAGTGCGGGAAAGTTCAAAAATGGGGGGAAGGGGGGGGGGAGGGAAAAAGAACCGGTTTCCCCTGTAAATGAGGGCAATAAGGCAGAGTGGGGGGGGGAAGAAATAAGCTTGGAAAAGTGGGGAAACTGGCAAAA
>Ga0179593_1523547_pt1 | contig 13026 bp, 13 predicted proteins | sample CZODoug2_1_08_16_FD_185931 | JGI IMG/M metagenome (GOLD analysis project Ga0179593, IMG submission 185931) | Vadose zone soil fungal communities from Angelo Coast Range Reserve, California, USA - CZODoug2_1_08_16fungal (PacBio error correction) | ecosystem: Environmental > Terrestrial > Soil >...
TGGGAAAGGAAGCATCCTGAAAGAAAAAACAGAGGCGGGCTTGGTTACCCAATATCAAAAACATCTTCGTCTGGTTTTCTAGATTGAGCTCAGGGGGCCTTCTCAATGTATCTCAGAGAAAAGGTTAACGAGAAACTTTACATGGCGAGAGAAACGCTTCGCTTTCATTGAGGGAGATCCAATGGTGAGCGAGTCGCAAACTGAGGGACAACCGACGGACAGAAGGAACACAAAAGCCCCGGTTGTGGGAAAATGGTTAGGCAACAAGTCCGAGTAGACCGGGGTTCTTGTCGTCCACGGAAAATGGGGGGGGGGGAAAACCGTTCGTGGTCCTCAACGGAACAGGACGACTGCTGGCTAAGGGAGTGGTGGGACGGGCCTGGCTGGCGAGAGGGTGCCGCACTTACTGCCAGACTTTGGGTCACTCTGCACGGTGAGGGCTTGCCTGTTGAGGGGGACAAACTTAAGGAAGGAAACATGAATATCGCTCGGATAGGATCGCTGCCCGAAGTTCAACGTGAACAAATAAGAAGAGGGGGATGAGGCGGCGATCTGCCGTGGAGGGAAGGGTCCGGCGTACTGGTGGGGGGAGGGTTGCCGGCGGGGTTAGAGCATATCATAACCTCAGGGGGATGACCGGGTCTCTAAAAAAAGCCGAATAGGGGGGTACGCCCGAAGCGTCTCTTGGTTTTCGGGTTTTCTTCTTCTATCGTTACATTTTCTTCTTGTTGGTTCTGCCGCTGTCTAAAGTAAATCTGTCGGTCGTGACGGGGAAAGGCAGCTCTGGCGAGGGCGGGTTGATCGCGCTGTCAGCCGTGATCAGGGGGGCACCGATACGCGAAGGAGGAAAGGTCCTTGGACGATGGGGGGAATTAACCTGGCCGAGACCCAACCCCTGCCCGCGATCTCCGTCTGGTAAAGCCTCTCCCCCTCCCCCCTCGCCGCTCAATCCCCCTGGAGAATAAAGATCTTCCCTTCAGGCTCCTCTCAGGCGACTCGAGAAGGATGCACCACGAATCCCCCTCGGGAATCGATTCGTCACCAGGGCCCCGACCATCAGATCAGAGAAACACAAGGATTATTAAATATATAGTGTGTCATTTGTGAGGCTTCTCTAGGGTTGGGAGGGTTGTGGCGGTCGGGTGCTAGATTGTTTAGATGTTTGTGTCCGAAGGGCGTTGGTGTGTTTTTCGGAGGGGGTCCTGGACGGCTGAAAAAAGTCCACGGCGGTCTATCGAAGTAGCCAGTTCTAAGGGGTAATAAACTGTGTCTCTTTTCCTGAGCCGAAAAAAAGGAAAACAACTGAACTCGAGCAGGACAATGTAGATAGAGAGCGCAGATGGCTCGCACTAGGAAACTACCAAATAAAATATCCCAGAAAAGCGAAAGAGGGAACCTCTACTAAAAACTGTAACGATCGAAAAAAGAAAAAAACACTGAACAAAAAAGAAAGATGGGGGCTTCTTAACCAGAGATAGAGAAAAGGAGACTCCTATAAGGGTCTTTGGTAAAGACCCTCTTCCACAAACAAGAAAAAACCTCTCGGCCCAAGGAGGCCTCGGATCTCCATCAAACGAAAAACCAATCTCTGGACTCGAGAGCTAGGGAGAAGTCCAATGAGCACCTTAGCGGAAAGAGGCACGGTATCCCATGAGAGGAAGCTCCCCTGAAGCGGGTTGGGATCAATACTGGCCAGTCGCTTCACCGACTGGCGCTAAAAAGGGGTCTTCACCCTAAGGAAAAAAAGCCAACTCCAGGCCTAACCAGCGTATCTAAGGTAAAGATGCGGTGAACGCTCACTCCAAAAGAAACGGGTTTCCAAAAACAAGGGAAAAGGTTTTCACCTGCAAGATGTTAAACGCGGACTTTTGGGCAAGGGGCCAACTAATCTCCTCAAGAGAAGGAGTGACCTTACATCCAAAAAAGGTGAAGGAAGCCCGTACTCAGGTGCAAATACTGAGGGCAGGCTCGAAGAAACAGGGAGGGCTGGAAAATCGGAGGCCTTATGGCATGAGGGGTCCTATCACCTCTCAGGAAGAGTGAAGATGAGTCCATTTCGCACCTGAGGAAAAGGGGGAGATGATATAGGGGGACATGGGTAAGGAAGATTTCTTCCTCAACTGTCCCATAGTAACTAATGGGAGTCTGGTCTGGGGGGTGGGATTCTATTGTCAAAGGTGGGGGGGGACTTAAAAAGGGGGGTGGGAGGTTAGTTCTGCTTGGTAAAAGAAGCTACCAATAGGAGTATGAGGAGGGGAAAGGCTGGAAAGGGTCTCTCTTCTTTTTGCCAGAGAAGGGAAGACCATGCTTGCTGAACCACAAAAGGGGCTGCTCCTCAAAGTGACGTCGTTTACCACCCGTAGGGAAGGGGTCTGAAACCTTGGTTTAATCGCCGAGCATCACACGATCCGGTCACCGTTGGGGGGGGGGGAAGTGGTAGGAGGTGACGCAGGGGCACCGCAAAGTGTACCATCCAGTCTATGCCGGGTGGAGTTGGATAGTTAGTGTCAGGTGGGGGTGACGGGGAGGGGGGAGGGTGTCGGACCATGAAGGTTTCATGACACGCTTGCGCAACGGGGTGGTTGTTTTCGGAACGGAGGGGGGGGAAGGACCCAAACGGGTAGGGGGAAAAAATAGTCGGCCCCGGGTAGAGGGGCAGAAAAAAAAAACGTGGAAACGGTCCCGCGAAGGGGAAAACGATTAGGGAAAACCGAAAAAAGAGGGTGGGGGAAAGGGGGGGCGGCATTTTCCAGGGAGAATGGGGGTCTCAGCAGCGCCAAAGAGGAGGGAGTTAGCGCTGGGAAACCGGGGGAAACCTTGCGTCTATTTCTGAACAGTAGGGGTGGTTGGTCTGTGGAAAGGGGGGCCGAGTTCCAGGTTCTTTGCGTACGGCTTGTGTCGGGGAACGTTTGGTGTCTTTCCTCTTGTTTCGGTGAGGCCGCTGGTGCACTACGTAGGCCTCTTCTGTGATGAGGGTTGCAAGGAGGGTTGGGATTTTTAAAAAGGGTCGTATTTGGGCTTGGGGGAGGCTCAAAATGGGTATTGAAAAAAAGAAGATTTCCAACACAAGGCAAAAAGAAGCACGGACCATCTCACCACAAGACAACTGAAGGGAACAATGAAAAAAGGGGGGGTGAAACTTAACTAAAAAACTAATGAAGGACAAGGAGAACTTCGGAAAATCCCGAATTAGGACGGCACTACACGGAAAAAAAGCCGGACGGACAATCTCCAACTGCTAAAAGCGACAGCTCAATTACGAGACTACCGTACTAGGGGAAAACACGCTCATAGATACGACGCACCTGCGTCTAAAATCCTCCTCGAGGGGGGAAAAATTGGTACAGGACGGTGTGTACTACACGACGGCAAGGGGCAAGGGCACTCGGAGGAGGTATCTAAAAAAGGGTGACGGCTTTCTACAGAATGCTACTGGTCCTCTGGCACTACGTTATGCAGGAAAAAGGAACAGTTCCCCGGAAAAATCTCAGAGTCATCCTTCAACTACCCCAAAAAGGTGCCTAGGAGTAAAGCCAACTTAACAATAAAAGGGAGACCCCGCAAAGAAAAAAAAACCAAAACAATCAGATTATGTACTTCAGGGTAACGCAAAAAATACTCAATCAAGAAAAGGACGAAACACCCTTTTAACTCAAGGCGACTTTATTCGTCTCTTACACCGGAAGCCCTGCAACCTCTACTTTGTGGGGAATCAACGAGAAATATAGAAACCCTCGGAGATGTCGTTAAATCATTGCTACTGCGTCCGATAGGAACAAAGATCCGAATGAAAAAACATGGCTCCAAAAAGAGTTTCGCATCAGTAAAAAAAAAAAAATCAATCAACAGCACACGTCGTCGCAGACGGTAAACAAAAACATGTCGCTAAGGCTAAAAACTGAAACTATCTCCCTCGTAAAATATGGGCCTTTGCGCATCTGGAGGGAATAACAAAAATCAAAAGGAGTTTACCACATGATGGAACATGCATCTTGTAGGCGTGAAATGGGGGGGTCAATGAGGCCTGTTGAGGGCACACCATGGGAGACTTGTTGGTTTCCAGGAAAAGCAAGTGCATGACTTGACAAAGAAGAAAAAGCCATCACGGAAGCGCGGGCGGAACGGTCTCGTCAGCCGGTCGTAACCGGGGTTCAACGATAGGGTAGACGCGTCGAACGGGAACTCCGGGGGTGACTGGCGGGATAAAGCAGGGCGAAAAATGATCACAATCATTGAACACACAAGTACGGTCGGAACGGGATTGTCAGGGGCAATTGTTCGCCAAGGGGTTTCTGATGTATTTTTAGCGCACCTCCGCTATTGGTGAGGAACTCCGAGTGCGATAAAAGGAGATTAGAAGGCCTCCGAAAATCCTGGTTGCGGCAGTTGGAGGTCTCTCTGCGGGAATGGCGCTCGGAAGTGTGAAAGGGGAACACCACGTTACATTGGGGTGAAAAGCTCACTCGGGCGGAGCGGAAAAAAGGCGGGGAGGAATTAGTATCAAACGTGGGAAAACCACGTGCAGTCGATTTATTGATTGGGACAATGAAAAAGGTCAAAGTAGACGTGGTGACGGATGGCCCAATGGAGGGTATGAGTCGCAGTGAAACGGCGCTCAGGCCAACATGCGCGTGCATGGGAAGGAAAGCCGCACCGCTAATGCGACGAGAGGGGGGTTAGGATGCCTGGTACAAGGCAGGGCGAACGCTGGTGAGCTAAGGGTTGATGAGCGGGGCTGGCCTTGTAATGGGTGGTACGGGAAAAAACGGGAGGGAGCCGTGCTGGGCTGGCCTATGGGGGGACTACGCTGCACAAAAAAGGGATTGGTGTGGCGTGCGAGCCCAAGGTCACATTGATTCTGTCACAGAAGGTTGTTTCCCGACGGGGGTCAGCCGCCGCGAAAAGCAGCAGCCCGGTAAAAAATCAAAACAAACCGGTTGGCGGGGGGGTTTGGTGGGTACGCATGAACGCCTGTCGTAAATTTTCACAGGAGGTGACCGGGATGGTCAGCGTAAAAAAAAAGTATCCGGGGCAGGGCAGGGGGAGACTGGTAAACAGGGTCGAGTGTCAGGGACTGGTCTCCCATATTCGACTGTTAGGAAAAGAAAAAAACGGGGGGGCGTGCTGAACAGAGCATCCGGAAAAAATAAATCGCAGGGAAGTGTCTGACTGTGGATGAGCAACGGTTGGGCAGGGCTGTTCAAGAGTATGGGATCGGTTCACAATAGGGGGTGGGTCGACACACGTGGGGGTTCGCCCCAACCCGTAGAAAAAAAAATCAAAAGGACTACGTGTGGTGTCCTACACGTGCAAAGCGAACAAAACACCGTCCGGCGCACACGCGCGCGTTCCCAAAAACACATATTTTGATTTGATGAAATCTATCAATGGGACAGACCTAAGCAATATTAAAACTGTTTTAAGACCCTCCCGAAAAACACCCTCAATAATCCCTAGACATCTTAGCGCAAAAAATCACGTCAGGCAAAATCTGGAGTAGTCAAAAAATAACAACAAAAAGTTCTACTGACCCCAAGCGGACTAGCGACACCCACATTCCCTTCCCGGAAAAAAAGATTAGCTTAGAGCTCCCCGCAAACCATGCCCCGCATCGCTAACAAAAAATAGACTTAGAGAAAGAGAGGATTCTGGGGCCAACAGAGAAGCTACTCGGGGGGCGGGGGGGAGGTAGGGACGCCCTGTCGTGGAGGTTGTTGTCGGGCGGTGGGGGGCAGGATTCTCTATTGGGACGTACGCAGGCTCGGCGAGGAGAGTCACGCGGGTTCTCCGCGCATCGGGTGTAGCGTCGGGTGTTCCGGCCAGTAAACACGTACGTAAGGCGATTGGCTCGAGATAGAACTACCCCATCGTCTCCAACACTTCGCGACACCCTTATCTCGAGACGCGCCGCTCCTTTCCCCCTACCCAGGGAGTGTCTATCCCCGCTGCACCGACTGCTGAAACTCTCTCATACATGGAAAACTATCGTTACACAACGAACACCTTTCAATGAATAATTGTTCTCACAACATAGCTCCTCGACTGTTAACTTTAAGTTGACTGAATATTGTGGGGGCAAAAAACATTCTAATGAGTACTCTCAGGCGAACCCGCCTCGAGAAGTCGGTGATACTCCGAACGTGGGTTGTCTCAACCGGACCGGCCAAACACCCAAACGAACCAAATCACCACAGCATCCCAAGGACCAGTGTTCCAACTCTACTAGGCCCTCCGATCCAATCAATACGTATACTTGACAATATGAGTCTCGGGGGAAGAATAAAGTCAGATGGGTTCAGGGCGCGCAGGTGCGGACGGACATCACCAAAAACATCTTACGGCCAAATCAAAACGTGGGCACCCGGGACGTCCTAGGTCAGTCCTTTTCGTCGAACTCACATCGGTACCATCAAGGACCCAATTGGAGTGCTGGTCAGGGGGCAAAACGCGGCCGGGGTAACCGCAAAACGGACCGTCACTCCGAGATCAAGGGACTAAAAACGAAAGAGGGACGCCACTCCGGGTAAGAACGGGAAAGGTTGTCAGCCACACGTTGCCACACAAGATATGCATAGAAAACAAATACAAGTCTTGCCACAACGAGACGGGGGCGCACTTGGGTACAGCCACAGAACTGAACCCAACGCCAGAGAAAGAATCCCGCACCCAGGGCAGGATCCTTATCGTAGGGGAGTTTGCGTCACACGCTCCCTGCACATGGGGGTGTGTACGAAGAATGTCTGTAGCGACCTTCCGTGCCTGAGACAGCGTCATCGTTCTTGATCGCCTTTCCTTCATAGTCCGTTCCCTTACCAAGGGTCACGCCATTCTCCCCCACTTATCATCGCAAAAACAATCTGATGGAAACAATAGCGACGGAAGCCTATGATCCCTTGGGAGGGGGGGGGGGGGATCTCATCACGCGCCTCTTTTTGATAGGGTCTACATACAAATTTTAGCAGCCTATGGCCAGATTGTGACTAAGGTGCTCTAGGTTGCAGGCGGGGGTGAAGCGAAGTTCCTGGGTTGGTCGGCGGGGACAGGGCCGTTACGAGAAGGGCAGTGTTCGGAACGCGGGGGCGCCTCGTCTGGGGGCGGCGGGGTCTACCCCCCGAGGGTGACGTCCGCTCGCTGCCCTTGACCTACGCTCTTCCTGAAGGGAGACGGAATTTAAAACACCGCCATTCTATTCGGTGCAGGAAAAAGGCTATCGCTACTTACATGAACACCACTTAAGGGGAAGGTTGGCAGGTGGTACATGGGGTGGCGAATCCATTCGGAGCTTAACGAGGGTAAATAGGTTGTCTTTGGTCGGCTGTAGGACGTCGGGTCCCCGCCGACGCATCGATGCCGTGTGTGCATGGTTGTCGCGGGGCGAGGGGGGAGAGTGGGCCCCGGGGAGTTGGTAGGAGAGAGGAACAATAGCATTTTTGGATGGATTGGGGGGACGGGTCTTGAGCGGTCCTAGGGTCGGCGTGGTTGCGTCGAATGCCAAAGGGGGGGTGAGGGCTTCTGCCAGTAGTGGACCCGGAGTCATTGATCTACAGAACGTGAACGAATACCTGAGGGAATTTGTAGGGACTTAGTGCCGGCCTTGTCCTTTATTACTGGGCAAAGAGGAAGGGGGGGTCGGAAAACGGTCCTCCGAAGGAGGTTTCGCAGACACGGAAAAGGAAGGCAGGGTCGGAAGCACATCATCGTCCGTGGAAAAGATCGGGCACGCGGGAAAAATGTTACATAGAATTGGAGAACAACGGCGTTCGCATGCACTTGTGTGGAGTGTGGGGGGGGGGGGGCGGGGTCACTGGGGTCAGCTCGCATGCAGTGCCGGGGGAATCATTGAGAATGTTGTTCCGGCCGGTCGTTCTGGGCACGCTACCCCTTTGGGGGCAAGGAAAAAAGGGGGGGGGGTGGGGGACGGCAATCCTAATTGTAGGAAGAGTCAGGCTGGAAGCGGACGACGCACAGAGACTGCGCGCGTAAGGGGAAAGGAGTCTGGCCTATAGGGTAAGGTGTCGGCTGCAAAGTAGTGTGCACATGGTCGGTAGGTGCTACTGTGGGGGGGGAATCCGAATGATAGATACACGTTAGGAGGGAGGAAAGCACCAGAGATTGAAAAAACAATACGGCAACCGTAGACCCGTGCGATGACCGACAACAACGCCCAAAGTGAACAAAGTCAAAATTACGTAGCCGCGGATGCGGAACACAGAAAAAAGACACACAGTGGTACAAAAGCGAGGAAAAAGGCGGCAACGACTCGCATCTGAGAACACAACATCCACGATTGCGAACGCTTGGAAGAAAAAAACAAGGAAGGCGGACTCGGCAGAACCGCGCTTAGTGAGGAACGGAACTGCGTCTTGTCCGCGTGGGTGACGAGGAAAGAAGGGGCGGGGGGCCTAAGGGATTACCCCTACCTAGACGGACCTAGACTGATCTGGAGAAAAACAGAAAGGATGAAAGTATCAATGGGGGAAGGGCTGAGGGGGGAGAACTCCTGGGGGTTTCTGCATCACTGAAGAAGGGGGCAAGGATGCTGGAGGAGAGACCGCGACGCGGCCCTTTACAATTAAGTAAACAGTGGCCGACGACGTGTACACCGGTGAAACGAACGAGCGGAACTTAAGGGCAAGGCGCCAAAATCCTCACTAGAACACATGGAAACATGCAAAGCGACAGGTGTTACTAGTCGTAAGACACGGCAGGAGCCGCGTTCCTCATTCGCGCCACCTCACAGACAGGCAAAGAACTACCCACCCTGGAGGGAACTTAACCCAAACCCCCCCGTCGAAAGTAGGTGTGTGTACTCGATAAGAAGTCGGCTGGAGGGGGGGGGGAAAAATACGCGACGGAATTACAACAGAAGGGACCTCACCATACATAGTCCCCAACACCGTGGTGAAAACTAAGCCGCCGCTGAGACTGGCACCACCTTTACATGGCCAAAAAGACACATCCTGGCCTTATGGGGGAGAAGTTATCCAACGACGGCCTAGGAGCAGCCCCGCTGAGCGGAAATACGGAAAGAAAGATGGGAATAAATTACCTAACGTCGTCGCAGTTTGGGCGAAACAGACGAGGAGGAAAGAAGATCAAAAAAAAAAAAAGAAGGCAAAAACCGGACGCCGAACGATGACACGTGACACAACATAACCAAGGAAACAGAAAAAAAGTCGTCAAAGGGGAACCCGACACGACCAGGACATCATGCAAACGCACCCACGCAACACTCATCTATTCCCTCCGATTAGTCTTCAAACTCAAAAAAAAAATGCAGGTTGAGTTCATCAACAACTTGAACAAGTTATGGCGACACAGCCACGGTTGCGATCTAGCCTAGGGGACAACAAAAACACTTTTCTGTACTTCCCCCTGGAAATCAACAGCACAACCTGAGTCGGCTCTTCGTGGAGGTTGTGACCCTCCCCTGAACACCCTGGAACCTCCGTCGCGCACCGTGTAACAAAAGCGGAAACGAGCCATGTCAAGCGGATGAAAAATCAGGAAAAACAAAGCCGGCTGGCGGGGCCGAGGACATTCTGGAAAAAGATCCGTACATATGCCTGTCCGTAAATGAGGAAGAGCCCCCCACGAGTTACAAAAAACGAAGCCTACTGGAACGGGGACCTCGGGAATGCGGTGGAAGCTCATGTGACTTCACCGGTCGGCGGGATTACGGGCTATAAAAGACTGTACATTCAAGGCGCAAAAACCGGGTAATGAGGGAGGGCGTTCAGAGCCCGGCGAGGGCAATTGTGTGTGGTTTCTTGCAGGGTGCCAAGTAGTCAAGGGTTCTGGAGCCATATCCGTGCGGGGGGCCACGAAGAGGATATACAACATTCAGTAGGAGGGAATCGAGCGTGCGTCACAAAAGAATTGCTAAGCAAAGGCGGGTGAGCGGGCTGGGGGCGCTGGACCGCAGCGGGTGCCTCGGCCTGCAAAACAGTGTGGTGGTGAGTCTTATTCTTCGCTGAAGAACAAGTCAAGGATGCGAAGTTAGGGTTTGGGAGACAATCACCGTTCCGCTGTGAGGGACATTAACTACGCGTTTGAAAATGCCGAGGATTGGGCATCTACTGCAAGTGGTCAAAGAACGTAACAGGTGCTAGATGGGGAGAGGGTGCGAGCACGGAAGGAGTCCCAGTCTGCGGAAAAGGAGCATGGGAGGCATTGCTGGTGACGGTTCCGGCAACTGCGCGTAAGGAGGCCACACGATCAGGCGTAGGTCGCTGCGCAGCCGAGTGTTCTAAAAAGAAGCCGGGTTTCGCCGGGGGTCGTTCGTTGGCGATCGGGGACTGGGTGCAAAATGTCAGATCCGGGGAAAGGCTGGGCAGATCCGCCGCAAACGAAGGGTTCGGTCTGGCGGGAAGGAAAGGCTGGATGGCGAACGAGGACAGACAGAAAAAAGGGAGTCTAAAAGTTCTTCCGGCGGGGAGGTGGTCATTGTCAAAAAAATGCCAGAAAGTCCACCCCGCGTCGGCTTGCAATACCGCTGGGAAAAGTGAGCCAGCGCCGAGAACACAGCAAGTGACGCCGCAGCGACGCTCGCCCGCTCCCCCACCTCAAACCCTCCCAACTAAATAAGCGAACCAATCCCTGGGACCCCTCACGGTAAAAAACTCCCTCGCGCAATCCATGAGGACACCCTGCAACACCGTAGCCGCGAACCGAGACCCCCGCAGCTCAACCACCAAACAAGGTGAATGATAAAGAGGATGATTCTGGGCCGGGAGGGAAATTCTAGATGTCTTTGACGGTTTAGTCGGGGGATTAGACTCGGTTCTTCGAGGGGGTCTCGTTGGGATTGGGTTGATGGTACGCTCGGTCTTGGATCGGGTCAAATGGGTCTCCGGCTCCGGGGAAGTGAAGGAGCGGCTCGGGAATGACTACGGGCCGACACAATGCGCCCCTGTCCGCACACGATCAACCCTTACGATACGACTCGAACCCGGCGCCTCAAGAAAAGGGGGCAGCATCGACAAGAGTCCACGAAACCCTGAACCTGAATGAGATGGTACAACTAACGAATCAATAGCGAATCAGAACGAGGTCAAAACTAACACTCGCCGGAAAGACTTTGAGGAGGGAAGTCCGCGTCTCGATAAGGCTTAACCTCACTAGATCAGATGTATCCGGCTCAGCACCTTAACAGGCAAACCAAGCTGCAAAAACTCTTCTCGGAGGCAGCGATTCCCTCCAAGAGTAGGAGACGTAGAGATGCCAAAGACTTCTGCGCCTCGATTCAAGAGAAGAGATTCATTTCCGTCCAGGAACTTGTACCGGGCTAACAGCCCCTAACCCGGAGAGATTACACAGGGTCCACAAGGTCTGGACCCGCGCGGGCGAAAGCCGCGAATGCACCCTCACTCGGACTCGACGGACCCGAAAAATAAAAAAAAGACGCCAGCAAGAACACTCGGGTAGGAGAACACGGGATGATACAGACGTGGCCAAAGTGTTGCAAATAGACAAAGGGGGTGAAAAAGATCACGGCTTGGGGCCCGAAAGGGGACCTCTAATAGCAAGACAGGACATCGAAGGACCGTTCGAGGCCGCCAAGAAGAATCTCGTCGAAGGCGAGAGGGACAGGAGCTGGCAAGAAAATCACGCGATAAGGGTTCAGGTGATCTCCACTATCACCGTCAGATTACTAACCTGCCGGCCTGGAGATGAATCGAACCTGGGCAGAGGTACACTCTCACAGGGGAAACTGAAAAAAGTCTCGTTTGCGCGTAGGGGAAGCGGAAGGTGAAAAGGCGATAGTATTTAATTCTGTGGGGGGTGCGAAAGTGTCCAATGTAGGAAGGAATGGAAAGACTAGGTAAAGAGGGGGAAAATAGTGGTAAGGGAGATGGGCAGACCATGTCGTAGGCGCTGTCCGGTGGGGTCGGCGTCGGAGTGAGAAAGCTAAGGACCAGGCTGGATGAAAGAAATAAGCGGCTGAGCTCTAGAACGTCCGTTTGAAAAAAGGGGAGGCGGCAGTATGTTGGGGGGTTTGTTTTAAAGAGGAGCTCACAAAAGATGAGACGGGTCACCTTTGGGGGGAACCGGTGATTGGTAAAAGCGTGGAGACTCTCTCAGGGGTCGAGAAATCAGGCTCGAGTGCTCTGGTTGGGAAAGGGGGGGAGGGTCGGTGGTGGGCCGGTTTCTGGGGGTGCGGATGATGGAATCCGCCCGGGGTCGAGTGACTCTGGCAGGAGCGTGGAAGTAGTGTTAAGCAAGACCGCGTGTGTAGCAAGGGGGGGCTGGCGAAAGTGATGTTCGTCCCTTAGCAGCCATTGGCAGAACACTGCGAGTCACGCACCTATAGAACGAAAAAAGGATCAAGAAACAAAAACAACCACCGCGCTTCTACTTGAAAATATCAAGGGCCACTCTAAAGGACTTTTCTACTCATGCCGGTCAAGACATCTTACGGTCGCACTGCACCAAAAACCCCACAACAGATGACTCAGCCGTCCTACCACATGTCGAAGGGGGGAGTGGGGAAACTTTCGCCCCCTGAGAATTCTAGTTCGTTGCGTACGGGACGAGCCAAACCCAGGCCACAGACTGATGTCGAGTCGCAACCACCCAGTACGGACGCACGTGGGAACAAGAGTGTTCGTAAGTCCCCCATACGAAAAGGCCTCAACGTGGAGGCGTTAGAAAAGGGGGTCTTGAAAGCTGCCCACTTGGTGAAATAGAAAAGTAGAACAACAACAACCAAAGGGAGGAGGAGGAAAATAGATTGGAAACCAGGCACGAGACCAACCCCGACCTCTACCACGCAACGGCGATTCCCTTCGGTCCGTACAGACGAGACACTCACAACGGACGCCGAAAAGCTGCAAACTCATCCTGAAATTCAGCCCCAACATCCACTCCGCCTTTACCGAAAACAAGAGGCCTACCTCGGTGCGAAACAACGTCTTCTGAGAATGAGCCAATAAGGGGGGGGTCGCAAAGGAAAGCCTCGGAGGAAAACGAGTGATTCAGACACCCCTGTCTAAGACGCCCGGTGGGGAACAAGGCTAGGGGGGA
>Ga0179593_1648189_pt1 | contig 13026 bp, 21 predicted proteins | sample CZODoug2_1_08_16_FD_185931 | JGI IMG/M metagenome (GOLD analysis project Ga0179593, IMG submission 185931) | Vadose zone soil fungal communities from Angelo Coast Range Reserve, California, USA - CZODoug2_1_08_16fungal (PacBio error correction) | ecosystem: Environmental > Terrestrial > Soil >...
CAAGACGAGTCCCCCGTCTGCAAATCGCCGGAATTTATGATGTGCTGAAAAAAACGGCCAAAGAAAAACCCAACCGTGCCTTTGGAAAAAAGTCGAATTACCTTGCAAAGAGGGGCGGCGGGTTTTCTTGCCAAAAAGGGGGGGGGTCCGTGGACGAAAAGGGGGACGCTCACCCCTCCACAAAGAAAAAAAGCTGACCACTTAGGGAAAAAAAGGGGGGCCGTTTGAGGCAAAAAAAAAACGGCAAAGAAGGAAGAGAAGGGGGTTTTTGACGCGCCACGAAAAAAAACCTGCCATCAAACCAAGCAAGAAAGGCATAACCACAGAAGCGGGCGGGAAAGGGGGAAAAAGAGGGGGAAGAGCTTGCTTGGACGTGGGGGGGGGAGCTCTCAACAAACAAAAGAAGGTTTCCAAACGGAAAAGAGTTTGGGGAAAAAAGAACACAAGCAAGGAAAAAGGGTAACAAAGATTGGCTCATAACATCGGGCTGGAGTGGGGAGGAAAAAAAGAAGTCTTGCCTTGTTGAATGGGGAAAGACAAGGGAAGAGGAAAAGTGTATCCGATGAATTTTCCACTTCGTTTGGGGGAAAGGGGGGGGGAAAAATTTGCCCTCAAAGCCCTAAGCAACCAACCTAAAAGGGAAAAAAAAGTGGGAGAAAGGGGTCGCGGATAAAAAAAATCCGGACCGCTTTGCAAAGAGCATCGCGCATAGAGAACAAAATAAGAAAAAGGGAATTGAAAAAGCACTGTTTTGGACACTTTGGCAGTAAAGGGTTGGGATGACGCAGAAAAGCGAAAGGGGAGAAGGTAAGGGGGGGTCATTTCCCAAAGGAAAAAACTGCGAAAAAAGAGGGAAAGAACCTGGATTTCAGGGGGCGGTGTGGTTGGAAAGCAAGAACGGCATGTAACGCGTGAACGCCGGGGAAAAGAAAAGTGTCCCTGTTTTAAAAAAGCCTACCTTGCGTAGACAAAGCCCGGAGCCCGGGAAATACGCTGGGGGGGGGGGGGGTCCAAAAAAAGACGGCTGCATGGCATTAAAGGGAACTTTCCCGTAGAAAAAAAAAGGGGGAACCAGGACAAAGGCAAAAAAAAAAAAGAAGGTAAAGGAAAAGGGAAGAGGAGAAAGATTTTTGCTGCAAAAATCGGGTACACAAAACAGGGGCGTTCATCATCGGGGGACATACTTTTTTTGTCGGGGGAAAAAAGGGGAAAAAATGAAGGCAGTGGGGAAGGGGAGAAAAGGCCCCATAATCATTGGGAAGGGGAAAAAGCAAATGCCATAAAAAAAAACCGGTCCGTTTGCAGAAAGAAGAAAAAACACGTCGGGGAAAGGAAAAGAAATCTCACTCTGGGAAAAAAAAAAAAAGGGATTCTGGGGGAGAAATGGGAGGGAAGACGGGGAAAAAATCCTTTTGAAGAAAACTTTACTCGGTCTTCCGCAGAGGGAAAAAATGAAACCAAAAAAAGAGAAAATAGGGGGGAGGGTGGGCCCGTCCCGGATTCAGCCGGAAAGCGTTTAAGGGGCGTTTGGGTTTCGAACAAAAGATGAAGGAAAAAGGCAGGGGGGGAAACGTGTCCCCGGAGGGTAAAACGTAGCCTCTGAAAAAGAACGAAAAAGGGGCAAACTGTGCCGGTCGCCTACAAAAAAAGTAAAAAAAAAAAAGGGGGGATTTTTGTAACGAACGCGTTGTACAAAGAGGAAAGGCGCGCTTGCCGAGAAAACCAGGGGGGACCGTGGGGACGTCGATAACAAACTCGGAAAGAGGGAAACAGCGATGCCAAGGAGGGAAAGTAGGAAAAAAAATACCGACAGAAAGATCTTCTGAAAAGGGGGGTAAACTTCTTCACAAAAATATGGGGGGGTCCTTGGTGGGGGAGGAGGGGGGAGTTGGGAATTCTTGTCGGGAAAAGAGGGAAGAACTCGTTTAAGGGAAACCGATTATTTAACTTGAAAAAAAAAGAAAAGACGAGGGGGGTCCGATGCATGAGGGGGAAGAGGCGGCTATTTCTAAAAAAACCACGCTTGCGCAGAAAACAAAAAAGGAGGAAAAGAAAAGAAAAGAGAAATTTTCGAAATCGCCCTCGTAAAAGAAAAAATCCATCTACCCACGCTTGGGGAGTAGTCAACCGCCGAAAGAAGAAACGAAGGGAAAAAAGAGGGACACCAATTCGACCGAAGGAAAAAAGATTAGGAAATTCCCCTGGAAAAAAAAAAAAAAAGAAAGAGGATGTTCCTACACCTATAGAGTTGATCCAGGGAAGCGAGAAAGGGTCGGTGGTAGCGCTGCTGCTTAAGGAAAAATTCTGCCGCGAATGTCTATATTGGGAAAGGGGACGACTTTTCCCCCCAAGAAAGGAAAACGTGGAAAAGAGGGCAAAAGGGAAATATATGTTCCAACGCGTGGAGGAGAAAGCCGTCCGCAAGGGCTCCGGAGTTAGCTGACGGAAAGAGAGGCACGAGGACCAAAAGTTTTTTACCAGGGCTACCCGGGGGGGAAAAAAACGGCCGGTGCCTTTCAACAAAAAGGAAAAAAACCCAACCTGCGCCTCTTCAAACGCGTTGAAAAAAAAAAGAACCGAAGCACGGGAGAAGCAAACGGAAAAAAAAGAAACTGGGCATTTGCCATAAAAAGCAGTACGTTCCACCGCTTCAGCAAAGGAACCGACTACTCCCCCCGCGGAAAACAAAGGTTTGGGAAAGGAACAAAAAAATGAGAGCGATTGGGGGGGGGGGGACGGATCAGCTTGAGAAGGGAAGGGGCGGCAACAGGACCCGTGGGGGCAGGGGAAAAACAAGGACAATGCAGGGGGGGGGAATGCTCCCGCTCTATCCCAAAATGGGCATTTTTGAACCGGTGTTAGCCGAAAGGGAGGGGAAGAAAAGGAGGAGTGGTTCCGGTTTGGGGGGGATGTCATCAAATATAGCTTGAAAAAAAAAAAAGGGGGGGGGGCGTTGTAAATCGGAGAAGAAATGGTTGAAAGCCCTAGAAAAAAGACCCACGACACCGTGAATGCCATGAAAAAGCCCCCCACCTGGAAGAGAGAAAAAGGGGTCTAAACCCGACCGGTCTCAGCAAAAAGGGGGGGAGGACGGGGAAGGGGGTAAAGAAAAACCGTCGAATTCCTCCGGGAAAAGGGGTAGGCCAGGCATTTTTTGGGAAACAACCGAAAACGCCTTAAAAAGATGCAGGAGTGAGAAAAATCGCCGGGATGACCAACGCAGCCCGATGAGAAGGGGGAAGTCTTGCATCGCCTGCCGGAAAAAAAAAATCAAGCCCAGCCAATTGTTCCAAGGGAAGAATAGGAAAAAAAATGAAAAGAGATTGTTGTGACAGGGGGAAACGCTCTGCTTTAGTGAAAATCCGATGGTCAAACCCATTCAAAACCTAAAAAAGCAGAAAAAAAAGGGGGACCACCGTAACGGGAACGTGAAGAAAACAAATGCGTTACAAACCCATCAAAGGGAGGCGGCGGCTTCACGTTGGGGAGGAATTGAGGGGTTAAGAAAAAAAAGGCAAGACGGTACTTGTCGGGGAGGGGGGGGGTTCTGAAGAATGACGCTCGCGAAGCCAGGGGGTTTTGTTGCGGGGCTGGAAGAGCTAAACTAAAGTTCAAGAAAAAGATCTCGAAAAAGAAAGGAAAAAAGAAGAGAGAGGGTTCAAAAAAAGTCACACAAAACTCCAGACCTGGGGTTTGGAGGAAAGAAGAAAGACAAGTGCTCCCCCGAAAAAAAAATCGGCTGGAGTGGATTGAAAGAAAAAAAAAAGGTCTTGCCTTGTTGATGTGCAAGGGAGACCTCGAAAGAGGCCAAAAAAAAAAAGGCATAGGAATTTCACGGGGGAAGGGGGTGTCCCGCATTTCTCAAAGAAAGAAGGTCCCCGTAAAAAAACGTGGGAAATCTGATGGGGGGGAGGGGGAAGAAAAAAACGAATTGGTTTGACCAGATGAACAGGAACTAAGCCGAAAGGAAAGGGAGAGTCACAAGGGAAAGGGGTCCATTCTCATTTTTCAAGGAAGGTTGGACACTTGGCTGTGGGGGTCAGGGGAACGAAAAGGGAGATGCAGACGACAATGGGGAAAAAAAAGGCAGAGTGCGCTTTGGTCAAGGGAAAAGTTTCACTGGCAACTCTGAAGGGGGGCGCAAGAGAAAGCGCACCTGGGAATCGTTGGGGGGGGAAAAAGGGAAAGAGACGATGTACGCCGTTTGGCCAGAAGGAGGGAATCCCCATAGCCAAAAAAGGGGCGCGGAAATTAACGGAAAAAAGAAACCACAACTTTTACATAAGTAGGAAAGGTTTTATTTTTGGAGGGAAAAGGGGTCGTTTTTTCAAAGAAAACCCCCTTCCACCGTAGGCCATCTCCCAGGACGAAGCTTTTCGTAAAGCTAATATTTGAAAAGGATATGTGGATTACCAACAAGGACGCGTTCCATCTCGGGGGGGGACATACTGGTTTAGTTCCGAAAGGGTCAAATGCCAACCTGGGGGAAAAAATGGAAAGAAGGTCCCCCTGGGGAAAAAGGGTACTCTAAAGCATGCCAGAAAAAGGGGCCGCCCAGGACACTGTCCGAAGGGAAAAGAGGGGCCTCAGCTTTGGTCACAAAAAAAACGGAAAAAAGCTGTTTGGCGGGAAAAAAAGGAAAAAAAGGAGTCGTCGGAAAAGAAAAAGCCGGTGAACTTACGCCGCGGAAGAGGTGCCGATAGGCAAGGGGGGCCAATAGGGGGGGGAAGGGGAAGGATTAGACCTGAAAGGGCCGTTTCCCTTTCGGCTAACGAAAGGTGGTGAGGGGAGGAAACCGGTACGTGGGGTCCCTGAAAAGGAAAGGGCGGGAACGTTGTTCCACAAGAACGTTAGGCCGGCTGGAGACCGGGAACAAGGCAAAGGGGAAAAAAGTCCGCTACCGAAAACCGAGTACATCATTGCGGACGGGGAGATTGAACTTGTAACGAAACGCGTGGGGGGGGAAACTGAGGGGGAAAGAGGGGGAAAAAAAAGGGAAAAGAGGGGGGGAAGTCGGAAGCAGGTTAGGAGTCCTGCAGAAAAGGGGAATTGATCAGCCAGCAAGTGACCAAAAAAAAAGCAAGAAAAAGGTCGTTCACAAAAAGGAGGGGGGAGGCTCTTTGGTTGGATTCAAAAAGAAGAATCGTGTGGGAAAAAAAAGCAGGGGGGGGGTGGAAAAAAAAGGGGGGAGAGACGCAAGGGGGGGGGAAACCGAGAGTGCGGCGGGGGGAACGCCGAGATACGTCCAGAAGGGGGGGTCGTATTGATGAGGGGGGCAGGGAGTAAAGGAGATGGGAAAGCTGCCTCCAATCTCGAGAAAAAAAAGAAAAGAGAGATATTGCAGGGAAGGTTCCGAAAATCCTCCGAAAACCCAAAAAAAGCCATCGAAAACAGAGGGGATAGGCGGGGCCTTAGGTCAAAAAAAAAAAGGACCGTGGACACGTGGAAAAAGCGGTAAGGGGTGCGACCCGAACTGTCCCCAAAACCTGGGGACCACCAAAAAAACCAGAGAGCAAGAAAGGGAGGGGGTTGTTACGAAGGTTTGGGAGAGGGGTTCAGCCGCCCTCGTGGGAAAAAAGTGTCGGTGTATCTCTTCTGACAGCAAAGTCAGAAGAGGGGGGGGGGGTGGGTGGGGGGGGGGGTGTGTGGGGGGGGGTTGGGGGTTGGTTGGGGTGGGGGGGGGGGGTTTTTTTTTTGTTTTTGGGGGGGTTGTGTTTGTGTGTGGGGGGTTGTTTTGTTTTTGGGGGGGGGGGGGGGGGGGGGGTTTTTTGGTTTGTGGGTTGTTTTTTTTTTTTGGGGGGTGGGTGTTTTTTGGTTTGATTGGGGATTTTGGGGGGGGGTGGGGGGGTGGTTTTTTTTTTTTTTTTGGGGGGGGTGGTTTTTTTTTTTTTTTTGGGGGAGGGGGTTTTTGTTTTTTTTTGGGGGATTTGGATTTTGGGGGGGTGTCCGGGGGGGGGTTTTTTGGGGGGGGTGTTTTTTTTGGTGGGGGTTGGTGTTTGTTTGTTTTCGTGGGGGGGGGGGGGCTGGGGTGGTTTCCGGGGGTAGGGGTTTTTTTTTTTTTTTTGGGGGGGTTTTTTTTTGGGGATTTTATTTTTATGGCTCTGAACTTGGGTCGTTGTTTGGGGTTTTTTTTTTGGGGGTGGGGTTTTGTTGTTCTTTTTTTTGTGGTGTTTTTTCGTTTTTTTTTGGGGGGATGTGGTGTGGTTTTTTGGGGCGGGGTTCTTTTATTTTCGGGGTTTTTTTTTTTTCTATTTTTTTCTTGGGGGGGGTTGTTTCTTTTTTTTTTTTGGGGGGTTTGGTGGGGGCGGGGGGTTTTTTTATTTTTCTATTTAAGGGGGAGACCCCGACTTCCAGGCGCTTAAAAAAAAATCGGCAAGTCTCATTTCAGGGGGGGGGAAGTCTAAACAACGCGTTCGGGGGGGAAAAAAGGACCGCAAGTGATGTACTCGACGTATCTCAGGGGGGGGGACACATTGTGGCCTCCGGCATGGAGACGCCCTACGGAGGGGGGGTGACACGAGGTTTCCAAATAAAAAAAGTAGGAACCAAAAAAACGGGACGCCAGGGTCGTTTTCGAAGAGGGACTGTCTACTCCACTATCTGAAAAGAAGGGCCCAGTCCACTGGCCAAATTTGGAAAAAAGCCGGGACGTCAAAAAAAAAGAAAGATTCAACGGATTTTCCGACGAAAAAGGGGGCCCCCGCTCCAGTTTGGAGACGGAAGTGAAGCGGAGTGGGGGGGGCAAACTTGGGGGGTGAAAAGAGACGGTGGAAAAAAAACACGCCGCTTATGGAAGGGAAAAAAAAAATACAATGCCTTATGTGGGGAAAAACCAGCGACCTATCCCACGACCCCCGGGATGTTGGGGACTACCCAGTATGGAGAAACCGAGCTGAAACGCGAGGGGGGTCCTCCAACATAGACAGAAAAAATGGAAAAAAAAGGGAACGAAAGGGGGAGAGGGGGGGGTTCAGGGGCCTTGACTGATCCTTTTGTGAAAGTCAGAAAAAAGCTAAAGAAAAAACAACTACCACCTAATGAAAAGAAAACCGTCTCCCACCGGGGACCGGACTTGGGGGGGGAAAAGGCTAAACCCGACTGGGAAAAAAGGGTTCGAAGGTAAGGGGAACTTGGGAAAGGAGGACTATGTGGATCACCGGTTCCTCGGAAAATCGTAGTCCAAAGTGTCTGGGCCCACCAAAACCGAAAAACGACGAAAATCAAGACCGGGCTGCCGCCAAGAGGTGAAATCGGGGAATGAAAAAAAAAGATACGTCGTACCATGTAAGGGCCAATCCCCCCTCCAAAAAAAGGGTGCCAACCTTTCCTTTAATGAAGAATTTGAAAAAAGGGGGGGAAAAAACAGCGTCGTTTGAGGAAAAAGTGTTTCATTGGCTACCGCCGGGGGGAAGGGGGTAGCATCCGCGTACCAACCAAAAAGCTGAGTCGGAAAAAAGGGGGGGAAAGGGGAGGCAAATGCGGGAAAAAAAAAGGAGAGCTTCGGCCGGCTTACAGGGGAGCCCGAGGCAGTTGCTTGTTTTTGGGAATAACAGAGGAAGGGGGGTCCCAGGGAGGGAAAAAGGGTTCTGAGATGAGAGATCAAGGGGAGGTTTTCGGTGCTGGAAGAGTCTTGAAAGGGGCCGTTTTGGGAAACATCTCCTCTCACAAAGAAGATGGTTCCCCCAGACGTTCCCAGCAAGCTCTTCAAAAAAAAAAAAAAAGGGAGGGGAAAAACAGTCACCAAAGAAGCTTCAGGAAAAAAAAGGGGGGATGTCATCAACGAACCCTTTTCAGGTAAGGAGGGAGGTTTTCTGAAAAACCAGCCAGGCAGTGGCGTCTGTCCCAAAAACAACGTGTAAGAAAGGAGACTAATAAGGAATTGGGGAGGTTCCCGCAATTGCCTAAAAGAAGATCAACTTAAAGTACGGGTAGGGGCTGCTTTTGTGGAGGGGGGGGGGGGAAACGAATGGTTTTGAAAGAGCGTGCCAATGAAACTAAGCAAAAAGCCGTGCAAAGGGGAGGAGGGGTGTCCTTGAATTCCTCCAAAAAAGAAGTGCGGGCGGGGGGCAAGGAGGACGACATGGTCCGCCCGTAGGGTGTGAAAGGGTGAAGGCGACGGCGCTGGGGGGCCGTGGCGAGCGGGATTCTTCGTCTGGAAAGTGGGGGTGGGAAAGCCGGGAGGGAACTGGAAGTACTCGGGGGGGGAGGGGTTTATCCCAATAGCCTGCGGGGAAAAAACGAAAATTCAACTTGAAGGGGAACGCCTGTAGCCCGGGTTTTAGTCACGATTCGGTAGCCGGGGGGGGAAAAATTGGCATTCGGGGGGGGGGAGTCGGAGAGAGCTGGGGGGACCAAGGAAAAAGGCATCAAAAGGCCGAGTCAACTCCCAGAGGAGGGGGCTTGCCAAGGACAAAGTACACCAAACCTTACCATAGCTGTTTCATCTCAGGGGACGGCCTCCATAGAACTGTTTTTTTAGGGCAGGTTTCAAAAAAGGAAAGGGGCGTGTGGATAGTCCTGGGGGGGGGGGGGGGGGAATCCCTGCCACATAAGAACAAGAAAGGCCTAAATCGGGGGGTCCAGGCCGGGAAGGGAAAAAAGGAAAGCGGATCCCTTGAAAAGTCCTCATCCTGGGGGGGGGGGAACGGATCACCGAAAAACAACGGATTCTGTGGGGGGGAAGAAGGAAGCGCTGTAGTTCAGGAGAAGCTGAATTCCTTGTGACGAAAAAGGACCGCTTGGTCCGTCTATGTCAATGGAAGCAGGTCAAACCCCAGATAGGGGGGGGGGGAGGGGAAAAGGGACGGATTCAGCTTCTAAACCGAAACGCAGTTGGGTTTCGAAAGGGTCCGTGGTCTGAGTCACCGGAAGGGGGGATTAAAAGGGAAAAAGCCCTTGTAACGTTAAGGGGAGGGAAAAAAAAGGCCGCCGTCACTGCCCAGGGGAAAAAAATCCTGAGAATACGTCGAGTAACAGAAGGGGATAACTGGGGTAAACGAACAGAGGGGGGAAAGGGGGAGGCGACTTCGCAAGGGGTAAGCGCACTGGAGTGGGGGGGGGGGAAGGTAATTAGATATATACATCAGATGACAAGGGAGTGACATGAAAAAAACCCACCGAAAATAGGGAGAAAAAAAAAAAAATGAAACCCTTGCTGGAATTCCAAACCCAAAAAAGAAATGTAGGACATACAAAAAAGGGAAGGGGGCGTGGATTCTTGTTGGAAAGAAGAGGGGAAGTCGGTCAAGGAAAAGTATAACTCTTTCAAAAGCGGGGGAAAAGGAGTGGCCGCGGGGGGGAAGAAAAGGGAGAGTCGATAACACGCGTTGGGGGGGGAGAGGGGGAGTCGTACTCGTGCGATTTGAAGGCGCATCTAAGCCTGGGGAAAGAGATAGATGAGAAAGAAATCACCGACCGCGTACGACTCCAACAGAAAAAAGAAAAAAAACGCTTTGTTTATTCGACTTATCCGGGGGGGAGGGGGAAAAAAAAAGACGCACTCTCGGGTTGGGGGAGAAACCGTTAGGGGGAACTTCACCAATGAAAAAGGAAAAAAAAAAGGAGTCTTCCACACAGAAAAAAAGGAAAAAAGCACCTATTTTTGTGACCGAAAGGGACCATCGCTCCGGTTTTCGACAAGGTTGCGATCAGAAACGAATATTGGAAGAGGGAGGGAGGTTACACCGACTCTCCCGACTCAAAAAAAAAGGACGTACCAGACGTTTTCCTCGGCAGGGGGGAGAAAGGGGAAACAAAAAAGCTATGTACAACTCCGTTCGTTAAGGAGGTCCGAGACTCGACGTATCAGAGGGGGAAAGGGGAAAAGGGGGCCTCCGCATGGCCAAGTCTACGGGGAAAAAAGAGGGGGGCTTACCGGGGACACGTTACAAAAGGGTCATACCACGTACCGGTGTTCGAAAAAAACGAAAACAAAAAAAAAACAAGAAGGGGGGAAAGCTGAATCCGACAGGGGGAAAAAAACTGTCTAGGGGGCCAGCTTTCAGTGGAACAGAGACTCATCCGGCAGCGGATTGGAACTATGGAAAAACGGGGGGGGGAAAAAAAAAGACGCTTTTCGCTTTCAAGCACAAACAGAATCCGGGAAGGGAAAGCGGATTTTTGACCAAGACTGAGAGGACGAAAATAATTTATTTAAGAAAAAGGAAAAAAAAGAGGGCAACCGGGGGCGCCGCTTGGAAAGAAAATACCCAATACAAATGGGGGGGGGGGGGAAAAAACGGCTTAACAAAAGAGAAAACCCGGTTGCATTTGAAAAAAGGGAGCCCGACTTAACCATGAGGAAGGAGGACTGAACTCTATTGGGGTACGGAAAAAAACAACATAGAGAGGAGGAGCCCTGTTTACTAAGACAGAAGCGGCTGAGATGCAGGGGGGGGAGAACACTCTCCGGGGCAAGAAAAAAAGAATGCAAAGAAGAAAAAAAAAAACCACCGGACTATGTCAACCGTGCAGGAAAAAAGCTTGTCCTTACGTAAGGGAGGTACAAGCCGCCAGCAGGGGTGGGAATCGGGAAAGGGACATCGTAGGAAAAAAAAGTAACCGGCTTTCCCCACCACAAAAAAGGTTTCCACTACGTACAGGAAAACGGGGTGGGAGAATCGCGGAGAAAAAAGGGGAAAGAAAGTGAAAATCGCGGGAAAGGGAAGTTCCGCTATCGGCGACCAAAAAGGGAAGAAGGTCATCCCACGTCAAAACCCCAGGGGAGCGTGCGGGAAAAATTCGAATGACCCTTGCAAAAGGGAGAAAGGCACGTTTTCTGCCGCGCCGGGAGCGGGTCCTATGTTTCAAAAGGGGGACGCAAACTCCCACAAGCAGCAAAAAAAAAAAAAAGTAACTGGAAAGTGCAAGGGGAGCAAATGTGCGTGACAACAAAGAAAAAAACCTATCTCGCTTCCCGGCAAAAAAAAACTCGCCACCAGAAAAAGGGAGGGAAAAACCTGCCATTCAACAAGTCCAAAGAAGGGGGGGGGCTGATCCCACTCCAGAGGAAAAAAACGGGACGGAGCCACTGTAAATTCCGGGCGGGGCGTTGGGGTGAACTATCGTGGGGGGAAAAATACAACAACGGAGTATTAGAGAAAAAATAGTTTCAAACACGGGGGAACCATACCCCGAGTACCGATTTACAGTGGGAGAAAGGTACATCTCAAGAACAGCGGCGGGGGGGGGAAAGGTTCCGTCTGCCTGTGGAGGGAAAAAACCATCACTGCCTCCTGGAGGATTGCCAAGGAACGCGCGATAGGGAAAATTTCACTCGTTGCTGGGGGGGGGGGGGGCCCTCAAAGCTAGCGGAAAAAAAAAAAGGGGGGGGGGTCCCAGCATTTTCCCCTGGGGGAAAGTGGAGGAACGCGGATGCAAAAAAAAAAACCATATGACCGCGTGTGGGAAAGACGCGGCAAGAAACGCCGAGGGAAAAAGTTGCAAGGTCAGGAAATGTGGTGAGGCCCTCCAAAAGGGGAAAGGGGGGGGAAAAAAGAGGGCTTGCGTGAGGGGGGGGAAAGGGAAAGCAGGCGATGCCGACGAAAAGGGAAGCTTTGCGTTTTGTCATGAAAAAAAATAAACTGCCGCATTAAAAAAACACCTGGTTCGTCGTCGAAGGGGAAAGCCCCCGTAACGGGAGGAAAAAGCGTTGGCCGAGAAAAAGCAACAGAAAAAAAGGACGAATAATTGAGTAGACCAAAAAGAAAAAAAAGGGGGACATAAGTCAAGGGGGGGGGGAAAGGAGGTGTCGTCGCAAAGGACGGGGGGGAGGGTGGGAAAAAAGAAAGAACCAGACAAATTCATAAAACAAAGGTACCAACGCCCCAGAGGGTAGGAAAAAACCCATCGAAAGCAACAGAAAAACTACGCGTTGAAAAAGAGGGGGAAAAAAAGCTGCTCCATACTGGGGGGGGGGGGACCACTAAAGGGGGCCAAAAAAGGTTTCAAATGCCCACAAGGTCATCGGGAGCAAATGTGAGGGGAAAAAAAATGCCCAAAGGGGGTATCTAAGCAATGAAAGAGAAAAAAGTGCAGGGCTGTTGAACGAAGGAGACTGATCCGGAAAAGAAAAGGGGGAAAAAAAATCCGACAGAAAAAAAAGGTACCGATTTTCTGTTTGGGAGGGGAGGGAGCGAAATCTCCTGGAGTCGGTAGGGGGGGGTTCGAAAAAAAAAGGGGTGAAAAGAAAAGGGACCGCTGGCTTGAGAAAGAAAAAGTTTTGACTGGGGCCCAAAAGAGGTGGAGTTTATACCCAGGGAAAAGATGGCAGAGACGAAAACAGGGGAAAAAAAAAAAAAAAAAAGGGAAGTGGGGGTTCTAAAAAAAATGGTCCCTGAAAGGGGAAAAAGGGTGGGGGACGGAACGTGTCACCAAGGAGGACCGCTGGGAGGGAAAAAAAAGAATGCCATGCCTGAGCCAAATGTGCAAAAAAAAAGGATCGTCGAGTACATCATTGCAGGAAGGGAACTTTAACGAACGCGGGAAGGTGAAGGCACAAGGAGGGAACTTGGCCGAAGCAAACCGTCTGGGAAGGAGGGGAAAAGAAGAGTCGGTGTAACCGAAGGGAGGCGGTCATAATCTATGAAAAAAGATAGAGCAAGATAAAAAAGGGGTCTAAAAAAACGAAAGAAAAACAGAGGGGGGACGGATGAAAACTTTCGGGGAAGGGTAGTCCATCCTCTTGCAGGGGTTGGTTCGGGGGGGAAGACTCTATCAGGGAGGGAAAATTGGGGAAGCCATCGATATACGCGTGGTGAAAGGAAAAAAGCAAACCGAGAGTGCGGCGGGGAAAAAAGTCCGATAAACAATCTTTTGGTGATGGGAGGGGGTTGGAAAAAGAGGGGGGAAGGGAAAACCCCGCTGAATCCCTCCTCAACAACAAAAGGAGAATGCGCATCGTTTGGGGGGAAGCGGCGACAAAACCCCTCAATCAAGCGGGGGGGGGAAAAAAAGGGGGGGTTTCTACGTATCTCGGCGGGGGGGGGGAGATGTTGCCGTGGACACCGATGAAAAAAGAAAAAGAGA
>Ga0179593_1735337_pt1 | contig 13026 bp, 9 predicted proteins | sample CZODoug2_1_08_16_FD_185931 | JGI IMG/M metagenome (GOLD analysis project Ga0179593, IMG submission 185931) | Vadose zone soil fungal communities from Angelo Coast Range Reserve, California, USA - CZODoug2_1_08_16fungal (PacBio error correction) | ecosystem: Environmental > Terrestrial > Soil >...
GAAAATTTTGAAAAAACTTCAGTTAATGAGAGGTCCGCTACGAGGGGAGACCCAACCGCAAAGTCGAGAAGGAGACCGTTGGACCAGAGGGAGGAACCAATGTCCGGGCCAAGAGAAAAAGAAGGAAAAGGGTGTGCTCGGCAATGAAAAAAGTCACAATAACGTCACTCGGTAGCGATTGCAATCCAAACTGAGGCAAAAAGGGAAAAAAAATCAAAAAGACTGGCCCGCAACTCGCCGGAAAACACGGAAAACCAGTGGGTCGATATGAGGGCGGAGGAAGTCCCAACCGGCGCCGAGGCGACGGAAGATACGTGATTTGGAGGGGGGGGAAGATATCAACGGGGGAAGCGGTAGACGCACCAAGATTGACGAACATAGACGGAAAAGCGGGGAGCGAACGGGCCGCTGGGCAACGTAACAAGGACAGTTGCGGAAAACCATAACAGACATGAAAGGAACGCAACCTAGGAATAAACAAGTAGCCTCAATCCTAGGATATGGAGAAAGCGGAGCGGAGCGGGGACTCGCGGTGTTGGTGGGGTGGGGTCCGCCCCATCCCTCCACTGGTTGGCCGCGTCGAAACAAATAAGGAGGATAAAGAAGTTAGCTCCGCCTTGCCAAAATTGTTGTGCTGAATGCAGGAGAACGACTGAGAGTGGGCGAAAGCCTGGAAAGGGGGGTCAAGGAACAAGGGTAACGAAGTGAAGTTTAAGGAAAACGGTACATCGGACAAAGGGAATCACTATGGTCATTCAACTATGAAGGAACAGAGTGGACGCAATAACAGCGGCGGACGGAAAACTTGAAAGGGTGAAAATAAACCAGAACGGGCCAAAGGACATTCAACGCTGTGTAATCTATGACAACGCTAAGAGTTTGGCGTGAAATCGTGGTGAGGAGAGTGCAGAAAAACAAACGAAGGAGCGTATGCGGTGGCGGGAGGGCAGAAAGGAGAAAGAGAAATGTAACGCCCAAGCATTATGAGCAGGGATGGCAGCAATTGCTTTAGGCAATTCACCCCAAAAAGGACCTAGGAAAAAAGCAGTCCAGGGATTGGGGGCGGATGAGAAGTGGGCAACCGCGCCTGACCACAAAGAAAAAAAACGATTCGAGGAAATTTTAGCATCAGCGCACTGCAACAGTGGGTGCCTGGAGGACCCAGGTCAGGCCGAAGGTGTAAGGTGCCCGGCCCAGAAGGTGCAGACGTTGACTCGACCAAACCTAAGGCTGCCGCATTGAGCAGTCCGGTGAGACTCGATCGGGTATGAGAAGAAAAGAAAAACCGTGGGTGACCGTAGGCATATGGGACAACCGGGCCTTTACGAAAAGAGACAACGAAGCGCCAAAAAGGACCTCGACCGTGGCGTTTCCCGTTTGTGTCGCGCAAGGGTCAGGCACAGGTCGTCGGTAAGCGGAGTACTAGGAAAGGAGAAACGAAAATAGGATCCAAACTAAAGCAGGAGAAATCCTAATCGTTTGGAATTCACCAAGCGCGACTTCGATGACAGCCAAGGGTCGGGCAAAATGATTGTCTGTTGACTAACAACAACATAGGAATCACGGCTGCACCTTTGACACCAAACGTGCCGGGATAAATATTTTTTGGTGGATATGTACGGTGGAATGCAGACCCGCGAATAACGAATTGAAAGCCATAAAGGGTCGTTCAGCAGGGAGGTATGTGATGAATATACGGGAGTGGCTGCAGTCTGCTGTTGGGTGAACACCTAAACACTCCGGCATTGTATAGATTCTATGCGGTTCGGTATTGCCAGAAACTTAGGAAAGGAGCGAAGCACCCGCGCGGGTCGAGGGCAAGGGGTTTACACGACAGTGAAGGCAAAACGTACTTCTCGAGACGTTGTCTAAAAGGACGGAGAAAGGGGGGGCGGGGCACGGGAGTTCGGAGTTGAATGAGCGGCAATCATCGGGTGGGAAGCATGGAGGGAAACAGACACACCCAAGCCATGATCTGTGTGAACTAACGAGGTTCCGCTTATGAACTAAGCCGGGAATTGTGAAGGTGTTCTGGGAAGAACGAACAATTGAATATGGGGCCGGGCCAGGGCAGGAGAGAAATTGAACAAATTATTCTGACGCGTAGAAGCCTACGCTACCCAAATGCCTCGCACATATCCCAGTCGAGTCGATACGAAGCTGCGGTCCTCAGATTGAGTTCGGTGGGCATTTGATTTCTGTCGTGGAAGGGGGGGCCGGAGTGGTTGCTCAGTCGGTCGCGGAGACAAATAACCAACACAGCCAGCCACTTCTTCAACAGTAGACGTGTAGACGCGATGTCGGTCTTTAGTCGGGAAGGAGAATCGCCGACGTTGGAAACCTAGTGTAGAATCGAAAAAAGGGTGCTATTGTTGTCTGACAGCCAAGAGTTGAAAAAAGTCGTCTTCGAAGGGGGGGTATACAATCCACGTCCGTATGCCAAGGGGGAAGCGGGGGGGCGGAAGGGAAAAAAGTTGCCTTCATATACGACGATGACACGGTGAGGCAAGATGCTGAACTGTTGCCGGAAGGGAAAGCCCAAAACACAGGAGTCAGACTGTCGTTGTTCGCGGCTTGCGGGGGGAAAAAAAGTCAACAACAATAGAAAAGTAGATCTTAGAAGCTGAACACACAGCCACGTTGGTTTTGGGGGTACAATGTCGTGCACGTGCAACATGCAGGGAAGAAGAAGAAAGAATGAAGATAGTGGGGGCCGAGCAATTCGTCGCTCGGACCAGGGAATGCCAACACCGGAAGCAAAGACCATTGCTAGAGAAAACCACATGACCAGGGGGGCAAGACGGAGGCAGAAACCTATTTGTGCCGAGGAAAGGAGACGTAAGGCTACAACGAAGCAGCGTCACATCTCCTGGTAAAACGTGCCGCCCCACGATCGGCACATCGCTCCACCGGAGGCGCGCAAACTGGGAAGCACGGGGCAACAATACGCCATCGGAGGGACTAGGGAGAGTTGAAAACGGAGTCATTGACGCTGACCTACCGCTCCTTCAAGCAGGGGGCAAGCCAGGAATGTTTACCAACACAACAATAGAAGGAAGGGCAAGTGGATAACGCGAAGATGGGAGCGAGCTGCAATGGATAGCTTCAGACGAAGGGTGAATATAGGAACCCGAGAATAGAGATACCAGCCAGGGTGAATGATTCAAAGAACCATCACATGAAAAAGCACTTGGCTTTCGAGGGGAAAGCGAAAGTAGGGAGGGTGAATTGAGAGTAACGGGTGGAGGAGGTGTGGGGTGGACTCGACATTTCAAGGAGCGCATTCTTTCGCAGGAGCGGTACAGATAAAACCCGTTATGGGCGCGTCATACTCCATGGAGTGAAAGCAGCAACGGGAAAGATGCGTATCATACTGCCCATCGTGAAAACCCAAACGGATGGACGAAATAGCAGCTCGAGAAACCCACTGAGTACAGCATGAGATCGGTAAAACAAAAAGGGTTTAGTGTGGATGAAAAAAAAAAAAAAAAAGAATCGGTCTCCAAAAAACCTCGTTTGGGGCTTTTGTCGACTAAAGGAGAACAGCGATCGGCGGGGCCTGAGCGGGAAAACACGTGTGATGGCCTGCATTCAAGTATCAAAAAAGAGAAATTATAGGAGACCCCAAGCACGTTGGGCAGAGGGAATCTACGCGCGGGTGTGACAGTCAAAGAAAACCAGAAAGAAAAAAACCGGGGTCAAGACGCAGGAACAGAAACGGAAAGGGGCTAAAAGGCGATTGTTCGCGGGGTGTCAAAAACTTTTTGAGCGGTGACAAGTAGCAGGCTGGAAGAAGATGCTGCCTAGGAAATCACAAAGCAGGAACTCAAAAGAGAGGAGGGCGTAGACGGCGTAAGGGACCGGAGATGAGGGTACAAACCCACCCATGTTGCGTCGAGAAGGAGGGAGGAGAAAAGGGAACGGGACGGCTAAGCATGCGAGTTGGGGGGCTACCAGGTTCCCGTGTGTGTCGGAGGAAAACAAGGGACGCGTGTTCGTCTTGGGGCGGCAAAGTAGGATGCTCGGAGAGGGTCGAACGGACTAAACCCGGCAATGCCCACGGCTGTCCTGCAGGGAGGAAAAAGATTTTAAGGAAATCATCCCGCGAAACGCGCCGACTAAAAGTTTCGTTGAAGGGAATCGAAAAACGAAAAAAATGTCATGGAATGAAACCCCCCCGTGGGATAGGCCCAACACCTCGCTCACCGGCTAATCCACGGACGCATATAGTTGGGCTGTGAATGACGGAATATGAAGGGGGTCACGCAAAAAGGACTTAGAGGTGCACACCACAAAGAAGAGAAAGTAGATCACATGCAAAAGCTAGGGAGATGAGAGACCGGCACAGGTTGAGAAACCCCGAGTAATGAAAACTACGGACCCTGGCACACCCTTGGGGCTGATATTGTCAAGAAGATGCCGGGGGACAAGGTTGGGACACGGGAAAAGAAGCAGAACATTGAATGGCAGGGAGCGACTCGGCTACAGAAAGAGGGTGAGGTTTTGAACGTCGTTAAAAAATTCCGTTGTGTCGTGACCGGAAGCCAAACGGCCAGGCCTGAAAAAAAACGCTGGGGGTTTGAGAGAACCCCTAGTAATATGCGTCTTTTTGTCCAGCTACCAAGGGTGGTGTCATCTGATAGCTAAGGTTGAGGAAAGTTGGTAAAGAAGCAGAGCGCAACACTCCGAGGCTCAGGGAAAAGAAGAATTGACGCATGGAGGGGGAAAACGCAGGGGGGCGTGAAGCATCAATAGAGGTAGGCTTTAAGCGGGACTTAGAACCTGTAAGGTATTACAGACTTGAAGAAGAAATTGGCTGCAGTCAGAGGATGGGGAAGAACGGGAAAGTCCCGTTGTACCGTGGGGGTAAATAGTGCACGTATCGCGAAGAGCGCTCCAACTGTTGGCTCCGACGTATCGACTGGAACCGAGGGTCAACATAGGCGGGAAACGGGGAGGGACAAGTGAGTCAGTACGGTTTCCGCGTTTGAAGAGAGCACTCATTGGGGTCCTTGCCCTGCACGAATCGCAGGTAAAAGCCGAAGGTAGGGGACGACTTAGACCAAAAGGGGGCGCTTAAGCTCGTCGGCCTGGGACAAGGAGGGGAAAACATCGAACCCAGCTAGCAAAAGGATTCATCCCTCACTTTCGGAAGGCAGGGGGGGAATGGGTGAAGACTCCGAGGAGAGATCCAAACTGAGACCCAAGCTTTGAGTAACAGCACTCTCGTAAACAAAAATTGATAGAAAGAAGAGAGGGGGTCCGGGCTTGGGACACAACTCTCATTTCAAGAATTTCGTCTACAATGGCTCAGAAGCAAAAGGCCGACTTCGAGGGTGTAAGAGAAGTCGCGTTGACTGACTGAAAAGGGATGGCGACCAAAAACGGCTTCCAGGCCGGCGAAAGGGGCGGGCTCGGCAAGGGTAGGCAAGAAAGCCGGGAGAAGGGAGGATTGGGCAGTGGTAAAGCAACAAAAGGAGGCGACGATGCAAACCTCGGTGACCGAGTACTGCCCTAATTAGGGCACCGATCCGTCGTCAAAGTGGGAAAAAGTTAGGAATGAATCAAGGGGGGTGGTATTATCGGCGTGGAGCAGCGCGTCGGAAGCGCAGGATTTGTAGGGCGGTTCACAATAGATTGAAATCACACAGGGAAAAAGGTTACAAACCTGTGTGGAAAAAACATAGACGAGAACAGCAAAAGAGGACGTTAAAAAGGCCGCTGGTGCACAAACAATAAGGAATATGTTTTCAACTTGTATTACGTAGGAGGAAGCAAAAGATCAAACGGGCGCCAAGACGCGCGAGCAGACGCGTAGGGGAACGGACTACCAGATTGACACATTGTTGTGGCTGGGAGGACCGGTCCTGTAGATCAAGGCTATCGCGGCGGAACGGGGGCGGAAAGTACGAGTGAAGGTCACGAAAAAAACGGGGGTCCAAGAAAGCACAACCTGAAGACGATCAGGTTGGAGGAACTGCACTGTGGAACTGGTAAGGGGAGGCGGCAATGCCTGGATGGCAACGATCGGAGCAGTAGCCCCACAACCGGGAAAAACCAGGCCGATGTGCCCGCTGTAAAGAAAAGTTGGTGCTGGGTCGGGGAATGCTGCGCGATTACGGGTACAACGCAACGCTCGGAGGAGCCAGGAAGAACCGTCAGAAAATACGCTAAGGGGAGGCCAAGCCAGAACGGGGCAGGATTGGCAGACCAGACCTTTGAACATCTACCTTCCCCAACACTTCTGAAGGGGTGGCGGGAGATAAGTCTTCTAGCAGGAGGCACGTTAGCAACCGGGAGCTGAGGAAAAATGTTATAAGGGGTAATATGAGGGCAGCAGGAAAAAGAAAGAATGTTCAGTCGACCGGCATCGTACCTGGGCCGCAAAAGGACGATCCGCAACATACTCATGCACAATGGTAAGGACAAGTCTATAAAGTTGCGTAAATAAAAATAGAGAAAATTGTTTCAGAGTAGCTTAAGGAGAGGTTGGTTGGTCACAGGCCGGACTGCCGTCCGACAGCGGAAGCGAATGTCAGCGGTTGGTGGGGCCTGGTGGAGTCTAGGCCCTTGATTAGGCAGTATGATTTCAGGTAAAGAAACGAAAAGGGCGGGGGGGGCCGGGGAACCAAACACCAACCCCCACACCCCGGTTTCTGCACACCGACACGCGGGGCTCTGTTCCTGCGATGATGGACGGTAGAGAAGGGCTGAAAGTGTCGGGGGGAAGTGGAACAAGATGAGAGGAGATTGGGGCTTGAAACAAATTTGGGGAAAAAGTTGCAAGGGGATGAAAAGTAGTAAGGTTTTGGAAAATTGAAGGGAAAAGCTGCACCGCTAAACGTATGGTCAGAAAGCAGCTGAGAGCATTCACGATAACGGATGGTGAGTAAAAGCCAAAAACCACACAGGAGGGGAGGGAAGGGTCAGAAACGATTGTGCAGAACCTACGGGGTAGGATGATGGACGGTAACCCGGAGAAGCAAGAGGCCTCGAACATCGAATTTTCAAGGGTGGGTTCGACCGAGGGGGGCCCAGGAAAGAACTTCACGAGCATTAGATCGCTACCCTAAAGGCCGGGGGGGCCGCACGATCGCAACCGAATCCGATCGCCCCAAAACAACGCTCCGCCGAAAATATGCGGTGGGAAGTTGTGAAATCAGAACCAGCCCGAAGTGAAAAGGTGAAAGAGGCTCCGACTCCTGCACTCCGACTCACAGCGCTTGCCCTGTACACTTGGGAGCGTTAGGGAAGGAATGAAAAAAGCTAGGAAGGGGCCAAGACCCCCGGCGCGAGCATGAAATGATAGGATTTATACAAGAAATTGTGGAGGCATGTGGAAAAAAAGTCTTCAGGACGCGAGGCGAGGTGCTCTATCGAGTGTGCTGGGGGGGGTGATAAGAATTGCTAGGCGTCCTTTTGCTAAGGGCGTCGCTGTCGGCTCAAGAAGCGAGAGCCGCCGGCAGAATACCCGACCAGCACTTTGTCCACTTAAACATCGCAAAGGGCGCACTTGGAAAACCCGGTAGGGTGGAGAAGAAAAAACATGACTCGCTTGTCCTCCCAGGAGCGGTCCTCAAATCAAGATCAACCGTTGACAGCTCCGCTCTGGGGGACTGAGGGACCCGGGTTGGATCAAGAAGAGGTGGAAGGGCTGCGCAGAGAAGACGATTGCCGAAACTTGGGTTCATCAAAGGGTGTGTGTTTTGCACTTCTGGCCGGTTACTGGGTGCCAGCCAGTGAAAGGGCTGATGTGTGGGGTTTCGAAAAGACCATCTCTCTACCAAAAGGGTTAAAGCGGAGTGTGAGAAGAGGTATGGGCTTAACGGCGCCAGAGAGAAAGATAACCCCCCGCCCGAGAGGGTTGTATTTGCCGGCAAGTGATAGGGTGCTGGCGAACATGCATGTGCACCGTGCAATGAGGACAGTTTCTTTAAGGGAAGGTGGGTCCGGGATATCGTAGGAGAATTCTAGGCAATAAAACTACTCAGTGTGGATAAAAACAGGGGTGTGGGCAGTACAAAGGGAGAAAATGCATTAAAAAGAGGCAAGTCTGAAACGATAAAGAAACACAGAGAAGTGCAACGTATCGACAAAGTGGAAGCTCCGCGAACCGGCGCTACACCCCACTCTGGGCCGACAAAAGGCAAGAGAATGCATCGACAGGCGGCAAGAGCCCACCAAGAGAGCATGTGGGAAACCGGGAAACACATAGCAAGCCGGCGCCACGCACCGGGCCCAGAGAGAACACACCAACCCCCGCCCCCCGACCTCCACGGACTTTGAGCAACGGAGGAAGGCTCGCGCGCATGTGGGGAATAGCCAAGAACTGAGCACGGAAGGGTCAAAAATAGTTTCTGCACTAAATGGTTGTGTAGAAGTCAGTACGTGCCGGAGAAATTAGGCATCCGCGGAGGAGTCACGGCTAGCCGCCAGGGTCCATGTTCTTGAAAGGGGTCACAGAATATGCAACGGAAGCAATTCTGATTAAGAGTTTGCAGAATACTGGGTACATCAGTTAGGGGTCCGGGAGTGTGTCTGGGATATGCTCAAATGGCCGCGAGCTTTCAGTAGGATGAGTGGGGAAAAAAATCGAACAGAGAGAACCGTTTAGCTCCAAGAAGAGAGTGGTGAGAAGGCCCCGTGCTGGACGGGGCGCGCGGATTGCTCTTCACAAACCGATCGAAACCACGTGGCGCGAAGAACGCTGCCCGCGGTTAAGCAGAAGGCCTGGCAAAGGAATTGACAAGAACCCCCCGAGGAGACCGGGACGATGGGTTTTGTCAAACAAGAGAAAGGAATGAGTCAGCCTTTGTTCGTCGGATTAAATTAGGCACAGAGGAACGCAAACGGCTATGGAAACAAGAGGGGGTACGTTTTAGAACGAGTCCGGCAAGGACGTGTCGAAAACACCTAAACTTATCTTTCAGAGCCAACACGTTTGAATCAAAGTTAGGAAAATGCAGATTGTGAAGAAAAAAAAATCCGGAATCCGGTGCTGTCATCGAAAAGAGGAAGAAAACCGACGGAGGATTGGGGAGCCAGGACTTGCGCGAGTGGTGCACAGCACAACCACAAAGGTTATTCATGTAAAAAAACGGACCCCAAAAGTGCCGATCCAGGGCGAGAAGCAAGGGACAAACACGCCATACGCACGCGAAGGTCACACGGACGCACGTCTGCAATGCCCACTGTAATGGGGGTGATCGTAAAAACCAACGTGGAGAAAAGGAGACCAGTTCGGACTGCAAGAAGAAAAACTGATGCCGGTTTTGGGGGGAAACATGGACGAATAGTCAGTGGGAGAAGGGGTAGACGGAAACGACTTCTGGGAGCCAGGAAACGTTCGGCATCATAGCCTGAAAGATTTAAAAAAAGAAGAAAAAAACGAAACACAAAAAACACGAAGGAAGTTTTGTGGGAATCACGCGGGCTAAGCTGAAAATCGCAATCCGGGAAAGGGATTGGAAAAGTAAAAGTGCCGACCCCAGGTGGAACATTCAAAGCCGACATCCCTGCGAACAACTCCCCCCCCCCCGTCCGCTCGCGCGAAACAAAAACTAGTCCTTTTTTTGGGAAGGATAGATGAGGCTTGTAGAAAAGGATTGAATCGCAAGAACATGACGATTCACAGGTCCTGTTTAGCCAGGGAAATAACTTTTCGGCGCGTGGTCATGGCATGCGGTGTTCGCGGGGAGGGAGGGCAGGGGAAACTCCATAGTTGTAAAAAGAAGCCGAAAGGTCTGCCTCAAATCTGCGACGAAGGGCCCCACTCGTGGCAAGGAAGGATAGGAGAGGGGAGGACGGCGCGAACAACAGCTGGGGCGCTTATTCACTTAGATACACATGCCACGTCGACGACGCTGACCGGAGATCACACCATGAGCGAAAGAACGGGGAGAACACAGCCAATCAACAAACTCATTGTGGATCCTCGGTTTTGTTTTCGAAAGAGAGCCAGAACGAGTCAAACGACGAGCTCTCGAAAAAAAGGGAATATTGAATCCGCGAGTGGGAAGGCCCGGTTGAACAGTATGAAAAGTTGACCAGGAGGCCGTAAAAGGGTGACTTGTACTTACTGGCAATATAAAAAAAAGATGAAAGTCTCCGGAGTGGGGGTCCGACCCCCGCGGAATACACCCGGGGATCAATATGGAGGAAAACAAAGAGGCGGGGAAGTATCTAGAAAAAACCGCGACTAAGCCATGTTACCGACGGGCGAAGAAAGGTTGACCTGGTCAATACGGCGGTGACAAAAAAAATGTGGTTAATGGAGGGGGGTAAACGACCAAAGACACCTTACGGTCAGAATTTTGCATCGCGCACTAGTGGGGGGATAATCTTGTGATCCAGTGACCACATCCGCGGAGGTAGTGAGTACCGAAAAAGCGGAACACAGCCCTGTGTCGCTTAGCATAGGGGATGTTTGGCTGAGGCCATAGTAAGCTGGGTTAAGACGAAAAAAGCGAGACTTAATTGATTCAGTCGTTTTCGGGGAGGGGGGAGGTGGGAAAGATTAGAGACTCCTCGGGTTAGGAGAAGTGGGTAAGGGGGTTTACACATCTCCTCGCAAAATAGTTATGTAGATAGGTGGGTTACGGTCCACATTATGTGGCCCGAGCGCAAGCCTCGGAGTCGCCTAGGCTCACTCACCTGCCGGTACGAGGTTGAGGGCTCACGGAGATGAAGTGGCTCAACGAACCCAACTGGACCGGCCGCGCAGCAAAGAAGGCAGGATGTTGCAACGCCCATGTACACCGGTACGCCCTTCTTTCAGGTAAAGCATCGCAAAAGAGGCGGATGCAAATACAAAAACGACCCCACCAGGTGCTTGAGGAAGTATCACTCACGCCGTATTGGGACAGAGCGGAAGGTATTCTAACTTTGCGATGTACACAGCGGAGCAGCCGCTCGAGGCTCAAAAAGATATGGAGGGGTGAGAACAAAAGGAAGTTATCCTCGGGGACACTGGAAGGATCTCCCAAAATGACGAAACAATCGAGCTGGAAAAATGGAATTAAAGGGGGAACTTCCGCAAAGTTGATGGAACCGATCTCAAGAAAAAAAAACAAAGAGACTTCCCCCCGCTCAACGAACTCTGCCGGGTACAATCCATGCGGGGCCTCTGAGATCTCTGGAGCGGAAGGGGGACATGAAGCGCGTCGCATGAGCAGTATATTAATACATCAGAAGGGACACATAAAAAATAAATGGTTGTGGCTGGACCACATCCGCGATCCTATGAGACTCAATTGGCGCAACCACAGGACACGGCAGGATAAACAAACAAAAGGAATTTCACCCGAACGACACCGTTTACGTCAGGAAAGTACTCAAATGATGTAGAAAAGAACGGAAAACGGGCCCTTTCAAGGGAACGGGGGGGCTTGGTATAGGTGGGGTGAGGCTGGTGTCGCCAGTGCAGCCCGCAAGAACGTCATGCAGAGGAAAGGTGGTGCTATGCCACATGGAGAGGTGTAAAGTTGTTGGGGACCAGACTGGTTCAGCGCGACTTACGGGGGGACAAGAGGGGATTATGGTGCGGATCAACACTCTTAAAGTCGACACGCCCAGAAGGATGAGGGGGGAAAGCCAAGGCTTTGATGCTGGCCTGGCGGATTCAATGGACCAGGTTCAAGCTACAGAGCGACCAACAATCCGCGGAGACAAATCGATAACGCTCATGGGCTAAATCTAACGATCTGGTAAAAAAGGAGTCACACCAGACTTAGTGCAGATGCCAGGGGGGGGGCCATAAAATGAAAACCTCAAAACGCCATCTAGACACCCAAAACTGTCAAGCAAATTAAAATATAAAGTGCGGTCTGGTCGGACTGTAGGGGGTATCTTATGACGAACAATGGGGGGTGGATTGGGAACATATCGCCCCGGCCTTTAACCAGGACGAATAAATTCGCTTTGTGGAGTGCGACGAGGGGGCTGCGCCCTAGACGGCAGCTGTACGGGAACGGCTACCAAATTACAACGAACAGAAAAAAGGGGGGTGAAGGAAATCCGGCGAACAATCCTCGACGGGGCCGAAGGATGTACAGCGGGGGGGAGCCAGGACGATGAAGACTGAACCAAAACAGCGCGTCGGATGGCAAAAACGCCACCTGGGAAAAAAAAAAGTAGAGGAAAGATTAAGTGTTGTAAGGCAAAGGGAACGCGTCTTTAACGTGATGGTCGCTCAGTGAAAGAAAATGGAAGAAGATAGGGGGAAAATTGAGACGGTGAGGGACATAAGTGTTACAAAAAGACCGGAGGTATAGAGCTATGCGTTGCGGAAACGCTTCAGTGGGCCGGCGCGAAGGATGGGGAAGGTTGGTTCGAGCGATGGAAAATACGCCTCTCCCTGGAACTGGGAACGTCTAAGGAAACGAAAGGGGGGGGAGCGGAAGATTAGGGAATTAAGGAAAAAAAGCTGGCAAGAAAGCATGGGGTAGAAAGGGAGGCACCTCGGACTTGAAAGTTGAACTAAGGTAGATTATAGAGGGCTCCGGGGTCACAGGGATGGTTGGGAGAGAAAATGCCGGGGGCCCAGGGAGAGAGAAAAGATGAATGAAGGGGTACTTTCACCGCCTTCCTTGGCAAAAAGCAAGACCAAAGACAAGCTTTGCCTTCCACATCTAATATGAGCGCGCTCGGGGTCGGGGAAATCTAAGGGAGCAGAGTGTAGGGAAAAAAAAGGCAGAAGTCCATCGTAAGACTCAGCAAGCGCCGGCTAAGTAGGGACGAAGGAGGGGTTGGGTCGGCCCAAGCAGGTAGGAGTGCCCGTTCGTGGTAAAGAACAAATCGAAAGAAAGGGGAGTGCGTAACGTGTGGAAGAAGGGGTCGAAGAGACCCTAGGGTTAATTGACCAAAAGCCGATGACTCTGGCGTGGCCGTGGGGGTAGAGTCCCTGCGCATAGACACAGAGCGGGGGCAAGAAAAAGGGAATCTGTTGAGGGGTGCAAGCCGCCAAATGGACACTGACGTCATGAAAAACACCGATCGCTGTCTTGGTGTAGATAGTTGATCGGAGCC